>Ga0364886_10079_pt1 | contig 61710 bp, 44 predicted proteins | sample ExccelJu500001D3_4_FD_206926 | JGI IMG/M metagenome (GOLD analysis project Ga0364886, IMG submission 206926) | Enriched cells from Trout Bog Lake Hypolimnion, Wisconsin, USA - BchlTB.July23.5000.01.D3 | ecosystem: Environmental > Aquatic > Freshwater > Lake > Hypolimnion/Profundal zone | place... | reverse complement strand
TGTGCCTAAATAGCTAGCATGAAAAGATGAAGGAATTAAATTCCTAGATAATCAGTTCAACGTGTTTAAAGATTTTTTATAATAAAGTGTATAGATCTGGTTGGCAGTTAATACAGAATTGAATACCTGAAATTCATCGATTCCACCAACAAAACACCAGTTATTACTATAGTCAGAATGAGACCCAATGAATGTATGGTCCTGAGTGGCTATCGATGGGTCATAATTAGCTGGTAAGGCTGTATTGCCAATTATCACGCCATCCATATAGGTAATCATCTGATGATTAGCTTTTGATGCAGTCAGAACCATGTGATGCCACCCGGTGGATGGTATTGCTTTGGAAGCAATTGAGTTTGTTTCCTGATACGTACCACTGTAATCATAAATATAACGGGATACTACATTTGAACCGGCTCCGTTCCACCAACTGGCTGCAATAGCTACAACTGTTTGTACCATGTATTGGCTTGATCTTAAAGGTTTCCAGGTACTTTTTAAAATCAAGAGCAATGTAGCTGCTTCCATTATCACTTAATAATTTGGGCATTTTGCTCTTATCCAGATTTGTTTTTATCAGTGTTTCTTCAATGGTTTTGGTGGCATCACCAGCTGTCACAGAAGAGCAAAGTTTCCAGTGAAAAATGAAACGGCTGTAATCATCAAGTACGGTTGATAGATAATACCAGCCCCATCCTGGGATTTTAAAATAGGTAAAATCGGTCTGCCACATTTGATTTGGGCGTACGGTTTTATCCTTAAACTCATCAGATGCATTTATCAGGTCAAAGGCTGGAGGTTGTATTAACCCCTGAGCTTTGAGGATTCGATAAACGGAACTTTCTGAAACATACCTCTTGTAATTGTCGATATACAGGCAAGCTATTTCACGGGAGGCTTTCTCTGGGTTCTCTAAGGCCAGCACGGTAACAAGCTGTTTTTTCATTGTTTGGAATCTGGTTCCAGAACTGCTTCCTGGAGATCGGCTTTTGAGCTAAACCATCATAACCATCTGACAAATAAGCATTATACCAGTTATAGAAAGTAGGTTTGTTAATCCCCAGTTCTTTGAGCGTTTTATTTACACTTGTTTTACTCTGTTCTACAAGTCGGATAATTTCAAACTTTTCGGTCTGCGAGAGTCTCGTAAATTTCTTATTAACTGATTCTACTCCAATCCAGTCACACTTTTTTTTAGCAGTTCATTGTGCAAATACAGGTCTGCCAATGTTTTTTTGAGATTATCATTCTCTCGCTTGAGATGTTCAACTTCTGAGGTATTGGCACTACGGTCGGTATCGCCATTTAAGCGCTTTTTGCCAGCTTCAATAAAATCTTTGCTCCATTTGTAATACAGGCTATCGTTAATGCCGTATTTTCGACAAATCGAAGCGATAGAATCCTCTCCACGCAAGCCTTCAATTACAATCCTGATTTTTTCTTCAGCACCAAATAATTTTCTGGTCTGTTGCTTAATGTCTTTAATAACATTTACTGAGTTCTTTTTTACTGCCATTTTGTTCATTTTTTTGAAGATTAAACGTAACAAAATGTCTCTTAATTTTTAGTGCCGACCAGTTCACTTTTAGTTGAAACTATACATCTAACCGATCTCCCTTCAATGCCATGGCGCATGTTCCTGACATGGTACCTATCCACAAACGATCTCTTGAATCAAAAGTAATATCAAAGATTTCATCACTACTCAACTCATTTTTTTGTTTGTTAAAATTAGTTATGGTCTTCTCAGTCGGTGAATATTTGTAAATGCCATCAAATGTGGCAATCCAAAAGTTCCCCTTGTGGTCAGCCTTAAATCCATAAGCATTCCCTTGCAAGAAGGTTCCGGTATCCAAAAATGGTTTGATCTTCTGCTCTGAAACTGAATACCTGCTAATCTCTCCACCATAGGTGCCAATTAGAATATCGCCAATATAAGGATAAAGAGAAAGAATGATATTTGATCTCAGGCCATCTTTGTCAGCCGGGTTCATATGGAAAAATTTGGCAACCCTATTTTTATTAATTTGAATGAACCCATTTCGGGTTCCGAAATATTGGGTTCCATCCGGAGCAAAATAGAAAGACCGAATACTTTTATTTACCACAGGGTATGCTATGGTAACAGGATGCAGCTTGAAACTTCCCGTGAAATTTTTGGTGAAATTTACGCCCCCGGTATTTGTCCCGATCCAATATCGGTTATTATCGTCAGAATAGAATGAATAAATTGAATTTGAACTGAGTGAATACGGATTATTGTCTTGGTTTTAATATCTTCTACTTTCCTGGTTTTGATATTTATCACTTTTAATCCCCCTCCATCAGTTCCAACGAAAAGCTGTTCCTTATGATCACTGCTAATGTTCAGGATTATTTTGCTTGCAGTATCAATTCCACGGGAAAATACGTTTAAAGAAAGATCGAATTCGACAATCCCCATATTGGTCGTCCCCAAATAGATTTTATTTCCAATACTGCAAATGGATGTAAATGAATTAAATACATCTTCAGGAGCATTCTTATTTACGAATAGTTCCTTTCCTTTGTCGTTTGCAGAATAGCGTATTAACCCTGAAAGTGTCGATAACCAGCAATTCCCATGATTATCCGAAAATATTGCGGTGATATTGTTCGTTTTATTATTCCGTAATTCTTTAAAAAGAAGATGTTCCGATTTTTGGCTTATGGTATTTACCAGATACAAACCATTTGTGGTCCCAACGCATAGATTGCTATCAGGTAACATTGCCAATGACTGAACATTGATATTTGAACTATCTATCCGAATACGATCAAATCTGTCGATATTGCTTCGATACCGGAACAACCCGGTTGCCATACCCACCCAAAGATTCTTCCCGTAATCCTCTGTTATGGCATAAACATTCTCAACCGCTTCCGGAAACTTTGAGGCATAAGGTCTGATTTCAACTCCGTCGTACCTGTCTAGTCCTTCAAGTGTTCCAAACCAGATAAACCCGTATGAATCTTTGTATATTGCTTTAACCAGATTATTCGAGAGCCCATTTTCGACTGAAAGTTTTGAGAATACAAGATCATTTGCATAACCATGCAGTGACTCTGAAATTAGGAATAAAGTCAGTATTACCTGGAGAATCCGCTTCATATCGCCCAAAAAGATGAACCAAAGATAACAAAGTTGTGTATGAAACAAAATATAATGCGACCTTCTGCAGGTAATATCTGACGGTGGCTAAGTACCAATTGCCTCCGGCAACTCAGGACAATTATGAGCAATATTTATATTCCCCACACCAGGCATCAGAGAGCTATATTATATTCTTCAAAGTTTGATTATTCAGTGAGCTCGTTTTCCCCGGTCACATAACCGAAATTAGCAAGGATACCGCCATCAACAAACAGCAAATGACCATTCACATAGTTACTGGCAGCCGAAGCAAGGAAAACCGCTGCACCGGCCAGATCTTCAGGATCTCCCCACCGTCCCGCAGGTGTACGGGTCATCACCAGGTTATTGAAGGGATGACCATTTACACGGATGGCTTCGGTCTGGGACGTGGCAATATATCCGGGACCAATTCCGTTTGCCTGAATGTTGTGCTTTGCCCATTCGCAGCACATGTTGGCAGTAAGGAGCTTAAGCCCTCCCTTGGCCGAGGCATAGGCAGAAACTGAATTCCGTCCGTAAACACTCATCATCGAGCACATATTGATAATCTTCCCCCCTCCTCTGCTAATCATTGAGGGAACAACCCTTTTGGAAACTATAAACGGCGCAACAAGATCAATGTCAATAACCTGCCTGAAATCTTCAACCGGCATATCGAGAATTGGAATCCGTTTGATAATTCCTGCATTATTGACAAGTATATCAATGGGCCCAACCTTTGATTCTATGATTCCGATCCCTTTGTCAACATCTTCCTCTTTGGTAACATCGAAAACCACGGTGAAAACATCAATACCCACTTCTGCGTAACTCTTTTTACAGGCCACCAGCCTTTCTTCAACCAGATCATTCACACATATTTTTGCACCTGCCTGGGCGAGTGCTTTGGCAATAGCCATACCAATACCGTGTGTCCCTCCGGTGATCAGGGCAACTTTCCCTGTCAGATCAAACATTTTCATAATTTATGGAGTATTTATTAAAATTTATTGGTTAATTATCTGCACCTGGCAGCTGGCGTCTGGAGTCTGGCTCCTTGCAATTTGCCCTTTGCAAGGCTCTTTTGTCATTTATTTGGTGTTGCCTTATTCCGGAAGAAGAAATATTATATTCCGGCGAAATCAGCCATAAGCCAGTTGCCAGCCACACAAAGCAGCAATATCGATTTCTCCTGCTATTACCTAAGCTCCTTCGGTTTCACCACATCCATATCACCATAGTTAAGGTTTTCACCCGCCATGCCCCATATAAATGTGTAGTTTGAAGTCCCTGCGGCCGAGTGAATTGACCAGGTTGGCGATAAAACAGCCTCTTCATTCTGCATCCAGATATGACGGGTTTCTTTCGGATCACCCATAAAATGGCATATCGCCTGTCCTTCGGGTACCTGGAAATAAAAATAAGCCTCCATCCTGCGGCTGTGGGTGTGCGCCGGCATAGTGTTCCAAACACTTCCGGGTTTCAGCTCTGTCATTCCCATCTGTAACTGACAAGTCTGCACCACCGAATTGACCAGTAATTTATTGATTGTGCGGGCATTTGATTCGCCCATTGTTCCGGTTTCCACCACTTCAGCATCTTTCAAAGTGACTTTTTTTGTTGGATATTCTTTATGCGCAGGTGCAGAATTAATATAGAAACGGGCCGGGCAATTTGGATTAAGCGATGAGAATACCACCGATTTGCTCCCCTGTCCAACGTACAATGCCTCCTTGAAGCCAAGCTCGTATATTGTTCCATCGATAGTAATTTTCCCGATTCCTCCGACATTGATAATCCCCAGTTCACGCCGCTCACAGAAGTACTCAGCCTTCAACGGATCGATCGGTTCAAGTTTCAGGTCTCCACCTGAAGGAACGGCTCCACCGACAATATAGCGGTCATATTGTGAATAGGTCAGGCAAATCTGATTTTCAGTCATCAGGTTACTGATCAGATACTCCTTGCGTAATCGCGATGTATCATAACTTTTTGCATCCCCCGGATGGGTGGCAAAACGCTCTTCGAAAATAGTATTCATAATTCACAATTAAAGGCATTAATAAATGGATAATCCCGAACCTTGGGTATTTCAATAAAATGAAAAGGTTTCACAACTTTTTCATTTGAATGGTTGCGGTAAAAGTATGAAATATTATCATTATTGCAATCGATTGCGCATTTAAATTTTAACCTATTTTATTCTTAGTTTTTCTCCCTGAATTTTAATTTAAAAATATTCTGGTGGATTAATTCGGGTGTCTGTGATACTGTGTTTGACAAAAAAAATAATACCGCTGATAATCAAGTGATTACAGCGGTATTTGTGACCCCGGAGAGACTCGAACCCCCAACCTTCTGATCCGTAGTCAGATGCTCTATCCATTAAGCTACGGGGCCATTTTGCCTTAAAGCGGTGCAAAGATAATCAGATTTTATAATTTAAACCATATTATCTTAATATTTTGGCTAATTTGATACCTGCGAAATCGCGATACAACATAAAATTATTCCAACATTACCCTCATTTTTAATCCAATGCCAGATTCATATTAGTGATTAAGGTACTGAACATTTGTTCAGGGCCACATGTTAATAAGACGAGCAAACCTAATAAACCATCAAAAACGAACGTAATGAGAAGACTCTTCATCTCCTTTATTCTTGCTATAAGCTTCTTGCCAAATTTATATGCACAGACAACTGTCTTCCAATCGTTAAAGGATACTGTACTCGGATGGACTAAAGTCTACCACTTTAAGGGATACAAGGAAGGTAAAAAATTAGGGAATTTTATCTTTACCCCAACACAGCTCTCTTATACCGACTCTTTTGCCAACTGGATGCAGGCCAGTTATATTCCAAGGGGGGGAATTGGAAATGTAATTAAGGGCATCGGACCTAAAATCGGGCAATACAATAAAGATGAAACAGCTCTGCCCCAGCTTTATTATGCTACGGCATATACCTGGAATGTCGAGCCTAAAGAGGGTAAGCTGGAAAGGATCGCTGAGACCGAAACATCCTGGAGTATTATTGCAAATCAGGTTCCAGCCACATCCTGGTCAATTCCTTTTCTTTGTACGGCGGATGAATATTTCTTCACGATGCCGCTGGCGGATCCTGTTCAGGTTTATGGGCCGCAACGAGCTGATCTAATTGATTTCTCTAAAGTCGCCTCAATTAGAAGCTATCCTTATTTCTGGCTAAAGCGGGTTACAGATGCCGGGGCGTCGCCATATGTCATTCTTGCGAAAAACAATAAACTACCTTTTATAAAATTAACCAAAGGGGAGTTTTTGAAGTTGCTCGAGAAGTCAATTCCCCGCGTTTATGAAGACGAAAAAAAGAAGATCATTGAAAAAGCCCAGGGGAACCAGCGGGATATTGACTATTTTCTGAAGACAGAAGATGAAAAAAGAGAGCGCCGTATTAAGGGAATAGCACGATTAACCGAAAAATACAGAAGCCGACTTGGAGAATTGGCAAAAACAAGTTATCAGCCAACTCTTTACGATATTCAAAGTAATGATGGTGACCCGTTCTTTTCCGGTGACACCAGTAATCCGGAAATCGACAAAGCTCAGGTTTATCAACTCGATCCTTCTGTAAAAGAGCTGTGCAAAAAGGATATCCCTCAATGGATTTCCATCTCTTGGATTGCATCGCTGAGTGAACCCTATATGTTTTACAGGCACGAAGCAATTATAAACAATTTCAATTTTGAATATGTTTATAATTTCTTTTTTGATCCCGAAAAAGTTAAAGGTATTCCATACCGACCTTTGCATACACCTTATTATTCGAAGGATAATAATCCGCCGGAAATTTCAGTCGGATTAAAAAAGAATGTCACATACGGCAACAACTGGTTTTTTGATGATTTCTCAGCCAATGGGAACAATCAAAAACCTGCAGGATGGTATACTCCTCTTGGGAATGGCAATTTTGCTTCGGTTAAAACAGTTGAAGGGGAAAGTGGTAAATGGGTGCAGTTGAAAGGTAACTACATTTCGTCTAAGTCTCTCAAAAAACCATTGCCACGAAATTTTACCTGTACATTCGATATAATTGCACCGAAAGATTTCACATGGGGCGGGAAGGCTTTTGAAATGATGCTGGCAAAAGAGAAATCAGAACAGATTTACGAAACCTCACTCACTTTAAGGCTGCGACCGGGTTTCAACGGATCCGACGGAAGGTCAACACTGAATATATCGACTCCTTCAGGTACTTTATATGGAAAGGAGGCGCAGGTTCCAGGGTTTTCAAACGATAAAAACAGCAATCGAATAAACGTATCCCTGAAAAGAAACGGGGAGATGTTAGAGGTATATGTCGATAATAAAAAGATTATAAATATTGAAAAGGCGATTCCTGCAGATTTGCAGTTTAATTTTTTATCTTTCTCTCATATAAGCAGCGACAACGAAACGGAGAAATTTTATATCAGCAATGTTAAAATTGCCAAAGATTAAATCTTGCAGAATTCAGAATAAATAGTTGCAAAAATTGAGGTGTTTTTTCTCTGATAAAGGATTTAATGTCCTATATTTGCATCCTATTTTTAATGGTTCTAAATAAGAGTGAAGTGCGACTTTCGGAAGTAGAAGAAAATAAGCATGTTATAATAACAAAGGTGCTTGGGCACGGTTCTTTTCGTCGACGAATATCAGAAATGGGATTTGTTGCGGGGAAAGAAGTGACTGTACTGAAAAATGCTCCGCTTTTTGATCCGGTTGAATACCAGCTTCTTGGATACAATGTCTCGCTACGGCGGGCTGAGGCTGCACTCATTGAAGTAATCACGTTGGAAGAGGCCATGAACTTTGCCCCGCCAAGTTTTGATGGGATTATAGATATGGAGGTGCTAAAGATTTCGGCACGCGAGAAGGGGAAAACCATTCATGTGGCATTGGCCGGAAATCCAAACTGTGGAAAAACAACCTTATTTAACCGGGTCACCCATTCCAAGGAACATGTCGGTAATTACACCGGCGTAACAGTCGATTCCAAAATTGCCTCATTCCGGCACAAAGGGTACACATTCAACCTGGTAGATCTGCCAGGTACCTATTCATTGACCTCTTTTTCTCCTGAAGAATTATATACCCGGAACTATATTATTGAAGAGACCCCTGATATCGTTTTAAATGTAATCGATGCCTCAAATCTGGAGCGGAATATGTTTTTGACCACTCAGTTAATCGACATGGATATCAAGGTTGTGGTTGCCCTGAATATGTATGATGATCTTAAATCCAGCGGAGCTAAACTTGATCGGCAAGAACTGGGTAAATTGTTGGGTATTCCGATCATTCCCACCACTGCAAGCAAAGGGGAAGGGCTTGAGCAACTGTTCGATGAAATTATTGAAGTTTATGAGGAGCGTAATCCTGTTGTCCGCCATATTCACATCAACTATGGCGAAGAACTTGAGCAATCAATCAAGGCAATCCGCAAGGAGATTAAGATGGACAAGCCAATTACTGCGAAATTATCTTCAAGATATTTGGCAATCAGGCTTTTAGATAAGGATCCAACAGCATTGGAAGCATTAAAAACTTCCACAAACTATACCCGCATTAATGAGGTTATCCAGCGGGAAACTATTCGTTTGAAATCGAGATGGAATGAAGAGAGTTCTCACTTAATTACCGATGCTAAATTCGGTTTTATTTCGGGCGCACTGAGGGAGACTTTTGTTCCTGGCATTCAATGGAGGTATGAAATCACCGGAAAGATAGATAGGTTGATTACCCATCGAGTTCTTGGCTTTCCAATCTTCCTGTTTTTCATGTTTCTGACATTCTTTGCAACTTTTAAACTGGGAGGTATTCCCATGATCTGGATCAACGATGGAGTTAATTTCATTTCAGGAATTATCAAAACCTTGATGGCTCCTGGGATGTTTAAAGATCTTTTAACCGATGGGATTATCAACGGACTCGGAAGCATTATCGTTTTCCTGCCGAATATTCTGATCCTGTTCTTTTTTACCTCATTGATGGAGGATACCGGTTATATGGCCCGGGCAGCATTTATCATGGATAAACTTATGCATAAAATCGGGTTGCACGGACGGTCATTTATCCCATTGGTAATGGGTTTTGGATGCAATGTTCCGGCAATTATGGCAACACGAACCATCCGTAATCGGGGCGACAGATTGTTGACCATGTTGATCATCCCCTTTATGTCTTGTTCTGCCCGTCTGCCAGTTTACATCGTACTGATTTCAGCCTTTTTTAAAAACTATCCGGCCCTGGTCCTGACCGGCTTATACCTGTTGGGATTAACCATGGCTATTGTTATGGCAAAAATTTTAAACCAGACCCTCTTCAGACGTAAGGATACACCGTTTGTAATGGAACTTCCCCCATACAGGATGCCGGTTTTCCGGAATACCTTAGTCCATATGTGGGATAAGGCAAGTCAATATATTAAAAAAATTGGGGGAACAATTCTCGTGGCAGTTGTAATTATTTGGGCACTTGAATACTTCCCGCGAAGTGCTCCGGAACAGAATAACCTAACCAATACAACCGGTATTCAGCTTGCCAAAACGATGCATGTCCAATCCCAGATCGAAAACTCTTATCTTGGAACTATTGGGCATGTGATTGAACCGATAATCAGTCCTTTGGGTTTTGACTGGCGAATGGGAATCTGCCTTGTGGCTGGAATCCCTGCCAAAGAGATCGTGGTAAGTACAATGGGTGTTCTGTACGAAACAGGAAAAGATAATCAAAAGACCAAAGAATTATTGCCAGAAGTACTTAAATCAGAAACTTATTATATTGGACCTAAAGCGGGAGAGAAAGTTTTTAATCAGGCAGTGGCACTTTCATTTCTTGTTTTTGTTCTTCTTTACTTTCCTTGTATTGCTGTGATTGCTACTATAAAACGGGAGTCGGGCAGTTGGAAATGGGCCGTGTTTACTGTGTTCTATACCACGGGGTTTGCCTGGTTAATCTCATTTATTACTTACAGGGTTGTCCTGTTTTTTATTTAGTTTTAACTTTTAAACAACTTTCAGATATGCAGGAAATTATAACTTGGATTGTTGTTCTGTTCGCCATTTCAATTATGGCATATAAAGCTGCGCAATCCCTTAAATCATTTAAAAAGACGACCAGTGACAGTAGCTGCAGCGGATGCGGAGGGGGCTGTACTGGCTGTCCGGTTGCACCGGCAAACAGGAAGATTGCCGGGAGATAATAAATAGAAAGTGACCGGGTGACCATCCAACGCATGAACAGTCACCCCATCACCGGGCAATGAGAATTTTTGTCTTGTGCATCTTACCCGGTGGTCCAAAGATGTATTTCCCTTTATTTCAATTGTAATTCCAGAATCTTTGCAATATCTTCCAGGGTCAGATCGCCCCTCTCTCCAATAGCCTTTATATCCCTTTTTGTAAAACGTTCAATCACTTGAGGGATAATTTCCGAGCCAACTCCATAATCAGCCAATTTGGTTTTTATCCCGAATGACTCGAAGAAATCAATTGTCTTTTCAATGATTGCATCGATTTTCTGATTTGTCGTTCCTTCGGTGATCTTCAATACTCTTTGGCCAAATTGTAGCAGCTTCTCCTCCTTATTCTTACGTTTTATCTGCATAATTCCGGGAAGAATAATGCAGAGTGTCTGACCGTGGTCAATTCCATGAAGGGCAGTCAATTCGTGACCAATCATATGAGTAGCCCAATCTTGGGGTACTCCAACTCCAATGAGTCCGTTTAAGGCCATGGTGGCTGCCCACATAAAGTTAGCTGCTGCATCATAGTCAGTACGGTCAGCTAACACCCTCGGACCCTCTTCCATAAGGGTCGTCAGGAGTGATTCTGCAAACCGGTCCTGAACAGGTGCGTTGGCAGGGTAGGTGAGATATTGTTCCATTACATGAATAAATGCATCTACAATGCCATTGACTACCTGGATCCGCGGCAATGAAAAAACCACCTCAGGATCAAGAATGGAGAAACGGGGAAAAACGTGAACTGAATCAAATGCCAGCTTGTCCTTTGTTTCCCATCGGGTTACCACAGAAGTCCCATTCATCTCGGATCCTGTGGCCGGGAGAGTGAGCACCGTACCTAAAGGCAAAGCTTTATCAACGCGAACTTTGCCCCGTTTTGACAAGATATCCCAGGGATCAGATCCTTCCCAAAGTGCGGCAGCGGCCATGAATTTTGTACCATCCAGTACAGAACCCCCTCCAACAGCCAGCAGAAAATCGATATGTTGAGCCTTGATCAAAGCAACCCCATTCATTAATGTTTCGTAATGGGGATTAGCTTCTATTCCACTGAATTCTATTACGTTGAATTCCTTGAGGGCCTCCATAACCTGCTCGTAAACACCGTTTTTTTTGATGCTTCCGCCTCCATAAGTAAGAAGAATATTTGCCTCCAGGGGAACAAGCCCGGTAAGTTTGGCGATTTCTCCTTTCCCAAAACACACTTTTACCGGATTATAAAACTCAAAATTTTTCATGATTATTACCTTAAATAGTTGATTGATTTTTTTTAAAAAAGACATCAATCAATGGACCATTCTTTATTTTTTAAATACAAAATTACATTAGTTACCTAAAGTTGCAACCATCACTGCTTTTATGGTATGCATACGGTTTTCGGCCTGATCAAAAACGATAGAGGCTTTACTTTCAAATACTTCATCAGTAACTTCCATCGCTTCCAATCCAAATTTCCGGTAAATATCCTCGCCTACTTTGGTATTCCTATCGTGATATGCCGGCAGACAATGGAGAAATTTTACAGCGCTGTTTCCCGTTAATTCCATTGTCTTTGCGTTCACCTGATAAGGTTTAAGCAATTCAATCCGCTCAGCCCAGGCAGAATCAGGTTCACCCATCGACACCCAGACATCGGTATAGAGAAAATCACAATCCTTAACAGCTTCTTCAAGGTTATCTGTGATGGTTATTCTAGAACCGCTTCCGGCCGCTATACCCCTGCATATCGATTGCAGTTCCTCAGATTGCTGGTAAGCTTTTGGAGCCGCGGCACGAAAGTCCATTCCCATCCTGGCTGCTCCAACCATCAGGGAGTTGCCCATATTATTCCGGGCATCACCCAAATAGGCAAATTTTATCTGTGATAACGGTTTTTTACAATGTTCACGCATGGTCAGCAAATCTGCAAGAATCTGGGTTGGGTGAAATTCGTTGGTCAATCCATTCCAAACGGGTACTCCTGCATACCGGGCTAATTCTTCAACTATTGACTGCCCGAAGCCGCGATATTGAATCCCGTCGTACATCCGGCCAAGCACGCGTGCCGTATCTTTCATCGACTCTTTAATTCCTATTTGGGAACCGGAAGGTCCCAGATAGGTAACATGTGCCCCCTGATCGTAAGCGGCCACTTCGAATGCACAGCGGGTACGTGTTGAAGATTTTTCAAAAATCAGGGCGATATTCCGGCCGATAAGTTTTTGCTCTTCAGTTCCGGCGGACTTTGCCCATTTTAGTTCGGCGGCAAGATCAAGCAGGTATTCGATCTCCTGCTGCGAGAAATCAAGCAGCTTTAAAAAATGTCTGGTATGCAGATTGATAGACATATAATTAGTATTAAATTTTAAATTCTTAAAGAATATAAAGACAGAGATCAAAGAAAACCATTTAATGGATAGTTATCACATCCCATATTCCATGGTTATTTTTGAACCAAAGGATTTATCTTCCAGTTTAGAGGCTTCAGTAATGATGCTTTTTTCTCCGCCGTTTTTAATAAAAGCCAATGCAGCGGCAATTTTGGGGGCCATGGATCCTTCGCCAAAGATTCCGGATTCCAGGTACCTAAGGGTGTCTTTATAATCAAGAAACTCAAGTTTTTCCTGGGTAGGAAGACCATAATCCTTAAAAATAAACGGCACATCAGTCAAAATGTAAAACTCATTGGCTCCGACTCCATGGGCGAGAACTGCAGAGGCCAGATCTTTATCAATGACGGCATCAATGGTTCTGATCTCATTATTTTGATCGTAGTAAACAGGTATTCCGCCGCCGCCACAGGTGATGACAATATTGCCTTCCCGCGACAGATTTTGGATCAATTCAAGATTGAAAATAGCTTTAGGTACTGGTGATGGAACAACGCGCCGCCATCCTTTAATACTGTTTTTACTTAACTTAAATATCCACCCTTTCTCCTTGGTTAATTGGAGGGCTTGATCCTCAGAGTAATACATTCCAATGCGTTTTGTTGGATTTCTAAAAGCCGGGTCCTCGGCTTCAACCTCAACCATCCCAACCACTGTGATAACGTTTCTTTTTATTCCATGTCGGATCAGTATATTCCGAAAGATTCGCTCGATCATGTAACCAATCCCTCCCTGAGAATCTGCCACACAAATGTCGAGCGGCATGGGTGAGATCCCATAGATCTGCTCACCGGCATCATTGCGCATCAAAATATTTCCAACCTGTGGCCCGTTCCCATGAGTGACGATCAGATCATACCCGGCTTTAATCAGAAAAATCAGATTTTCAAGTGTTTCAGCAGTATGTTTTTCCTGCTCTTCAATCGTTCCTTTTTCGTTATCCCGAAGAAGAGCATTTCCCCCAAGTGCTACAACTGCCAGTTTCGTTGCCATGAAATCGGTTTTTTGCATCGGTTAAATATCGCTTTAAAGTAACAAACTATCAATGAAATGGATACTGAGGTAAGTCATATTTTAAGGATTTGTCAGGGATTTCTTATTGATAGCATTCAGGCCGGGCTTTGGAGAGATGTCTGGCCATGAATGGTTACATATTGTCCGGGTATTTATTGCCAGTTCCCTTTTTTGGTTAATTTTGCAGTACAATTCGGCATTTTTATAAAATATTTGATTTCAAAACAATGGCCCGCAGCAAGAATGAAAAATCCAGTGCAGCTTCCACCAGGAAAAATGGTAGAGGAGGTCGGTTAGGAAATCTGAGTACGGGAGAACGCGTTGGCGGAATACTTGCTATTCTTCTTATATTCCTTTCATTTTATCTTTTAATCTCGTTTACCTCTTTTTTTATTTCAGGAGGTGCAGATATTAGTCTGCTTGATGTCTCATTTAAAGAATTATTCTCCAATCCCGATTTAAAAATGCAAAATGCAGGGGGGCGGTGGGGCGCGTTTTTGGCGAATCTTTTTATTAATAAAGGGTTTGGAATTGCAGCATTTGGGTTCATTTACCTGTTCATCATCCTTGCCTTGAGGATGGGAAAAATCGGCAAGTTTTCATTGAGAAGGAATCTGGCATATACGCTGTTTCTGATTATTTGGATCTCTGTTGCTGCCGGTTATTTCCTCTCCGCATTATACGAAAAATCTCATATCCTGCCAGGAGGAAGTTATGGTTTTAATATCAGTCAGTTACTAAATCTTACAATTGGCAAGGTGGGCACATTCTTTCTCATCCTCTGCTCGATGATGATTTGCCTGATCATCGCCTTCGAGGAAGCCTGGCCTATGCTCAAGAAGTGGGTGACTTATAAAAGTCATAAAAAAGAAGTCATCCCAAAAGAGGAGATTTTGGAGGAAGATATCTTTTCCATTCCAGAGGCACCGCTGATTGAAACCAAAGAAAAGTCATTTGCAAAGGTCGCCGTTGGAAATAGTGTGGAGATCGTTTATGCAGGAACGAATGTGAAGGAGACCCTCGAGATTGAGCGGGAAGAGATTCATCGTGAGGAGACTACCCCGTCTGTGCCCCAGCCACTGTATGCCCCGATACCACGGAAGGGCGACGAAGAGGATGGCCTCTATGAAGGTGCGGATGCCGAAATGCCAGACTTTGATCCTACACTTGAACTTTCGCGCTATAAATTTCCACCCATCGAATTGCTCGAGGAGCGCTCGTCCGGTAATCCCCAGGTTTCGGATGAGGAGTTAATCGCCAATAAAAATAAGATCCTTCAGACTTTAAAGAATTACAATATTGACATTGTAAAAATCAAGGCGACAACCGGACCAACTATCACGCTGTATGAAATTGTTCCGGCACCCGGAGTCCGGATTTCAAAAATCAAGAACCTGGAAGATGATATTGCCCTGAGCCTTGCTGCATTGGGTATCAGGATCATTGCCCCGATCCCGGGAAAAGGGACCGTTGGAATCGAAGTTCCAAACAGCAAACCGGAGATTGTCTCTATGCGTTCACTAATTACTTCAAAAGTTTTTCAGGAGAGTGATTATGAGTTGCCACTCGCTTTGGGAAAGACGATATCAAATGAGACCTTCGTGGTTGATCTTACCAAGATGCCCCATATCCTGGTTGCAGGTGCCACAGGTCAGGGAAAATCGGTTGGATTAAATGCAATCATCTCTTCATTGCTCTACAAGAAGCATCCCGCGCAGCTGAAATTTGTTTTCATTGATCCTAAGAAAGTCGAGCTAAACCTCTACTCTATAATTGAGAAGCATTTTCTCGCAAAAATGGAAGGGGAAACAGATCCTATCATAACAGATGTTCAGCGGGTTAAAAACACCCTTAATTCATTGAATCACGAAATGGACATGCGTTATGATCTTTTAAAGAAAGCGCACGCCAGGAACATTAAGGAGTATAACGAAAAGTTTATTGCCAGAAGGCTGAATCCTATGAAAGGTCATCGCTATCAGCCTTATATTGTAGTAGTTATTGATGAATTTGCCGACCTGATTATGACTGCAGGGAAGGAGATTGAATTACCGATTGCGCGGATTGCACAGCTTGCCCGTGCTGTTGGAATCCATATGGTGATTGCCACTCAGCGTCCCTCCATCAATATTATTACAGGTGTGATTAAAGCCAATTTCCCTGCGCGGATCGCTTTTAAGGTAGCTTCGATGGTTGACTCCCGAACCATCCTCGATACGCCTGGTGCAAACCAGTTGATAGGCAAGGGAGATATGCTTGTTTCTACAGGGAACTCTTTGATCAGGGTTCAATGTGCATTTGTGGATACTCCTGAAGTTGAGGCTGTTGCAAGGTATATTAGTCAGCAGCCATCATTCCCAAGTGCTTATCTTTTACCGGAGTGTCATGACGAAGGATCAGGTGAATCGGACATGATTGACTTAAAAAACAGGGATGAGTTTTTCGATGAGGCGGCCAGAATCGTTGTGATGAACCAAACTGGTTCAACCTCTGCCATTCAACGCAAATTCTCAATAGGGTATAATCGGGCTGGCAGAATCATGGACCAACTGGAAGCTGCCGGTATTGTCGGTCAAAATGAGGGGAGCAAAGCCCGCCAGGTTTTATTACAGGACGAGTATGCTTTGGAACAATTATTGCGGGGGCTAAATCAATAATTAGCAATTATAATTTATATCATAGAAATGAGAACTATTTTTTTATTCAGTATTTTGACATTGGTTACCGGTACAATCTTTGCACAGCAGGATGCAAAGGCAAAAGAGATTCTTGACAAATTGTCACAAACCAACAAAGGTTATAAAACCATCCAGATCGATTTCTCGTTTACCCTCGAAAACAAATCGGGAAGCGTTACCGAAACCAACGAAGGGAGCGTTGCCTTAAAAGGGAAAAGTTACCGTTTACACATGCCCGCAATGGGGATGGAGGTTTTCTCCGACGGAGCGGTAACCTGGAGTTACCTGACCCAGTCCAATGAAGTTAATATTTCTACCGTAGATCCTGAAAGTGAGGCATCCCTGAACCCGGCTAATATTTTCACCATTTATGAGAAGGGATTCAAATATACCTATGTTGGGGAGGAGAGTGCAGGGGGGAAAGTCGCGGAGGTTATTGATCTCTTTCCTGTCGATAAAGCCAAGGAATTCACGAAAGTCAGATTAAGTGTTGATAAATCTAAATCTCAGATAATCATGGCAAAGACCTTTAATAAGGACGGGAATACGTATACCCTGGCTATGAAAAGTATGAAGACCGATCAGAACCTGACCCCAGACTATTTTAGGTTTGATCCCGCTAAATATCCAAAAGTTGAGATAAATGATATGAGATAAACAAAAACAGGCTCATAAAAAGCCTGTTTTTGTTTAGTTAATCCACACAATCTCGGAGGCGTAATTCCCGGTCATCCCTTTTACTTCAATGCCGATGTCCATTAGCTCGGCCCCGGTCATATTCCTGTTTTGCCCCTTTCTGTCCTGGAACGTTATCTGGTAAGTTGCAGTCCGGTCAAGCCCTCTCAAACGGATGACTTTTGAATCCGGGGCATTTTGAGAAGGTTTGAAAAGGAGAACTGAACCTTTGTTCAAAGATGGATTGAAATACTCAACACCGTCCCAGTTTATCCCGTCAGGTATTGGCAAAATATGATATACCTCAGCGGGTGAATCACCCGGTTTTAATCCTCTCAGGATAGGCCGTTGTCTGGATTTGTATAATGGCCAGTGTTTCTTTACCCCTTCGATCTGATTGGGAGTGTATACCCCCCAATTGGTAGCCATATTGGCCCCCATAAAGCCTGTTCTCAGGATGTAATTTACCCATTCCGGCGAATCATTGATCGTGTTTCCATCAGGCTTATACCCGCTATTGTTGAGAACCTCACCATGAGGACCAAGATTCATTCCAATGTCGGTTTTAATTTGAACCGGATTAATCATAAATGAGCAGGAATAATAAGACTCGCGGTGATATTCAGGGCCACCTGAATCTTCGTTGGTAAAAACTGAAATGCGTTGAAGGGTTGTAAAATCTTTTAACAAACCTCCGTTTCCGCAATGCTCATACCGGAAATTGGGGCGGCTTGCAATCATATAGTCAAGGATTTCCAAAAGTGATTCGTGACTGAGATAGTTAAATTTGGCTTCGAGGAGCATATCGCTTCGCCAGTAGTCGTAATGCCAGTTGTCATACCTGGTTAGCAGGGCATTTTTCTCTTTCTCTTTGCCTGCCTCATTCCCGATATCATTCCATTCAAAAGTGAAATTCATGTAAAGGGAAAGCTTTTGCTTATTGCGATGAACAATATCGCCGGCGGTCATACCGTGAGGCCATTTTAACGAATCGGGTTTCCAGAAAGCATATTTTTTAAAGTTGCCTTTGGTCCAGTCTGTCCCTGAACCATCTAACCAGTCGATGTCGATTTTCCCCAATTCAGCACCCCATTCGGCAACCGGGTATTTTTTATAGTATTCGGTCAGCTGAGCTTCATTACCCGGAATACAATATTCGATTAACGGTTCACCGGGATTATTCTTCAGCGTTGGAGTGATCTTATAATTCCAGAACCACCGCTTCATTTTATTGCTCCCATCATCGGTATTCCCAATATAGGTTCCGAAGAAGACCGCAGGCACTTTAAATACTTTCCCATCCTTTATTGTTACTGAGGCGGTATCCCATAAGTTTGATTTGTAGTTGATTGTTAACGGATCAGGTCCGGTTTTGTTTTTAAATGCCCCAAAACTCCACTCATATCCAATATATAATCCATGCATCGAATTGACGTCCAACATCTGAAACGGAAGATGGCTGTTTATCCCTTCCGGCGAAGAGCCATCGGCATCATTAGAGAGGTAGTAGCAGATGGAATCGTTTTTCGGGATTTGATCAACGTTTACAATCGGTTTATCCTTTGCCGATTTATTGCCAAGATACCTTCCTTTATTGAAACGCCAGAGCGTTATTGTTGAATCGGCTGTAAGATTGATGTTTGCGGAGATAACATCGGCATCCTGAAATGAGATGCTTTCTCCGGAATTATTTTTAATCGAAACGGAATTTTCAACCGGTCCGACACCAGGTCTGGCTTCCCACACTGATTCAAGAAGAAGATTTGGGGTTGTACTCAAAAAATGAAGCATAAGTTTAGTTCCATTGGATTCTTCAACCTTTGCATCCTGGTATTTCCAATCCGGACGATAGGTGGTGCTTCCAATCTTAACATACTCAGGAAACGGCATTTCAGAGGGTTCTTTTATCCAGCTCCATCCGTTCCTGGTATTTCTAATTTCATAAACTGCAGGATGATTGTTGGTTATGCCAATCGTTATTTGGGTGTCCTCCGTTTTGAGTGTCCAGTTTGGGGTTGGCAGCCGATGGCCGGCGGATACCGTTTGAATGAAGAGCGTTGCGGTTAAGATAAGGGCTATTCTTAGCATGAAGTACTGATTTATAAAAATTTATAAAAAGAGGCCAACTCAAGATTGAAAATGAGAAAGCCTCTTTTGTATAAATTATGGTTTATTCTATGGATATTGCCTTTGTTATATGATTTTTAGTTAATTAATGAATTTCATCTGCTTCGGGTATATTTGTGTTTGCCGGGAAACGTATAGGCATAACCAACACTCAATACCCCTGCACCGGTGTTGTTTTTGCCTATTCCGGTCGATTTTTGAATTGTCAGAAATCCATAATTTCCACCACCCTCGATAAATATTCTCTGGTTTTTGTCTATAGCGTAGGAAATACCGACATACCCGTCAATACCTACATTGAATGTGTTTAGCTGGTTCTTTATATTTACTGTGGTATCATTGGGCTGGGTGATAGTTTGTCCGTAGAAGGTCAATGGAGTCTTCCCCTGATTATCCGTATATATGGTACTTGTTCCGCCACTGATTACCTGATGAGCGCTAAGTAAATACCCTGCAAAAGGGCCAACTGCGGCATAAATCCTGAAGGGACTCCTTTTGTTTATTTTCCAGGTGTACTTTGCCAGAATAGGGACTAACAGGTAATCGAGCTTTGCTTCACTCTTAAATTTGGAATAGAGATAAGCGTTTGCTGGAAACATGGCTGCAAATTGTGCAGGAATTGTTTCAGCCTGCAGACCACTTTTTTGTCCACCCTGGGAGGAATACTGCAACTCCACAGCTATTGAAAAAGGTTTGGTGACGTGATATTCCCAGTAAATTCCTCCATCGGCTCCATACCGGGAGGAATAACCCACACTTAGCGGATCTGAGCTTTTGGTTGTAAGATTGGGGATGCTGAACCCACCTTTTGCTCCAATGGTGATTTGCTGGGAATAGAGATTGCTGATCAGGATAAACAACACAGCAAGAGTCAATAGAAGTGCATTTTTTTTCATCTTAAAAATAATTTATTGGTTAATAAATTGAACTCAATGCATGAAAAAAATAGGCTAGTCAGTCTGAAACTGTCAACAGGAACAAAAGCAATAGTCAGGTTCCCGACAGACTTTCTGCTTAAAAAATTAAAAAACGACTAGAAATTAAGAATATGGATTTTATAAATTAAGCATTTCCCAATCGGGCATTATATGAATTTGTTTTGATGAACGGCACTTCGAATCCCATTCATCAAAACAAAAATATACAATTCAATAATCAAAACAATTATTACTGTAATAAAGTTCTAAATTTCGGTGGTATTATGTTTGCTGTTTTTTTTCTCATGGGTCATTCTGGCAACTGAGGCGATCTCGATAAATGAGGTTCCACCGCCAACGCCGAAATTTCCACCCACATAAACAACCGTGTCATTTTCAGTAATCTTTCCACGTGCTTCGAGGTCGAGAAGAGACGATTCCACTAACTTATGTTTATTCTTTTTTGAAATTATCTTACTGGCATGAACACCAAAGGAAAGTGCCAGTTCACGCATGACGCGTCCGTTGTGGCATTTGGCATACACGGGGCGTGGACTTCTGAACGCAGAAATGTATCGGGCAATTTTGCCGGTGAGGGTATCGGTGACAATAGCGGCTACTTTTAACTCATTGGCGGCCATAACCGCAGCCTCAGCCAGGAAAGCCGAAACCTCGTTGTCGAGCCGCGGGATCGGCATATCATTACGCCTGTCCTTGCTTGACTCGATTTCAAGCGCTACACGGGTCATCAGGGTAACCGCTTCGATTGGGTATTGTCCATAAGCTGTTTCACCTGATAGCATAATTGCGTCTGTCCGGTCGAAGATGGCATTGGCAACATCACTTACCTCTGCCCTGGTGGGCCTGGGACTGCTGATCATCGTATGTAACATTTGCGTGGCTATGATTACCGGTTTCTTTCGTCTGATACATTTTCGAATCAGGGTGCGCTGGATTACAGGGATCTTTTCGGCTGGAATCTCAATCCCGAGATCGCCCCTGGCAACCATGATCCCGTAGGAATGATCCAGAATTTCATCGATGTTGTTTACTCCATCCAGATTTTCTATTTTTGAGATAATCTTGATCGGGCTTTTTTTGTCATCCAGAATTTTCTGAACGGCAAGTACATCTTCTTTATTGCGGACAAAAGAGTGGGCTACAAAATCAATTTCATTATCCGCTGCCCATTCAATAAACATTTTATCTTTTTCGGTAATCGAGGGTAATGCAATTGAGACTCCCGGCACATTGATGCTCTTTTTATTTTTGATCTCGCCGTCATTGCAGACCAGAACTTCCAAAGCATCTCCAACTTTACCGGTAATTTTGAGTTCCACTTCACCGTCGTCGATAAGCATCGAGATTCCAATCGGAACTTCGTCGGCAAAATGTTCATAATCAACCACTAACAAATTACTTGTAGATTCTTCATTCCCACCCTTAACAAAAAGGTGGTCTCCGGTTTTAACGATGATCGGATTGTTAATATTTTTTGTCCTTATTTCGGGTCCCTTTGTGTCGACAAGTATGGCAATGCAATCACATACATTTCTTACCTGTTTGACAATGGTAAGGGCAGATTCCGGTGTTTGATGAGCGGTGTTGATTCTGACAACGTTCATGCCGGCATCATACAGCGCCTGCAAAAATTCAGGTTCGCAATGCTTATCCGAGATTGTGGCAACGATCTTGGTGTGTTTTATTGTATTCATATTCTCTTGAGTTATGTTTTGTTTACAAGTCATGGCACATCATCGGATTGGTGCCAAAAAGCTTTCAATGCCAAGCCGGTAGGAGTCAAGACCAAAGCCCATTATAGATCCGCGGCATACGGCTCCGATTATTGATTCATGCCTGAAATGCTCCCTGGTCAATATATTCGAGATGTGAACCTCCACAACCGGAGTAGTGATTGCTGCTATGGCATCGCGAATAGCAACCGAGGTATGGGTGTAACCGCCGGCATTTAATATAATACCATCCGCAGAAAATCCAATCTGGTGAAGATAATTAATAATCTCGCCTTCAATATTTGATTGAAAATATTCAAATTCCAAATCGGGAAAGGTCGCTATTAAAATTTCATAATAATCTGGAAAAGAACTATTTCCGTATACGCTCTTCTCTCTGACCCCTAATAAATTCAAATTTGGACCATTTACAATAATAATTTTCATGTATATAAAATATTTTGTATATTTATTTTGTATATTTATATTCTGCAAATTGCAAAAAAATGGAACAACTTTAATGCTTTTTTGTTTGTTCATTAAAATATATTTAGATTAATAATTTCTTTCACTTTAATTAATAAACAGCAATATGAATTGGTTAGAAAGCAAAAAAGGGTATGAAACTTTTCTGAGGATAGAGAAATCGCTTTCTCCAAACTCAGTAAGTGCTTATGTTAATGACATCAACAAGCTTATTATGTTTGTTGATGAGCATTATCCTGACCTCACGCCGGAGACGGTGAAATTAGCTCAACTAAGAAAATTTGTGGAGTGGATGAACCAGAATGGAATTAGCCCTAGAACGCAGGCCAGAACTATTTCAGGGGTCAAATCTTTTTATAAATTTCTGCTAATTGAAGAGGCTGTAGAAAATGATCCGACGACCCTTCTCGAATCACCGAGAATTGGACGTAAACTCCCTGAGATCCTTACAGATGATGAGATCAATAATCTGATTGATGCCATTGATGTAACCAAGGCTGAGGGGCTCCGCAACAGAGCAATTCTTGAGACTCTATACAGTTGCGGATTACGAGTCTCAGAACTTGTTGATCTGAAGGTGTCAAATCTGCATTTTGAACAGGAGTTTCTACGCATTGCGGGAAAAGGAGAGCGCGAAAGACTGGTCCCGATCAGCAAAAGAGCTATCGAAGATATCAAAAAATACCTGGTAAACTCTCGCAAGAAACTAGTCATCGAAAAAGGATTTGAAAATGTTGTGTTCCTGAACAGGAGAGGAAGGAAGTTGAGCAGAGTGATGATTTTTACCATCATTAAAAATCTGGCAGACAAGATTAAACTGGAAAAGAACATTAGCCCGCATACGTTCAGACACTCCTTTGCTTCAGCATTAGTGCAGGGTGGTGCTGATCTAAGAACGGTGCAGGAGATGCTCGGACACGAATCCATTTTGACTACCGAAATTTATGCCCATTTAGACAAAGAATACCTCAAGGATACCGTAAACCGTTTTCATCCAAGGTCGTAGGATTTTGTTTAACTAATTATTGGAAGAAATTGTATTTGATAAGAGGACATATGGAACCAACAGGTTGATGGTCCTCTTATTTCATTATATGCTCTAAAAGTGATATTGTATTTTCTGTTGGCATCTTTCATTTTACCGATTGTTAAGTATTACTTAATTTATTAACCTGGGTGGAGCAGAGGTGATAAAAACTGTTATCTTTGTCAGCCTGATTTAATAAGATGGACCTTTAATTTACAAGATATTATCAATGAATCGATTGGGTGAGAGAATAAAGCGTAAAAGAGAAATGTTAAGCTTACCATTGAGTGATCTGTCAAAAAAAGTTGGTATTAGTGCCAGCGCACTCTCGCAAATCGAAAATTCCAAAGCTTTTCCTTCCATCGTTACCTTAAAAAGCATTGCCAACAGCTTATATGCCACAGTGGGTGAATTAATTGGGGAGCATGAATCCCTGACAAAGAACCCCCTGATCAAATCGGGAGATATCAAATTTGTGAAGGTAAACTCCAGCGGGACAAGTCTTTTTCTCCTCTCTCACCACGAGAACAGCAAACAAATGGAACCTTATATCTTGAAATTTGTAGAGAACTCAGACTCAGCCGAGATTATGCATCCCCATCCGGGACAGGAATTTATTCACATATTGGAAGGTAAATTATTGATTACCCTTGACCATTCGCAATATAGCCTCGAAAAAGGGGATAATTTTTATTTCAACTCTACTATTCAGCACACCTTGAAAAATATCCATAACTCATCTGCAAAGGTACTATGGATTGTTACTCCTCCGAACATCTGATAGTGATCAATATCATGCTATGGCTATGTCAAATCTTTGTTAAGTTTTAATTTTTCTACAGCAGAATTTGGAATAACTATGTAATTTTGAATAATTTTGTGGTTAAGTATTAATTAAATTAATTAAACAACGCTTAATGGACAAGCAAGCTACAGACCTGAATGTGACCATTCAAAAGCTAAATAAGAATGTTCTTGAATTATTGAGCGAGAGAGGCAAAAATATCTTTTTTCCAAAGCTCGGAATTCTTTCTCAATCGGCTCAGGCCAAAGGCAAAAATATCAATGCAACAATTGGCGAGGCAATTGAGGATAATGGTTCGTCTATGCACCTTTCCGAATTTGACAAACTGATAAGTTTACCCTTGGGATCGGTTTATCCTTATGCTCCAAGTTTTGGAAAAAAGGAGTTGCGGGATTACTGGAAAGAGTCTGTTTACCGGAAAAATCCTTCGCTCGGGGACACCCCTATCAGTGTACCTATTGTTACAAGCGGATTGACACATGGAATTAGCATTTCAAGTTATTTGTTTGTTGATGAAGGTGATACAGTGGTAATTCCTGACTTGTTCTGGGAGAATTATTCATTGATTTTTGAAAACGCATATAGAGGTAAGGTTGTTACCTTCCCTCTTTTTAAAAACGGAGGGTTCAATGTCGACGGTTTCTCTGAAACGCTTGACTCCATGTCGGGCAAAATTGTTCTTTTATTGAATTTTCCAAATAATCCGACAGGATATACTCCGCTTGTTTCTGAGATCGGTCCAATCGTGAACGCCATACAACGACAAGCCGACAAGGGTAAGAGCATTGTGGCAATTATTGATGATGCCTATTTCGGCTTAGTTTATGAAAATGGTGTTTACACTGAATCGATTTTTAATCAGTTATCTACACTTGACGAAAGAGTTCTTGTTGTGAAACTGGACGGACCAACCAAAGAAGATTACGTATGGGGATTTCGTGTCGGTTTTATCACCTTTGGCGTGAAAAACGGAACACCTGAACTCTATGAAGCATTAGAAAATAAAACTGCAGGAGCTGTGAGGGGTAACATCTCGAATGTGAGTCATCTGTCTCAGTCATTGTTATATGCAGCCTATTTTTCTGCTCAGTATGAAGCAGATAAAAAAGAAAAATACAACACACTTAAATCAAGATATCAAGCTATCATTAATGTTCTTGAAAACCCTAAATACCTGGAATATTTTAAAGCATTGCCATTTAATTCCGGTTATTTTATGTGTATTGAGTTGAATGATTCGTTAAAGGCTGAAGCCATCCGGAAAATTTTACTCGATAATTACAGCACCGGGGTTATTGTATTCGGAAATCTGATCAGGCTGGCATTTTCGGCTGTTCCTGAGTCAAAAATTCCGGAACTTGTTGAGAATATTTATCTGGCCTGCGCTGATTATAAGAAACAAAACTAAAACAAGCTTCATAGGGAAGTAGAATTCCTTTTATTTAATCGTTTTTAATAAACATTTTTAATGACTAGTAATCAGAAATTAATCAATTGGGTAAACGAATGGGCAGAGCTTTGTCAGCCTGAGAAAGTTTACTGGTGTGATGGTTCCGAAGAGGAAAACACACGTCTTTTAAGTGAAATGGTAGCAAGCGGAATGGCCGTTAAGCTGGATGAAAAGAAACGTCCGGGAAGTTACTATTTTCAATCTGATCCAAGCGATGTCGCTCGCGTGGAAAACAGAACCTATATTTGTTCAGCAAAGGAAGAAGATGCAGGCCCTACTAACAACTGGGCAGATCCTGTGGAGATGAAAGCCACCCTAAATGGTTTCTTCAAAGGTTGCATGAAAGGCCGCACCATGTATGTAATTCCATTCAGCATGGGTCCTCTCGGTTCAGATATTGCCCATATTGGAATCGAAATAACTGATTCTCCATATGTTGTTGTAAATATGAAAGTTATGACACGAATGGGGAAAGCAGTTCTTGACGTTCTTGGGAATGGTGAATTTGTACCTTGTATTCACTCTGTGGGAGCTCCCCTTGAGCCAGGTCAAAAGGATGTAAAATGGCCTTGTGCCCCGATTGAAGACAAATATATCTGTCATTTCCCGGATACCAACGAGATTCTTTCGTATGGTAGCGGTTATGGAGGCAATGCATTACTTGGAAAGAAATGTTTTGCGCTTCGGATTGCATCGAATATGGCCAGAAGACAAGGTTGGCTTGCTGAGCATATGCTTATCATGGGCATTACCAATCCTCAGGGAGTTAAGAAATACATTGCTGCGGCATTCCCAAGTGCCTGCGGTAAAACAAACCTTGCAATGCTTGTTCCTACCATTCCAGGATGGAAGGTGGAGACTGTTGGTGATGATATTGCCTGGATGAAATTCGGGAAAGACGGTCAGTTATATGCGATCAATCCTGAAGCCGGATTCTTTGGTGTTGCTCCGTTTACATCCATGGATACCAACCCTAATGCCATGTTGTCTGCAAGGGCAAATACAATTTTCACCAATACGGGATTAACGCCTGATAATGACATCTGGTGGGAAGGTATTGGCTACGACGCTCCTGAAGGGACAATTACCTGGACAAATGAGCTCTACGACAAAGCCAGCGGCAAACCTGCAGCACACCCAAATGCCCGTTTTTCTGCTCCGGCATTTCAGTGTCCCTGCATTGACAAAGATTGGGAAAATCCAACAGGTGTTCCAATCGCTGCAATCCTTTTCGGTGGTCGTCGTCCTGGAACTGTACCATTAGTTTACCAGTCATTCGACTGGAATCATGGCGTTTTCATGGGATCTATTGTTGGTTCAGAAGTTACCGCTGCAGCCATTGGTCTGAAGGCCGGTGTTCGTCGTGACCCGTTTGCAATGCTCCCATTCTGCGGTTACCACATGGGTGATTATTTTGGTCATTGGGTTAAGATCGGAGAATCAGCTCCGGACATCACAAAGCTTCCTAAGATTTTCAATGTCAACTGGTTCCGCAAGAGTGCACAGGGAAAATTCCTGTGGCCGGGATATGGTGACAACATTCGGGTGTTGCAATGGATTTTTGAACGTGTAACAGGAACTGCTGCCGCTGAAGAAACAGCAATTGGTTATGTTCCAAAATTAGGATCAATCAATACAGCCGGATTGGAAGGGGTCGATGCCAATATGCCTGAACTGCTTACTGTTGACAAAAACCAATGGAAAGATGAACTGGATCTGGTTCGTGAGCAATATGCCACTTTTGGATCTCATCTTCCAGAAGAGCTTGCTAAACAGATTATTGCAATTGAGCAACGTTTCGAAAAGTAGTTAACACCTCCTTTAAAATCTGAAAACCGCTCCAACTTTGGGGCGGTTTCTTTTTAGATTAAACCTGACAGGCTTCAACAACCTTTCAGGTTTTGAATCATGCTTTAAAAAAAACATTATATTCCAGACATTCCTCCCTTAATGAATGTTAAATCTGATATTTATCCCAAATAAGCTGTTAAATTTGTCATCCTAAATTATTCTCTAAATGAAACTGTCTACGATTTTGCAGAAAAAAATTCCGGCCAACGAATATCTTGTTCTGATTTACCGGTTTGTCCTCATTATGTTCCTATATTCATTTGGACGGATCCTTTTTTACCTGTTTAATCGTTCGATGTTTCCACAGGTCGATTTCTCCTCTTTTGTTCAGATTATGAGAGGTGGAGTAATGTTCGATACCAGTGCTGTACTGTATCTGAACGCAATCTATTTTTTGTTCTACCTGATTCCGCTTCCTTTCAAATTTAGTATTAATTACCGGCGCTTCCTGAAATGGGTATTTATGGTTATAAATGGCATTGGACTTGCATTTAACCACATTGATATCATCTATTATCGTTTTATTTTAAAGAGAACTACCGCAAGTGTTTTTGATATTGTGGGTTATGATGACGGGAATTTCAGGTTGATCTTTAGGTTCTTTTATGACTTCTGGTACATTGCGGTGATTTGGCTGCTAACCCTTTATGTACTTGAGCGGCTTTACTCCTTTTTTAATCCGGTTCCGGTATTTGAGGGAAAGGGTTGGAGATATTTGGTTTCATCGGTGGTTGCCTTAATTTTGGTTTCCGGCCTCAGTGTTATAGGGATGCGTGGAGGTTATATGCCAAGCACCAGACCGATCAGTATGAATAATGCAGGGAAGTACGTTAACTCAACACAGGAGATGGCATTAGTCCAGAATACACCATTCTGTATCCTGAGGACCTGGGGTAAGAAAGCTTTTGAAGTCAGGCACTTTTTTACTTCCGAGAATGAGTTGGAGCAGATCTATTCTCCTGTGAGGATTCCTAAACCTGTTGAACCCCAGAAATATAATAATGTTGTTGTTATTATTATTGAAAGTTTCAGTCGTGAGTTTGTGGGGTCGCTAAATAAAAATCTTGATAACGGGCAGTACAAGGGGTATACGCCATTTGTTGATTCACTGATCAGTAAAAGCTTTGTGTTTACTAATGCATTTGCAAACGGGCGGAAATCGATTGATGCAATCCCTTCGATAACCGCAAGTATTCCGGCACTGGTTGTCCCCTATGTGATCTCGGAACGATCAGGGAACCGGATCAACAGCCTTGCCGGTTTGTTAGCCAAGGAAGGGTATCAGACCGCCTTCTTCCATGGCGCTCCAAACGGCTCAATGGGCTTTGATGCCTTTGCTAAAATAGCCGGTTTCCAACGCTATGTCGGGAAAAATGAATATGCTGATAATAGTGGATTTGACGGTGTATGGGGAATCTGGGATGAACCTTTTTTCCAGTTCTTTGCCAGCCAAATGAACCAGATGAAGGAGCCGTTCTTTACAACGATCTTTTCCGTATCATCCCACCATCCGTTCAAAGTCCCGGAACAATATAAGAAACAGTTCCCTGAGGGGCATATTCCGCTTCAAAAATGTATCCGATATACCGATATGGCTTTGAAAAAGTTCTTTGAAAAAGCCTCAAAGATGTCCTGGTTCAAAAATACCCTCTTTGTAATTACCTCAGACCATTGTTCTGAATCTGATTTTAAGGAATATAAAACTGCGGCTAATTATTTTGCAGCACCACTGATATTTTATAAAGGGGATGGCAGTCTGCAGGGTAAGGACGATTCTTTGGCACAGCAAATCGATATCATGCCTACAATTCTGGGATACCTAAATTATCCGAAACCCTTTGTTGCTTTTGGGAATGACCTCTTTAATCCATCAGCACAGCGATTTGTGATCAATTACCTCGAGGATTCCTACCAGTTTTTGTATGGAGATCTTGCCTTTTATTTTACCGAGAATAAGCTTACAGCTATTTTCAACCGCAAAAAAGATCCTTATTTGCTGCAAAACCTGTTGGGACACACTAATTATGAGAATGAGCAAAATTTGTTTAAGGCAGTTGTACAGCAATTTAACAACCGGATGGTTCAGGATCGCTTAGTCATTGATAACAGATAGGGAACCAGGAAATTTGATTTTACGGTGCCAATCAGCGGTGGTGGATCATAGGGCCGAACCAATCCGGGTACTTGAATTTTAACTCTTTTTAATGATCTCTGGCACTGAAATTGTATCCATTAGGTTGTAAATCAAATTTTACAATTTCATGAAAACAAAAACAATTTTCAATGCATTAATGATGATTTTTGTTCTTGGGTCGGGTTTTGCCCAGGATAGTCCCAGAAAGGTTCAACGAGAAAAAGTAATATTGGAGAGAGAGCATCAGACCGAAACGCTGTTGAATTCCAGAGAATTTGTTTTTATCGCTTCGAGGGCTCTTCCTCAGAGAGGTGGATCGATTGATCTGACCACAAATCCAAATTACTTAAAATTTCATCCCGATAGAATTGAGAGTTATATGCCTTTTTTTGGCCGGGCCTATCGCGCTGATTATGGAGGCGATGGAGGAATAAAGTTTGAGGGTAAGCCCAAAGAATTCAAAATGGGGACCCGCAAAAAAGGGAAAGGTTATGAAATAAATACAGCTGTTTCTGGTGGTCGGGATTATTTTCAACTGAATCTGTTGGTAAGTCCTGAGGGTAGTGCAACACTCACGATCACCAGTAACGATCGCAGCTCAATCTCATACTACGGCGAAATAAAAAAGCAGGAAGCGACAAAGTAGGTACTGGCTGCTGACAAGGCAGAGTTTGCATCTTGCCATAAAAAAACTCCTTATGGAAATATAAGAATTGGCATTAAGCTAATTTTTCAGTCAGAGGTTAAGAGTGGCCAGTTACCGACTGCCAGAATCAGTTCTCAATATCCTACCGGAATCAGTTTTTTGTGCCTTATCTTTTCTAATTTCGCAGCATAATTTTTAGCGAGAATGATCATCAGGAAAAAATTCCGATTCGAAGGAGCCCACATCGTTCGCAACTGCACTTCACAACGCTGCCGCGAAAATATCCACGGACACTCCTATGAGGTGGAGGTTTTTTTGAAGCCTGGTCGGTCACCTAATAACTTAATGATCATTGATCCGGTTCTGCTAAACAACATCAATGAGTTTATTTCCAGCTTTGATCATGCATTTGCCCTTTGGAATATGGAATCCGATGAGGTAAAGGATGGCATATACCGGATCAATACCAGGGTTGCAGAAATACCCGTTTCTCCCTCTGCAGAGGGATATTCGTTGTTATTTTCATTTGTAATTAGCCAAATGATCTTAGCGGCTAAATTGGCTGACACAGGGGGGGAAGTAAAACTACATGCCGTTGGAGTTCATGAAACTCAGTCGGGGTATGCTGAATCCCTGGTTGACGATGTAAGTCTTGTCCAATTTACCGTAGAGGATATTAAATTCAACGAAGGGATAAAGAGAGAATGGAGAGATAAGGAATGGTGGTTCCGGTTGTTAAACGTTAACAATTTATAAAATTCCCGGAGGGTATGAAAAAAGGGTTATTTTTGCACACGAAGTCTAATTTTGTGCAAATTATTTATTTTGAGAGATTCCACTCGTCATAGAATTCTTAGTGTAGCCAGGATTGTTTTTGCCCATAAAGGGGCCATCAACACCACCATGGAGGCCGTAGCCAGGGCTGCCGGTCTGGGAAGAAGAACAATCTATACTTATTTTAAAACAAGGGAAGAGCTTTTGGACGAAGTGATTAAAAGGGAAAAAGAAAACATAATCCGGCAACTGAGCGGGGTCGCCACCATGAAAATATCCCCCGAAAAAAAGATCATCCGGTTCATGACTGCACACATGAATGCTATCCAATACCTGATCAAAAAAAACCATTTACTAAAACTCGAATTTCTCAAAGGAAGTGAGCGGATTGAAATCTTTCGAAAAGAGGTCGATACTCATGAAAAGGATTGCCTGGCCTCAATCCTAAAAGAAGGGACTCTGTCAGGGGTATTCCTGATCGAAGATTTTGAGAACACAGCGATACTTACACTAACTACATTAAAGGGTCTTGAATCGCAATTTATTCTGGACAATTTCGGAAAATCCTGCCATGGAAAGCTTGAGCTTTGGCAAAAGATTCTATTCCGGGGCATTAAAGCCTCCGCTTAATTAATTGAAAATTTGATTATCTGATATGAGAATGTTTATAAACACGATTTCGCATTATATTCCGGAGCAACGGGTTCCAAATGAATATTTCAAAAATCTGAATGGATTGGATGACGAATGGATCTTTGACCGGACAGGTATCCGGACACGGTCAAAGGCGGGTAAAAACGAGAATGCCAACACCATGGCCATTGAGGCAGTGTCACGGGCTCTTAAAACTTTGCCTTTTGACATCAAGGAAGTTGATTTAATTATAGGGGCGTCCTATACTCCTTATGATACTGTTGCCACCATAGGTCACACCGTACAACGTGAGTTTGGAATTCCCGAGGCCCAGGTACTTTACGTATCATCTGCATGCTCTTCCCTGGTCAATGCGATGGAGATTGTTGAAGGTTATTTTGCGATGGGTAAAGCCACCCGTGCTCTGATTATTGCAGCTGAACACAACACTATGTACAGCGATGAGAATTGTGAAAAGAGTGGCCATCTTTGGGGAGACGGAGCAACAGCTTTATTTATTTCGGATGAACCTTTAGGCGCTAAACCAGGCGAAATACTGAATATTTTTACCCGTGGACTTGGTCATATCGGGAAAGGCCCGGAAGCAGTTTTCCTTCGTCCGGGTGAAGGAGGGCTTCAAATGCCTGACGGCAGGGATGTTTTTATGCATGCCTGTAATTTTATGCGAGTTGCACTGGAGACTACGCTTGAAAACTGTAACCTTACGGTTGATGATCTGGATTTTATTATTCCCCACCAGGCCAATCACCGGATTATCGCCAATTTGATTAAACAATTAAATATACCTCCTAAAATAGTGTTAACCAATATTGAGGAACTTGGAAATACCGGATGCGCTAGTACGGGTATCTGTCTGTCGCAGAATTTGGCCAAAATTCCTTCCGATTCATTGGTCGGATTAACCGTTTTTGGCGGTGGGTATTCTGCCGGTGCAGTTCTTGTGCGGTTCTGAAAATGTGGTTTATAGATTAATCAGGAATTAGCTATATTTAGTCCCGAAGTTTTGGGAGCTGTTAACTTCTGGCCGCTGGAGAGTATATTTGTCAATTTAAATCAGATTAGTCATTTTTGCAATGGCTTTCAGGGTTCTGTGTTATTTCTATCGGATCCGGAATTTTTGCCAGCCGCTGATTGCCAGCCGACAATAATAAACAGTATTGAATGAGTTATAAATTGATATCCATAGTTATGAACCGAAGACAAATGATTGGAAGTACGGCAGGGGTGGCTGTTGCAGCAGCAGGCTTTCCCGCTTCAACTGTTTTTGCAGAATCTGCAACCGGAAGTCTGAAACTAAAAGGGAATATTCATCACTCTGTTAGTCAATGGTGTTACGGAGATATTCCACTGGATGATCTGGCCAAAGCCTGCGCTGAGATGGGGCTCGAATCGGTCGAATTATTGTGGGAGAAAGATTGGGCCATCGTAAAAAAATACGGATTAAAATGCGCTGTAGGTTATGCTACTGATTACGGAATTCCTAAGGGATTTAACCATATAGCCAACCATGAAAAACTGATCTCCGATTTTGAGCGGATGATCCCAATTGCCGCCGAAGCCGGGGTTCCTAATCTGATCTGCTTTTCCGGAAACCGTGAAGGACAAAACGACAATGTTGGGATGGTCAATTGTGCCATTGGTCTTCGAAAACTCATGCCTTTGGCCGAAAAACATGGAGTCACCATCATTATGGAATTGCTGAATAGTTATGGGCATACTGATTATCAGTGTGATAAAACTTCCTGGGGTGTTGCTCTTTGTGAAATGGTGGGATCTCAAAGGCTGAAACTTCTTTACGATATTTACCATATGCAAATTATGGAGGGGAATATTGTAGATACGATTAAAAAGAACATCCGTTATATCGGACATGTTCATACGGGCGGTGTGCCGGGAAGACACGAACTGGACGAAACCCAGGAACTTCATTATCCCGCGATCATGAAGGCACTGGTGGATTCCGGATACAAAGGATTTGTAGGACAGGAGTTTGTCCCCACACAAGCCAATAAATTGGATTCCCTGCGCAAATCGGTTCTGATTTGCGATGTATAATTTTAATTGATCCGTTATGCATGACGAAATCACCCTTACGACTCCGGCGTTGCTGTTTTCGGCAATTTCATTGATTATGCTTGCCTATACCAATCGCTTTCTGAGCTATGCCAATCTTATTCGTACGCTCCACGAAAAGTTCAAAGTTAAACCCGACGATGTTCTGCTTGGGCAGATTGCGAATCTTAGAAAGCGACTTTATTTGACCAAATATATGCAGATTCTGGGAGTGACCAGCCTCTTCCTTTGTGTTTTAACTATGTTTTTGATTTTTATTGGCAGTCAGGTACTTGCTGTATGGATGTTTGGCATTGCGCTCTTATTGCTTATTGCATCATTAGGACTTTCTATTCTTGAGATCCAAATATCGGTTCATGCCCTCAACCTGCATTTGGGGGATATGGAAATAAACGGGAGGACATAATCATCTTCAAAATAGTTATCTTTGTGGCTTAGTCTAATCTAATTCGGATGTTCACAGACATACTGATTACTTTAATCCTGGTATTCTTCAACGGATTCTTTGTGGCTGCTGAATTTGCCATTGTAAAGGTAAGGGCTTCACAACTTGAACTAAAGGTTCAGAGTGGAAGCTATTTTGCAGCCGTTGCCAAACGTATTGTTTCCAGGCTTGACAGGTATCTCGCTGCTACTCAGCTTGGAATCACACTGGCAAGTCTTGGCCTTGGTTGGATTGGTGAACCTGTTGTAGCTAAAATCCTCCTTGATTTAATGTCTTTTGTCGGAGTCCAAATGGATCCTGATTTGGCACATCATATTGCACTGCCTGTTGCTTTTCTTATTATTACCATATTGCATATCGTATTTGGTGAACTTGCACCTAAATCCCTTGCAATTCAGAGTTCACAACGCACCATTCTTGTTGTTGCCTTACCACTCCAATTCTTCTTTTTTATTTTTCGACCCTTTATCTTTCTGTTAAACGGCACAGCAAATTTAGTGCTTAGAACTATAGGCATTTCGACAATTCAGGGACAGGATGTTCACAGCAGTGATGAGCTAAAATACCTGGTTAAGCAGGGGAAAGAAAGCGGCGAAATTGAACAGGCTGATTATGATATCATTAAAAATGCCTTTGAATTCTCGGAACGTATTGCCAAACAAATCATGATTCCCAGAACACAGGTGGTGGCTATTGATGTTGAAGATTTTCAACAGGATATGGTTGAACATCTGATCGAGGAGAACTATTCACGGATTCCGTGCTACGCCGGATCGCTTGATAATATTGTTGGAGTTGTTTATCTTAAAGATATTCTGATAAAATTACACTTGAATGAGTCAATCAGGATTTCCTCTATTATGCGGTCTGTATTAATTGTCCCGGAAACAAAGTACATTGCTCAGCTGCTTAAAGATTTCCAGTCGAAACACCAGCAGATTGCCGTAGTTATTGACGAATATGGAGGAACCCAGGGGATTGTTACAATGGAGGACATCCTCGAAGAGCTGGTAGGTGAGATTCAGGATGAATATGATAATGAAATTCCTTTTGTGGAGAAAAAGGGGGAGAAGACTTATACCGTACTTGCCTCTGCCTCGTTGGACGATATCAATGAATTGCTGCCGCATCCTTTAACGGTAAATGAGGATTATGAGACACTTGCCGGCTACCTGATCCTCAAATTGGGACGAATACCTAATATCAATGAGAAAATCAGCATGGAGGATTACGAGTTCACGGTTCTGAAGAAAAATAAAAACTCAATTCTCCTGGCTCAGCTTGTTGATAAAGCCATGGAAATCTAGTTGCAGATTGTCCGATATTAAATTTCTCCTTAGGAGATCAAAATCTATAGAAGAATATAATTCTGAAAATAAATTTCACGTAGAGAACTAACCGTATATTTGTTAATGTCCTACCGGACAATTGTATTTGTTAAATTTATTTTTCTATTGAAATTGATGCCCGACGGGCAAACAAGGTTTAAATGTAATTTTAAATCAGTCTCTAAATTTCAAAGAGTAACAAAAATCCTTTACTTAATGACATTGCCTGTTGAGGACGGAATAGATTCCTTAACCTATTTATTTGATGGAACATGTAATCTTCTGGGTGATCCTGACCAATATCTATTTCTTCCCGAATAATTTCTGCTCCAGATCAGGCCGGTTCATTTTCCGGAGTTCCCCGATTAATTCACTTCTATTCTCCGGTTTGTACCAGAAAAAGAATTTACGCTGGGTCAGTTTTTTATTTGCTTCCCTCGCTGTGCTTATTTTCTCCAGAGTATACGGATGGTAACCCGAATAATAGATTACAGTGGCAAGGGTCATGGGAGTTGGAGTAAAATCCTGCACCTGTTCAAGTTTGAAATCCAATCCTTTTGTTTCGGCTGCCAGTTCGGCCATCTCAGCATTACTGCTTCCCGGGTGACTCGAAATAAAATAGGGGATCAGCTGTTGCCGGAGCCCGTTGGCTGCATTCACCTTATCGAAAAAGTTCTTCAATTTAAAAAAGATGCTGAATGAAGGTTTTCTCATGATATTCAGAACCTTGTCGGCTGTATGCTCTGGCGCAACCTTCAACCTGCCTGAAACATGGTTTGTGATTACATTCTCCAGATACTCTTCATTCCCTTTATTTACCTGCTCATCTTTTGTTTTGTGAAAAATGATGTCGTACCTGATCCCACTGCTTACAAACGCTTTTTTTACCCCCGGCACGGCCGAAACCCGCCGGTAAAGCGAAGTCATGCCACGATGATCAGTATTCAGATTGGTACATACGTCGGGAAAAATACATGATGGACGACGGCAGGCCTGGCACATCACCAAATGCTTTCCCTCCATTTTGTACATATTGGCTGATGGTCCGCCAATATCTGAAATATATCCTTTAAAATCGGCCATTTGGGTAACCTCCCTGACTTCCGCCAGAACTGATTCTTCAGAACGTGAAGCAATAAATTTTCCCTGGTGTGCAGAGATGGTGCAGAAGGTACATCCGCCAAAACAGCCCCGGTGCGTATTTACCGAGTGACGAATCATTTCGTAGGCAGGTATTGCCCCTTTATTTTTATAGCGGGGATGCGGAGTCCGGGTGTACGGAAGCGTGTAATAGCTATCTAATTCATTGGTAGTCAATAAAGGATAGGATGGATTAATAATGATTCTCTTTTCTTTCCAGGCTTGAATCAGCTTCCGGGATACCATCTTATTTGACTCCTCTTCGATATGCCTGAAATTCTTAGCGTAATTTATTTTTTCCTTCAGGCAGGCTTCATGTGAATTTAGTTCAAGCTCTTCCCAATCCCCGTTGGTTTTATAGTCCGCTGTTTGATCCACCATAAAAGCGGTTTGGGGAACGTCGGTTATCTCCTGAAAAGGTATTCCGGATTTTAGTTTTTGGATAAACTCTACAATTGATTTTTCACCCATTCCGTAAACGAGAAGATCGGCTTTTGTGTCAACCAGGATGGAGGGTTTCAGCTGATCTGACCAATAATCGTAATGGGTCACACGGCGTAAAGAGGCCTCAATTCCTCCAATTAACACGGGTATTTCCGGATAAATCTTCTTGAGGATATTCGAATAAACTACTGAAGCGTAATCTGGTCTGGCCCCGGGGCGGCCATCCGGCGTGTAGGCATCGTTAGATCGCCTTCGTTTATTGGCTGTATAATGATTCACCATTGAATCCATACACCCCGCGGTGATTGCAAAAAAGAGCTTCGGTTTTCCAAGTTTTTTAAAGTCACGTAAATCATCCTGCCAGTTGGGTTGAGGAACGATGGCTACACGAAGTCCTTCACGTTCCATAATCCTTCCTATTACCGCAGCTCCAAATGAAGGGTGGTCGACATAGGCATCACCTGAAAACAGGATAACATCAGGCTGATCCCACCCAAGAGCTTCAACCTCTTTAACTGTGGTTGGCAGCCATCTTCGCGTCGAATATCGTTCAAAATCTTCCATAGCTAAGAACAAAAATAGTTCATTTAATCAGGCATATCCCAATTAACATGATTTATTAAAGGAAGCCTGTGAATAGTTAACGGCTTTTCCACTACATTGTTCAATCTGATTGATTGGGAAATCAACTTCCCTGAAAAATAAATAGCGGATATTATCTCCAATTTTCTATTTTTGGACTCAATATGATACAAAACTAATGAAGCTAGTCAAACCGCAAGACTTATTAAAGGTAAGTCCAGTGATGCAACTTTTGGGGGGGGAGTACTTGGCCCGGTTGCTTATGCATCTTTTGCAATTTAACAAAATAAATAAATTATACGATAATATAAGTGATACCAAAGGGATAGAATCAATTGATGGCATTCTCAGGTACCTTAAAGTCACACTCGATTTTAATGAAAATGATTTAAAGAAGCTACCGGCAAAAGGGCCGTTTATCACAGTTTCCAATCACCCTTATGGAGGAATTGACGGTATACTTCTGATCAAACTGCTTTCGATGGTCAGGTCTGATCATAAAGTGATCGCCAATTTCCTGTTGAAGAAGGTGGAGCCAATTTCCGACTATTTTCTTGCTGTCAATCCATTTGAAAATAATCCCAGGGCTGCCTCCAGCATCGGTGGATTAAAGACCGGGTTGGATCATCTGAATAATGGGGGTGTATTAAGTTTCTTCCCTGCCGGTGAAGTATCTACTAATTATGCCGCCAAAGCTATCACCGATCGTGAATGGTTATTTTCTGCATTACGTTTTATTAAAAAGGCGGGTGTACCAGTCGTTCCGATTTATTTTCATGGCAGTAACAGCCGGTTGTTTCATTTGCTGGGACAGATCCATCCCTCCCTCCGTACGGCGAAGCTACCGTCTGAAATTATGAATAAAAAGGGGAAAACCATTAAGATCCGTATTGGCAAGCCAATCTCAGTAAAGGATATGGATAGATTTTCAGATATTCATCAACTTGGAAGATACTTGCGCTCCAAGACTTATTGTCTGGATTCGGGGATTGAAGTGAAACATTTTTTTAATTATTCGTTGAAGAACCAGCCTGTTCCACGTCCTATTGCCGAATCACAGCCAGCCGATAAATTGTTCAGGGAAATAGAGGATCTTCGTAAAAATAGTTGTCTTTTTACAATTAAGAATTACTCAGTATTCTGTGCCCCTTCAAATAAATTACCGCTGATAATGAATGAGTTAGGCAGGCTTCGGGAGATTACCTTTCGCCAGGTGGGGGAGGGAACTAATCAGGCTTCCGACATTGATGAATTCGATTTGTATTATAACCAGTTGATCATTTGGGATAATCAGGAGCACCGGATAGTTGGGGGTTACCGCATCGGAAAGGGACACGAAATTTATAATCAGTTTGGAATTAAGGGTTTTTATACCCAAAGCCTTTTTAAAATGAAGAGTGGGTTTGTGGAAACTTTGAAACAATCGGTCGAACTTGGTCGTTCATTTATCGTAAAGGAGTACCAGCGTAAACCATTGCCACTCTTCCTGCTTTGGAAAGGGATCCTTTATTTCATGCTGAAGAATCCCGAATATCGGTACCTAATAGGACCAGTAAGCATCAGCAATACCTATTCTGAAATTTCAAAAGAATTAATTATCAGGTATATAATGGCTAATTTCTTCGATTATAAAAGGGCCGCTTTTGTGAAACCCCGGAACCGGTTTAAGGTCACTACCAATGATCAGCACCTGAATGCAGCGCTTGAAAATATGACCCCTGATCTGAACTCCCTTGATAAATTCATCGGTGATATCGATCAGTATAATAACGGGTTGCCCATTCTTCTCAAGAAATACCTGGGGCTGAATGCTAAAATTGTGGCTTTTAATGTGGATCCAAAATTCAATGACTGTATCGATGGTTTACTGGTTTTGGATATTTTTGAAGTACCAAAATCAACCATAGAATCGTTATCCAAAGAAATTAATTTGTAGTCATCATTACTTCGTTGAGGTTTGCATCTACATCCAGTCCCATTTTCTTGCGCAGGCGGTACCTGTGATTTTCCAGTCCCCGGACTGAAATACCCAGCAATGGCGCAATTTCTTTTGACGAAAGGTTCATCCGGAGGTAGGCACAAAGTCGAAGATCACTCGGTGTAAGCTTTGGATAACCTGTTTTCAGCTTCAAAATAAATTCTTCGTGAGCTCTTTCAAAGTTGGTTTCGAAAGTCTTCCAGTCGTCGTGACTGGCAATGTTTTCATCAATTTTCTTCACCAGGTGGTTATAATATTTGTCGGGGAAACGGGTTTCCAATTGATTTTTTTGGGATTTTAGTTCACGTTTCAGCTCAATCAGGAATTCATTCTTTTTAATGATTAACATGGTGGAATTAGCCAATTCCTGGCTTTTAAATGAGATCTCATCCTGTAATTTTTCGTTTCGCAGACGGATTAATTCTTTTTCTTTCTCTTCTCTTTTTCGGTTCTCCTTCCGACGAGTCAGAATGATAACCCGATGCCGGAATGACAGTAACAAAATCAGGATAATTAATATATAGACTATTTTTGCCCAAATAGTCTGATACCATGGAGGTAAAATTACCAGCCTGATACCTTCGGTTTTACTTTCTGAACCCCACGAATCAATTGCCTTTACCCACAGGGTATAGGATCCTTCCGGAAGACGTTCAAACTTAAAAATTGGAAGCGTAACAGGCAATCGCCAAGCCGGATCAATTCCCTCGAGAAAGGCTTGAAAAGCAATCTTGTCCGTGGTGAATAACGGGAATGAGAACTTCACCTGGACATTACTCTGATTGTATTTTATGGTGTATATAGACTGGGTCGGTGACAGAGTATCTGCTTTTCCCCTCTGGTCAGTGGTTATGAATTCTCTTATTTTTAGTGTTTTATCCTTGATCAGGGACTCACTTTCGGGTTGGCTGGCATTCAATATGGCATACCCGTTTTCAAGGCATAATATCGCTTCAAATTCTGACAGTGGATTTATGTTTTCAAAGTTCTCGATTAACTGATTGTGAAACAGTGTTAAAGGATAGTTTTTGATCAAATGAATTGTATTATCCTTTATTTGAAACAGCCCTATCGATTCGTGGGTTATGAACCAATAGTGATGGTTAGGAGCGGCGAAAATTCGGTTAGCAGTTGCAAAATGGCCCAATTGCTTATTTAATTCGCGGTATTCAACGATTGAATCTTTTAATTCATCGTGTGTGAATAATTTTTCCCCTGTGGCAAAAACAATCCGGTCTTCTACCTTAAACGGGTGGAGGCCATGGTCTATTTTAAACGGCGAGTTTTCGCCATAATAGGTAGTCTGTATAACTTCATCCCTGTTTTCCGAAAGTTTAAGGCGATAAATGCCGCGATGCATATGGCCGGCCCAGATATTGCCATATAGATCAACTTCAATGAATTGAATCAGATCGTTGAAGTTTCTGAGATTTTTGGACCAATGTGGCTCGCTTCCTGAAAAATCGAGAGCAACAATATCGGAATAGGTTGACTGCAGGAGGAATCCAGGCATTTTTGGATCAGGGGTTATGGCGAAAGCACCGCTCACTTGCGAAATTTTTTTTAATGATTGTCTATCAATTACATATGTTCCATTGTTGTGACCTACAAATAGTTTTCCATTGAAAATCCGGCAACTCCATACCTGCCCCTCAGATTGCGGCATCAATCTGAATTTGTCATCCGCTTCATCGAGGGCTTTAGAATAGAGACCCTGATTCGTTCCCAGATAGATGGTGTTATTTAAAATGGCTGCCGAATATACTGCCCCTACATCACGGACCGGATGCAGGGTATAGGAACCTTCGTCCCTGAAGGTGGTGAAATCGATCCCTTTGTCTAAAGCCTGCCAGATATTTTGGTTCTTGTCGAAGGCGAGCCCCAGAACAGTATTATTTTGTAAGCCATTTTGGGTATTGAGTTTGAAGAGCATCTTGCCGGTTTTATCAAAAGTGACGATCCCGTCGAGAATTGTTCCTATAACCAGATTCCCGGTTTTTGAACGTGTAGCCCGGTTGACCTTATTCCGGATTAAATAGTCATTCCATTCCTCATTTAAAACCTTGAATTGCAGGCCGTCGTAACTAAAAATACCATCTGATGATGTTCCAATAATCAACTTTTTATTCTCATCCTGAAAGACAAACAGGATTTGTTTCTGATTGAAAAACGAACCTGTGAGATAGGGTTTTAACTGATTATTTTCAATGGAATATAATCCATCTGCCTGATCTATAATGATTTTATTGTCGATTTGAAACATGGAATTTGAAAACGACGGCAATTTTATTGTAGTAATATGTTCTTCGTCCCAGATAAGCAATTGCATAAAAGAGTGAAAATAAACATCCTTATCCAAGGGAATAATATTCCAAAACTCTACATTAGGGATAAAATTTTTCTCCGCTAAGGTGTTAAGTGAGGTATATTTCAATGTCCCTGATTTGCTCCTGTTCCAGTACCCCAATTCACGATAACCGCTGGTATAGATCCTGTTATTGTGATCAGCAGCAACACAACGGATAATATTCCCTTTGGGTGAGGGATAGAGTTTCCATGAGATTCCATTGAATTCAAGAAGCCCTTTATTATTTGCAAAAAATATGTTTCCCTCCGGATCTTCGGCGACAGACCAATTTTGATTATCAGCGTTATAATCTGATTTTGAAAAATTTTTCACTACCGGATTTTCGTATTCCGAAGCACGAATGGTTTGAAAGCATAACCAAAGCAAAAGGAAGGTAAATATGCAGGGAAATACCTTGCATAAATTCTTAACCTTCAGGTTCTGATATTTCAGGTTCATTTATTTAAAAATTAACATTAATTTAATCTTTTGGGTAATTATTTATTGTCTAAAATATTATCAAAACCTCAAAATCAAACAATTATTATCTTAAAATTCTGTAATATTTTGCAAAATTAACTCACTCTTTACGATTGATGCGATTCTAATTAAATAATATAAGTCAAAAATACATAAAATTATCTAATTGATAAATAATAATATAACCTAATAATATTCTTAATGATGGGGTAAATATGAGGTACTTTCATTGATTGAAAAAAAATGGAGTGTAAGAAGTGTATCCTTTTTTTACCGTTCGGGTGAATAGCGCTGTAGATTTGTAACAAATATTTTAAAAATTTAACATATGAAAAGACTAATCTTTCTGTTGAATCTATTTTTGTCAGTAACTCTTCTTTATGGTCAGCAATCGTTAACCATAAACGGGAAGGTTACAGACACTTCAGGCGCAAGTATACCTGGTGTTTCAGTCTCTGTAAAAGGGACTACTCATGGAGTTGTATCCGATGCAAACGGAGCCTATTCGCTGCAGGCTTCCGGTCAGGCAACACTCGTTTTTAGCTTCGTTGGTTATAAAAGTCATGAAGTTCAAGTGAATAATCGTGGCATTATTAACCTTGTTATGGAAGAAGAGGTTGTTGGGGTCGAAGAAGTTGTGGTTGTTGGGTATGGTACTCAAAAGGTAAAAGACCTTACTTCATCTATTAGTACTGTTAAATCTGACGATCTTGCAAAAACACCGGCGAGTCAGCCGATGAATGCCTTACAAGGTAAAGTGGCCGGGGTCCAAATTGTAAATGATGGAGGCCCGGGTAATTCAGCCACGGTGAGGATTCGTGGAATTGGCTCCTTTCCGGGAATGAATAATGAGGCTCCATTATATGTGGTTGACGGAATGTTTTATGACAATATTGATTTCCTTAATCCTACGGATATCGAAACCATGTCGGTACTCAAGGATGCTTCGGCAGCTGCAATTTACGGAGTGAGGGCTGCAAACGGCGTCATTCTGATTGAAACCAGGTCCGGGTCATACAACCAGAAAACTAAAATCTCGTATGATGGCTATGAAGGGTATCAGATTGACCAAAACGTTCTCAAAATGGCCAATTCCCAGCAATATACCGCTATGGCGAATGAATCAGGATCTGGCACCGAGGTGCAGGATGTATTGAATTCGATGCAAAAATGGGGAAGAAGCCGTGTAGATCCGAATATTCCGGTAACAAATACTGACTGGTATAAACAGGTAATTCGGCAAGGTCAGATCAGGAATCACAGTGTTGGAATCGATGGCGGGACGGAAAAGGCAAAATATTCATTGGGTGTAAATTATTTCTACCAGGATGGAACCTTGAAGGAGTTGAATAACTATGAGCGTATGAATCTTCGTTCCAAAGTTGATGTAAAAGCGACAAATTGGCTTACCGTGGGAGAAAACATGATATTCAGTAACGCCACCAAATACATAGATGCCAGTAATGCCTGGTATAATACCTATTTTGCAGTACCCATATTCCCGGTTTATGACCTGACTAATACGGCTGCAACCCCATTCAAATATGCAAGTGCCGATCCACTTGGTTACAGAAACGGACAAAATCCATTTCCAGGAATGGTCAGCGATCAGGACCAACAGAAGATTTTGAAAGCACTGGCAACTATCTATATGGAAATTACTGTGATACCAAAAGTATTAACTTTTAAGTCCACGTATAATAATAGTTACACTCAGGTCAATGAGCGGGTTGTTGACTTACCCTGGTTTATTGATAATAACTTTCAGAATCCTCACGGGACACTTACCAAGACTACCTCATCCTACATGAACCAGTATTGGGACAATATTTTAACCTTTACTAAAAGCTTTGGCAGTCACAATGTGACTTTAATGGCTGGTACTTCGTATAAGGATGAAACTTTTCAGAAGCTTTCCGCGCAGGGAGTTGATTTTCCGACCTTGCCACAATCCTGGTATATCAGCCAATCGCTCACAAAACCTGCCACTGCAGTGGGCGATGATGGTCTGCATCAGTATGGGTTCTCCTATTTTGGAAGGGCTGCCTATAACTACCAGGAAAAGTACCTGTTATATGGAACAATGCGTGCTGACGGAAGTTCAAAATACCAGCAAAAATGGGGTTATTTCCCCACAGTTGGTGCCGGTTGGGTTGTATCCGAAGAAAATTTCCTAAAAAACAATGATTATGTGCCCTTTCTAAAGTTACGTGGCAGCTGGGGGGAACTTGGGAACGACCATATTCAGGCAAGTGACGGAGCCAGGACAACGTCATTAGCATTAACCACTATGGGTGGTAATCTGGTTTCAGGGACAATTGCTCAAAATACATTCTCTTCACTCAAATGGGAAAAAACTAAGGAAACCAACGTTGGGTTAACTGCCCGCTTTTTGCACAACCGTTTATCGGCTGACATTGATTATTTTAGCCGTGACACAAAAAATGCCGCTATTCCGGTTAATATTCCTTTAATTGGAGGTAGTGTTTTAAAAGCCGTTGGGACCATCAGGAATTCAGGGTTTGAATGCACGCTTAACTGGAGCGATAAGATTACCGATAAGCTTAGTTACAACGTCGGAGCCAATTTTGCAACCCTTAAAAACCAGGTTCGCGACCTTTACGGACAACCTTATATCGATTATGGCACTGCTGAATTCCGGCAACGCTCTTATGTAGGACACCCGTTGAATGCTTATTATGGATGGAAAATTGCCGGCGTTTATCAAAACCAGGCACAAATAAATGCCGATCCCATTGCGGTAGCCAATGGTTTAATTCCAGGAGATTTTAAATATGTAGACCAGAATAAAGATGGCAAGATAGACGGCAGCGACCGGGTGATATTGGGATCTTATTTTCCTAACCTCACTTTTGGCGGCAACATTGGTGTGAAATATCTGAACTTTGATTTGTCGGCCTCTTTCTATGGACAATCGGGTAATTCAATTCTCAACCGCAGACGTGGTGAAATGCTCTGGACCAGTGATGGCAACCTTGATGCTGATCTTGCCGTAAATCGCTGGCATGGGGATGGTACTTCCAATAAATATCCCTCTTCTGCCGGACTTTTGAAAGTATGGAATCAAAAAATGTCTGATTATTTTGTGAACGATGGTAAATTCTGGCGGATACAGAATGTGCAAATTGGTTACACCTTAAAGAATCAGTCCTGGTTAAATGGCAATTTCCCGGAAACCCGGATCTTTTTAACTGCTGACCATCCTTTGACCCATTTCAAGTACCAGGGTTTTACCCCGGAAGTGGCCAATGGATATGATGATGTAACCTATCCGGTTCCTGCAATTTATACAATTGGTCTTAATATTAAATTCTAAAATACTTTTAACTATGAAACCACTTCGTCATATTATACCGGTAATTCTACTATTCGTTGCACTTTTTGTGGTATCCGGATGTACTAAAAAACTGGATTCACTCGCCGAAAACCGCACGTATACCGGAGGGACCGATTATACCGTAACCAGCAATATGATTCAACCGTTGTATGGGGTATATTCACGTCTCAATGGTATCGGATGGAATATTTTCCCTTTACTGACTGTCCGCGGAGATGATGTCAATAAAGGTGGACTCGGGGATCAGTCTCCATTGGGAGATATTGATTTTTATCATTACGACAATACTTACTGGATGCTTGATGCTGATTGGCAGGAATTATTCGGAGATGTTGTTACAGCTAACTCTGCGATGGAACAAATCGCTCTTTACAAGAAAAATGCCAAAAACGGTGCACCTTTGGCTGATCAATACACAGCCGAAGCTCAGGTGATGCGTTGCTGGTGGTTGTTTTGGTGTAGCCGGGCATGGGGTAGTATTCTGATTCCACCTACATCCGATCCATCGATAATGTTCCAGGTAAAACTAACATCCAAGGATAGCGTGATGGCCTACATCTCAGCCAGAATGGATGAAGCGATCCCTAATTTACCCGATAAGCGTCCAAATCAGCGTACCGATATCCCTGGAGGGTTAACCAAGTATACTGCTCTTGCTATTAAGGCTTTAGCAAATCTTGAGTTAAAAAAATATCAGGTTGTGGCCGATGCAACCGGCAAGATCATCCAGGCAGGTATATTTTCGCTTGAACCTGATTTCTATAACCTCTTCAAACTTAAAGGGAAGTTAAATAACGAAAACATCTGGGAATTAAATTTTACCGACTTTGGAACGCCGTCAGGAGACTCCTATAATTATCTGTGGGATTTTTTCGGACCTCAGAGCTGGACTCCAAAAGTATCCACCGCCGGTGGTGGATGGGGATTTTGGGAACCAAGTTTTAAATATGTAAAATTCATGCTTGACAGAGGTGAAACCGTAAGGCTTGAAACAACAGTATTATTTACCCAGGCCGGGATAGATTCCTTAAAGAAGGTCGCTCCCCAATATGCCAATTCACTTCCTTCTTTTGTTTCAAATACTACCCGTGACGGAGATGTATTCAATAACGGTTCGCGTCAGGTGTTTTATTCCGGTAAAATGTATTTGCCTTCTGATATGCTTACCTCGGGTCGTACTTCCTATTCTTCCAACAAAGATTTTCAGATTATCAGGTATTCGCAGATTCTTTTAATGTATGCCGAAGCGCTTACTCAGGGAGCCACGGGATCAGCCGGAACAGCCGATGATGCAGTGAATGCAGTAAGGGTAAGGGCCGGTTTAAGCACAATTACAGGTGTTACCAATACCCAGGTTATGGATGAAAAGTTCGCTGAATTAGCCACAGAATGGGGCGACCGTTATTATGATATGGTCCGGCTTGGCAATACAAGCGCTTTAAGTTATGATGGGAGGACATTTACTACCGATAAAACCTTTCTACCCTATCCGTTGGCCGAGACGGATGTGCTTCCTCAATTATTATCAAAGTAAACCTCTAATGATTTAAAATGATAAAAGATGAAAAATATTAAATACTTATTAGCATTTTTAGTAGGCATTGTAATTACTACTGCGTGCCAGAATGGTTATATAGACTCCATTAAGGCAGTTGCTGCCGGATCCGATCTGACACCGCCGACTGTAACAATAAATTATCCTTTTGAGGGCAAGGTAATCCAGGTGAAAGAGGAGGTAACCTCAATCAATATCCAGCTGAAGGTAACAGATGATATAGAAATTGCATCTGTTGTTGTTAATATGGATGGAACTGATCTGACCACGTTCACAAGCTTTTTAGATTACAGGATTGCAGACGAAAAATATTTGTTTACAAATCTGACAAATGGCAACCATGTGCTCAAGGTCACCGCTACCGATAAATCGGGGAAAAGTACGGCAAGTTCAGTAAATTTCTCAAAAACTGCACCCTATAATGCCAAGTATGACGGAGAAGTATTTTATATGCCATTTGACGGTGATTTTATGGAGGAGATTAGTTTGACTCTGCCTACTGTTATTGGAAACCCAAGTTTTGCTGCCGGACAAAAAGGGAAGGCTTATGCCGGCGCAACCGGAGCTTATTTATCTTACCCAACTGCGGGAATCGTTGGCAGTAACGGTTTCAGTGTTGTGTTATGGTATAACATAAATAATGTTGCACCTAACCGCGCTGGTATTTTTACAATAAGTCCCCCAAGTTCTGGAGGAGATCGTACAAAAGGGTTCAGATTAATGCGTGAAGGGGGTTCTACCAGTCAGAATATTTGGTCAAATTTTGGCAATGGTACTGATGAATTCTGGTTTAATCCTTTTTATACTGTCAGCACTCCTGCAACTACTCCTCCTGCTAATGCTGCAGGGTGGTGGCAAATTGCCGTTTCGGTTTCTCCAACTCATGTCTCCTTTTATATTAATGGGGTATCTGTGAAAGAAAGTGATTATGCAGGTCCGATTAACTGGGCAAGCTGCAGCCAGATATCGATCGCTTCAGGAAGTCCGAATACTGATTATTGGGGACATATGTCTGACAATAGCATGATTGACGAGCTGCGGATATTTAATAAGGCTATTTCGGCCACCGAAGTCCAAACTATTTATAATGATCAGAAATAAACACCTTTAAAGTTAGCTTTCTGCATTTTGAATGGAAGCATTCCCCAAACTAATCGCCAGGGGAAACCGGGCGATTCTGGCAGAATAAATGCAGATGCTTAATGCAAAACAGCTAAATGGAAGAAGATTTATAATTGAAAGAGAGGGTAAGGGGAAAGCTCTTCCCTCTCTTTTCTAAAACTTTACAGGTCTTCTAATACAAATGTTTCATACGTATATAATTTTTTTATGGCCGTATGGAATTCGCATGAAGTTTATATTCATTTCAATTGGTGTTTTTGAAATCATGCTCATTTCATGAAACTGAATCTGAATAAATCGATTGTCAACGCTGTCTGGCAAACGTTTAGCCTACTATTGTTCGTTTTACCGTTACTCATTTCCTGTAAAAAGGGTCCTGGTGTTCAGATTGGCACACTGGAACTCTCCTCCTGCACCGTTGGGAGCATATCGCTTATATATTCTGCAGAGATCAGTAATATTCCTCTGAACCAGAATATTAGTATTACGTTTTCTGCAGCGGTAGACACCATACAGGCCAAATCAAGTATCTATTTAAGCAACAGTTCAGGGGTTGCAGTTTCTGGAATTTACTTTGGTTTTACCAATAATTACAGGACCGTTTGGGTGAAACACAACCAGGATCTGGCCAAAACTTCACATTACACATTAGTTGTCACTTCAAATCTGAAGGGAAGGCAAGGAGAAACTTTCGATGGTACCCAATTCAAATTTATTACCTCCAGCGGACTTTTTTCACTTACAAATATATTACTGGATAATCAGTATTTTATGTCACCTGTCACTGTTTACAATGTTCGTAGGCAAGGTTCGAAACTTCAACTGGAATTTTCAGAAGCTTTGGATACTGTTCATCTAAAATCGGTGTTCAGGCTTTCGGGAAATGCAGTCTATAGTGTTTCTGTAAGTAGTGATTTAAAAACTGTTAACCTGAATTGTCCTATCGTCCTGTCGGGATATACCAAATATAATTTTTCAGTATCCACTAGCCTTAAATCGGTATTGGGCAATTCATTCGGAGGTTTCGATAATAATTTCGTGTCCGCGCTTGATTCAACCCTGAAATTTCCCCAAATTACCGATGATGCATTGCTCACATTAATTCAACAGCAAACGTTTAAATACTTCTGGGATTTTGGTCACCCGGTTTCAGGAATGGCGCGTGAACGGGACAGTTCAGGAGATGTCGTAGCCACAGGCGGAACCGGTTTTGGAGTCATGGCCATACTGACCGGAATTGAGCGGAATTTTATTTCGAAGAGCGACGGGTTGAATCGCATCACCACCATCGTCTCCTTTCTGAAAAATAATTGTACCCGTTTTCATGGCGCATTTTCCCACTGGATTAACGGAGCTACCGGGGCAACAGTTCCATTCAGTACACTGGATGATGGTGCAGATTTGGTTGAAACCTCGTATATGATGCAGGGGTTGCTCTGTGCACGCCAATATTTTAACGGGACCAGTTCGGATGAAGTGAATCTGCGTTCCGACATTAACATCCTTTGGAACGGTGTGGAATGGAGCTGGTTCAGACAGCAGGATAATCAAAACGTGCTGTATTGGCATTGGAGTCCTGATAATCTGTGGGCTATAAACATGCCAATCCACGGCTGGGACGAAGCACTGATTACCTATGTGCTCGCAGCTTCATCCCCGGGATTCCCGATTCCAAAAATTGTGTATGACAATGGGTGGGCAATGAACGGATCGATGAAAAATGGTCAGACTTATTATAACACAATACTTCCGCTGGGCCCTGCATTGGGTGGCCCGCTGTTTTTTGCCCATTATTCTTTTCTGGGGATTAATCCCACTGGTCTGACTGACGCTTATGCCAGCTACATGGATCAGAATGTGGCGCACTCCAAAATAAATTATAATTATTGCGTTACCGATCCATCGGCCTATAATGGTTATAGTCCGCAGTGCTGGGGTCTGACTGCAAGCGATGATAATGTGAGCGGGTACTCAGCGCATGCTCCGGGAAATGATGACGGTGTTATTTCGCCTACAGCCGCAGTATCCTCGCTCCCCTATACTCCTACCCAATCGATGAATGCAATACGATTTTTCTATTACCAGCTTGGAGACAAGATCTGGGGGGATTATGGCTTTATAGATGCATTTAATTTGTCAAGTATCTGGTTTTCAAATTCATATTTGGCTATTGATCAGGGGCCACAGATTGTCATGATCGAAAATTACCGCTCCGGTTTGCTGTGGAAGCTGTTTATGAGTTGCCCCGAAGTTAAAACCGGAATGACAAATCTGGGATTCCAGAGTCCTAATTTATAACGTTGTATGAATATTTCTTAAAATCTTACTGCCATGAAAAATCATATATATAGTCTCCTGTGCACCGGGTTGTTAATCATTGGGGTAATTTTTCCATCTAAAGCGATTCAAATATCCCCAAAGCAGGATCTGAAAAGTAAAATCCTGATTCAGAAAAATCTGTCTGATACTGCGTTGATGACTTTAGTCCAGAGGCAGACATTCAGGTATTTTTGGAACTTTTCCCACCCGGTAAGCAGAATGGCACGTGAGCGAAGTAATCCTGCTTATGGTTACGGAGACGAAGTGGTTACTACAGGAGGAACGGGGTTTGGTGTAATGGCTACGATAGTTGCAGTCGAAAGGAATTGGATTACAAGGGATTCGGCTGCAATACACTTGTTGAAGATGGTTAGGTTTTTGGCCAAAGCGGATGCTTATCATGGTGTATTTCCACACTGGCTTAATGGTGCAACGGGTAAAACAATCCCCTTCGGCAGGAAGGATGACGGCGCAGATCTGGTGGAGACCTCCTACCTTTTCCAGGGATTATTATGTGCAAGGCAATATTTCAATAAGGATAATCGTGTTGAATCTGAATTGCGCGAACGGATAAACAATATGTGGAACGAAATCGAATGGAACTGGTTTACCAAAGGGGGCGAAGAGGTTCTCTACTGGCACTGGAGTCCAAACAACGGCTGGGCAATGAACTTCCCGATCCATGGTTACAACGAGTGTCTGATTACCTATATTCTGGCCGCGAGTGGTGAACGGTATCCTGTAAACAGCACGGTATATCATAACGGATGGGCGAAAAGTGATTTTTTTAAGAATGGAAAGACATTCTATGGATTCAAACTCCCGTTAGGATTTGATTTTGGAGGTCCCCTTTTCTTTTCCCATTATTCATTCTTAGGTTTGGATCCTACCGAACTGACAGATCGGTATGCCGATTATTGGGAACAGAATAAAAATCATACCCTGATCAATCATGCCTATTGTGTGGACAATCCCAGGAAATTTAAGGGTTATGGCGAAAATTGCTGGGGCCTCACGGCGAGTGATAATTTTGAGGGTTATAGCGCCCATGCTCCGAATAACGATTTGGGTGTGATAACTCCGTCAGCAGCGCTCTCCGCTTTCCCATATACTCCCGAATATTCGATGAAGGCACTAAAACATTTCTATTTTGATCTGGGTGATAAAATCTGGGGCAAATATGGATTTACCGATGCCTTCAGCGAAACGAATAACTGGTATGCCAATAACTATTTAGCCATCGATGAGGGTCCTATCATTGTGATGATCGAAAACTACCGGACAGGATTGCTCTGGAAACTGTTTATGAGTTGTCCGGAGATACAGAAAGGTTTGCAAAAGCTCGATTTCCAATCTTCCCGGATAAAAAAATAATATTTGATACCCGATTAAAAATAATAAATATGCAGGTAGTCAGGTTGTTAATATGCCTTATGCTCCTTTCTCTCATGTCAGTCGCACAGGAATACAAATACACCTATGGCTTTTTTACAAACAGTGCCATGGGTGGAGATTATTTCTTCAGCAGGACTGCTGCCTCCGGAGGATCTTCCATACTAACCGTCAATTTGAAATTACCGGTTAGCGATTCTGTATTCCATTCTCCCGGTAACTCGTTAGTATTAAACTACAAAAATTCAGCATCAGGCAATTGGAAGGCAATAATTTACCGGCAGGAAAAGAGGGGTATGGATCATTTTAAGAAGGGGGAAGTTCTTTCATTCTGGATCCTGAACAATTCAACGATAACTTCTGCCGATGAGCTGCCGGCAGTTCAGCTCATGAGAAGAGACAGCACTCTTTCAGTCAAAATTGCTATTCCGGAAAGAAAAACTGCTGGATGGCAACATATTATGTTACCATTGACCCTCTTCGGCAATTTTAACCCCGATAAGCCGGGAGATATCATCGCCATCGTCTTTTCGCAATGGAAGGCGAGAGACTGCAGCAGGAAGATCATCTTTGTGGATGATATCGAATATATGGGTGTCTCTGATTCTGACGCAATCTCCAGTCTCCCGGTGATCACCTCTGCCACAGGCTATGCTATGCATGTGGATATTACCTGGCAATCTGCGACCGATAAAAATATCCATATGGTGCAAATTTACCGGTCAGATGATGGGAAGAACTTTAAACCCGTCGGTATTCAACAGCCGTATATTAACCGGTATGCAGATTTTACAGGTGAAACCGGGAAGAAGTACTACTATAAGATTTCCTTCCTGAATCATTACTACAAGGAATCAAAGTTATCTTCTCCGGTTATTGCCTACACGAAGTCTATGACGGATGATGAGTTACTTACCATGGTACAGGAAGCATCCTTTCGTTACTATTGGGAAGGAGCTGAGCCAAACAGCGGGATGGCCAGGGAGAATATTTCCGGAAGACATGACATGATCGCAACGGGTGCGTCCGGATTTGGAATTATGGCGCTCCTTGTCGGCACCGAAAGAGGATTTATTACGAGGGAAGAATCTGTGGCCAGATTCATTCGAATTGTAAGTTTTCTGGAAAAGGCGGAAACATTTCATGGCGTGTACCCACATTTTGTGGATGGTCCTTCCGGTAAAGTGGTCCCATTTTTTGGCCACAGGGATAATGGAGCAGACCTTGTTGAGACCTCCTTCCTGCTCCAGGGGCTGCTGGCGGCAAGACAATATTTCCTTGGGGAGAATTCATCGGAACGGCAAATCAGGGAAAAAATCACATCAATCTGGGAAAAGGCCGAATGGGACTGGTTCAGGCAACGCCCGGACAGTAAATTTCTATACTGGCACTGGTCTCCTGACCAGGGCTGGGTGATTAATCATAATTTAATCGGTTGGAATGAAGTGATGGTCACCTATCTTCTCGCGATTGCCTCCCCTTCTCACCCGGTTCCCGCATCAATGTATTACTCTGGTTGGGCCAATCAGGAGAGCACGGGGCAGAAATACCGTTCAGCATGGGGACGGACCAAAGATGGGTCAATGTATACCAACGGCAATACCTACTTTGGAATTAAACTGGATGTTGGTGTCTCAAACGGGGGGCCCCTGTTTTTCACACACTACTCCTTTATGGGATATGACCCACATGCCATCACCGACAAATACACAAATTATTTCATTAATAATCAGAATATTGCAAAGATAAACTACCGGTATTGCGTGCAGAATCCGAAACATTTTAAAGGATATGGTGAAAACGGTTGGGGACTCACGGCCAGTGATGGTCCCTACAACTATTCGGCAGATGAACCTGTCCCTTCTGAGGATCACGGTAAGCTGGCACCAACCGGAGCGATCAGCTCATTTCCTTATACTCCTGAAGAATCGATGAAGGCTCTGAAGAATTACTATTTTAAATATGGTAAATTCCTGTGGGGCGAATATGGATTCAAGGATGCATTTGATCTGACCAATAACTGGTGCTCTGAAATTTATATGGGACTTAACCAGGCTCCGATGACGGTAATGATCGAAAATTACCGGACCGGATTGCTCTGGAAACTCTTTATGAGTTGTCCTGAAATTCAAAATGGTCTAAAAAAGCTGGAATCCAGCGCTCCATATCATAAAAAAGAAAAATAATGAAGAAGTTGCCTGAGATGCTGATCTTAATCGTTTTACTGTTCCTTTCTTTTAACAGTTCAGCACAAAAAACGTATTGCAATCCCATCAACCTCGATTACGGATACTGTCCGATTCCGAATTTCACCGAATCGGGTAAGCACAGGGCTACCGCCGATCCGGTAATTGTCACCTATAAAGGAGATTATTACCTTTTTTCCACGAATCAATGGGGATATTGGTGGAGTACCGATCTAAACCACTGGAACTTTGTCTCCAGAACTTTTCTGAAACCCTGGCATAAGGTTTACGACGACCTTTGCGCCCCCGCTGTCTGGGTTCAGAATGACACCATGCTGGTTTTTGGATCGACCTATTCAACCAATTTCCCGATCTGGATGTCTACCAATCCCAAAGGAAACCAATGGAAGGAGGCAATAGATTCTTTGTCAATCGGAGGCTGGGATCCCGATTTTTTTCTGGATGACAATGGGAAGTTGTATATGTATAATGGAAGCAGCAACACTTATCCAACCTATGGCATTGAACTGAACCGGAAAACATTTGCCCCTGTTGGTACGCGGAAAGAACTTCTTCTGCTGGATGACGGCCGTTACGGATGGCAAAGGTTCGGCGAATATTCTGATAATACATTCCTGAAACCTTTTATCGAAGGTTCATGGATGACCAAACACAATGGCAAATATTACCTGCAATACGGGGCTCCGGGAACTGAGTTCAGTGGCTATGCCGATGGCGTTGCAGTTTCAGACCAGCCTCTTGGCTATTTTAAACATCAACCGATGCCATTTTCCTATAAACCGGGTGGATTCGCACGTGGGGCCGGTCATGGGGCCACTTTTAAGGATAAATGGGAGAACTATTGGCACATCAGCACCATTGCTATCTCGGTGAAGAACAGTTTTGAGCGGAGGTTAGGGCTTTGGCCAGCCGGTTTCGACAAAGACGATGTGATGTACTGCAACACGGCCTTTGGCGATTACCCGCTGTATTTACCTGATGGAAAGGCAGATCACCGTTCAGGCCGTTTCACCGGATGGATGGTCCTTAATTTCAATAAACCGGTTACCGTATCTTCAGTTTTTGGGGGTTACCAGGCCAATTATGCAGTCGATGAGAATATTAAGACATACTGGTCTGCCGCTACAGGCGATTCAGGGGAATGGATTTCATCGGATCTGGGTTCAATCTCGACCGTTCATGCAATTCAGCTCAATTATGCCGATCAGGACGCCACATTTTTGGGAAAACAAACCACTGTTTTTCACCAGTATAAACTCTGGTTTTCGATAGACGGGAAGAAATGGAAGCTGCTAATTGATAAAAGCCGGAATACAACCGATGTGCCGCACGATTACATCGAATTACCCGATCCGGTTGAAGCGCGCTTCATTAAACTTGAGAATATTCACGTCCCGACCGGAAAATTTGCCCTTAGTGGCTTGCGTGTTTTTGGAAACGGGCATGGAGACAAACCCGATCCCGTTAAAAACTTTGTCGTGTTACGAACCGAAAAGGACAAGCGTAGCGCCTGGCTAAAATGGACCCCTGTGGACAATGCTTACGGATACAATATATATGTGGGAACTGCCCCCGATAAATTATATAACTGTATCATGGTTTATAGTGCAAACGATTATTGGTTTAAAGCCATGGACAAAGAGCTTCCCTATTATTTTACGATTGAGGCGCTCAATGAGAATGGGGTTTCACAACAATTGAAAGTTATTAAATCAGATTAAGGGCATTTAAAATTGGTTTAATATCCCGTTAGGGATTATATATGGGTAGAAAACGGATTTAAGAGAAGGTTTCGTCCCAGACGGGACGAGATTGGTTTACAAGACATTTGTCTTCTACCCATATTTTGTTCCTGACGGAACATCAAAACAAGAATTTAAACAGTTATTAAATTAAGGGACTAGATAAGATATTTAAAAATTTTAAAACGATGAGGTCATTAGCCATATTTATATCACTTTGCGCCGTCATACATTTTATCCCGGCTTATGCTCAAAAGGGTTCTGATCCAAAAATGAATCAATTCATCACGAACCTGATGGGCAAGATGACCCTGGATGAGAAAATTGGCCAGTTGAATTTGTCGGGTGCCGGAGATATCACAACCGGAGAAACAACCAGTTCCGACATCCATCAGAAAATCAGGGAGGGGAAAGTTGGAGGACTTTTAAATATCAAGAGCGTTAGCAAGATACGTGCGGTTCAGAAGATTGCTGTTGAAGAGAGCCGTCTAAAGATTCCGCTGCTGTTTGGGATGGATGTGATCCATGGTTATCAGACTATTTTCCCGATCCCTCTGGGATTGTCGTGCAGCTGGGATTTGAAGCTGATTGAACAGTCTGCCCGGATTGCTGCTCAGGAGGCGAGTGCCGACGGCCTTTGCTGGACTTTTGCCCCTATGGTGGATATCTCGCGTGATCCACGGTGGGGACGTGTATCTGAAGGATCGGGTGAGGATCCTTACCTGGGTGCTGAGATTGCCAGGGCAATGGTCAGGGGATTTCAGGGTGATGATCTTCGGAAAAACAATACGATAATGGCCTGTGTCAAACACTTTGCACTCTACGGAGCCGTTGAAGCGGGCCGCGATTACAATACCACCGACATGAGCCGTCTGAGGATGTTTAACGAATATTTCCCTCCCTATAAAGCGGCTGTTGATGCCGGGGCGGGAAGCGCAATGGCCTCATTTAACGAGGTGGATGGGTTACCTGCCACGGCAAATAAATGGTTAATGACCGATGTTCTGCGCAAGCAGTGGGGCTTTCAGGGTTTTGTGGTTACGGACTATACCGGTATTGCAGAATTAACTGAGCATGGACTCGGGGATTTACAGGAAGTTTCTGCTCAGGCACTTCATGCAGGTATCGATATGGATATGGTCAGCGAAGGATTTCTGAAAACCATCAAAAAGTCGCTTGAAACCGGAAGGATTAACAAGTCGGAACTCGAACTGGGATGCCGGAGAATACTGGAAGCAAAATACAAGCTGGGCCTTTTCGAAGATCCTTTCCGCTATTGCGATGATAACCGGGCCAAAACGGAGATCTTTACCCCGGAAAACCGTGAGATTTCGCGCCAGATTGCCGCCCAGTCCCTGGTGCTCCTGAAAAATGATCTTCAGATTCTTCCTTTGAAAAAAGGGGGAACCATCGCATTGATTGGTCCGCTGGCTGACAATAAACTGAATATGACCGGAACCTGGAGTGTTGCGGCTGATTTTTCCAAATGTGTGTCACTCCTTTCAGGCATTAAGGCTGCTGCAGGTGATGAAACCACGATCCTGACCGCCTGGGGAACGAATATTCTCAATGATTCCATCCTCGATTCGAGGGTGAGTGTATTTGGGAAACCATCCTTCCGGCAGAACCGTTCCCAGAAAGAGATGATTGACGAGGCTGTTGAGGTAGCCAAAAAATCGGATGTTATCGTGGCTGCTATGGGCGAATGTGCTGAAATGAGCGGAGAATGTTCAAGTCGTTCGGATATCAGTCTGCCTGAAAACCAGAGAGAGTTGCTTAAAGCGATGCTGGCAACAGGTAAACCGGTAGTAATGGTGCTGTTCAATGGCCGCCCGCTGACTATTCCCTGGGAAGCTGCTCATATTCCGGCAATCCTCGAGGTCTGGTTTTCGGGTACAGAAGCGGGAAATGCCATTGCCGATGTGCTGTTTGGCAAGGTCAATCCTTCGGGAAAGCTGACGGCCACCTTTCCCCAAAATGTGGGGCAGATTCCGATTTATTACAGTACCAAAAACACGGGAAGACCTTTGCCTGAAGGGGCCTGGTTTATGAAGTTCCGTTCCAATTATCTCGATGTCTCAAATGATCCTGTTTATCCTTTCGGTTACGGATTAAGTTATACCAACTTTGATTACGGTGATCTTAGACTAAGCACATCGCAGGCGAAAGGAAATCAAACCGTTACAGCCACCATAAATCTTACGAATTCCGGGAAGGCAGATGGGGCAGAGGTTGTTCAGCTTTATATCCGGGATGTGGTGGGGAGCATTACCCGTCCGATAAAGGAGTTGAAAGGTTTTCAAAAGGTTTTCCTGAAAGCAGGGGAGACCCGGCCGGTTACTTTCAAAATTACCCCTGAAGATTTGAAATTTTACAATGGTGACCTTAAATATGTCTGGGAACCGGGTGACTTTGTGATTATGGTTGGAGGGAACTCAAAAGAGGTGAGATCTGCAAAGGTGAACTGGCAAAAGTAATGATGAGGGCACCATATAAGGGTAAGGTATAATGATTTTATTTAGCAACTGTTTAAATTTTGGATTTTGTATTTATTCTGTCTTCAAAATAATTTCAAATCATTACAAAAATGGAAACTAATTTTAATAGACGCAATTTCTTAAAAAACACGGCAACAGCAGGACTTGCCCTCTCAATTTTACCTTCAAACGTTATGGGGGGTGTTGGCCGGGTTTCACCTAATGATAAAATCAGGGTAGCGCTTATCGGATCCGGTACCCAGGCGCTGGAAATGCTGCCAGGCTGGCTGAAGCGCCCCGAATTACAGTTTGTTTCTGTTTGTGATCCGAACAGGATGAGTTATGACTATCCTACATGGGGAGACCCGGGTGGTGAAACCTGCGGCGCTCCGGGAGGACGCGAAGTCGGGCAACACAGAATTAACAAGTATTATGGCGAAAAGATTGGGAAAGAAAAGTACAACGGATGCACGGCTCATGCCGATTTTCGTGAACTGTTTGATAAGGAAACCGGCATAGATGCGGTATTTATCATGACGCCTGACCATATTCATGCTACAGTTGCCATTGCTGCGATGAAGAAGAAAATCATGGTTGGCTCACACAAACCTGTCGGAAATTTCATGCATGAAACCAGGGTGGCAATCGATACTGCAAGGGCCACCGGTGTGCCTACACAGATGTTTGCTTTCCAGGATCCTAAGGAACACTATGTTGTGGAAGAATGGATTAAACAGGGTGTTATAGGCAAGGTGACTGAGTTGCACCGTTGGACTAACCGACCTATGTGGCCCCAGGGTTCCCCTTTTCTTCCTTCAAATACGCCCCCAATACCCGAGGGATTTGACTGGGATTTGTGGCTGGGACCGGCGCTTCCGCGTGTTTATTCACCGGATTATACGCATACTGTTTTCAGAGGATGGTATGAATTTGGTGCCGGGTGTCTTGCAGATATGGGTTATTACGGTTTTTGGGTTGACTGGCGGGTTTTGAACCTGGGAATGCCTTCAGTCGCCGAGGCTTCTTCCAGCTTCGTCTGCCAGGTAAAGAATTTTAAAAGCCTTTGGGTGAAAAATGAGCTTTCCTATCCTCATGCGGCGACACTCCGGTGGGAAGTTCCTGTGAAAAATACTACGGATAGTATTAACGTCTTTTGGTATGAAGGGGGTATGAAACCATTTTCATTGAAGGCTTTAAGGGCGAAGGGAAAGACATTTCCGGAGGAGGGGGTAATGTTCGTTGGCGAAAAAGGGTCTATTCTGGCTAATTATAATTATCAGAATCCGGAAGTACTAGGAGTTGATCAAAGCGATAAAATTATTGCTTCGATCAAAACGCCGGAAGTCAAGTTGACAGATTTCAATGATGATATGATTGATTCCTTCAGGGGAGGAAAGGAATCACGAGGCAGTTATTTAAAATGCCAGACCATTGCCGAAGCAATCTGTTTAGGGAACCTGGCCATCCGGATGAACCAGCGGCTCGAATGGGATAATAAAAATCTGAAAGTGACCAATGTGCCTGAAGCAAATGAATATGTTACCCGCAAATATCGGGAGGGTTGGGAGTTGTAATCTGAGAGGGCTACTTTCTTCGATCGAAAATCTGCCGGTCGCCAACAGCCCTATGCCTTGAAAGCAAAATTTAGGTTCCCCATACTAAATATCATTAAACCTGAAATGTAAATTTGAACGGATCAAAAAATTAACCCAAAATAAACCAAGGCCATGTCTACACGTCGTGATTTTTTCAAGAAAAGTTCCCTGGCGGCTATAGGTGCCTTAGCTGGCCCGGCCATTCTTAAAGGTGCATCTTCGGATGTTGGGTCTCATCAATACGGAAAGTATCCGGAAAGGCGAAAGCTATCGGTCCTGTCCTATTCATTTAATAGTTTGGTAGGAAGAGGTATGCAGGATATATTCGGCTATTTTGAAACCTGCAGGTACCGCTATAACCTCGATGCGGCCGACCTTTGGGGCGGACATCTTAAGGATTTCTTTGAACGCTATGATACCGGCAAATATATCCCTTTTGAGGACACATGGATAGCCAACGTCAAGGAGGCACTGGAGGAACGCAAATTGTTCATCCCCAACCTGACAGCTGATGGCTGCCATGTGATGGATTTTAATCCTGAAAGAACTGAATTGAACTATAAAAATGCCCTTGAACATCTCAGACTAGCCAAAAAGCTGGGGGTTATCGGTTTTGTCCGTTTTGATACGGGACCAGGTTGGGAGATGCCTAATGGCCGAAGAGATTGGACAACCGAAGAGTTCGACTTTACGGTAAAACGATATAAGGAATATGCGCAGTATGCCTATGACAACGGGTTCCGGGTCGGTGCTGAGAACCACATGGGTCCCTCGGGAGAATGGAGAAATCTTAAAAAACTATATGACGCAGTTGACCATCCCGGATTCTCTTTTTGTGTCCATATCGGGGGATGGAAAGGGACAGGTGAGGAAAAAGACCTGGCCGATCGCGAAAGTGCAAAGTTTGCTGCCCACACCCATATCGGGTGGAATATTATTAACGGACCGCTTGAAGAGAAGATGAATAATCTGCGCAAGGCTGGCTATCCGGGGTATTACAGTGTAGAAGTTCCCAATGATGAAAACCAATATGACATTGTTGAGACAGCGTTATCCAAAGTTCGGACAGTGATGCACAAATGGGATCTGGAAAGTCTCAGTAATGGTTAAACCATTGTTGAGTAGGGTATTCCAGATTTTTGCAAATAGTGTTGGATGAAAAACTAATTTAAACCGCGTAGCGGTTAAATCCTATTGACCCCCGGTGAAGCTTGCGAAACCGGGGGTAACGAAAATAAATTACTGCAGCAGCCCCGAAGTGGACTGAATATTATCCTGAACCTGCAAAAGTAATTTTAAGGCATCTTTCAGATTGTTTTCGAGTTCTTCAATAGTTTTTCCTTGTGACAATGCAGCCGGATATTCAACAAGTTGACCAACTAAATAGCCG
>Ga0364886_10075_pt1 | contig 63515 bp, 49 predicted proteins | sample ExccelJu500001D3_4_FD_206926 | JGI IMG/M metagenome (GOLD analysis project Ga0364886, IMG submission 206926) | Enriched cells from Trout Bog Lake Hypolimnion, Wisconsin, USA - BchlTB.July23.5000.01.D3 | ecosystem: Environmental > Aquatic > Freshwater > Lake > Hypolimnion/Profundal zone | place... | reverse complement strand
CTTAAGACCACCCGAGTTAATGACATTATCGGAACGCCCGATCCATTCAAAATGAGTGTCGTCCTTTATTTCCACAATATCGTTTGTAACCAGTAATTCGGGAGTCAGTTGCGGGGCATTGATTACGAGGCAACTCCGCTCATCAACTGATACATGAACATTTTTCAGGAGCTCATAAAACGGTGATTTTTGCATGCCGTTCACTGCCCGGATAGCAATATGCGAACTTGTTTCTGTCATGGCATAAGTGGCATACAGATTTGAAGGGACCTTCTGACACAGCTTCTCCAGATCATAGGGGATCTCCCCACCCCCTACAATAACGGTATCAACAGGTACATTTTTGAGAGCTTTCAATGAGTGAGCCAGTTGAAACGGTGTAATAGCTGCAAAATGAATCTTGTCCGAAAGCGTTGAAAAAGGATCCGATGATGGTTCAACCGTAATCAGGTTCATCCCGGTCACAAATGCCCTCACAATCATCATTTTGCCCGCAATATAACTCACTGGCAGACACAACAGCGCATTAGTCCTTTCATCCAATCCAAAATATTCCGCAGTCATCTGGGCCGAATTAATCATCCGTTCCTTTGGTTGCTTAATTGACTTGGGAATGCCTGTCGATCCGGAGGTGTGAAGGATTACAAAATGATCATCGGACACCCATTCCAGAATGAACCGGAAGATCTCACTTTCCCATCCGGAAATGTCCGGCCTGAGTAACTGTGCCCGGCTAAAAACAATCAGCTCCTCAGCACCAAAGTGATGGCCATTCAGCGTGATGGAGTTAGGAATTTTCATCGTAGCATCAGACTTAAGTCCCAGCTTTTCCCTGGTTGGTAATAGAGTTTCCCCGATGAAATTGTCAGGGGTGATTCGATGTTATTGCTGTAAATCTGACCGGTTCCCAGCCCCTGTGGCATGGGATTGTTCAGGGTGAATGTCCATTGAGCAATGGCATTAAGTCCAATATTTCCTTCCAGTGCAGAGGTAATCCACCAACCTGTTCCATTCTTTTCTGCCAGGGAAATCCAGTCCTCACACACTGTAAAACCCCCAACCAGGCTGGGTTTCAGAATAATATATTGTGGCCGGATGGTTTTCAGCAGATTTTCCTTTTGGGCCAGAGTGAAAATCCCTATCAACTCCTCATCTAAAGCTATCGGTATTGATGAGGTCCTGCACAATTCAGCCATTGCCACTGGTTGCCCCTGCCTTATGGGCTGTTCTATGGAGTGAATGGAGAATTCTGAAAAACGGGATAACTTTTCCATGGCATTTTTAGATGTAAATCCGCCATTGGCATCAAGCCGGATCGTGATATCGGCTGGAGAGAACTGTTTCCGGATATTGCGAAGGATATCTGATTCAGTTTCGAAGTCAAGCGCCCCGACTTTTAGTTTGATCGTGTCAAAACCTTGTGCGATCTTATCCCTGATTTGATTCTCCATATATTCCCGGCTGCCCATCCAAACCAAACCATTGATGGGTATTCCGGAAGTTCCCGCGGTAAAATCCGAGGGATAAATAATGTTTTGAGAATGGGTGTTGCAGGCCAGGTCGGCCATGGCAACTTCAAGTGCAAAAGCGATGGATGGAAATTCTTCAAGTTCAAGCAGATCAATGGGAATGCCTGAATTTATCTCTCCGCATACCTCATTGAGTTTTTCTGCATAATCTTCTCTGTCGTCTATGCTTAAGTCAGGAATAAATGAGCATTCCCCGATACCGGTATACCCAATGAAATAGTCATGCAATAAAATGTACCACGTTTTTTTCTGAGCAAATGTTCCGCGGGAGGTGGTGGCAGGCTCCTTGAAATTTAATATATGTTTGACTACACGTGCATTAAACATATCAAATCCGGATTAGATGATATAAAATAGTTCATAATATTAAACCGATCCCAAAAGTAACCGAGAATAAAAGGGTCGAAAGTGAAAGGTTACGCAGTTCCATATTAAGCTCAGAAGGAACCTTATTGCGTAAAACAACGACCATATTCCGAAGCAAAAAAGGGATGGAAAGAATAAAAAGAAGCTGGTAAAGACCATGAAAAACGAGGCTCACATAAATTGATGCGGTAAGTATTGCGAAAAGAATAAGCGCTGCATGATAAATCCGACCCCATTTACCACCCATTTTAACCACCAGGGTATGCTTATGAGTCAGGATATCGGAGCGTTCATCCCGAAGATTGTTTAAATTAAGCACCCCGGTACTCAGTAGTCCCAATGATATCGCCGGCAAAAACACCTCCATGTGGAGCACCTGGCCATGCAAAAAATAGGTTCCCACAACCGCTAAAAGACCGAAGAACAGGAATACGAAAATATCACCAAATCCGCTGTATCCATAGGGATTCTTTCCAACCGTATAGTTGATGGCAGCCCCAATGGCAGCAAGCCCAAGGATCAGATAAACCAGTTTAAGAAACACATTTCCATCAGGAAAACCTTTGATGATTAAGAGTATGCCCGATACGAGTGCAAGCAGTGAGACAATCACGATAGCCCAAACCATTTGACGCGGCGTAATTGCCCCTGTTGAGACCATTCGGTCCGGACCAATCCGTTCATGGTTATCGGTTCCCCTGGTAAAATCGCCATAATCGTTGGCCAGGTTGGAGAGTACCTGAAGCAGCAATGAAGTTAATGCCGCCAGGAGGAAAATATTCCAGCGGAATACCCCGTCAGAGGCGGCAAGAAAACTGCCCAGAATTGATCCGGAGAGCGCCAACGGCAAGGTGCGCAGTCGTGCTGCATGAATCCAGGGTTTTATCATTTGTATAGAAATTTACCATTGTTCACTCAAAGCGTCTTTGCGCTTTTGCGAGATCTTTCCTTTTTATCTCACGCAAAGTCGCCAAGGTCGCAAAAAGGTATAATGCGATATTATATTTTTATTATTACTTATAATATTTATGGGAACCGCGGAAACTTCTTAAAGTCAGGTTTGCGCTTTTCAAGGTAGGCCTTCTTCCCCTCCTGAGCCTCTTCGGTCATATAGTAAAGAAGCGTTGCATTGCCTGCGAGCTCCTGAATACCTGCCTGCCCGTCCAGATCAGCATTTAATCCAACTTTGATCATCCGCAGTGCCAGCGGACTGTGCTGCATCATCTTCATACACCATGCAACGGTGGTGTCTTCAAGCTGATCGAATGGCACAACTTTGTTGACCAGTCCCATATCGAGTGCTTCCTGTGCAGAGTATTGTTCACAAAGGAACCAGATTTCGCGGGCTTTCTTCTGACCAACTATTCTTGCAAGGTAAGATGAGCCGAAACCTGCATCAAAACTTCCTACGCGAGGGCCTGTCTGACCGAAAATGGCATTTTCAGAAGCAATTGAAAGATCACAAACAATATGAAGAACGTGACCTCCGCCAATTGCAAATCCGTTTACCATGGCCACAACCGGCTTAGGGATTGAGCGAATGAGTTTCTGCAGATCAAGAACGTTAAGCCGTGGTACGCCATCTTTACCGATGTACCCTCCTGAACTCTTCACATTCTGGTCTCCGCCGCTGCAAAAAGCTTTATCCCCTTCACCGGTAAGAATTACAGTGAAAATATCGGGATTCTCGCGACAAATTACCATCGCCGCAATCATCTCTTTGACAGTATCCGGAGTAAAGGCGTTCCGGTACCGGGGACGGTTTATGGTGATCTTGGCAATCCCTTCAAAATATTCAAATCTGATCTCTTCAAACTCTTTAATGGTACTCCAGGTTCTATCGCTCATGGCAACTTAATTTGGTTATAATAATCTTTAAACACTGCGGTATTTATGGCTGAATCTGTCACAATTTCAAGTATATAAGGGTGGTCTGTCGGCTCAAGAAACCAATCCAGCAAACCGGGCAATTCCTCTGCAGACCGGCAAACTGCATGGCTTGCGCCAAAGGCTCCTGCAAGAAACTTAATATTTACATGATGAGGCGTTTCGAGGAATTCACGGGCAGGAATCTCACCATCACCCGTATTAATAAGCCTGAATATATTACCCTCACCATTGTTGATCACTACAATTTTAAAATTTCCGGCAAGATAATTATTCCACAAACCATTTGAGTCGTAGATAAAGGATATATCGCCAATAATCAAAATTGTAGGTTTTTGGGAGGCTACCGCATAACCGGCAGCAGTGGAAATGCAACCATCGATACCGGATGTTCCCCTGTTGCAATGGTATTGAATATCACCGCGGCCTTGGAAAAGCTGGGAATATCGAATTGGGGTACTATTGGCCAGGTGCAGGTTGGAATTCGACGGAATACGCTTCAGTATGGTATCGAAAATGACTAAATCAGAAAAAGGAAATGTGCGAAGGATTTCGCGATGTTTTGTTCTAAGGCTTATCTCCTTTTCCAAAAGTAATTCCCCGTATTTGGAGTCGGTGTTCACCCCATTTTCGGTAAACACTCTCAGCAAAGCGCCCGGAGATGCAATAATCGAATGGGTAAGACCCTGGAAAGTATCAACGTATGCGGAAGATGTCTGTATATGCCAGTGTTCGGCTGGGGGATGCTGCCTCAGATATTTTTTCAGCTGACCGGAAACGACTGAGTGTCCGACAGTAATCAGCAAATCGGGCCGAAACAAAGAACTTTCTGCCGCAGTAAGGGATGCAAAGAATCGCTCAGGTGAAGCAATGATATTTTCGTTTATGAGGTTTGAAATATTTTCAGCCACTATACCAACAGCAGGATCTTTCAATAACATCGGAAGAGCCAGGTAAGAAGCCTCATTATTCTCATCTGCCCCAAAAACAATCAATTTTTTTGCACTGGTATTCCAAAGATCTTGAAGCTGAGCTAATTCCTCCAGGGTTATCCCTAATGTTGGGGCTGAAGTTTGGATGATTTGTAATTCAATGCCGGGTTTAGGGAGCGGGGAATAAAGTGGTTCCCGCAGGGGGATGTTCAAATGAACCGGCCCCTTTGGTTCCTGGGAAGCCGAGTTTAGGGCTTCATTTACAGAGCGGTTAAAAAACCAGAGATCCGAATCTATTGCAGTCTCAGTCGGCATTTCATAGCTTTGCTTGATATAATTCCGATAAATTTCACGTTGGCGGATTGTTTGTCCGTCGGCCTGATCAATCCATTCTCCCGGCCGATCAGCGGTCATAATAATGAGTGGAACATTCTGATAAAAGGCTTCGGCAATGGCTGGGGCAAAATTGAGAGCAGCGGTTCCCGAAGTACAAACTAATCCTACCGGTTCCTGTGAGTGCAAAGCCAGACCCAGTGCAAAATAGGCAGCTGACCGCTCGTCGGTAATGCTCAGGCATTTCATTCGGCCATGACCGGTAAAGGAGAAGATCAGCGGTGCATTCCTTGATCCTGGTGAGATGATCACATTACGCATGCCATGCCGGTAGCAAATCTCCGGAAGATCGCTAATTCCCTGTTTTGGAGAATTCATAGGACTTTATTTTTTTTTAACGCTCGAAACAAAGGTGGAGAGGGTCATGATTTTTTGGGTGGTCTCGTCCCATTCGCGCCTGGCCACAGAACCCTTTGTGATTCCAGCACCTCCAAAAAGGGCAAATCCCTCCTTTACGACCTTCATACAACGCAAATTTACAAAAAGAGCTGTTTTATCTTCAATATTTACCGGGCCTAAAAATCCTGAATAGTATTCCCGATTATGCTTCTCTACGCTTAACAACAAATTCTTAGCTTCAGATTTTGGCAATCCACCCACTGAAGGAGTTGGCTGGAGAGCATCGACAAATTCACCCAGCAAGGGTTTAATTAATGAAGCCTCAAAAGTAAATTCAGTTTTTAGATGAACCAGATTTGCAGCCCGGTAACTGTATGGACCGCTTTTCTGAAAATTGGTCACTCCAAACGTCCTGAGAACATTTTCGATATAGCCTGTAACAATCTCCTGTTCATCAAGTTCCTTTGCTTTCCAAACGACCTCCGATAACAAATTTTTCCACAAGACCTGGGTCCCGGCAATTGAGGTAGTTTTTGCAAGATTTCCTTCCACCAGAAGCAGAGGTTCAGGGGAAGCCCCCATCCAGCATCCGACTCCGGGAATTCGAAGCAGGTATACAAAAGCACCCGGGTACGATTGGCAAAGTGAGTTGAAAAGAGGAACCAGATCAACTCCTTCGCTGCAACGATCTACTCTTATTCGGGATAAAACCACTTTATTAATTATCCCTTCAGAGATTGTCTTTTTGATTGCCTCAACCTGTGCTGTAAACTCGGCCAGTGTTGCCTGATATATTACATTTATAGCAGTTGCTTTTCCCTGTTTGGGAGAATATTTCTGCAGCGATTCAATAATTTCGTCTATCTCGCAATTTCCTGTGTGAATATAATCTGGTTCCAGAAGTACAGACGGAAAGGATTCATTATTATCAAACGGAGCAATCACAAACCCTTTAGCCCGGGTCAGATCATTCGATGACAATAATCTACGTGGCGCTCCTTGGTACTGAATGAGTGTGGTTATTGTCGATTCTCCTGGCATTTGGTAGGCAACACAGGGTATGTCTTTCTCAAGGCAAACCTGTAGCAGTTTATTGCACAATTTAATATTCTGAATTTCAAGATTATCTGATGCAATCATTTTTATCGGTTACATGAATAATTACTAAACAAACCCAATCGCACTATTGTTTTTTTGGCACAACCATAACAGTAACGCGTCCAATCATGATCTTACGGTTGGTTTCGTCCACAATCTCCACATTCCATACGTGGGTACGTTCACCCTTGTGAGCAATTATAGCAGTGGCAATTACAAAACCGGAATTTGCGCTCCCTACATGGTTTCCGTTGACCTCAATTCCAACTACAGCTGAATTGGAAAGGTCTACCAGTAATGCAGACCCTGCACTCGCCACTGTTTCAGCCAAAGCCAAAGATGCACCTCCATGCAATATTTTAAATGGTTGAATGGTTCTGGCATCAACCGGCATCTTCGCAACAACCTCCCCTTCTTTAGCCGAAAGAAATTCAATGCCGAGATTATCAATAAGCGTGTTCTTACATAAAGCATTCAATTCTAATATTTTATGTGATCCATTCATTTCTATTTAACGTTTTAAAGAAGGACATAGTATAACACGAATTAGCGTGCAAAATTAGTTTAAAACTAAGGATTTCCAAGTCAAAAGTAAACTTCTGTGCCAAAGCTAATTCCTATTGGTTATTCGGGATTCCTGAAAGCGGACAGGGGTTATTGTTGGCCCATACTTAATGTTTGCTTAATACTAATTAGTTGCATTTATCAACTAATTTGCATTCTTTTGTGCAAAATTTAATTGAATAAATGGGATCAGGGATACCATTGGGATATATGTTAAGCCGAAGCCGACGGGTATTCAAACACCAAATGGCTGCGGAATTCAGGAATAAGGAAATTGGCCTGTCGTTTGAACAATTCGTAATCCTGAAACTTTTAAATTCCAATGCTGAATTCATTCAACAAGATCTGGCTGACCTCTTACAAAAGGACAAATCAATCATTGTTCGACATATCAATTGCCTGTTAGATCATCAATTTGTTGCCAGGCTTACCAATAAAGAGGACAAACGAAAAAAAAATCTTACACTGACAAACAATGGGATCGAAATCCTGAACCGAATGAATGAATTAGCTGTTGATGTATCAAATAAATTACTTTCAGGTGTAACAGAGAATGAACTTGAAATATTTAAGTATGTATTGACGAAGATTCAGGAAAATGGCGAATTCGGCGAAGAGATTTACAATTGCGGGAATAAATAGAAATAAACGGGAATAAGAGAAATATATAGAAATAAATAGGAACTAAAGAAATATTTAGAATCATATAGAAACGACAGAAACAAAAAAACAATTGAAACAAATAATACACACAATGGTAATGAAGAATCAAATCAGGAGTTTTATAATTATATTGGCATCTCTGATCGCGGTTTCGTGTGCCGATCAGCCCAAAGGGGGGCAACCCGGAAGTGCAGGAAAAGTAAAAGAATATCCGGTTATCGCTGTAAAAGCTCAATCAACCCGTTTATTTAAAGATTACCCTACTAAACTTCAGGGTCAGCAGACCGTTGAAATCAGACCAAAGATTACCGGATATATCGAGAAGATACTGGTTGATGAAGGTGCCTTTGTAAAAAGAGGACAGATTTTATTTCGTCTGAATGCAGATGATATTCAGGCTACAGTACGATCAGCCGAAGCGATGGTGAAAGTTGCAGAGGCAGATGTCAAGATTGCTCAGGTCAACGTCGAAAAGACCCGTCCACTGGTTGAAAAGAATATTATCAGTAAGTTTGATCTGGAGTCCTTTGAATCGACTCAAAAATCAAAGGAAGCTCAGTTGGCCCAGGCCACTGCGAATCTGGAAAACGCCAGGGCAAATCTGCAGTATACTATAATAACCAGTCCTGCAGAAGGAACTATCGGGAATTTTCCATTCAGGGTGGGTAGTCTGGTAAGCAGTACAACCTCAGAACCACTGACAACAGTCTCAAATACCATAAATATGTATGCCTATTTTTCGTTTAACGAGAAAGAATTTCTAACTCTGACCAAAGGGTTGGAAGGGAAAAATCAGCAGGAGAAATTCAGCAAGTTGCCCCCTGTCGCCCTGGTTCTTGCAGATAATTCGGTATACTCTGAAGCCGGTCGCATAGAGACTGCCAGCGGGTTAATCAATTCACAAACCGGAGCAGTAAATGTACGGGCAAGTTTTCCCAATGGTGAAGGTATTTTGAGAAGCGGAGGAAGCGGGACGGTACGAATCCCTCAACTGATTGATTCAGTTATTATTATTCCACAGAAAACCTCTTATGAACTACAGGGAAAACACTTTGTATTTGTGGTTGGTGCTGGAAATAAGGTCAGGAATACCGAAATCGAAGTCTTGGAGGGGAATCTGAAAGACTCATACGTTGTAACAGGCGGACTTAAGGTTGGTGACCAGATTGTCTTTGAAGGAATCGCGACTTTACGTAACGATACTGAAATCAAACCGAAACTTTCGGAAATTGGTAATCTCTCCGAAAACATGACTCCAGTAAAACCGGTTAAAAATTTAAATTAGGAAACATGTTCAGAAGATTTATAGAACGACCGATTCTTTCGGCTGTAATATCCATTATTATTGTAATTCTGGGGGTTCTCGGGTTAGTTACCCTGCCGATCGAGCAATACCCTGACATAGCGCCTCCGACAATCCGGGTAACTGCATCCTACACCGGGGCCAATGCTGAAACTGTTTTAAAAAGTGTGGTTATTCCGCTTGAAGAACAAATTAACGGGGTCGAAAACATGACCTACATGACCTCGACGGCGAGCAATGACGGTTCAGCGACGATTGAAGTCTTCTTTAAGCAGGGGATTAACGCAGACATGGCTGCGGTAAACGTACAAAACCGGGTGGCACGTGCCACCAGTTTACTTCCGGCTGAAGTGACCCGGGCAGGGGTAATCACTGCTAAGCGCCAAAACAGTATGTTACTCGTTTTTTCACTCCGAAGTGAAAATGGGGAATTCGATGAGACCTTCCTCCAAAACTACAGTAAAATCAACCTTCTTCCGCAAATACAGCGGGTAAACGGTGTTGGTGAAGCGATGGTTTTTGGGATGAAAGATTACTCGATGCGTGTCTGGCTAAAACCCGACGTCATGACCTCCTTTGGATTGATGCCATCGGATGTTATTGCAGCATTGAATGAACAAAGTCTCGAAGCAGCTCCCGGCCGTCTTGGGGCATTAAATGAACAATCTTTTGAATATGTCCTAAAATACAAAGGGAGGCTCACCCAACCTGCAGAATTCGAAAATATCGTCATAAAAGCTGATAAAAATGGCAATATACTGCGGCTAAAAGATGTTGCACGCATTGAACTGGGTGCAATGGACTACTCGATTGCAACCACCGCAATGGGTAAACCCGGTATTGCGATGGCTGTCTTCCAGGCCGCAGGGTCAAATGCACGGGATGTAATCATCAATGCTAAAAAAGTCCTTGAAGAATCTTCAAAGACTTTCCCTCCGGGTATTAAATACCAGATTCTGGTCGATGCGAATGACTTCCTCGACAGCTCGATAGAAAAGGTGCTTCATACCTTGCTTGAAGCATTTGTCCTTGTATTTATTGTCGTTTTTGTATTTCTTCAAAATTTCAGGGCAACCCTGATTCCGGCTATTTCAGTACCGGTTTCGATTATCGGAACTTTCTTCTTCCTGAATCTGTTTGGTTTTACCATCAACTTACTGACCCTTTTTGCGCTGGTTCTTGCCATTGGGATTGTGGTGGATGATGCCATTGTGGTTGTGGAGGCCGTCCACGCCAAACTCGATCAGGGGGCAAAGAATGCCCGTGAAGCGGCCGTGTCGGCGATGAGCGAGATCTCGTCTGCGATTGTTGCGATCACACTGGTCATGGCAGCGGTATTTGTACCAGTAACCTTTATGAAAGGAACCACCGGCGTGTTTTACCGGCAGTTTGGGATAACCCTGGCAGTTGCGATCGTCATATCTGCCATTAATGCATTAACGCTGAGTCCTGCACTTTGTGCCATCTTCCTGAAACCACACTCCCAAAGTTCACTCCATAAAAAAGGGGTCATGCAGCGGTTCTATACTATTTTCAACAGTGTTTTCAGCACGATGACAATCCGTTATAAAAAGACAACCAACCTTTTAATCTCACATAGGTGGGCAGCAGGAGTGATTATTCTCCTTTTCTCGGGTGGATTATGGTACCTGATGGAAACCACCCCGACCGGATTTGTGCCCACCGAAGATACCGGTCGTATGTTTATTGATATCAGTCTTCCTCCGGCTACTGCCATGGAACGCACCAAAAAAGTGGTTGAGTTAGTAGAAGGAATTGTGAAAAATATTCCAGAGGTTGAAGCCAGAACAGCAATTGTTGGTAACTCATTGATCAGCGGCAGAGGAAGTTCCTACGGGATGTTGATCTGTAGTCTTATACCTTTTGATCAGCGAAAGGAGAAAGGACAGGATATCAATACCATAATCGGAAAGCTTTATATGCTAACCTCAAAGGTAAAAGATGCCAAAATCATCATTTTCACCCCCCCGATGGTCCCGGGATTCAGTATTTCAGGCGGATTTGAGTTGAAACTTGAAGATAAAACCGGGGGAGACATTAAACAGTTTGAACAAAATTCCCGGCAGTTTCTCGGTGCACTAAATCAGCGCCCGGAAATTCAATATGCCATGACCTCTTTCAATTCGAATTTTCCACAATACCAGGTAGACGTCAATCCGGCAAGATGCAAACAATCAGGCATTACGGTAAGTTCGGTTTTATCAGCTTTGCAGGGTTACGTCGGCGGATTTTATGCCTCCGATTTTAACCGGTTTGGAAAACAGTATCGTGTTATGGTTCAGGCAGAACCAAATTTCCGGGGAAATCCCCAGGATATGGACAATATTTTTGTCATGACCTCAAACGGAGAGATGGCTCCCATTACTGAATTCATCACGCTCAAAAGGGTTTTCGGTCCGGAAAACATTACCCGTTTTAACCTTTACACTTCGATAGCGGTTAACGGAGCACCAAATTTCGGGTATAGCAGCGGGGATGCTATTAAAGCCGTTAAAGAGGTAGCCGCTCAGACTTTGCCTATCGGTTATGGATATGAGTTTTCAGGATTAACGCGTGAAGAGACCTATTCAGGTGCCCAATCAATCATGATCTTTATTTTAAGTGTTATCTTTGTCTTCTTCCTCCTGGCTGCCCAATATGAAAGTTTTGTCTTGCCATTTTCAATCATCTTCTCACTTCCGATCGGAATTTCAGGGGCCTATATCTTCGCTAAAATAATGGGGGTTGAAAACAATATCTATCTCCAGATTTCGCTGATTATGCTGATCGGATTGCTCGCCAAGAATGCGATCCTGATTGTTGAATTTGCACTGCAGCGACGTCACCGCGGGATGTCGATTGTACAGGCTGCTATTGAAGGGGCAACTGCCCGTTTGAGACCTATTCTGATGACTTCGTTTGCATTTATTTTCGGACTGATTCCGCTGGTTATTGGCGGAGGTGTGGGAGCAAAGGGAAATCGTTCAATCGGAGTCGGCTCCGTTGGTGGGATGTTTATCGGAACCATGATTGGGATCCTGGTTATCCCAACCATGTTCGTTATTTTCCAGACCATTCAGGAAAAAATAAAGAAACCGGAAAGTCCCGAAGTTTCAGGGTTAGATGATATGGAAGAATAATTTACCCGATTTATCAGAAAAGTTTAAAATGAAAAAAACAATAAAAAATACTATCCTGCTTTCCGGATTCTTCGTAGTGTTCTGGTCATGCACCACTCCCCAACATTTTAATCGTGAAAATGTGGATACTTCAGGACTTTACGGAAGCTATGCGACAGCTGATTCCGCTGCCTTAGCAGACAAACCCTGGCATGAGATTTTTGCAGACTCTCACCTTCAGCAACTTATTCAGGAAGGATTGAAAAATAATCCTGATCTTCAACTAGCAATCCAAAAAGTTACAGAGACTGAGGCCTATTTTAAGCAGAGCAGGGCATCGCTGTTACCCGATTTGTCATTATTGGCAAATGGTTCCTACACCCGAAATCCGGCAACGCTTTATCCTGTTGGTCCGTTTAATGTGGGCACCTATGAGCTTGGAGCACAGGCAAGCTGGGAAATTGATATCTGGGGAAAGCTGCGCAGTTCAAAAAGGGCGGCTTATGCGAACCTGCTTGCCAGCGATGCAGGTAAAAAGGCAATACAAATACGATTAATTTCTGACATTTCAACAGCCTATTACGCCCTGATCGGATTAGATGCAAAATTAGGAATTACCCGTGAGACCGTTAAAGACGATGTTGAACAGGTTGAAACCATGAAAATACTCAAGGAAAGCGGCAAAGTAACCGGTGCTGCAATTGTACAAACTGAAGCTAATCGGTACGCGGCACAGGTAACCATCCCGGATCTGGAACAGCAAATCCGCGAAACGGAAGCTGTTATCTGTCTGTTGATTGGACGTGTTCCCGGAACCATCAATCGTGGCAAAATTGAAGAACAGATACTGCCAACTGTTTTAAAAACAGGAGTTCCCGCCCGTCTTCTGGATAATCGCCCTGACGTTTTGCAGGCCGAATACGGACTAATGGCAGCCTATGAAACAACCAACAGTGCCCGTGCCAGCTTTTATCCGTCACTTACATTGACAGGTTCAATAGGATTTGTAGCTGCAGATTTAAACCACTTTTTTGATCCTACAACTTTTGCAGCGAATATTGTTGGTGGACTTGTGCAGCCTCTTTTTAACAAGAGAATCAATACAACACGCCTTAAAGTGGCAAAGGCACAGCAGGAGGAAGCATTGATCAGTTTCAGAAACACTTTATTAAAAGCAGGCCAGGAGGTTTATAATGCATTAGGCTCCTACGAATGGTCAGTTCAAAAAATTGCGCTGCGTAAGCTACAGATCGAATCGCTGGTTAAATCAGTTGATTACACTAAACAATTATTAACTTATGGTTCAGCAAATTACACTGAGGTTCTTACAGCCCAGACAAGTCTGCTTTCTGCTCAACTGAGCAGCATCAATGACCGCTTACAACAGTTAAATGCGATTGTAACCTTTTACCGGGCAGTTGGCGGCGGGTTGAAATAAATGAAGTTATGTTTATGATTAAGAGGAGATTAGCTAAGCAGTTGATCTCCTCTTATTATTTAATTCTGGTGTATTACACTCAAATGATGCCCTCCTTCTCACGAAAGAATAATTGCCAAAATTTTATAACTCTTTATTTATTTTATTGATGAATTATTAATAGCTTTGATCTTATTCAATCAGTATAGAACTTATATTCCGCTTTATTTAAATATTTCAGGAATAAACCGGACAGCTAAAACGAACAGCCAATCGTTGATCCGCCGAATTCAATTCTAAAATTTGGTTCCTTGAGTGAATCGGTTGATCCGAATTTAATCGAATGAAACCCTCATGAACTGGTAATCACAATATAGATTGTATAAAATCGATGAGGATTCATCAAGGATCAGGAATTTGATTATTAGTAAGTTAGTTTAAAATTTTACATGTAAAAAACCCATTGGTTTATGGAGGATGAACATTTGAAATATGCTGCTGATATGATAACTGATGGCCTTTGGGATTGGAATTTTAACACTAATCAGGTTTTTTACTCAAAGCAGTGGAAAGAGATGCTTGGGTTTACCGATTCAGAAATCGGGGAGTCTGCGGAAGAATGGAGTATCAGAATCCACCAGGATGACCGGCCTGAATCTTTAAATTTTGTGGATAACCCTTTACTTGGGGTACCGGAATTTTTCACCTCTGAATGCCGTATGCTTTGTAAGGATGGGAGTTACAAATGGGTATTATCGGAGGGGAGAATAGTATCGCACGATTCTGACGGGAAGCCAATCCGGATGGTAGGAATCCAAAAGGATATAACAAAACTTAAAAATACAGAGTTTATCCTTGAGGAACGAGTGAAAGAATTGAAATGCCACAACAAGATGTCCGAAATTCTGAGTAATGCAAATCTGAGCGTTGAAGAAGTGTTCGAAAATATTGTTCAGATTATTCCCGATAGCTGGCAGTTTCCCAAAATTGCCCAGGCAGCATTAACAGTGTACGAGAAAATCTATAAAACAGCCGATTTTCAATCCAGTGACATCTTCATAATTCAGGAAATAAAAGTCAATGAGAGGGTCATCGGCAAGGTCGAAGTTATTTATCCTGAAAACAGTAATTTTCCCACGATCCCAATTTTCCTGCCCGAAGAATCGGAGTTGTTATTTTCAATTGCCGTAAGGGTCGGAAATTTTATTGAAAAAAGCGAAAAGAATTTTGCACTCCAAAAAAGCGAAGAGAGGTACAGGAATATCATTGAAAACATCAATGAGGTCATCTTTGAAATAGATGGTCAGGGTATTATTACCTTTATTAGTTCACCGGTTATGAAAATCTTCGGCTATTCTGTGGAAGAGATCATGGGTAAAAATTTCATCCGGTTTGTTGGGGAGAATGGTCAGTTACTTTTGAAAAGATTAAACGAACTAATTGAAAAGATTGAATTAAAAAATGAATATCAGATCATTACAAAAACCGGGGAATCCCGGTGGATCCAAATGTCGACCAGGGCAATATTCTCAGGAAGTAACTTCAAAGGTGGTAATGGTACTATTATCGATATCACCCAAAGAAAACTGACAGAGATAGAGCTCCAAAAAAGTGAATCTCTGTACCGGTCCGTCCTCAATGCATCACCAGACGCAATAACCATCGCCAATCTCGATGGAATTATTCTTTATTCCTCGCCCAGGATTTTGGAAATGTTTAGGTATGCCGATACAAATGCAATCATAAACAGACCGATATTTGACTTTATAAATAAATCTGACCATGACAAGGCAAAGTCTAATATTGAAAAGCTTTTCCAAAGAACTCTTTTGAGGGCGGAAGAATATATCGGAATCAGGTCGGATGGCAGCTTGTTTTATATTGAAGTGAACTCTGAGATTTTAAGGGATCCGGAAGGAAATCCGACAAGTATGCTTTTTGTAACCCGTGACATTTCTGAACGGAAACAAGCCGAAGAGAAATTGCGGAAGAGTGAGGAAAAATACAGGAATCTGGTTGAGAGGCTTAACGATGTGATTTATGAAATAACGGATGAAAGTGTAATAAAATATGTAAGCCCATCTATAGAGCGGATCGTTGGATATACTCCTGATGAGCTGATTGGCAGGAATATTTTCGAATTCATGTATCCGGGAGATATACAGCAGGTTGCTGAAGTTTTGTCAAATCTTGGCAACAACAATATTCCTTATTTGGAATATCGGTATCTTACCAAAAGCGGCAGTATTGCCTGGGTTCATACTTCTACTACTCCAATCTACGAAAATGACCGGATTATTGGGGGTACAGGTTCATTGACAGATATCACTTACCGGAAGCTGGCAGAAGAGAAAATAGAGAAATTAAACCGGTTATATTCTGTTATCAGTCATGTGAGTCAGGCGATTGTCCATGTTAGGGATAAGTCGGAACTCATGAATGAAGTTTGTCGCATTGCCATAGAATCTGGAAATTTCAGAATGGCCTGGATCGGCTTAATTGATGAAGAGACTAAAATTGTAAAGCCAGTTGCGAAAGAGGGCTTTGATGAAGGGTATCTATCTGCTATTAGGCAAATTTCAGTGAGTGATATTCCGGAAGGGAGAGGGCCAACAGGAACCGCAATCCGAAAGGGCAATCATTTTGTTTGTAACGATATTAAAACAGATTCATTAGTTGCACCTTGGAGAAGTGAAGCATTACAACGGGGTTACCGCTCCTCCATTGCACTCCCTCTTAAACAATCCGGAAAAACTATTGGATCCCTGAGCCTTTACTCTTCTCAACCCAATTTCTTTGACCAGGAAGAAGTCCGATTACTCGATGAGTTTGTAAATGAAATTAGCTTTGCTTTCGAAACCATTGAGACTGAAAACGAACGGCAGAAAGCTGAAAAACAGCTTGGGAAACTCTACCGTGCGGTTGAACAAAGTCCGGTAAGTATTGTAATTGCAGATCTGCAGGGTAATATTGAATATGCAAATCCAAAAGCAAGCTCAACAACCGGCTATCGCTTCGATGAACTTATTGGGAAAAATCCAAGTCTTCTCAAGTCTGGTGAAACACCTGACATTGAATATCAAAAACTATGGGAAGACATCACTTCGGGAAGAGAGTGGCATGGGATATTTCATAATAAACGGAAAAATGGGGAACTCTATTGGGAATCATCAACCATTTCTCCGATAATTGATAATCAGGGGAAGATCACCAATTTTCTGGCAGTAAAAGAGGACATAACGAAACAAAAACTCGCTGAGCAGGAGTTAAATAAATTTCACACTATTGCAGACCAGGCTAATTATGGATCTGCCATTACTTCACTGGAGGGAAATATACTTTACATAAATGATACCTTCGCCCATATGCATGGTTATGAGCCTGATGAGCTTTTAGGAAAGTTCCTGACTATCTTCCATAATCAGGAACAATTACCAATAGTCATTGAACTTATTGATCAATTGAAAATATCAGGCAGTTTTTCCGCCCTGGAGGTCTGGCATACAACCAGGGATGGAAAGGTTTTCCCTACCCTTATGAACGCATCATTAATTTTTGATACTAAAAATATTCCGCTGTTCTTATCTGCCACTGCCATTGATATCAGTGAACTTAAACAAAAGGAACTGGATCTGCTGAGAAGTGAGAATGAACTAAACAAAGCACAGGAACTTGCCAGCATGGGCAGCTGGGAACACAACCTGGTAACCGGTGAACTCGTGGGGTCAAAGAATTATTACAGAATGTTGGGATTGGAGTATGATCTTGCAGATGTAAAACTATATGATCACTTTCTCAGTATTGTTCATACAAATGATCTTCCTTTAGTCGATTTTTTGCAGAATCATCAATATACTGAGAATGAAATGCAAATTGTTGACATTCGCATTCAGCTTCCGGGTGAGGGTACAAGATGGCTTCAAAACAATGTTCTGCCTGTGTTCCAAAACGGTCGTTTGGTAGCACTTAGGGGAGTCAATATAGATATCACTGAGAAAAAGAAGATATTGGAAGACCTTATTGCAGCTAAAAAAAGGGCTGAAGAGAGCGACAAACTGAAAACTGCATTCCTAAATAATATTTCACACGAGATAAGAACTCCCTTTAACGCCATTCTTGGGTTCCTCTCTATGTTTCAATTCGACGATCTGACAAAAGAAGAACGTAATGAATATACAGGCATGATCAATCAAAGTGCTGAAAGATTGATGAATACAATAAATGATATAGTCGAAATATCACAAATTCAAGCTGGCCAGACTAAACTTGTTTTATGCCCTGTTGATATCAAAAATATTATGCTGGATCTGGAATCACGTTTCAGACATGAAAGTGAATTTAAAGGCCTTGAATTCAACATTATTAGCAATCCAGACCAATCAACAACCAACTTATTTACAGATCCCCATAAATTGACAACGATTCTTTCACATCTGTTGGGAAATGCTGTAAAATTCACAAATTCAGGAAGAATTGACCTAACAATCCAAACGAAAGGAGTTACCATGGAGTTTTGCGTAAAAGACACTGGCGTTGGTATTTCTAAGAATAAGCAGCAATTTATTTTTGAGCATTTCAGGCAGGCCGACAGTTCAAATACCAGACAATTTGAAGGTTCTGGACTAGGTCTTACAATTTCTAAAGCTTATGCAGAAATGCTGAATGGAAAGATTTGGGTGGAGAGCCAGGAAGGTGTGGGTTCTTCGTTTTACGTATCAATTCCACTCTATGAAACACCGGAAACCAATGCACTGGTTCAAATTATTCAAACTGAAGATAAACCGGAATTAGAGGCCAGGAAACTAAAAATATTAATCGCAGAAGACGATGAAGGTTCTGCAATTTTCATTTCAATTGTGATCAAATCGTTTGGCAAACAGATTATTATGGTTAGAACAGGGACAGAAGCAGTAGAAGTCTGCCTTAATAATCCCGACATTGATCTGATTCTTATGGATATACAAATGCCGGAAATGGACGGATATGAAGCAACACGACAAATCAGAAAGTTCAATTCTCAAGTAGTAATTTTTGCTCAAACAGCTTATGCCCTTTCCGGGGATGATGAAAAGACATTAGCTGCAGGTTGCAATGAATACCTGACTAAACCCATTAGGAAAGAACAGTTGGTAGCGCTTATTCAGAAATACTTTCAGGAAGAATAGAATAATTATTAAATAAAACTCAATTACCCAACCAAATCATTTCAACGATTTTATTCAAAGTCTTGGAGGAAATTTAATAGTGGAAAGCGAGGAAGGGAAAGGGCCTGCTTTCCGGTTTAATCTGCCATTAAAACCGAAGGATTTATCAACAGGCTAATTATCTGATACATATCCGAATTGTACTTTATGTTGCATTCTTTTTTTGAAATTATTTTGGCATAGAATTTGATAATAATTTGGCATAAAATAAAGCTGAGATACTTAATTCTTTAATGCAGTAGAACTATGAAAACAAAAATTATTTATTTGGCCGTGTTCCTTGCAGGATTTCTTATTTGGAGCTGTAACAAATCAGCTACCAATACTACACCAGCAGTGCCTACCGTAACACTTAAAGCAGCACTCACGCAGGGGGTACAGAATCTGACCACTGCAGTAAATTCAATTTCCACTTCAACAGGCTATCAGGTTGTGACAGGACCAGCTGATCTGGTTACCAAAAGTGTTGAATTAACTCCGCTGGATACAGCTTCTCATAGTATTTTATTGGCAAATATTGCCGGGGTTTATGATTATAAGGCGACCTTCGTTAAAATTGGAAGGTTTTCTTTTATATCCCGCTTCTTTAATAAAACTGGGGATAGTACCCTGATGGTGGTCCGTTTGCCACAATCCAAGGTGGCCAATTCCCGGACCCTCCTGAAATATTCTCCAAGCGATACATTACTGGCTAATGATTATGTCATTACACTCTCCGATTATGATTTCACCTACAGATTACGGGGTGGTTATGATTACCGGATGGCTTCATCAACTGCAATCCAGGGTGTAGCTGCAGGAACTTATAAGATCCAATCCTCACACAATCATACCACAAATTCTCACTTCTCAGCAGAATATGATTTCCCTAATGGATACATTACCAAGATCACCTATGCACCAGGAGATACGGCTGTTTCTGATTATTCAATTTCTGATGGGAAAAACGTACTTTATGAGGAAAAATATACATCGATTCGTAGTGATTCACTGCAACAAAGGAGAGAAACAAATTACTCCCTGACTATCGGGAATGTTGAGATAGTAAGACAATTGGGTCAGGGAAAGAGTAATTTGGACAGCGCAAAGGTTTACGTGGGTGGTGTTCTTGAATCTAAGGCAAAAGTCTCTGTTGTTACTAATACCACCGGGACAGTTGATAATACAGTTACCAGTAAGAAACGTGATTTATTAATAACTTTTGATGATGGTACCACTGCAACAATCTCCTCACTTGCGAGTGCAGCTATACCTACTTTAAGTGCTATGTTTACATCCTTACATCAGGCAAATTTTGCAACTGCTATTGTAGATTGGATTGCCTGGGAGGTTTATTATACCAAGCCGTAGAATACACATTATTAGGCAATCGCGTGATGTAATTGTTAATAGCCAGGATCACAAAAGAATAAATAGTATATCGCTTAAGCAAAATGAAAGAGGCTTTCTCAATAATAGGTGAAAGCCTCTTTCATTCCTGTTTTACAGTTAAGATTCTTCAATATTTCGTTTCATTTATTTAATAATCAACTGCTTAAATTTTTGAGTGCTCCATTTATCAATCAATTCCCTGAATTCCGAATAATCCTTTTTTGCTATGACCGGACTAAATATCCTAATCTTCCGGATCGCCTCAATAACGCTTCCCGATTGCTTCAGACTAATAATAACATGGCCAATTCCCGGTTTTAAAAACTCAATATTTACGGGATTAACAAGTTGCCAGTTTGCCGGTAAATTAATGGTATAATGATAAGATTCGTCAATCGGAGTGCCTAAGTAAAGTGCTGAAGTTCTTGTAAATGGCATTGAGACAAGGTGAAAAGAAGAGATCCCTGATTTACTTTCTTTCAAATCTAAAAATCTAAAATCTCCCCGGCTAAGCAGTTGATCCATTTTTTCAACCTTAAAGGAAACATTTGCCTGATCAGCTGTCAGTTTCCCAGTTGAACCTGTAAAATCAGATAATAACGGAGGACATTTCCCCTGATTCCTGATTATCTCAAAATATGGGTTGAATCTACCCGAAAATTGTCCTGTTAGTTCTCCCTGTAATTTACCATCCCTGCTAATGATAAGCTTGCCTTCGACATTGATAATGCCTGTCGGTTTGTTGACAGAAAATACCTTATGAGCCGCATTCAGCGTGAGAATTCTGAATGGGGGAATTCCCAAATCTAAATTCCCGGCATTAAGTCTGTCCGCAGTCAGTAGCATGATTTCACCGTTTACATTATCTATTTTCACAATTGGTTCTGCAGCCAGCAATAAAGGGCGCTGCTCTTCTAGCAGATCTTCCGGAATATTTAGACAGACATCAGCATTTAATCCTTCCAAACGGAGTAGATAAGATAGTAAAAACGCTTTTTCAAGAACTGTTCCGGAATTGGATTTCCAAACCTCTTCTTCAGGCCTTGCCTGAAATGCCACAAGCGAAGCAGGAATGTGAAGTGTTTTAAGCTCATTCACAACTATTTTCTGAATGGCTAAGGCTTTCTCCTGTAAACTTTTCTTGTCTTTAATAGCAGTATCGACATACTTTTTGATCTCCTTATTGATTGAATTCGGAGAAGATTTCGATTTTAGAACCCAATTTATTGCAGCAGATATATCCTTCTGAGTGGTAAAAAGCAAAGTTGGAATATCTTCACATACTGAAGCACTCCAGTTCTCTTTGCGCCGTTGAGGCAGATCCTGGAAATTCCAGGTGTAGGTATCAAAATCCTTTCCTTGATCAATTATTGGTTCAGAAGTTAGGTTAAGCAGTTTGTAATGAAGCTTCATCTTTGGTGGAACTTTGACAACAATCGTCAGATTATCGATAGGGCAATCGGCCTGAAGCTCCTCCATTCCCATCAGAAACGGAGTCTTACCTGAGGCAGTAGTAATGTTGTAGGTACATTTAATAACAGCATTTCGTTCCAGGCCCGTATGAGAAACGACCATCTCCCGAAGATTGCTGTATGCTTTTGAATCCTGGCAAAAGGTTGGCAATACCTCATTGTACCCATTTTCAGGTGTATTAATAGTTTGATTCTCTGCGTTTGTAGTATATGCTTCGCTGACAACAAGTTTCTGAATTTCCGGATTGTAAGGAATTCTTGTTTCACCATATAAACTTTGAAAAGCCCTGTAAGTGAATAACTTCTGCCTTTTCTCTACTGAATTAAGAATACTTCCATCTTTATTCAGAACAAATGTTTTTGTGAGACTCAGATAAACGGCATCAGCTTCAGGATAGCTCTTTTCTTTCGGAGCTTTGCACGAAAACAACATGAAAAACGATATTCCCCAGACAATCTGTATGATTTTCATAAGTTTAAGATTAGATAGTTAAAATAACCGGGTTTTCTGAAATTGCTTTCTGCATTTTCGCAGCATTTCTAAAAGACGGCCAATCCTCAGGAGTGTAAATTCGTTTATAGTATTCAGCCTTTTCATTAAAAAAAAGCTGAGTCCCTTCCAATGAATAGGAGGCTTCAAAGCTTGCTCCGGTCCCCGTAGATTTCTCAATTTTAGGAGTCCACGATAATTTATATCCTGAAGGGAAAGTGGTTTTGTCAGTAATCTCAATACTTCTGGAACATGCGTCATGAAAAGGGAAATGCCTGGTCTGAACCTTTAGGTCAATGGACAGGTTTCGCATTGCTCCTGAAAAAATACCGGAAGCAGCCAATGGAGTAAAGAGGATTGCACGGTCTGTGACAGTAGCATAATCAGGTATCTCATAAGATATTCGCAGATCGATTGGCCCGGACATATAATTATAAGGGTCATCTCCATAGTTGATTTTAAGGATTTTAGCCTGAGGCGCGATCTTTAGCAATTCATTTTCCAGGTTCATTTTCCAGTTCGCCTTGAATGATCCGGTAAACATACGGCGGAGGCTCGCATCCGATTGCCCTTCAGCAGTTACGGAGATTTCTCCGGTCAGGGTTCCCTCCTTGCTTAGCTGTGAACTGGCATTAATTTTAACAAAGTGATTTTTTGGTAAAGAAACAGGTGTTTCCAACAGATCGGAACCTTCAGGAATTCCGGGAAGATAGTTCTGCTGCTGTTCTGCACTTGACCATAACTCGCGCACAAAAGGGACCCAGGTTGGATCGAGCAGATGAAGTTTCCCGTCTGAAAGTTTTACCACAACCACAGAATGGTTGAACTGGTCTGCCGGAATCCGGTCAATCCGTGAACCAGCCATCGTCATTGAAGGATATGCCTTAAATCCGGCTGAACGGAGCATAGTAACCAACATTCCTGCCTTGTCTTTGCAAACGCCGCAACGGTCAAGAAAATCCATACTCCCCCTATGTAAGGTAAACCCTTCACCTTTACCCATTGACAGTCCGAGATATCTTAGTTCATCAGCAACCCAATGAGTAAGTCTGCCAACTGAATCCAGTTCAGAAACTGAACCCTTTAGGATCTCTTTAACTTTCTGATCGATTTCCGGTGTCGATTTGAAGCTTCCATACTCTTCATTTACATTAAAAAACCATTTCGATTTGGCCTGCCAGTTTGGTGCAGTTGAAATCAGTAGTTTTGGCGCCACATCGGATTGTGCAACCATGTTAGGTTCGGAAGCAAAAGGGTTGATATTCGAAAGAGAAAATGTAAAAAGCGAATTTTCTGAACCTTTTTCTTTTCGGATATTTAGATTTCCATTATACACATGATAATTCACAACCTTTGAATTTGGGATTGCCAGCTGGTACACTTTTATCAATAGTGGGGCATCAGACCAAAACGGAACAATATCATAAAAATGACCTCTCATCGGAGGAATATATTTATCATCCTCACTTTGAGTGTCCAGCAATGCATAGGCAAACCCTTTTTTATCTACAAATACTTCGAATGCATCTCCGGGTTCAAGCCTCCCAAGCTCAGTCATTTTTTGTCGCGAACCCCAAAGGATAGTTCCAGCAGGAGCCGGATAATCTATTTCATCCTTTTGATTCAATTCCTTTTTCCCCCCACTTTTATAATAAACAACAATCTTCCGGATCTCAACAGAGGCCGTCAGGGGATCATAATCCGATTTAAAAACATTAAAACTCTTTCCCCCCTCGGGAGTCAGAATTATAACCCGCTGGTGCTCCTGATAATAACTAAGTCCGCTCTCCATCATTTTCACTTTCGTACTGTCAAATAGCGTAACATACTCCGCAGTAGGGAATCTTTTAATCAATCCTTCAATTGAACTCAGATTGCGTATTGGATTGGCAAAAGTCAACGGAATAATTCCAATCCAAATCCAAAACATAAATAGGGACCTTTTCATAGCACAAAGTTTAAAAGTAAATTTTAAGCTGGATTACTGTTCTGTATTTTTAGAGAAGATTTTATAAATTATTAATAGCTAAAAAGGTCGGTGTAAATTACGACCGACCTTTTAGTGTGATTAACGGACTACCCCGTCTGAATTTCAAAATCTACTTTCTTAATCTCTTACCTGCCAATTCAGGTTGATAAACAGAGAGTAAATTATTTAACCTTTTGGAGATATCTTCGCTCAATGCCTTCTCTCCGTAGTGTTCTGAAAGGTTGCTCAACTCCTGCATAATATAGAATGAACGTTGCAGCTCTTCCTGAACGGATGCCCGGAAGCGTGGCTCAAGGGTGAAATAGTATTTCAACTCCTCCTCGCAATTTCGGGCCATTACTTTCGCCACCTCATTCGCCTTCTTAGTGGCTGCAGGAAAGGTATTTACTTCGAGAGATAAACTGTCTAGGGTTGCGTTTTTTACCAGATTGTGGGCTGCCCTGTAATATGATTCAACCATCAGCAGGTTATAGTAATTATAGGTCACCTTTGAATTCGGAACCAATTCGTTGCAACGATCAAGTACGGCAATGGCAGAATCTCGTTTCCCCTGATCGAGCAATCCATCGGCCAATCTGACAAAACTGTTCCGAACATTCATCGACATGCGAATATTGTTCTCATCCAGGTAAACCTTTGGATCGTTCATATTGCCCCATTTGAACTTATTGATGATGTTATTGTACATCACATCGGTACGGATACCTCCAATTTGGCCGCTGCCGGTGGATGGTGTTTTAATTGGAACCAGGCGGTAGGCAAATCCTTCTACCTGAAAATAATCCTGCAAATTCAGGTATTTCTCCCGTCCGACGGTTATGGCAAAGTAGATTGGTCGTTTCCAGTTGTTGTTGGCAATTATATCCAGAATCATCAACTCATCCTTGGTCACATAATTCCCGGTCAGCTTGATCTCCATCTGGGGAACAATCTTGCCGGCATCTTTCGGGTCGATCACATTGTTGGCAAGAACAGCAGCCCTGTCAACCGGATAAAATAACTGTTTGGAGGGGATAAAAGAGGCATTTTCAGCCTGCTCCAGTTTGGTCCCTTGGTCATCGGACCGGACAAAATCCATTGCTTCCTTCAGATTCACCGGACGTTTGATCTGATCCAGTACATAAATGACATCGCGGGTTCCCTGTACATACTGGTTGTGCTCAAATTTGATGGGGAGAGGATCAGATTCAAAAGCCTTTCGCTTCATCTGATCAACGTACCAGTCCGTCTGAAAATAACTTAAATTACATACCCGCACATCCGTCCTGACCCCTTCAACCATCTGGGCATACCATAAAGGGAAAGTATCGTTGTCGCCATTGGTAAAGATAATGGCATTGGGGGCACACGACTCAAGATAGTCTCGCCCGAAATCGCGAGCAGTAAAACGACCGGAACGGTCATGATCATCCCAGTTCTGATTGGCCATAAGACATGGAACAGCAATAAGTGAAAGGGCTGTGGCTACAATAGCGCTTGTTTTGGCAGGAGATACCTTCATTAAAAGCTGGTATAACGAGAGGACTCCCAGGCCAATCCAGATGGCAAAGGCATAGAAGGACCCGACATAGGCATAATCCCGCTCACGGGGCTGAAGCGGTTCCTGATTCAGGTATATAATGATAGCCATACCTGTCATTACGAATAGGGACACCAACACCCAGAAATCCTGTTTCCCCTTAGGTCCGGAATTAAATTGAAAAAACAAACCAAGTAACCCAAGAATCAAAGGAAGCATATAATACTTATTCTTTCCTTTATTTTCGGCTAGTGCCTTTGGAAGGTGGCTCTGATCACCCAGCCGGATAGAGTCAAGGAAATTAAATCCGGTGATCCAGTTCCCGTTTAAAATATCGCCATAACCCTGGTTGTCATTCTGACGTCCGGAAAAATTCCACATAAAATATCGCCAATACATCCAGTTAATCTGGTAAGAGAAGAAAAAGCTAAGATTCTCCATGAAAGTAGGCTTCATAATCCGTTGGGGCTCCCCTTCCCTGTTGGTAACCTGAATAGGGGTCCCTTTAATATTTGCCCAGTTCTGATACTCTTTGACATGATCCGGCGTAGAACTGAACATCCGGGGGAAGAAAGTCATAAACCGGCTATCATAATTTGCGGCCTGCTTATAATCTGATATTTCGTATCTGCCATTGCGTTCTACATAGTTTGCACTTCCCTTGGAGTATGGATTCTCTGTATTTAGAGGCGCATTGTAGTATTGACCATAAACGATTGGTTTAGCACCGTATTGTTCCCGATTCAGATAGGTTAGTAAAGAGAACGGGTTGTCAGGACTATTCTGGTTCATGGGAGGGTTAGCCATTGATCGGATAACGATTACAGCATACGAGGAGTAACCGATCAGCATGACGGTAAAGCCAAGTATTATGGTATTGGCAAGTGCTTTTTTCTTTTGAATAGTATATCGCACACTCCAAACAATTAAGCCAATTAGCAGAAGAATATAGATAATTGTACCGGTATTGTAAGGGGCACCAATACCATTCACAAATAACAGTTCAAACCATTGGGCAAGGATAACCACCCCAGGAATAAATCCGAAAAACACGAATCCTACCAAAGCCATTGACAGTACTAATGCAATAACAATCCCTGCAGGAGTAGCAGGATATTTTTTAAAATAATAGACCAGTACAACTGCCGGGATAGCCAATAGGTTAAGCAGGTGAACACCTATTGATAGCCCAATCACATAGCATATTAAGATAATCCAACGATTTGCAAATTTCTCATCTGCTTCGTTTTCCCACTTCAGGATACACCAGAATACAAAGGCAGTAAATACCGATGAAGTTCCGAAAACTACACCTTCGACAGCAGAAAACCAGGCAGTATCAGAGAAAGTATAGGCCAATGCGCCAACAGCTCCCGCACCTAAAATAGCGATCATTTGTGGCAGGGAAGGATCAGAATCCCTCTCTCCCATTATTTTACGGGCCAAATGGGTAATTGTCCAAAAGAGGAACAAGACAGTAAAAGCACTTGCAAGGGCCGACATAATATTAGCCATAACTGCCACATGTAAAGTATCACTGGCAAACAAGGTAAATATATGCCCCATGAGCATGAAGAAAGGAGCGCCCGGGGGATGCCCAACCTGAAGACTAAAAGCATTTGTAATAAATTCCGGACAATCCCAAAAACTGGCAGTTGGCTCGATTGTACTCAGGTAAACGATTGCTGCGACAAGAAATATAACCCATCCCACAACGGTGTTATAAAACTTATACCCTTTTGTCTTCATATCAATTTTAGTGTATATTATATTTTATGGCACTCCATTATCTTCTGTAATGAACAGAATCACAAAATTCAAGCGAAGATATTAATAATCTTTATAACCCAACAATCAAAAGGCTTACAATGTCACAAATTAATTTCTTAGGTAATAATACCCATGATTTAATGTAAATTATCGGTTGTGTTAAAAGAAAAAATCCCAAGATTTATCTCAGGATTTTTTGGGAAAGTTCATTGGGTTTCCCCCGAAAACTTCTATTTCGGGCTGGGTATTTTAGGATTATCACCTACTGCATGCTTTGGACAGGTTTTCATAATACTGTCATTTTTCATGCAGTTTTCCTTTTTCTCACCGGGGCCTTTGCACATGCCGGTAGGAGGTGGACAACACATACCGTCGTGCATTCCACGACTACAACCTTTCATCATCATCTCCTGTTTACAACAAGGATGACCTGACTTATGACCATTAGTCTCGATGCAGATTACTCCAATGAAAAGGATGAAACCCACAACAATAAAGAACCAGGAAACAAAGGCAAAAATTTTGCCAAGCTCTTCTTTTCTGGTTTTTGCCAGTAACAAAGTTCCGGCAAGGATTGCAAGTAATGAGATAGGTAATAAATGCATTATTTCAAGTATTAAAATCGACTACTCTTTTAACGGTTTTCGTCATCCCCGACGATCATAAATCCATTACGATAATGAGTTCTAAATCAAGACAAATATATATTAAATTTTCTTTTTTGGTTCAATACCGAAAGTGAACCCGGCTTTGACCCGTTCGATCAATTCCGGAAGAATATCCTGGTAGTCGCCGACAATCCCAAAATCTGCATTGTTGAAAATGCTTGCCTTAGGATTATGATTCACAGCGATTACTTTACCTGACTCTTTCATTCCTGCGATGTGTTGAATAGCACCTGAGATGCCCACTGCTACATATACTTTAGGCCGAACAGTTTTGCCGGTCTGTCCGACCTGTCTTGCATACTCGGTAACACCTTCGTCCACTACAGGACGACTGCAAGCCCATTCCGCATTCACTCCCTGATTTTTCAGAGCCTCAGCAAGGGATTTTATAAGTGCTAAACTATCATTGGTTGTACCTCTGCCCCCTGAAACGATAATGTCAGCATCAAAAAGATTTTGCAATCCCCCTTCACCGCGGACGGTTTTGATAATTTCAACAACAAAATCTTTTTCGTCCAATACAGGGCTGAAACCTGATATAATACCCTTCCGATCCTTGATACGGTGCGGAACTTCAAATGTGCCGGCCCGGGCAGTTGAAACCTGCGGACAAACAAATCCAAGGATAGTAGCAAGTTTACTTTCTCCATAAGTAGGCCGGCGTGATTCCAGAATTGGTGTAATAATCACTTTTTGTTTCCGGTCAATATACTCTCCGATTTCAAGTCCTGTGCAGTCAGCGGTGACTCCGCTACTGGTTCTCATCCCTATTCTGGGAGCCAATTCCCGTCCGGAAGTAGTTGCAGCAAAAAGAGCAATTTCAGGATTTCTTTCCTTAATGACTTGTGCGAAGATCGATGCAAACGGAAGAACCAGGTACTCCTCAAGCCTGTCATTTTCAACGCAGATAACTTCATCTGAACCATGTTCAATCAGCGTCTGCGCCAATGCCTTGATATTTTTCCCGATCATCAGGGTCATTACCTTTGTCCCATGACCCAACTGAGTGGCCAGGTTTCTGGCGGGAGTTAACAATTCCAGCGAAGGTCTTGAGATATTCCCATTGGTTATTTCAGCCCAGGTAACAATTCCGCTTGCTCCGTTTCTAAAGTCTTTTTCGGGAAAGTCAGGGCGTTCGCTCTCCTTTTTAGCAGCTGTCTCTTTCTTTTCTAAAACATTTCCCCCTTTTTTCAGGTTAGCAATTAAACTATCAACCAATGACACTTCGTTGTGTCCTTCTGACAGGGTTATAGGTGGCCTTTCACTAACCATATTAACTACTTTTGCTACAATGGTTGGGGATCCGCTTATTCCGATTTTTTCGGTTCCTAAGCCAATATCATCAATTCCAAAAGTCGTAATTTTCAGGTTTCGGGCTTTGATTGCACCGCTCAATGAAGGTTTACGGGGAGGTATGCCAGTTGGAGTTAATGAAATAACGCAAGGCATAGGTAATTTCATCATTTGATATCCACCTTCAATAATCCTCTTTGCAATTACACTGCTAGTCCCTTCTGATTTTACACTTTCAACAAAAGTGGCTTGTGGAATTCCCATATTTTCGGCCACCTGTGACGGAACGTGAGCAGTGTCGCCATCACTGGTTTGCCGGCCGGCTAAAATAATGAAAGGGTCTTTCGAGTTTTTTGAAAAACCAAGATGCTTAAGCATAGTTGAAATTGCCAGGCCTGTAGCATAAGTATCACTTCCTCCAAGTTTGCGGTCAGATAAAAGGTAGGCTTCGTCATAACCCATGGAAATAGCCGTTTTTAAAGAGGCTTCAAACGATCCAGGTCCCATTGAACACACTATTAACCGGGCATCTGGATGTTGTTTCCTGAGTTGTAATCCGGCTTCGAGTCCGAATTGACAATCTATATTAATAATTGATTTTGCTTTTGTGCGGTCCATCAACCCATCCTCACCCATTCTCATTTCGCTGGGGACCGGAACCTGCTTTATTAAACTGATTATTGTTAATGCCATTATTCCCTAATCTTTAAATTGTTACATGTTTTGAAAATCCGGTCCGTTGCCACCGTTTGGTACTGCCCAGGTAATACCCAGTCCGGGGGATTTGATGTCACAAGTTCTGCAATGCATACAATTTTCAGCATGAATTCTGATCTCCTTTTCTCCTGACTTATTGGTATGGAGTTCATATACTTCAGAGGAACAATAAAATTGCTCAGGAGCCCCATATTGATCGATATTAACTTTCTTATACTTTTCGGGGTCATTAATCCGGACATGCACCACCTGCTGTTCATCGTGGTATACTCCGGAATAATAGACATCAGTTACCTTATCAAATGTCAGTACTTTATCGAATTCGAGCTTTCCCTTAAACCGTTCTTTAAAAGGCTTCTTCTTAAAATCTTTGAGTTTTTTTGTAGTCTTATAGTCTGGAATTGATCTTAGCCGGCCAAAGAAACCTGCACCACCCGTGATTAATTGGGTCCCAAAATGAAATCCTCCGGCAAATAGTCCTTTTTCAAACCCCTGCCTGAAATTACGGACTTTGAACATCTCTTTATGAATAGTACCGCTTTTAATACTGGTTTCATAATGTTTAAGCGTATTTTCAGAAGTGTCATTTTTTGAAAGTGCCTCTGTTATAGTTTGTGCTGCCAGTATACCAGATTTAACCGATAAATGGATCCCTTTCAAGGTAGGCATTGCTACCAATCCTGCACCGTCTCCAACAATTAAGGCATTGTCAACGTATAATTTAGGAATAGCATAATAACCTCCTTCAGGAAGTGTTTTAGCACCATATTCTACCAATTTACCTCCCTTTAGGATTTTAGAAACAAATGAGGAAGTCTTCCACACCTGCATGGCATCATGGACATCGAATGTGGGATCCTTATAATCCAGACCGACAACAATTCCAACGGCTACTTTATTGTCGTTTAGCCCGTAAATAAAACCTCCGCCAAATTCATCATTCTGAAGAGGATAACCAAGGGTATGATAAATCTCACCCGGTTCGATATTCCCTTGCGGAACGGACCATAACTCTTTGCAACCCAAAGAGTATACTTGTTCGTTTCGCCCTTCGGTGAGATTAAACTTATTAATGAGCATTTTAGTTAAAGGGCCTCTTGGCCCCTCCGCGAAAACGGTAATTTTAGCCTCAATCCGTGTACCTTGCTGAAAATTCTCCAACTGATTTCCGTGGTGATCCAAACCCGTATCTTTAGTTTTGGCGCCAATTACTTTTCCGTCTTTGTACAGGATCTCATCTACTGCAAAACCGGTATATATTTCAACCCCTTTTTGCTGGGCCTTTACGGCTAGATACTTACATAACTGACCCAATGAGGCGGTATAATAACCTTTGTTACTCATATAGGGAGCATGAAACGGCAGTTTTATATGACTATGTTCCCCTAACAAAACCATACGGTCTTTAGTTACCCGGGCATTGAAAGGAATTTCTGAAAATTCCACATCAGGCAATAACTCCTGAAAAACATCAGGTTTAATAACTGCTCCTGAAAGAATATGGCTCCCGATGGAATTGCCCTTATCGATCAGCAGTATTCGATTGTTCAGCCCTTTTTGTTTTAACCTATCCGCCAAATAAATCGCGGTAGCCAAGCCAGATGGACCACCTCCGATTATAAGCACATCTGTTGATACTGTATCAACATTATCCATAGTTAATACCTCCTTTATTAGTTTTGGTGAGTTGAGAGAAACATTTTTTCAATTTAAGTCAGCCTTTAAAAATCCGGTTTCGGTATTTTCAAAGGTTATGTAAACATACAAAATAGTTACTTGCGAGTCAGGAAATTTCATAAAAATGTTCATTTAATTTTTGAGTAAAGTAATAATTTGAATATAAGTTGCATTAGATACCAACATTTTATTCTGCCCATTACTCATTTGAAAATCAAAGTGCCTTATAATTGGTAGGGTTCGGAAAGCCGCGGAGAAACGGAGCTATTTCAAGTCGTTTTTTGCCGGCAAGCTGCAAATCCCTGATATGTAAAAATCCGTCAGCACATGCGATTTTGAGGTAATTTTTGTTGTCACTTAAGATTTCCCCGGGTTGATAATTATGACTTATGTTTTCTGGTGCGACTTTGAAGATTTTTACCCCTGTTTCTGATCCGCTGCCCACGAAGCTGGTCCAGGCTGCCGGGTATGGACTTAATCCTCTGACCAGGTGATGAATAGAATCAGCCGTTTTTTGCCAGTTGATTTTACAGGTTTCCTTGAAGATCTTTGGGGCATGAAGGCGCTCCGGGTCTATTTTTAGTGAGGATTGAGGAAGTGGTTTAACGTTACCATCGGCCAATGCATTAACTGTTTTTATCACAAGATTTGCCCCAATGACCATAAGCTTGTCGTGAAGTTCCCCAAAGGTCTCCTCGGGTCCGATCTGAACTTCCTCCCGGAAAAGTATATTTCCGGTGTCTACTTCCTGTTTTAAAAGAAAGGTGGTTACTCCGGTTTCATGATCTCCGTTTATTATAGCCCAGTTTAAGGGCGCTGCACCACGATAACGGGGGAGAAGCGATCCATGAAGATTAAAGGTGCCAAGAGGAGCCATATTCCAAACTACCTCAGGAAGCATTCTGAATGCCACTATAACCTGTAGGTCTACCTGTAAGGATTTTAATTCCCTCAGAAAATTTTCGTCTTTCAGCTTTTCAGGCTGAAGCACGGGTAAGCCGTAGCTTTCAGCATATCGTTTTACATCTGATTGGTGCAATTGCAGTCCCCGACCCGATGGCCTGTCTGGGGCAGTTACAACACCCACTACATTGTAGCCATTTTCAACGAGCGATTTCAGACTTGTGACAGCAAATTCAGGGGTTCCCATGAATACAATGCGCAGTTGTTTCCCATTCATCAGTTAAGGATTTGAAGATTATGCCTGTAAATATCTCTCGAATTGCTTACCGCAGGTTTGTGTTCCCTTTAGTTGCCTTTGGGAAGTAAGGACAGTTTTGACAGCCATTACCGCAACAATAACCACGTTTAATCAGAAAGCTTTCAGTCATAATTCGGTACCCATCTTTTGATAAATGATAGTCTACCCCTTCTACCTGATCATAGTCATAATCACTTCTATATTCAATATTATCAGCCATATACAAGTTTTTGTGATTTTACAGGGAATGCCCCATCCGATCACGTTTTGTTTTCATATAAACCTCGTTGTACGGATTTGATTTGATTACAATAGGGATTGATTCCACCACTTTTAAACCATATCCCTCAAGCCCAACCCGTTTCACTGGATTGTTGGTGAGAAGTCGCATCTTCCGGACTCCCAGACTACATAATATTTGAGCGCCCACACCATAATCACGTTCGTCTGGATCGAAACCGAGATGGATATTGGCGTCAACAGTATCAATCCCTTGTTCCTGAAGCTTATAGGCCTTAATCTTATTCATAAGGCCAATGCCTCGTCCTTCCTGCTGAATATATACGATTACCCCTTTCCCCTGTTTGTCAATAAGTTCCATGGCTTTATGAAGCTGATCACCACATTCGCACCGCAGGGATCCAAAAATATCTCCCGTAGCGCACGAAGAGTGAACCCTTACCAGTACTGCATCGTCAGGTTCCCATTCCCCTTTAATCAGGGCAATGTGTTCTACTCCGTTTGATTTCTGCAGAAATGGGATTAATCTGAATTTTCCGTAAGCAGTAGGCAATTGAACTTCCTCGCCTCTTTCAATAAGACTTTCTTTATCGATTTTATAGGCAATAAGATCTTCGATTGACACCAATTTAAGATCAAATTTTCTGGCAATTTTAAATAGTTCGGGAAGCCTGGCCATTGAACCATCGGGATTCATGATCTCAACCAGGACCCCTGCAGGTTCAAGCCCTGCAAGACGCGCAAGATCCACAGCTGCTTCGGTGTGTCCTGCCCTGCGAAGAACGCCACGGCTCCTGGCACGTAAAGGGAAAATATGTCCCGGACGTCCAAGCTCATTTGGCTTTGTTGCCGGATCGGCAAGCATGCGAATAGTAACGGCACGGTCGTGTGCAGAAATACCTGTTGAAACATTATCCCCAACGGCATCAACAGATACTGTAAATGGAGTCTCATGGAGCGAAGTATTCGTCCCAACCATCATACCAAGATCCAGTTCTTCGCAGCGCTCCTCTGTTATTGGCACACAAATCAGTCCTCTCCCTTCAGTCACCATAAAGTTGACCATTTCAGGGGTGATTTTTTCGGCAGCAGCTATAAAATCACCTTCATTTTCACGGTCCTCGTCGTCGACAACGATGATTAATTTTCCATTGCGGAGATCTTCAACAGCCTCATCAATGGTATTCAGTTTTATGCTGTTCATTCTAAAAAATATTAAGCTATTTGTCTTGTTTTGCCTCCTCTTTTTTTCCCAGACGTCTGAAAATTTTCCTGAAGAATTCAGAATAGGCATTTATATTAAATACAACCGAATCGTTGGCTGCTTTGTAGGTTAAAAACACTCCGGCAGGGAGAAATATAAAAGTTGCTAACCAAACACCCTCCCAGACTGAAGTTACACCTTCACGGGAGAATTTTTCACCGGTAGTTGTAATAATCCAATAGAAAATAAAGAGTATTACAGAAATCACCAGCGGCATTCCCAGCCCACCTTTCCGGATGATTGCTCCGAGAGGAGCCCCAATAAACAGAAAAACCAGGCATGCGATCGCAAAGGTGTATTTTTTATGCCACTCAATCCCAAACCGGTTCAGATTTCTGTTTGTTGCCACAAGCATTTCCTCGGCCTGCTGAATGGTCCTTGCATTATTGCGGGCATTATTAAGTGCTGTGCTAAGCGCTCCGGATCTGACAGGGAATGACGCTTTGGTCATTACAGAATCGATATTGACATATTTGACCATTTTAAGTGGCTTAGAGACTGAAACATCTTTCCGTGCCAGTTTGACCACATTTATGGATAAAGGCGATAAGTAAGTGAGAGTCAATGCGTGATCTATCCTTCTCTTTTCCAATGTTTTGCCTATTGAATCAAGAAAATAAACAATTTGTGCATTATTAAGTGCCCTGTTTTGGTTCTTAAAAATACTCTCATCTTTGCGTTCAAGTTCCATCCCTTGCAAAACTGTAAAAATAGATTGTTTGGTAAATTTATCCGTTCTGGCCGGATAGGTCAATTTTTTCCGGTCATTGGGTTGCATTTCAGAATGAGTTTGGCCGGAAAAGAGATTAAGGATCATATATTTTTTATCCTTGGTAATCTTCATCGTTCCTGAATCAGCAACTGTGACTGTTACATTTCCCTTTTCTTCAGTATGATCATAGATCATGATATCATAAAGCATTTCTCCGTTTTGAGATTTTTTGCCAACTTTAATTGAGTAATTATCAATATCGTTGGAAAAGACGCCTTCTTTAACAATGATCTCAGGACGGAGCTGCCTGATACTTGACATGAGCGCTATCAGCTTTTTATAGGATACAGGTATCACCTGATTATAGAAGTAGAAAGATCCGATACTGAGCAGAATGCTAAGTACGATCACTGGCTTCATTATCCTGTAAAGGGAAATGCCCGCCGCCTTCATCGCCAGCAATTCGTTATTTTCCCCGAGGTCTCCAAAGGTCATAATGGATGCCAGTAACATGGCCAAAGGCAAAGCATTCGTCATTAACATGGCCATAGTGTAAACAATAAACTCAAGTATTACACTGAAATCCAATCCTTTGCCAACAAGTTCGTCAAGATAGACCCATAAAAACTGCATAAGCAGTACGAAAAGGGAGATAATCAGCGTGACAAAAAAGGGCCCTATAAAACTTTTAATTATATACAGATGTAGTCGCTTCATGCAATGGGTTTCTGAAACGAACGCAAAGTTACATCTTTTTTGGAATTTGGGGGTATCTTAAATCTAGGAGCCAATCATATGTTTTAATTTGGCAACCTGAGAAATCCAAAGATTACGGGCATCCTCTGCATCGTCTTCCTCGATATTGTCGGAAACAATTAAAGCCACATCACCAGTTAGTTCATCCTGAATGATATTGAAACCAAATTCAGTGGAAAGTTCCCCATCCAGCCATCGGAAGTTAATCATTACGTTTGGAATCATTGTCAGAATCTCAGCCTGCTGTTCTGTCTCTCCCCAGAAAAAAGTAAATATTTTCCCTTCAACTTTCACATTGTCGGCAAACCATTCCGCCAGTCCGGACGGCGTACTAATCCGGCTAAACAACACGGTGGGCGATGTTTTAAGGAAGAATTCTAATCGGATCTCTTTCACTCTTGAATATCTTAATTAATATTTAAAAATTTATATTGCTGCTGAATTTCCGGACAACAGGAACATAACTTTAAAAATGTTATAACCCTTCTGTTGTCCTTATCAAATGCAATGAATTTAAACATGGTAACTTCAATGAAACTCCCATTAAATCACAAATGTAAGTTTATTCTGTTCTTCAGTCGCAAAATAGTTAATTATTTATAAAATTCAATACTTTAAATTAGCCAGGTGATCAAAAATTAAAAAAATAAACGAATGGGTTGTCATAAATCAGAAAGGTATTATCTTTGCACCCTCAAACAGTAAAAAAGGGTACCGGCTTATGACCGATTTTCGGATTATTTCCGGGGTTTAAGATAGGGATCAGGATATTGAGAAATTTTGAGATTATGGCGAGGTAGCTCAGTTGGTTAGAGCGCATGATTCATAATCATGAGGTCACCGGATCATCCCCGGTTCTCGCTACACTAATTATCAGGGAGTTAAAAAGTTCAAATCTTTTAACTCCCTTTTTCTTGCCTGACTTTCGGACAAAATCTATTTTTTGACCCGATTATCACCCCTAAATTGCCAGGATTGGAAACATTGGGAATGGTATCGTTTATTTTACTCTGCGTAACAATTTATATTAACCTTCATGCTTAGATAGAGGTAATCCCAAACCCCCAAAGGAAAGAATCGTTTTCTATGATCCATCTTGTGGTTCAAAGATTCTTGGTTTGATGAACGATCGATGAAATTTAATAATACATTTCTACCCTCACTACTTCCCATTCTTGATGACCATATAGATTGACCCAAAGATCATTTTGAACCATACACACTGAGTAACAAACTTCCAAAAATAAACGTTTCAATTGAAACGTTTGCTGGATGAAGTTTAGTGGATTTAACACCAACCCTTCCAATTTTCATTCAATATCAATTGGTCGATACCCGACAATCTCATTGATCCATTAAAATTGGGTCGTCTAAACTTCTAAAATTAAACGAATCCATTTCAATGTAATTAGGTGAGGGTTGGAGGATTCAGCACCAACCTTTCCAATTTTCATTCAATATCTATTGGTCATACCTGACGATCTTGTTGAACCACAAACTGGGTTATATAAATTCCCAATAATAAACGTTCCATTTTGAAATTTGTACGTTAGTGTAGAAAATAAATCTTAGCGTTCACTTTTCCAATTGATTTTCGACCGGCACTATGCCAGCCTGGTGTTGCTTCATTATCTCTTTCATTTCTGCAATGATCTCAGGATGTTTATCAGCAATGTTGTATTTTTCAGATGGATCAATATTTAAATTAAAGAGTAGGGGCAAATCCCTGATTGTGAAAATATCATTACCGTTATCCGGCAGAATCTTGAAATGTACCTTATATTCACCTTTTCGGATTGCGAATAACTGAGTATCACGATAATAAAATACGATATCCCTGGGATCTTTCCCTGTTCCAAACATGACCGGTGTGAGGTCAAATCCATCGTATATCCGGTCATTTGGCAAACTGACATCCGCCAGTTTTGAAATTGTGGGCAATAAATCCATCCCCGTGGCCATGTCCATAATAACTCCGGGTTCAATTTTGCCAGACCATTTAAAAATGGTAGGTTCTCTCGTCCCTCCTTCAAAAGTACCTCCATTTCCTTTCCCACCTGAAAGAATCCCGGTACTTCCGCCCAGATCATGAAACCCGGTCCAGGGACCATTGTCTGAAGTAAAAACAACCAATGTATTATTGTCCAGGCCGTTCTGTTTTAAGAATGTTAAAATCTCTCCTACACTCCAGTCAAGCTCCTCAACTACATCACCGTAAATGCCCCTGAGACTTTTATTTTCGAATTCCCTGGACCTGAACAATGGGACATGAGGCGCCGTATGCGCCAGGTACAGAAAGAATGGTCTGTCCTTGTTTTGTTTGATAAAGTGAATAGCTTCCTGTGTACATCTTTTTGTGTAAGTGGTTTGATCGGTTGGTTGCTCAATAATCTCAGCATTTCGCATCAACGGAACATTGAAATATTCCACCTTGGGGTCTATCAAACTTGCATTATAGTCCCTCCCTTCCTGTAAATCCTCGTCATTGCCGCATGTCATTCCAAAAAAGTAATCAAATCCATGTGCATTTGCAGTGTATTGTGGCAAGTTCCCAAGGTGCCATTTCCCGATACAAGCTGTGGCGTATCCCTTAGTTTTTAAGGCAGAAGCAATGGTAACCTCATTTTCCGGCAAACCACCTTTAGATTCCGGGAACAGGACATGATTATGATCACTGGTCATTCCTGTTCTAATGGGTAGCCTTCCGGTCATCAATCCGGCCCTTGATGGTGTGCACACAGGTGCTGCCGCGTAGAAACTTGTCCATTTCTGGCCTTCCAAGGCCATTCTGTCGAGATTGGGAGTTCTGATGGTTGGATGACCAAAGCACCCCAGATCGCCATAACCAAGGTCATCTGCAAGGATGATTACAAAATTGGGTTTAGGATTTACTCTTTTCTCTGTAGCAAGTGAGGTTTGGAAAGTTACTATTTCAGCCAAAAACAGCCCTGATATTAAAATGATGTTTTTTTGTGTATTGTCCATCGCAAATAGCTGTTATTACATATTTTAAGTAATTGTCTGTATTTACAGTTAAATTTAAAATTAGCTCAGTTTGGAACCACTAATTTCAGATTTTCAAGGGATAATTATCAGAAATATTCAAAGATTATTGTACTCCTCAAAGGAGCATTTGATTTATCCTTGATTCTTATTTTTCCAATTGATTTTCCACCTTTATTACAGTAGCCAGATGTTGCTTCAGGATAGCTTTTATTTCTGCTATGATTACCGGATTTTTAGCTGCAATATTGTTTTTCTCAGAAGGATCTACATTTAAATTAAAAAGCAATGGGGGGTCATGGATAATGACCGTCTCATCATTGTATTCCGGTTGAGTTATGAAATGTGCCTTGTATTCTCCCTTTCTGATCGCGAATACCTGGACATCTCGATAGTAAAATACAATATCCCTGGGATCTTTCCCTGTTCCAAATAATACCTGTGAAATATCATAACCATCATAGATCCTGTCTTTGCGCAGCTTCACATTGGCCAGCTTGCAAATTGTCGGCAATAAATCCATTGAAGTGGCTATATCCATTATAACTCCGGGCTTAAGTTTACCCGGCCATCTGAAAATTGCGGGTTCTCGCATCCCTCCTTCGTAGGTGCCGCCTTTCCCTCCGGATAGCATTCCGGCACTTCCGCCCTGGTCTTTAAAGGTAGTCCAGGGGCCATTGTCTGAAGTAAAAACAACAAATGTATTTTTATCAAGCCCGTTTTGTTTTAAGGTCGCTAAAATCTCACCAACACTCCAGTCAAGCTCCTCAACCACATCACCGTAAATACCCCTGAGACTTTTATTCCTGAATTCACAGGAACTGAACAAGGGCACATGAGGCGCCGTATGCGCCATGTACAGAAAGAAAGGTTTGTCCTTGTTTTGGTTGATAAAGTGAATGGCTTCCTGAGTAAACCTTTTTGTGGTGGTAGTCAGATCGGCCGGTTGTTCAATGGTCTCAGAATTTCTCATCAAAGGGGCATTGAAATATTCAAGCTTAGGATTGAACATGCATGATTTATAATCCAATCCTTCCTTCAGATCGTCATCATTGCCGCAAGGCATTCCATAAAAATAGTCAAATCCATGTGCATTTGGAGAGTACTGAGGCAAGCTCCCCAGGTGCCATTTCCCAATGCAGGCAGTGACATAGCCTGACGATTTTAAAGCCGAAGCGATGGTAACCTCTTCTTTAGGAAGACCACCTTTTGAGTCCGGGAATAATACTCTTCTTTTTTCGCTACACATACCAGACCTGATGGCAAGCCTGCCTGTTAGCAATGCTGCACGGGAGGGTGTGCATACAGGTGCAGCCACATAAAAACTGGTCCACTTCTGGCCTTCTGTTGCCATTCTGTCAAGATTAGGAGTCCTGATGGTTGGATGACCAAAACATCCCAGATCACCATAACCCAGATCATCTGCAAGGATGATGACAAAATTGGGTTTGGAATTTGCTTTTTTCTCTGCAGCAACGGATGATTCCTGGGTAGTAATACAAGCTGTCAACATGCTTGTCATTAACATTATATTCTTGGTTATTTTTTCCATAGCAAGTGTTTTTCCTAATTATTTTGCTGGACTGGATTTGCCGGTTAAATTGACCAACTAATCTTGAGAACTAAAAGAACGATCATCTCCCTATTTTAAGTAGCATTTTACAAAATTAGATTTATTTATTCTGGTTCAATAGTTTCTATGAGTTTGATTTTTTTAGCTAGTTAAGGTGAACCTCCGGTCTCTAAATTTCCAAAATTAAACGAATCCATTTCAATGAAATTATAAAAAGGTCGGTGGATTTAACATTTTAGTATAAATACTTTACGACATTAAATTGAATCATACATTCCTTACCATACTAATTCCGTATTTTATTTTAAGATACTCGTTATTAATGAATTGAACAAAAGATACAAAAGGGAAATGATACTTTTGTAAAATACTTATATGAAAAGAAACAAACTTCCTTAATGATTAAATTATTAACAGAAATTCAGGAGACTATTGATATTATATGCCTTAACCATTTTTCAGAGAATGATGTTCGTGAAATTATGATAAATATTAGATAATTAAGACCAATTGATCCAATTCTTCTGGATTTGTGCGATTTCTCCGCTTATAAGTTAAACTGGGACAAAGAGCTTTCCATTAATTTATAAATTTATTCTTAGAGAAATTCATAAAAGCATGTGAAAATAATTCAGAGGTGATTATTAATCCTCAGAATTATATGCTTGGTTATTAACAATATATAGTTCTAATTTTGATGTTCGCAGAAAGTAGTCAAATTCTCCAACGCATCAAATAATAATGGATTTACCGGTAAAATTGCTCATCCCACACAGTTGTAATTGGACTACCTCGAACTGCTTTTCATTTCATTTGCATTAACAAATTTAGCTTTTTGACAAAATCAGATTTATCATCAATAATTGGAGGAATTGACATGCTGACTTAAGATTATTCCAAATTTATGAAGCATGAAATCCAAAAAGATAGATCATCAAAAGAATAAGAAAAACTAAAATAATAAGTAAAACGATGATTCTCATGTTCTTTTGTAATATTATACTTACACCTTCTCCAAACTGGATAATTAGCCACGCAATCAGAAGAAACCGCAAGCCATAGAGTATGATTGTCAGTAGAATGAAAACCACTAGGTTGAAGTCGAAAACACCCGCAGTGATAGAATAAGCCTGATATGGAAGTGGCAGGATTACAGAGAATATAATAATGCAGTTTCCCCATTTAAGGAAAAGATTTTGAATATAATGGTAATTCAATATTGTGAATCCCGGAACATGATCAAAAAAATAGCCAGCAAGTTGGGTAAAACTTCCATCCGGTTTAAGCCAGAGATAGTGACCAAGTGCGTAACCCGCAATTGAACCTGCGACCAGTGCCACTACTGAAATCACTGCATTGTAGTACGACCGTGAAGGAGATATAAGAGAAACCGCAATGAAAATAACAGTTGTCGGGAAGGGGAAAATGCAGCCATCTAGAAAAAATGAAAGAAACAGAAATAACTGGTTGAAACGGCTCATCGCCAGACCCCCTCTCCATCCGGAAGTTTGACTTAATTTGCTTTTCATCAGTAGATTTTGTCTATTGCATCAGTTATTTTTCATTATTACAAAGGAACGATTATTTCGTTCAGATGATACAAAAAATATAACAAACTAAAAATGCATCTGAGAAATTATTGCTCTGCCTAGAACTAATACGGTGATTATTTGAGCAGTTATGAATTATATATTTATTAAATGAATAAAGTCATAAAACCTGATTTTTGAACTGTTCAAAACAAAGTCAAGGAAATTGTTCCCTACGATGTGATTAGTCCTGTTTCTTGGTTTTCAATTGAGGGTCAAGTCGGATGTTAGTTTGTCGTTTGTTTAATAGAAAATTCAAATCCAATTCACTTACATTTCTCAGTTACTCCATCAAGTTTATTAGAATAGACAGCTTCAACCAAGAATTAAATTTGCTTTTTGAATTTATAATTGCGGAATTTTTATCTTTAAAATTTTTTCAACTTATAATCATGAATGCAATATATAGAAGTAAGGAAATTAGCTGGTTGTCCTTTAATGAAAGAGTTCTTCAGGAAGCCTCACGAAATGAGGTGCCACTTATTGAAAGACTAAAATTTCTGGGGATTTATTCAAATAATCTTGATGAATTTTTCCGGGTTCGCGTAGCGATTCTTCGGCGTCTTGCTATGGTAGGGCAGCTTACCCTTGCAGAAGGGGGGAATCCCCGCGAAATACTAACTCAAATTGAAGATATAGTCATCGAACAAAGTAGAAGTTTTGAAAAGATTTATAACCAGATATTGGAGGGACTAGCTGAGGAGAATATTTTCATAGTGAACGAAACCCAGCTTACTCCTGAACAAGGAGAGTTCGTAACTCATTATTTCAAACGTGAAGTACGGCCCCGAATTATGCCTATTATCCTTAAAAAGGGATCTAAAATGCCCCTGTTAAGTGATGATGTAATTTATCTTGCTGTCGATATGGCAAAGAATAATAAATCAGAATATGCACTTATTGAAGTTCCAACAGATTCTCTGCCCAGATTTGTAATTATTCCTTCAACTGACAATACAACGTATATTATTCTCCTCGAAGATGTCATCCGCTATGAACTAGATGATACTTTTTATATGTTTAACTACAAAAAAATAAGTGCTTACATTTTCAAATTGACACGCGATGCTGAGCTTGATCTGGATGATGATGTAGCCGAGAGCTACGTTAAACTGGTTGCCAAAAGTATCGTCAAACGGGGAAATAGTGCTTTGGTTCGTTTTGTACACGAAAAAGAGATCCCCGATAATTTGCTTACTTTTTTACTACACAAATTGAATTTCAAGAAAGAGGATGTTGTGATTAGGGGAAGCAGAATTCACAATTTCAAAGATTTTATGGGTTTTCCGCAGGTGGGAGCAGAACATCTGTATTATAAATCAGTTAGTCCGGTCAGACATAAAAAAATAGTGCATGGTCAAACTTATCTTACTAGCATCAGCAAAAGTGATATCTTATTTCATTTCCCTTATCATTCATTTTTTCATTTCATCGATTTATTGCGTGAGGTCTCGATAGATCCAAAAGTAACCGAAATTAAAATGACAGGTTATCGTATGGCCCGCAATTCACATGTTATTAACGCACTAATTAATGCTGCACGAAACGGGAAAAAGGTTACTGTAGTACTTGAACTTCAGGCCCGATTTAATGAACAGGATAACATTGAATATGGAAACATGCTGGATAAAGAAAATGTGAAAGTGATTCTTGGAGTACCAGGATTAAAAGTCCATTCAAAGTTATGTCTGATCTCCCGGAAAGAGGATAAGGAGTTAAAAAATTATGCTTTAATTGGTACAGGGAACTTTAATGAAGTCACAGCAAAAGTGTTTTCTGACCAGATATTATGTACTGCAGATCCAAATATTACTCGCGAGGTGACCCGTGTTTTTGATTTTTTTGACCATAATTACAGGATAAGTAGGTTTCAGCATTTGTTGGTTTCACCCTTTACGATGCGAAAAAAAATTGTATCCATGATTAAACAGGAAATCTTAAATGTAAAAAGCGGAAAAGAAGCACGCATTTATCTGAAATGCAATAATATGGTTGATGTTGAAATAATCAACAAAATCGAAGAAGCAGCTATATGTGGGGTTGATGTCAGGCTAAACGTAAGAGGTATGTTTTCGATGTTTACCAACAATATTGATGGTAAGCTTGATATTCCTGCCATTGGTATGATTGACAGGTATCTGGAACATTCCCGATTGTTTTATTTTTTTAATGGTGGAGATGAGAAGGTGTATATATCGTCTTCAGACTTTATGACCAGAAATCTTGACAGAAGGGTAGAAGTAGCTGTCCCTATTTATGATCAGGAAATTAAAAAGGAACTTATCGACTTTTTTAATTTGCAATGGGAGGATAACTCCGCTGCAAGAATCCTCGATAACGATCTGAATAACGCTATAAAAAATCAGGGCAAATTTCCTGAAATAAAATCTCAGCTGATTTTTTATGATTATCTCCGTGAAAGAGCTAACAGAGATAATTAAGGGTTAATTTAGGTATGCTGGATTATCACTTAACTAAATGAATAAGCAACTTGAAAAAAGTCAAGTTTAACTTTCGGGATGGATTATTTTTTATTTTTCGTAACAATTAGGAATAAAGTGATGTAACTTTAAAACTCATTTTTTAAAACCAATACGGCATGGAAAAGATCAAGAATTTTAATTTAAAACTGGAGAGAAATGCTCAGGTTATTGGCATTTTATCCAAAAATCACGAAATTCTGGATAAAGTTTCCAGGTTTCATGATCATTATGGAGTACTCGTTTCCAATCAGAAAAAGTTAATTGATCTGAATTTATTGTATTGCAATGATCTAACATCGCTCAAGAAATCCAAAAATGACAAAAGAAATGAATTGATTGATAACACGATGACCGTCATCCGTATTTTACAAGCTTTTGCTACCGATGATCATAAAAAGAAGTTACAACTGCGTTTGGAGCATCTTACACCGGAATTTCTCCATGAATGTCCAGACATGGGATTAATAAAGGTTTCAAAAAAAGCATGGCAGATTGCTAATCAATACGGCAATTATTCTTCAACGTTTGTTGATAAAATTAATTCAGCCTTAAATCCTGAAAATTCTAAAACCAATCTTAAATTTGAAGCGAAATATGGATTAAATCCTGTGATGATTAAAAATATTGAAGAATCCACAATCGGATTTATTGAATCAATACTCCAATACCAGGAAGCGATTAAAGAAAAAGAGCTCGTAGCTATTGAGATGAAGATGATTCTCAAACAATCAAAAAAACTTCTAACCAATAAGATTGATAAATTTGCACTTTTATCTGAAAGTAAGAACCCCCAATTCTATAATGAATATTCTCAGGCCAGAGAAAAACAGAATATAAAACTCATCCCTGAAATTATTGAGCAGGATCTGGAATTTCAGGACATTAAAACTGTTGAATCTGAAGAGAAGGATGAAACCAAATCAAAACGTAAAGTCGTTCCATTGGTCGAGGAATAAAAACAGTTTTCATTTTTGCCGACTTTAGTTTTCGGCTAAGTAATGTACAGTACTTAAAAACCATCCTTTCTTGAATGCCTTAAGATAGGAATCCTGTTGGAATTATCCTTCCTGGAGATTCTATGTCTTTTATTGACACATGGATTTAATTGCATATTAAGTCTATTCTGGGATGCATAGGAATAAAATAGGAGTTAAATGAAGACATTAACCAGATATTTAGGACGCCGCGAGATTGCCATTTATTTATTGATGAAAAGACCCAGGGATAAGTTTACAACTCACACTTTTCACAGACTTCGGGTTGAAATTAAAAAACTTAATGCTTTCTTGCAGTTAATCGGTTTTTGTTCGGATGATTTCAAAAGGAAAAAAACATTTAAACCTTTTGGAAAATTATTCCATCAGGCAGGAAAAGTACGCGAACTGCAACTTGAAAAAAAAGTACTTAAAAAGTATAAGCTTGACAATTTATTAATGGATTATTTGGAAAGTCTTAACAAGCTCCGGGCTGTTGAAAAAGAGACTTTCTTTTCAATGTTAAAAGGGAAGCCTGCCTCAAAACTGAAAAAAAAATTTCAAGTGATTGTTCCTCATATTTTCAAGATCGACAGTATAAAGGAAGCCGAATATTTGGCGGAATATAAAATCTTATTCAACGAAATACAAACACAGCAAGCCTTGGAACCGCATCAAATTCACCACATTAGGAAGTGGCTAAAAGAACTTTGGTATAACTGCAAAATCCTTTCTATAGAGCCGCAAAATATTTCTATTTTAAATAAAGGTTATTTGCCTGCACTTATTGGAAAGTGGCACGATTACGATAATATCATCAACCATTTAAAATTCATGGTTCAAAATGGCGAAGTAAATTTCCAGGAGATCAACTGCATTGAAAATATAATTGAAAAATTATCTTCGGACAGGGAATCTTTATTCAATAATTTACTAACAGATCTTATAGCTTAACGATTTGTAAGAAATGATCAGGATGTATGCCGAGGCCTGATCGATACTGAGTTAGTTAGTGCCGAAAAAAAGTCATTCTCTCTGGATTTTTTTTGTAGTTTACTTATCCTCCGGATCAAGCCGGGTTATTTTATTCTCATCCACCGGTAATTCCGGAAAAGCATTCTCCTCAATAAGTGTTTCATCGATCTTTTTATAGAAACGATCTTTAAGATCAAAGTATTCGTTGTAAAATATAGGGTTTTCATTTTCAAAATTACAGACTAGACGATCAATCTTATTTATCAGATTTCTTTTTGTTTTCTTATCGATCTTCTTCATTTTCAGTGCCAGCTTTCCCATTTTTTCAACCTCCGCATAGTATGGATGCATTGCAGTGATAAAGTTGAGAATTGCTTCTTCAAGGTTTTTAATCATATCAGGGTTTAAACCGAATTCTTTTTGCAATTGATTTGTCGAAGTTAAATTAGCTGGATTAAGAGCAGAATTGATTCTTCTGATGAATGTTTGATCATATTTGCCATACTTATCTGATACCTTCCAAATTTTCTTCGAAACAGTTAATAATTCAGTATCTAAATAGTTTTGGACATTTTCCGGAGTAATATAATATAGTCGTTTTTGTAATTTAATTTTCTGCATGTCATGGGCAAAATTCTGCAAAATCCTAACTATTGTCATTGTTGTATCTTCCAATTCCTTACGTCGGTCATGCTTATCTTTCTCAATTGATGAAATATCTTTAAATAACAAATCATTTAATTTTAACATTTTTTTCTGATTTGATTTAAGTTGATCAACAACTGACTTAAATTTGGAAACTTTATTCCAAACTTCAATATTTCTGGATAACACACCTATTATTTGTGTATTTCTATCCAAGCTCAAATTATAATCCTTAAAATCTTTCATTGCCTTTTATTTGTAGTTAAAGAAGGTTTGAATTTAATAAATATTTAATATTTAGCACTGTTAAAGAATCAAAATTATTTAATTAGATCAATTATTCAGCCATCATTCACTGTATATTCAAATTTATATAATTAAAATACTTTATCAATGCATATTATACTTTTAGAGCCTTTAGCTAAACAAAATTTATTATTTAATAATACCTTAATATTTCAGTTCCTTATAAACTAATTACAAGGTTACTTTTGTATGTATTCTCATATTAAATACGATCTCAATGATAGGCTGGATACTTCACAAACATTCCGACTTTTTAATAAAACCTGAGACCTACGAGATTCAAAAGCTAATTGAAGAAGGGCAGCAGGTAGGTATTCATATACTTGTTTTTCAACCCGAACAAATCGAGATCATTGTTAACCGCGATGATCGTAAAAGTATTTTTGTCAATGACGTTTCAATTCCACTCCCAGATTTTATTATTCCCAGAATGGGGGCTGGCACAACTTATTTTGCGCTTGCCTTAATCCGCCATCTTGAGAAGTTGGGAGTTTATTCCTTTAATTCTGCCAATTCAATCGATATTGTTAAAGATAAATTATATCAGCTACAGATACTGGCAGAGTCTGGTATGCCGATCCCCAAAACCATGTTGGCTAAATTCCCGCTTGATTTGGAAGTAGTTGGAAAACATATTGGATTTCCGGTTGTCGTGAAAACGATTTCAGGTTCTCAAGGGAGTGGCGTTTTTTTGTGTGAAACACTACAATCATTGGACGAGCTTATGCACATGATCGAGAATTCGAACCCTAACGTAAATTTGATCTTTCAGGAATTCGTAAAGTTAAGCCATGGAACGGATCTTCGTGTTGTAACGGTTGGAGGCCGGGTTGTTGGAGCAATGAAAAGAACAGCGAACGATGGCAATTTTAAAGCAAATTATTCCAGGGGAGGAGCCATCGAAAAATTCGAGATTACTCCTGAAATCGAATGGCTTGTTCTTGAAATTTCCAGGAAACTGGATTTGGATATTGCCGGTATAGACTTACTTTTTGATAATGATGGATTTAAAATCTGCGAGGTCAACTCTTCCCCAGGTTTCGAAGGTCTTGAGAAGGCATGTGAAAAAAATATAGCGAAGGAAATTGTTCAATTCGTCAAGTACAGACTTGATATGAAATTCAATGGTAAATAAATTTATTAAGTAAGAAGAATGATTTAATATCGTAATTATGTCTTTCTATATCTCAGATAATCAATTTATTTTACCACCGAACTCAGTAAAAATTTAGAAAATATCTTTTTTGCACTTGTGTCTCCATTTTTCAACAGCAAAAGGGTTTTATTTCCGATCCCTTCAATAAGTTTAGAAGACTTCATATTCCTAAAAAAAAACTGGCAGAAACAGGCAAGAATAGAACAGTAATCGACAGGGAATGTAAATTGGAACAAATTATCGAGGCTTACAAATGAGTTTAATCAGGACAAAAAACAGGTAATGTTGTAGTAACTTTAAACGAATGAACAAAGTATAAACACTCATAACAAAGCATTGATTGTTAAGCAAAAGAATGCATAATTTAGCCGCCATTAGAACAACTTAATAAAAATGATTAAATCAGGAAATAAAAGAATTTGCCCTGTTGAAAATGCAGGAGGACTAGATAATTTTGTACGGAAGTTTTTACAAAATCCACTAAAAATATTAAAACCATACATTAGTAAAGGCATGACTGTCCTTGATTTAGGATGCGGGCCAGGTTATTTTTCTGTAGAAATTGCGAAAATGGTTTCTGAATCGGGGAAAGTTATTGCTGCTGATTTGCAAAAAGGGATGCTTGAAAAAGTACGTAATAAAGTTGAAGGAACAGATTTAGAGCAGAGAATTGAAATACACAAATGTCTGGAAGACAAGATTGGAGTTATTGACAGAGTGGATTTTATTTTAGCTTTCTACATGATTCATGAGGTTTTAAATCAACAGAAACTTTTTGAGGAAATGAAGTTAATTATAAAACCTGATGGACAAATCTATATTATTGAACCAAAGTTTCATGTTCCAAAAAAATCGTTTGAGGACATGGTTGGTCGGATCATCGATATGGGGTTTGAAATTAAAGATAGGCCGAAAGTATTTTTTAGCCGGACAGTTTTATTTAAAATGAAGAATAAGTAAATGCCATTAAGTTACACGAGCAGTTCTTCAATTATGTGAACTGTTCACGGAGATGCGCTCATGGCACCTGACAAGTGGCCGCTTTTACAAGGTGTTTTATTTAGAAACGGAGCAAAATAATCTATTAATAACAACAACAATGTTAAAAGAAAGTGTTTTACTTTTGGCAAATAATAGTCAAAATGATGATCGGCTAATTGAAGAATTAAAAGGGTTCATTTTTAATTATTCTGATAAGGAAGACGAAAGAACAGAACTGGGTGATGATGAGGATACTGAAGAGAATGAAGAAAGTAATGAATTGGGTGATGACGAGGATTTTGATAATGAACAGGAATTAGATGGAGTGGATGGCGATTGACGGAGATTCAAGTTATTTAAATCTGGTGAATCAGTGTTCTTAATATGCCTCTGATGATCTGTTTTTTTAGATAGTTTGAATGATCTAAGATGCTTATATATTTAAGATGAAACATAAAATTGAAAACATCGAACTTGACTTTCTGACTATTGATGATTATCAGGAATTGAAACGAGCGATGATCCTTGCTTATCAAACAATACCCAATCCCTATTGGGAGGAATCTGAAATTCGAACTTTGTTAAATAAATTCCCTGAAGGACAAATTGTGATTAAGGTAAACGGACATATTGCAGGCTGTGCTTTATCCATTATCATTGATCATGAGCAGTTTGAAGAACAGCACACGTATAAGATAGTCACTGGGAATTATACCTTTGAAACACATAGGAAAACCGGAGATACTTTGTATGGCATTGATGTCTTTATTAAACCAGAATTTAGGGGTTTACGGCTTGGGAGACGATTATATGACTACAGGAAAGAACTTTGCGAAAAACTGAACCTTAAGGGGATTGAATTCGGCGGTCGCATTCCCAATTATCACAAATATGAGGCAGAGTTTAGTCCTAAAGAGTATATCGAAAAAGTTAAATCAAGGGAAATCCCTGATCCGGTTCTCAATTTCCAATTGTCGAATGATTTTTATCCAGTCAGAGTGCTCAAAGGGTATCTGGAGGGAGATAAAGCGTCGAATGAGTATGCAGTTTTATTAAAATGGGATAATATTTATTACGAAAAACCATCCAAACGGGCTAAAGATATAAAACGGGTTGTCAGATTGGGTTTAGTCCAGTGGCAAATGAGACCTTATAAAAATATCAACGAACTCATGCAACAGGCAGAATATTTTGTCGATACACTTAGTGAATATAAAAGTGATTTTGCCTTGTTCCCGGAGTTTTTCAATGCTCCCTTAATGGCGGAATTTAATAAACTGGGAGAAGCAGATTCTATTAGGAAGCTAGCCGATTATACGAATCCTATTGTCCAGGAATTTTCAAAATTATCCATCTCCTACAACATTAATATCATAACGGGTAGTCTACCTGAAGTTGTCGGCGATAATCTGTATAATATGGGGTATTTATGCAAAAGGAATGGATCTGTTGAGCGATACGAAAAGCTCCATATCACGCCTGATGAGCTCAAAGCTTGGGGAATGAAGGGTGGAAACAAATTACAAACCTTTGATACCGATTGCGGTAAGATTGGCATTCTGATTTGTAACGATGTAGAATTCCCTGAATTAAGCCGTCTGCTTTCTGATGAAGGGATGGATATTTTGTTCGTACCGTTCTTAACAGATACTCAAAACGGATATTCAAGGGTGCGATATTGCGCCCAGGCACGGGCCATCGAAAATGAATGTTATGTGGCCATTGCAGGGAGTGTTGGGAATTTGCCTAAGGTCCACAATATGGATATTCAGTATGCCCAGTCTATGGTTTTTACACCTTGTGATTTTGCTTTCCCTACCACAGGAATAAAGTCTGAGGCTACCCCTAATACAGAGATGATCTTAATATCGGATGTTGATTTAGACTTGTTAAGAGAACTTCATAATTTTGGAAGCGTCAAAAATCTCAAAGATAGAAGACTTGATCTTTACGAATTGAAGAAACTGAATGTGGAAAACCCCGTTCAGCAAAATTCCACCTCCTCAATAAGCGAGCCTGAATAGTTAAAATCAAGTTGATAAGACAATTAATAATTATAAGTAGAGTGGTAGCATCTGTTTCCAGGATTTCACTTTATGGGCTGAGCCTTCCCATTCATAAAAGTTATGAGTGATATTCTTATTCCAAAGGGAATGACTAAATTCCAAATTATTTGGATGGAAAACATCATCTCTGCCACAAACCAGCGTGATTTGAAGCCTTCTTATGTGATTTAACTGTTCCCCTTCAGGAAGATTTGGGACGTAATGACTTGGTATATTGTAATATACTGAATTGTTATAATAACCGCTCAGCAAATCTTGAAACATTCCTAAATTAAGGGTAAGATCATAACGGCCACTTAATGCCACAACCTTACTAAATAATTGGGGATGTCGAAATGATATATTTATGGCATGGTAGGCTCCCATACTGCATCCTACAGACACTAAATATGGAGAGCAATTTTTTTGTGCAGTCAAGGGGATTACTTCTTTGAGTATATACTCCTCGTATTGATTATGCCGTTGTATCCTTCCATCCGGATGAGCCCAAAAACAATAAAAACTTTCCTGATCAATGCTATCCAGTGCATAAACCTGTATCCGGCCACTTTCAATTTGATGTTGAAATGATTGAATAAGTTTCCAGTTTTCGTAGTCATAAAACCGTGCAGTTCGTGTTGGGAAAAGTAATACGCGTTCCCCGCTATGCCCATAAACAAGTAATTCCATATCACGATTTAATTGAGGGCTAAACCACTTATGATATTCGCGATTCATATGCTTGCGTGATTAACATTAAGTATAATATTATGAATTCGATTAAGGATGCCCGTATTGGCCTAAAAACTGACGCATAATCTCTTTGGCCCAGATTTTATAACCATCAGAACTCAAATGCAATCCGTCTGTTTCATACAATGTTTGTTCGAAGATCCCTTTTTCGCCCATCGCTTCATTGATATCTATAAATGTGCAGGCCGGATAGTTCAGGTCTATTTCGGCTTTGATAATTTTATTGGTATATTCAATTGAGCTATAGAGTTGAATTCTTGATATTGAAGCTTTTACAGAAATAAATCCAACAGGAATTGCTCTGCAAAAACGATTAATAAGTTGCATCATATTTTGAAAACAGAGGTAAACCTCCTCCGGATGCCTTCCATCACCAATATCGTTGTCTCCTGCGTAGATGACGATTATATCTGGTTTAAGTTGGGGTATAAGCCGTTTAAAAAACCAACAGCACGCAGCCAGTGTTGATCCGCCAAATCCTCGGTTGATAGTCTCAAATTCCGGAAAATCGGTATCGAGATTTTCCCATAACCGAATAGAAGAACTGCCATAAAAAACTACACGTTTTTTATTAATTTTAATTGGAATTTGTTTGCTTTCAAGTTGTCTTATTTCATCTTCGTACCAATACATAAATCGGATATTTTACACAAATATCGAAAGATTTAAGACCTTATTTTTGTGTTTGTGCAATCATGTTGAAAAATTAACAATGTGGCTGAAGGAGTTAATAATTCCTTAAGGGTTTTGTTACGTTTAATATAGGTAATATAAATTTGCTCGTATTGCCCCGCCGCATGAGAAGCAATTAAGATAATTATCCTAATCCGGAAGTAACTAACTTTTCTTCAGGATGTAATAATTTTTATTATAATCCTGTTACTCTTCTTTTAATAAAATGGTTATATTTAATGTTTCAGACTATTTTTATCCTATGTAAGCATTAAGAAAACTTAATTACAAAAAACAAATGGAAGAATTGGAACTTGATTTAGTTGATGTCGAAACTGCTGTAAAATTGGTTGAAAGAGGTTGCTTTCTTAAATCTAAAAAATACATTTATAAAGATAATAAAGAAAAAATAAACGATCTTCAGAATGATGTAAAATTGCATGTTTCTAATAATAAGATGTTTGCCGAAAGCCATGGAACACTTAAAGAAATCTATCTTTTACCGGAACTTGAACTTGTTTCAAAATGGCTAATGGAAAGAAAAGACATTAACATTACTATTTGCTTATTGAGAAGAGAATATAGTAGCTTGTGGTATTATAATATTGATAATATTAATGTTGACAAAATCATTCATAGGTGGCATCCCAAAGATCCCACATTCGGCAAATATGAGGAGGCATTATCCGAAGCGATTAAATTTTCTCTCACATTAATTCCCAAAATTGATTTTCTCCACCACTAATTTAGACATTAAGTCCGGTAAATCAAAATATTTAATCAGAATTACAGAATATGAATTTACTTTAAGAGCAAAAGTGGCATTAGTCGCCTGCCTTCTGATTGAGGCGGCCTTCAGTTTATATTTACTTTTATGACTTTCTTATCACTGCCTTAAATTTCATAAAGAGTTCAGATAATACACTGGTAAGATTGCTGTTTTATATCGTTAAAGGTTGGAATAATTTTTACAAGAAAGACAAATATCAAAACTCATCCTCCATATCAAATTTAAACTTTTTCTCATCTTTAACTTTTTCATTAAAAGAGTTCTCTATTTTGTTTTTATCCTTTACGTTTTTCCACACAAGATAAAGGATTATAACAATTGCGCATAATGTTATAATGCCTAAAGGCATCCAATTTGTTTTCATGACTTTAATTTTTGATAAAGTTAATGTTAGAATTGCCAAAAAGTGTTTTCATGAATGACTTTCTGAAATTATAATTGTGAAAAGAAAAATTTAATCAATTGGCTCCTTGTGAAATGCAGTACTTTAAATGTACTTTCTCCCTTCCACAAAGTATAGATCCTTGAATGACTAAACATAATATTTAGGATAGTTTAAGGTCCAGTGTAAGCTTAGAAATTTCCTTCGAAATATTCGATGCCATCACTAGTCAGAACTGCGGAATAATCATTAATAGTAAAATATGCACTGATAAATCTGTCTTCCTTAAGATTACTGACAATATCTCGCATTTCTAAAAGCGAATCTAAAGGAATGTTTAAAGCTTGACAAATTGCACTAATTGAATGATATTTGCCATCAGTTCTACAATTGTACAACTCTCTTAATATGAGATCGGACTTCTCTAATTCATCCATGGCATTGACTTTTGAATATTTTTTTCACTAGAATGTGTGTCTTGCTGATATAAATCTATCACCAAATATTCTATTTCTTAAAAACATTAAATATTCAAAATTAGTCATAGAAAAACCTTTTTGTTTAAGAATTACCACCTTGATATAAATGTTTAACAACATCCTTTTAAGTGGGCAACTTATGTTTTTCAAATTTACAGAACAATAGATGGTAGTCATCGTCATAAAATATTTTTCGAATTTTTTTCCGATAGAAACTTTTGTTTTTCTTTTTTACAAATCAACTGCACCGCCCATTTACCGGTTTGGGCTGATGGTGGTAAACCTCCGCCTGGAGTTAGCCACTGACCTGCCATATAAAAATTTTGCAGCCTAGGGAGTTGCATTTTCAACGATTGCATAATATTTTCTTTTGAAGGCATAAATCCCTCATAGGCACCGTCTTTTACTCCGGTGTACCGAACGTTGGTTATTGGTGTTGCCACATCCATCACTTCTATAAACTCCGAAATTCCAGGATATATTCTATCAAGGCAGGCAGTGGCATCCTTCTGTATTTGCAGTTTTTCGGCTTTGTATTCGTTAATTTCCATGTTTTCCCACAATCTCCATGGACTATCATACCTCAGGACTATCGAAGTTTTTCCTTCCGGTGCCATTGTCGGGTCGTAAGCATAATTCATTACCGAATATCCGTTTTCCAGTTTTGTTTTACCAATTGTAAGGTCTTTAGTGATTTTTATAATAATCGGAAATTCGGATGGAACTATTTTTCTTACTCCAAATGAAACCTGAACAATTGGGGTGAATAGTTCCCAGTTCTTGTATGCATAATCAATTTCCTTGGAGGTATATTTTGCATCCAACATTGTGAAGATTGTCGAATAGCCATCTGCAGCACTGATGACATAATCTGCCATTACTGTAGTTCCATCACTTAGAACTATGCCTTTTGCAATATTCTTTTCAACAATAATTTTCACAACTTTCTTGTTATAGGATAATTTGCCGCCCAGTTTTACAAATTTTTGGACCATTCGTTGTGACAGTGGATAAGAGCCCCCTTTGATGTAACCGGCATTTTTCTGGTTGAACCAACCCAGCATAAATATAAATGCCAATGCTGAGAAATCGCCTTCGCCATATAATGAAAAGAAAGTCTTTTTTAGGCGTTCGTTTTTAAAATTCAGTCGGTCGAAATACTCTTTACAACTCAGCCTGCCATATTTTCGGACCACATTAAATAGCGGAAGCATTTGAGGTAAGATTTTTATGTAATCGAACAAACTTCGCAATTCAGGAGCTAAAGCAAAAGGTTCGAGCAGGGCACTTTTTTTCATGTCATTACACATTTTTTGAATGGAAGCTTTATCTTCTGGAGCTAAGCTTAACAAGTACCTTTCCCAGCGTTCGACATTTGAATAAATAATGAACTCATTCCCTTCATCATCCAAAATCCGCGAGTGAATGTCATGATCAATAATTTCAGTTTCTTTATTGATGACATTGGTTTCTTTCCATATTTCGTGAAAAGCACCTTTCGAGGTTCCAACTAACCAATGCAGGCAATAGTCAAAACGATATCCCTTACGATCCCATGCTGTACATTGACCTCCGGCAACTGTGTGCATTTCGATAATTTCCGTGTCAAAACCATTAATTGACGAATAAATCCCAGCTGATAAACCAGCAATTCCGCCTCCGATTATTATAATTTTTTTATTCATGGGATATTTCATTTAATTTTAACCGTGAGTTTGAACAAGATTCCGTTCAGGATGCCTTTACAAAATTATAAATTCCTTTACTTGTCAAATGATTATCCTTTCAAATTTAATCGTATTGTATTTTATTTGAGATATTTCTGTGATATCTATTTGGTAAATTAGGGCTATAATTTGAAATAAAATGGAAATCAGAATAAGTAAACCAAATGAGATATGCGAGGAATATCTTTCTCAAATTATTGACCTTATAGTCAAGGGTGGACAAATCAGAAGTGACAAGCATGGTATTAGAGAATTAATATTACTTGCAGATTTTATTGCTTATAAGCTTAATAATGAAGTTGTAATATGCACTGCCACTCTCAAGAATCCATATCTGGAGTACAGAGAAAAGGTATTTAATCTGGCAGGAGTAAAATCAGATCATACTTTTATAAAAGAGTTGGGGTACATTGTTACACACCCGGATTTTGAAAATCAAGGACATTGTCAAAGCCTGCTAGGCTCTTTCTTCCGGCTGATCAGGCATAACTCGATTTATGCTGCAACAAGAAAACTTTCAATGATTCATATATTAAATAAGCATGGTTTCCTCCAGACTGGAACAACTTACAATAATGATTTAAATCTCCTGATATACAATTCTCAAGAAGACGATTCAGAGAATATTCAATCTGGAAATGAGAATTATTTAGAGTACAAAAGCTTTCAATTACCTAATGCATTTTCATTTCCTCAGGAAATCACAATATAACAATAGATTAGCATTTTAGTACTGTTGTAATAAATAGATATGGAATATATTTTGATTGGCATTGTTACATTATCTGGTGCAGGATTAACTCTTTTTTCTGGATTTGGTCTGGGTACTTTATGTCACATCCTAGATCAACTGCGGGAAACGGACCCGCATTATCTGGTTTGTCTTGAAGCATAGTTCCAAATTGAAGACAATTTCATTGGGGGTGTTTGAAATATGTTTATGAGAAAATCCTCACTGTAATTCTCTTACAACCTCAAAGAATCATATACATCCATCACCTCTCGTTCTCTTATGCCGAGATACCTCTTGGTCGTACTGGGTGATCCGTGGTTAAATAGGGTCATCAACAGGATTACAGATTCTTCCGAGTAGTTATTCAATCTAAGAACCCGATTACCGAGTGTCTTTCTAAATAGATGGGAAGAAACGTTTCCTTCCACGATAATTCCATACTTTTTAAAGATGGATTTGAGTTGCACATTAACCCACGATTTATCAATGGGTTTAGTTCCATAACGATTCAAAAAGATAAACTGATCGGGATCTTTGACCCCTATCTTGACCTTGACCCTCTCAATAATAGATTTCAAATCTTTGTTGATCTTGATCCGGCGGGTCTTTTGGGTTTTCTTTTCGATGATCGTCAGTATATCGGTTTTATCGAACTGGCTGAATCTTAGTTGGAGGAGATCGGAGATTCGAAGGCCAGTGAAGACTCCGATTGCAATCAATAGGCAATATTTGAAATTTTCATCCCGTTCCAGTTTTGCTATTAATGACTTGAAATCTTCCCAATCAAGTGCGGAGGTCGTAGTTCGTGAATATTTTAAGCTCATGACATTTTGTTTTAAAATGTATGGCTAATATACAGCTGGACCTTATATTTTGCGGCCATATGAACGCTAAGTATAAGCTAAATCTTTATGAATGAGAGGTATTAATCATAAGGCGTTGGTAGTCAGTGATTCCTGGGAAATGGGACCTTATACTAACATACAAAGTATAAGTTGGGGTCATGTTCTTCCGACTTATTGAGAAGTTTTGTACTGAAGAAGATTCTCTCTTCCGGTAAATAGGGTCATTGTGCAAAATGCAAAAAGGTTTGCTGCGCTTGAATTTGCGCGGACCGTTGGAAAGCTTTAATTCATTCAACTCATTGTGCAACCGTCGAAATTTCCAATTTTAAACGAATTGGTTCTATGGTTAAAATCGAAAGGTAAGTCATAATTCCACCGACCTTTTTGGAACCAAATTGTCATTCTACTCCAGTTTTAACTTCCAATTGCTTGAAAACTCTTTCAGAATTTCTCGCCAAACACCTTAACCTTTAAGCTGGACATAATCTCCGGTATATTCTCACCGATCGGAAAAACGCAAGGTCTTTCCCACTGCTGCACGCTAAAACACAAAAACAAACCAACTGATAGTCCAGAATCAGGATTTTAATGAAATGAAAATCATATTCCATTTTACGACAAAAACTAACGGACAAACCTTTCTCGGAATATTGAGAAGTAAAACTAATGACGAACTTCTTGTGATATCACAGAAGTTAAAATATTAAACGACAACACTATGAGAGGAATAATCAGTCGTTTTTTTGATTTAATGTTAATCCTTGATTCCTTGGCTTGATCCTGTTTTTATTCTATCGGGAATTTGGTAAATACGCTCAATTCAAAGGCGTTAAATTCTTATTTACACAATACAAATCGAATCTTCTGTTGGGAGGATTGTTCTGCAACCTCGTCTGATTTCAGACGAGGTTATCGTACGAAATATTGTTTTACACCGGCCCTGAATTAGACTCCTAAATTTTATTTTTTTTTATAAGATACGATTTACTTTTTCACCGAAATAGTTTATGTTTTATAAAAATTGTGGCGTCTGACGTTATACCACCTAAAATATTGAAACCCCTTTCGTAATACGCGAAGTCAGACGCGCGGAAACGATTGGGGTTTTTATTTACACAAAAAATGAAAAATGATGACCGTAGAAAAGGGATATGGATTCCAATTGAATTGGTGAATAATAAGGATTTAAATTGGCCGAATAAAGTTTTACTCGCTGAGATTTACTATCTAAATAAGTTACCAAGTGGTTGTTTCGCCTCGAATGATTTTTTTGCAAATCTTCTTGGGACTGAAAGATCTGCGGCTTCAAAACGAATATCATACTTAAAGAAGAACGGGTACATCCAGACCGAAGACATATTCCATAAAGGACAATGTGTTGGGAGAGTTATAACCCCTCTGATTAATTGTGAAAGTTACGATGACTACATTAAGGTTTCCAGTCAATCTAAAGGTCGTTCATCCCAAATGCCGGAAGAAATTCCAGAACAGCCTGGGGAAATTACCTCAGAGAACCCGGAGGAAGTTCCAGAATCTTTTAAGAATACTGCCATTGAGAACCCAGAGAAAGTGCTGGAGCAACCTGAGGGTACTTCCGTGGAGAACCAAGGGGTAGTTCCCGAACGACCAGGGGGTAGTTCCCTAGAGAACCAGGGGGTAGTTCCGTAGAGAACCAGGGAGTAGTTCCCGAACGACCAGGGGGTAGTTCCGAGACGACTAGGGGGGTAGTTCCTGAACGACTAGGGGGTAGTTCCCAAAAGAACCCAAATAATACATATATTAATTCAAATATATTAAACCAGTATATTAATCCAGATACTGGGCCAAATGAAATTGAAAATACTCTTGATGAAAAAAATCAAAATACTCAGGAGCGGGAATCAATTGATATTGATTCTGGACGGTTAGAAAAGATTCCTACTGATTTCTTTGAAATATACTTTAAGCTAGAGAAATCTGGCCAGATGAGTTTGTCGTATCAAGAATCTGCGCTATACTGGAAATACATTGATCAGTTCAATAAAATTATTAATTCATCACTCGAGCTGGATGATAACACAAGCAGTTAAATCGAAGATCATACAGGTATTCGAATGGACCAAATTCCATTTTGAGCTTTGTTCTGGAAATTGCAGTGGTGAAGTCTCTCAACAGTGAACGCAGTGAGCAATTCTTCAAGAGGAAATGAACACTTCGGCATTAAAATTACAAAATGAATCCAGTGTGGTTTTTAGTTGATCTGGTCAGCTCCTTTCCAAATTAAACAAATCCATTTCCCAAGCTATTTCAACTCGTCCAGAACCCTGAAAACTATGTTAAATTGAATCTTTTGTGAATATACCCTCAACCCGAACTCAAGTGAGTCTTTCGGGTCTATTCCCGGGCCAGTGTGCCGGACATACCAACCCTCACCCCCCAATTCCGCCGCCCCCCCTCTCCCAGAATTTTAACGCTAACTCAACAATTATTGTAAGGATTCTTATCCAAGTTGAAGAAACACCCACCAGTTACAATTTAATCAAATTTAGGACGCGATTTTGAAATAATAATATTAGGGCTTGAAACCATCGCTTGTAAAATGAAACCCAGAATCCATCTGGTCGAATTTATCTAATCTTGGATTAAGCCGTGGGCTGACCCAAGCTGAATCGTCATAATCGCACCAAGCTATTATCCAGCATTTTATTTTATTTTTTTTCACTTAAAAACGACCTTAAATTTTTTTATGCGGATTATTTTTCGTATATTTTAACAAATATTAACATTTAATTAATCATAACAATATGGGTAGTAGATCGTACAATTCGCTAGAAATCATCGGAACGGATGAACAAGTCAATGATGTAAAAAACTTTTTAAAAGGTGTCCCGGATCAAAGAGAGGACGTAATGTGTTTTGATTTTAGTCAGGTTATTCCAGTGCCGGAAGAATTTATTAATCAAAATTCTGGTTCGGTCCGAGATTATCTTTATAATATGGAAGATTTGACAAAAAATGAAAGTCCAGAATTGGGAGAACTTCAAAATACCTTCATAAATAGTGGAAATTTAGGAATTCCTAAAGTTAATTTAATTCCAATTTTAATTTCAAAACAATACAATAATAACATTAGGCGCTCCCAAAGCACCGATGATTTCACTGATTATACTGATTGGCGTTATTCCAAATGGGACAGCAAATACAACGCTATCGACCAACAGATAGTCGGTGAAAACATCATCAGTTTTACGACAATAAATGGCACTGCGGAACTTGTCATACACAAACTAAGCGAAATCTTTCCAACAGTGATCTTTATATACGAAAATATCAGGGAATCTCCAGATGACGAAATACGAATCTTCGAGGATGGCAAACTGGTTAGACATTACTGGATTGACTATTCAGGTGAAAATTCTGGAAATAATAAAGAAATTTTAGGTTGTTATTCCGAGTTGAGTTCACATCTACTCGAAAAGTATATGGTGAGCAAGGATTAAAACACTTTGAATTAAAAGTCATCAATTCCGTCGTTTTCGATTGGTCAAAATCAAAACTTCAGCACAAGACAAAGGCCAGAAAGGGAAAAAATCCAAAAAATTCTGGCCCTAATTTTTCTTTATAATTCTATACGCCGGGTCAATTTCCTGGGAAAATATTTTTTGGAGATCACTATGGCCTCTTTTAGCCCCCCCTTTTTTGTCCTATTTAAGGGAGGATACGGCCAGTCCTCCTCCAGCCAGACCTTCCAGCCGGCCTGAAGGGAGGGGATCCGGGAGTCATATTCATTGTGCAATATCCAACGATTGCACAATGAGTATACTGGACTGAATTCAGACCTTACTATCTGGTTTCCAGAATCTTGTTAGCAATAAATTAACAAAATAACTCCCTTGAAATTTTTTATTCTCAAGATTTTTGTGTATATTTTATAAAAGAATAGTAATCAATAAAAAAATAGAATATGAGTGACAGAAGATTTAGTGACATCAAGGGTGTAAGTCAATACACTACATTAAGCCGTTCAACGATTTACAAAAAAATTACCGCCAATTCAATTCCTTATTTAAGGGCTGGGAAAAAGCGAATTGTATTTGATTTGGACCAGATCGATTCATGGCTCTTAAATGGAGCACAAAAGGATGTTGATATTAAAGATCTTAAACGTTTCTTGAACTAGGGGGTATGATCGTGAATATCAAAAGAATTTTGGATAAACGGGTCAGGTATGCCGGCGGGGAATATAACTTATCGATCCGGCTGAACAAGAAAAAGGAAACGGTCTACATCCCTATCGTCAAAATTACCGAGGCTGATTATGAAACGGTTTTCATCAAAAACCATATTGGTAAGAATTGTATTACACTGCGTGAGAAGGTTGATGAAATCCGCTCACGTTGTGAAAAGATTTGTGCTCAGATGGGAGAGTTTAACGCCCAGCGGTTTAAAAAACATTTTCATGATGATAAGTATGTTCTAACAGAAGAGAAGACTGAGTATCCAAAGACTTTGGAGTTGAAAAAACTGTTTGAATATTTCATCAAGAATAACACACAGCTCAAAACCAATACCATCAAGCACCTTCGTACCACACAAAAGATTCTGGACGATTATGACCAGGGGGTTACGGTTTATGATATCACCCCGCAATACCTTCAAAAATTTGAAAGTGTGAAGATAAACAGTGGAACCTGTAATCTTCAGGGACTGGGTTCCTATTTACGTGATCTTCGACGGATTATTAACTATTTCAATAAAGAGATCAAAATAATACCGGCTCACTACGTATATCCATTCGGTAAAGGTGGATATCAAATAAAAGAAATGAGGGACAAGAAAATGGTCTTGTTTGAACACGAAATCCGGTCTGTAATGGAATTAGACGAGTTTGATTCAGAGTTTCAACAGTACGCCAGAGATATCTGGATGACCCTATATTACGCTAATGGAGTCAATTTTGTGGATCTTCTTAGGATGAAGTGGCAGAATATTGGTGAAGGACGTATTACAATCATCCGAAAGAAAACAGAAACGACACAGAAGAAACTCGTTCAGGTCATTACTATTCCGCTGATTGAGCCCCTAAAAGAACTGATTAATAAAATTGGTGATCCAACCAGTCCATTCGTCTTTGGGCTGATGAATAAAGAGGTTTACAAGGATACTACCATAACCAACAGAAAGAATAAGCTCAGGGATCAAATCAATCCAGAGTTACGCAAGATTGGTAAAAAACTGAATCTTCGTGTTCCGTTAACGATGAAGACCGCCAGAGATTGTTATGCCAGTACCTTGAAACGAAATGGAAGTAACAGGGATGAGATAGCTGAACAATTAGGTCATTCTGATATTGTCTCAAGTGGATATTATGTCGATTCTCTGGGAATTGATGATTCGGTCAGAATGAATGAAAAGCTGGTACAGCGGAGGATAAAAACTCCGGTTGAAATCTTGCCTAACTCCTTGCCTGA
>Ga0364886_10074_pt1 | contig 63709 bp, 57 predicted proteins | sample ExccelJu500001D3_4_FD_206926 | JGI IMG/M metagenome (GOLD analysis project Ga0364886, IMG submission 206926) | Enriched cells from Trout Bog Lake Hypolimnion, Wisconsin, USA - BchlTB.July23.5000.01.D3 | ecosystem: Environmental > Aquatic > Freshwater > Lake > Hypolimnion/Profundal zone | place... | reverse complement strand
TAGAAGGTGAGCTGGGTTGCCTTGGGTCGTTGGAAACTGGCCAGGCTGGTGATGAGGATGGAAGTGGTGCCGCCGGAATTTTAAGTAAATCACAGCTGCTAACAGACCCTAATGAAGCTGCTGAATTTGTTAAGGCAACGCAAGTTGATGCACTTGCTATCGCGATTGGCACGAGTCATGGAGCTTATAAATTTAGTCGCCCGCCAACTGGTGATATCTTGGCGATTGAAAGGATTAAATCTATCCACCAACGAATTCCTAATACCCATCTTGTTTTGCATGGATCATCTAGCGTATCTCAAGAGGCTCTAGATATGATTAGAAATCATGGTGGAAAAATTAAAGAGACATACGGGGTTCCAGTTTCAGAGATTGTAGAAGGCATTAAAAATGGGGTACGTAAAGTAAATATTGATACGGATATTCGCCTTGCAATGACTGCGGCCATAAGAAAAAAAATGTTTGAATGTCCTGAGGAGTTTGATCCTCGTGCATTTTTTAAGGTGGCTATCGCTGCCGCACAAAAAATATGTAAAGACCGATTTGATGCTTTTGGTAGCTCTGGCCGTGCCAGCCAAATAAAGACAATTGCTATGGATGCTATGGCAGTTAGATACGCTAACGGTGAGTTAAATTCTGTAGTTAACTAGCTCGAAAAGGATGTAAATATATGCGACGTAAGCTAGTGGTAGGCAACTGGAAGTTAAATGGCAGCTTGAGAGAGAATAAAGTGTTAATAGCTAGTTTGCTAGAGAATTTAAATACTATTCAAACAACTGACTTTGCAATATGCGTTCCATATACATACATATTTCAAGCACAAGCATTGCTGACGGGTACTAATATTTATTGGGGAGCACAAAACGTAAGCCAATTTCGAGATGGTGCTTATACATCTTCAATTTCAGCACATATGATTGCTGATTTCGACTGTAGTTTTGCAATTATCGGGCATTCTGAGCGCCGAGCATTAAGCAATGAGAGCAATCAAAAAGCAGCAAAAAGATTTGCAAGAGTAGTCAATGCAGGCATTACCCCAATTTATTGTGTAGGTGAAACTGCTGAAGAACGGGCAGAAGGATTAGCAGAAAATGTAGTGAAGAACCAAATTCTTGCCATTACTTATGGCCTAGATGAATCAACATTCGAACGTGCAAAACAAGTCAGCATGGTGATTGCCTATGAACCTGTATGGGCTATTGGAAACGGTCGAACTGCCAGCCCACAACAAGCGCAAGATATGCATGCATTTATTCGTGATTTAATTGCAAATATTGATGCTGAATTTTCAGAAAGAGTAAGGATTATTTATGGAGGTAGCGTGACCCCAGATAATGCTTTGGCGTTACTCTCCATGCCAGATATTGATGGAGGCTTAATTGGGCGATGTTCATTAATAGCCGAAGAGTTTAGTCAAATATGCCGTCTTGCAAGTTTGCACTCTTAGTAATCATAAATGATTGGTGTGTAATTTGGAGTTTGAAGATCAGACGGATTTCATAAATCTATATAAGAAAAATGCTATTACGGATGCTATGCTGCAAAAAGGCTTTGCGTTAATAAGTCCGAATGATTTTTCAAAAATAGTAAACATCAGCTTATTTGAACTAAATAAACTGAAATCTTATTGGCATAATCTACCATTAGATCCGTATCTAAAAGATGGTGGCGATTATCGGTTTCGACGACATGCTAGCTACACCATACAGAATAAAGAAATTACAGCTTCTCCTTACCGTGCTCATTGGCAATCTTTGGAACATAACCAACTAAATGGGGGTATTCAGAGGTGGTATGATTTACCAGAACTAAGCCTTACAAAAAGCACATCTTGGCAAAGGATTTTGGTCGAAATAACTAAACTAATTAACTTATTAAATCCTGCGCCAGCTAAATGGTTTGTGGAAGCTCATCAATTTCGCATTGATACACGAAGTGGCATTGGACGTCCTACACCAGAAGGCATACATCGGGATGGAGCTGATTATGTTGTAATTATCTTAGTGGATCGAGTGAGTGTCAAAGGGGGAGAGTCCCATATTTTTAATGCAGATGGATCAATATGTCTAGCTAAAACACTAAGTAACTCATGGACTTTGTTGATTATTGATGACACGCGGATGCTTCATGAAACCACTCCAATTACATCTTCATCTTTAATAGGCTATAGAGATAGCTTGGTAATTACTTACCGTCGAAGTGGATTTCAAAATCCAAATTATTAATGGATATAAACTTATAAGAAGTTAGAAGTCATAACTAACACTATTGCATTGATTGACCGTCCGCTTCTGGCCCCAAGCCGCCTGATAACAATCAAATCAAGCTTCTATAAAGCGGACATCCATAAAGATTAAATTTAGTTGCTGTGAATGACTGCTTTAAAGAGATGTAATTAAGGGGTCATTAGTCAGCAACGGGGCCAATAACAATCATTCATTAATAAAAAACTTATTATCAATGCAATGTTTTTCGGTGGACGGGAAACTGTATTTCCCTCATATAATAAAAAAGAATATCTATATGAATATAAATACTTTATAAGTATCCAAAGACTTTGTTAATGTGCACACATTGAATTTTTTAAGTTTCTTAAGGAAATGTATGTCATTTACAAAAAAACTAATTCCATTTTTGGTTCTACTTTCAAGTCAGCAGGCTTTTGCAACAGATGGATATTTCTCTCAAGGCTACGGCGTTAAGTCTCAAGGTATGGGTGGTGTTGGTATTGCTTTACCTCAGGACTCATTGGCGGCAGCCACTAACCCAGCTGGAATGGGACTGATTGGCGATCGTGTTGATGCTGGCTTAACATGGTTTAGACCCGAGAGAGAAGCGGCACTTAGTGGCACTCCAGGAGGCTTTTCAGACGGTACATTTAAAGGTAATGGCCGAGATAATTTTGCAATACCGGAGGTTGGCTTTAACAAGCAAATTACTCCTGAAATTTCTTTAGGTGTCAGTGTTTATGGCAATGGAGGCATGAATACTACCTATAACAATGGAGGCATTCCATTGTTAAATGGTGGCTCAGGTAAAACATCAGGCATTGATTATATTCAATTGTTTGTTGCACCGACCGTGGCTTGGAAAGTGACTTCTACGCAAACGATTGGGGTAGCATTAAATCTTGGTTATCAACGATTTAAAGCGCAAGGCATTGATGCTTTTGCACAAACAGGCCTTCATCAAGTTTCAGAATATCCAAATAGTGTGGCAGGTCAAGGGGTTGATGATGCCCTAGGCGTTGGTTTGCATTTTGGCTGGATTGGTCAAATTAATGATCAGATTTCGATTGGCGCCACCTATCAAACAAAAACGTACTTCCAAAAATTTGATAAGTACAAAGGGTTATTTGCGGGCGAAGGTAATATGGATGCACCTGCTTGGTTTGGTGCTGGGGTAGCTGTAAAAGCGACTAAAGATTTAACGGTGGCGGCAGACATTCAACGCATTCAATTTAGTGATGTTAATTCTATCGGAAATACAATTACACAACTAACCACACTAGGAAATCCTTTAGGATCGAGTTCTGGCCCTGGTTTTGGGTGGCAAGATGCAACGGTTTATAAGCTTGGCGCTAGTTATAACGTGAACGATAAATGGACTGTAAGAGCAGGATACAATCATGTAAATCAGCCAATTAGAGGGTCGGAGGCTTTATTTAACGTGTTGGCACCTGCCGTTGTTAAAGACCATCTAACACTCGGTGGTACTTACAACATTGATGAAAAATCAGAAGTGTCATTTAACTATGTGCATGCTTTCAGTAATACGGTTACAGGTGTTAACGCTATTCCACAAAGTTTTGGTGGTGGCGATGTCAGTCTAAAAATGTATCAAGACTCATTGGGCGTAGCTTACGCTTATAAACTTTAAGGTTAGATGTAATAAATGTTGATTGATTTAAACAATTTCACACCTTATCAATCATTGGGAGGCGGGGTTATTATTGGCCTCGCCGTTTCAATCTTATTGCTATTTAAAGGTAAGGTTGCTGGTGTCTCTGGAATTTTATATCAGCTGCTAAAGCCACATACCGTTCAATTAGGATGGAGAGCGGCCTTTATTCTTGGGCTAGTCATATCCCCTTTTATTTGGAGTTTGTATGCTGAGCTTCCGGCTATTCAAGTAACTGCAAGTTACCCATTACTAATTGTCTCAGGATTGCTTGTAGGTCTGGGCGTAAGCTTTGCAAACGGCTGTACTAGTGGTCATGGAATTTGTGGTATGGCTCGTTTATCAAAAAGATCGACTATTGCAACAAGTACGTTTATGGCGAGTGGCTTTATCACAGTATATTTCCTTCGACATGTAATTGGAGTTTAGCTATGCCATCTAAAACACATTCAATTTTAGGAACGTCTTTTTCGTTAATATCAGGCGTGTTATTCGGGATTGGTCTCATTTTAGCGGGAATGGCTAATCCTCAGAAGGTTTTAGGATTTCTCGATATTGCTGGATCTTGGGATCCATCATTAGGCTTTGTGATGGCTGGCGCACTTGTAGTAAGTGGGGTCGGGTTTTATGTAGCTAAGCAAAGAAAGAAAACCGTTTTTAACGAGCATATTGAACTATCGAATGTAAGCTCAATTGATAAGCGACTAGTGTTAGGCAGTTTGGCTTTTGGATGTGGCTGGGGGTTTTCTGGTATTTGCCCCGGAGCAGTGCTAGTGCTCATAGGTATGGGTAGCAACAAGGGATTTATATTTTTTATAGCCTTAATTGCCGGATTTACCATTTATGAGCTAATCACTAAGGCTAAAAAAAATACTTAATTTAATGGTAAGGATGAAGGCTTCCTCATCTTTTTAAATGACGGCTTCTTCATAGCAGACGCTCGTAATAATTATTTCTAAAATAAATCTGATCGCTCTTTTCTGTATCTGAAAACATAATACAAGCGTCGCGTAACACGACGCTTAATATGCAAAATCTAAACAGCTTATTTCAGTCCAATTCTTTACCATCATCCAAACCTATCAAATTTCACGATGGCAAAATCACGCTCTTTAAACGAGAGGAATCGCATCAGTGGCAATGCCGTTTTAAAATACCCACTGGGAAATGGCATCAAGCATCAACTAACAAGACGGATGCGAATGAAGCTAAATCACAAGCCGTCGTCATTTATGAAACAGCGCAAATCAATATCTCTCAAGGTTTATCACTAACTACCCGAACCTTTGGTCAAATGGCTAAAGAGGTCGATCAAGAAATGGCAAGATCCGTAACATTAAAGAAGTGGAAAAGAACGTACAAGGATTATGAAATTGTCCTTAGAAAATATCTCGTTCCATTTTTTGGAAAGATTGATGTCAATGCCATTACTGCTAAAGACATTGGTGATTTTGAGGAATGGCGATTAAGCCAAATGGGGATTATTCCAAAAGGCAGTACATTACGTAATCATGCTAGTGCCTATAATCGTGTAATTAAATTAGCACGGCAACAAGGCTATATTCACGATCAAAAGCCAATACCCATATTAAGTGCTGTTGGAGATAAAGGAAGTCCGCGGCCTGCATTCAACAAAGAAGAAATAGATCATTTAATCGCTTATATGCCGCAATGGGAATTAGGTGGCTGTAAGAAAATCTACAGTGAGTTTAGAAAACTTTGTCGGCGTTATGTAGAGTTTTTACTTTACACAGGGATTAGGCAAGGCACTGAATCACTGCCATTGCAATGGAAACATTTACAGTGGCATTGGATTGGGAATAAGCGTTATTTAAGAATATGGGTGTCTGGTAAAACTGGGCCTCGTTATTTAATTGCCAGACCTGTTGTGATTGAAACCTTTAATAGACTTATTAAATTCCAACAATTGCCTTACCAAAATCTAGAAGAAGTGATTGAAGCAAGGCTAGAGAAGTTAGTATTCACTACTCACGAAGGCCATAAGCCACGTAGCTTTGAAAGTGTTTTCAGAAATTTAATGAATGGATCAGGTTTGCGTAAAGATATGGCTGGCAAGTTTAGATCGCTATATAGTCTACGCCATACTTATGCGACTTTTGCGCTAACTGAAGGTATTGATATCCATACGCTAGCACGACAAATGGGCACTTCAATTGCTATGATTGAACGCCACTACTCCAAAATAACACCCTTGATTAGTGCCGAACAATTGGCTTATTAAACTACATAGAAACAATTAAATCTTATTCTTTTTGACCCTTCTTTGATTAGGCTTAATGCTCGAACTTGATTGAGATTTTAGGACTAGCATAGCAAGCAATCCTATAAAACCAAGAGAAACACAAATCGTATGCAAAGTAGGAATAGGTAAGGTACCTAACAACACATTACTGTCAGTAAACGGGCTTAATGGCTTAATATCATCGTGCATAAAGCTATCTAAAAACAGATGTGTCCAAGCGCCAATTAACGCACCACTCCAAGCCGCCATTTTACTAATCTTAGTATCTGCAAGTAGCCATGATGTTTTCATCTCAGCATTCCAAATTTTTATAGCTCCTTCACACAAGCTTTTCCCATAAAGAGCAGTCAGTATAGCAATCAGCGTTGCACCAATAATGGTATGAAAAAAGTGATGTTCAGGGCTAAGGGTTATTAGAAAATAACCTATAGGCACTAAAGCTGAAAATACTGGACATCATCATTTGTTAATTAACGCAGAAAATATTAAATTAGGGGGATTCATACCAGCTGATGAAAAGCATCTGCATTTTGGTAAAGGTCAAATGGAAGCGCTTGTTACACTTCCACCAGGTAAATATCAGCTCACTTTACAGTTTGCAAATGGCTTGCATGAATCTTACGGTGAAGAAATGAGAAAATCAATTGAAGTTGAAGTCAAATAAATCTTCTATTTAATCGTTTTTAAAAAATATAAACTTATTATTTTTAATAACAAAATCTTACGCAAGTGAATTGACTAAAAAAACTCTACATTAAATTTAGCAGATGAGAGTCTGCTCTAAAATCCGGTTTTTTATTTGAAACACCGGCTTAGAGGACTCTTAAAAAAAGGTTAAATTTCAGTTCAATCAAAAACTGTGTCATAAAAAATTAACTTATTGTTTTAATTGATAATACGCGTGTCATTGGTTCTATTTCAGTCTTGCGACCAATAAAACCAATATTTATATTAAAGCGGGCGTTTTTATGTCTTTAGTTTTTTAGAATTCGATTAACTTCTTAATATGTTTAACAGCGCTTAGGGTAGTTACCGGAGAGGTTGGAATTCCTTAAGCTTATGAACCTCGGGAAATGCTACCGAAATTTTTTAACCGATATAATCAAACATCACGTTAAGCGATGTTAAACATAGAAATATCTTATCTATTTTTTTCCTTTCATAATAAAAAAATAATTATCTAATTAAATAAAGTTGTCTTATTAATATCATATTTAGTTGATAAAATACTTTCAAGTCCAAAGCTTGAATTTTAATTCCTTTTAAGGGTGCCTAATAAGCACCCTATTTTTTAAACTTTCTCTAAGTTAAAATACTAAAGCATGTAGCCCACATTGCAACTTCCTACCCAAACCAGCCAGTAAAATTAATATTTTGTCAGGATGAATTGCGTTACGTAAAAGAGTCCATCAGTCACTGTCTAATACCCAAACGCTTCCGTAGGTTTTCGGTCATGCACTACAAGTGCAATATGATATTTGGTAAGCGAAAAAGAGACACCTCCACATTTTAAGATTTCCACAGAAAGCCCAAATGAGTAAGCTGACATCACTGATTAAAGCACCAATCTAAAAGTAATCAGTAACCACAAAGTAAAAACTCTTTAAATTTTGACGGATAAAATATCTTAGGAGTTGATAAAATAGTTATGCTTCCATTGCTCAAACTATAAAAAAGTTATATGAAAAAATATCTAGAAATATTAATACTAGCTTTTATTACACTAACATCAACAGGGAACTTACAGGCACAGCCAGCCATGAGTAACCTCTCATCAAACTTGCCACTATGCCCCCAAGGCGATATGCGTGGCTGGAGTCACTGTTTTGGGACTTCATACTATCCCAACGGCAATTTTTATACAGGAGAATTTATAAACGGCCTTCGAGAAGGCTTTGGAACTTTACGAATAGTTGCTATTGGAACATCAACCGACCGCTATATTGCTTCAAATATTCCAGCAACCTATGTTGGGGGGTTTAGAAATGACCAAATAAACGGCCACGGGATTTGGAGTGATGACGATGGTGGGCGGTATGAGGGTGAATTTGTAAACAACATGATGGTTAACAGTCCTCAATTACAACAACAGTCATATCAGCCACCTCCACATCAAATAGTAATCGATGAGTATATTCCGCCACCAGAGTATGTGATTGACGGGCCACTTTATTATGATGCTTATCCAGGTGTTGCATTTTACCCAATCTTTATTGATTATCCCGGCTCATGCTTTTGTATAATGCCTATGCGTTTCGCTGGAGGAGTTTGGCTAGGCCTTGATGGCTTAGTTCTTTACCGCGGAATGTTCCCATATCATCGCGCAGAGGAGTCGCACTTATTCGCATGGAGAGAGCGTGGAGGAAGATTTAACGGCATGGCGCCAACACGAGGCACCTTCGACAATCACGGAGGCCATATAACCGCAGCTCCCCCAGAAGGTTCTCTTCATGCTAGAGTAATTGAAGAAAGACATGCACCTGTAAGTCCAACAAATATAAGGCCTGCTGATCTCAGAGCAACATCGCCCCAGCAACTGCAACAACAAACTCGCCAGCAACCTCAGGTAATGCAGCAACAGTCAGCACCACTTCAAGTTAAGCAAGAACAACCATCTGCTTCTAGACAACAGCCACCCGTAGTCCAACAACAACAGGTTAAACCGAAACCACACGCTTGCAGTCCTGCAGAACACGATGCTAAAAAGTGTTAGTCCATCAGCGAACTTAAAAGCTGATGTTACATTTAGTTACTGCCAAACCGGAGATTTGAAATCATCAATTATTGGTAGTCATTACTAATTAAAAAAATATTCCGCTTACAACAGATACTAGAACGACATTCTTTTATCATCTACTTTTGATGATTTGAATAAAAATAACCACTAGCAGTTCATAGTAATTTTATGTATACAAATATCAACCTTCAAAAAAATGAATATAGTTAAGGTAGTAGTTGATACTATAATTTTCGCTTTAACCGATTACCCTCCTATTTCATACCTAATTATTTCCAATCTCGGTTCATCATCATCGGTCGCAACTAATTGGTGCGAACAGCACTACATTAAAGCAGCTTCTTTAATGTAAATCCCCAAGGCCATGCGTTTGTATTTAGTTTAGGTATACAGATCATACAGTTAAAAATACTGGCATAAGAATTGCTTGTTAGAATTCAATAATACTTTTTTTAACTTACGTAATACTTAAAATTAAAAAGGACTCATCCATGGAATACAAGAAATTAAAATTGAATATTAATAAAATATTCTACAAAGTAGCGCTACCTGTGTTGGCACTTAGTTTTTCAATGTCAGCTCATGCTGCAGAACCTCTTAAAATCGGGTATAGCGATTGGCCAGGTTGGGTTGCTTGGCAAGTTGCTATTGATAAGGGATGGTTTAAAAATGCAGGTGTAGATGTCAAATTTGAATGGTTTGATTATTCAGCTTCTATGGACGCCTTCACTGCTGGTAAGTTGGATGCCGTATTTATGGCCAATGGTGACGCATTAGTAACTGGTGCCGGCGGTGGTAGAAGTAAGATGATTCTTATTACTGACTACTCTAATGGTAATGACATGATCATTGCTAAACCTGGTATCAAAACTCTTACAGACTTGAAGGGCAAAAAGGTTGCTGTTGAAAGCGGATTGGTTGAGCACCTCCTGTTAAGAAATGGTATGAAGAAAGCTGGTATGAAATCTGGCGACATTGAAATTGTTAATGCTAAAACTAATGAAATGCCTCAAGTACTACCTTCTAAAGATATTTCTGCTGTTGGGGCGTGGGAGCCTATCGCTGGACAGGCCCGAAAATCAGTTCCTGGTGCAAAAGCTATATATACCTCTGCTGATGAACCAGGATTAATTTACGATGCTTTATCAGTTAATCCTTCGAGCGTTAAAGAGCGTCGTGAAGATTGGCAGAAAGTAGTTGGAGTCTGGGACAAAGTTGTTAATTATATCGAGGATCCTGCCACTCAAGCAGATGCAGTAAAAATTATGGCAGCGCGATCTGGAAGCACTCCCGCAGAATATTTGCCTTTGTTAAAAGGAACAAGATTACTTACGCTTGAAGATAATAAAAAAGTTTATTTAAAAGCAGCAGGTTACCAATCAATTTACGGCTCAACTGAAACTGCAAATAACTTCAACTGGTATAACAAAGCTTACGGCCTTAGTCAGAACGTCAGTAGCTATATTGATCCATCATTCATCGTTGGAAAATAGTTAATCATCAGCATTAAATAACCTATTAAAGAAAGGCATCTCTCATGAAATTCAATATTTTGACAAAAACACTAAAACACCCGATATCCTATGTGGCAATACCTGTTGTAGCCTTAGGTTTTTCATTTGCAGCACACGCGGCAGAAGGAGATGCAGACCTAGAGCCAAACATGAGTCTTGGTTACCATGTGGGGGTCACATCTGATTATCGTGTACGTGGTATTGCACAAAATTCTGGCGACCCTGCGCTTCAAGGTGGAATTGATTTAACATCGAAGTTAGGGGTTTACGTAGGAACTGCGTTTTCTAATCAAAGTTGGGTAAAAGACCTTAACGGCTCGACAAAAGGAAATTTGGAAGTAGACCTATACGGTGGGTTTAGAGCGCAAGTTACTGATACTAGTTTTTCATATGATGTTGGTGTAATTACCTATCAATACCCAGGCAATAACTCAGGTAAATATGGATTCTCTAGCCCATCTGGCCCGTTTGCTGCTGGATCTTACAGCAATGCTAGCACCGTTGAAGCTTATGGTAATTTAACTTATGACATTTATACCTTTAAGTACAACCGAAGTGTTGGTAATTTTCTTGGAAATTTGAACAGCTCGGGTAGCCAGTATTTTGACTTGAGTGCAGCCTTAGCTCTGCCTAAAGGGATTGTGTTGACTCCTCATATCGGCCGGCAACTTATTCCAGGTCAAGGTGGAATGGGCGACTACACTGACTTAGCGTTAACGTTAAGTAAAGACTTCGGCAATGGTTTTAGTGCGACGTTGGCTGGCATAACAACTAATGCTAATAAACCTTTCTACTCTGATCGATACGGAAATTATTTAGGCGATAAGAAAATAACCGTTGGTCTCGTCTATAGCTTCTAATAATTACCTTACTTTTTAAGTAACCTGATGCCAACCCTTTCAGGTTGCCTCTAAAGTAAGCGTTAAAATAAATATCCATAAAAGGAAATTAAAAATGATTATATCTTCATGGTTTGTGGTGCGAAGAGAATTATCGCAACACAAGAGAACCATACTCGGGATAGGGTCATTTGTACTTCCTCTTATGGTATGGTTTATGGTGAGTTACGTACCATTTGTTTGGCATCCGATGATGCAAATCAGCAAGCCTGGTGGTGTAGATTACTTCCAAGTCGGCATGCTAGTTGAAAAAAATGTTTTTGCAGAAGAACTAGCCAATATGCAATCAACAAGCAAACCTATTCCAGAAGGAAAACCCGCCAATCCCATATATCTGCCTGCACCCGATGACGTTGCGAAGGCCCTTTATACTGGCTTTATCACACCACCCGAACAGAAAGATGGTCAATGGCTACATGAAAGCCTTTGGCATAGTATCCAAATTATTTTTTGGGGTTTCTTTATATCTTCAATCATTGGTGTTCCACTTGGGATACTGTGTGGTACATATAGTTTTATTTCAAGACTTAATGAGCCTTTCGTTGAGTTCTTTAGATACTTACCGGCACCAGCATTTGGCGCCTTAGCTGTAGCTATTCTTGGTATCTATGACGGACCTAAAATTGCTATTATTGTAATTGGTACACTGTTCCAGCAAATTCTAATTATTGCTAATACCACACGAAAACTTGATTACGCTTTAATTGAGGCTGGAATGACGCTAGGTGCCAGCCGATTCAAACTACTCTTCCGCGTAATATTGCCTGGAATTTCTCCTGACCTATATAGAGATCAGCGCATTTTACTTGGCTGGGCATGGACCTATTTAATCATCGCTGAACTAATTGGAACCACCTCTGGCATTACATGGTTTATTACTCAGCAAGCACGTTACCAACATTTTGATAGGGTATACGCTGCCATTATTATTATTGGGATACTAGGTCTTGGTGGTGATTTAATTCTAGCTGCATTAGGTAAGAAATTATTTCGCTGGGATCGTCCCGCGAACAAGGAATAAGAATAATGACTATAAAATCTTTACCAAGTTATTTAGAACAGTCTACTGAAGTAAAAAATCGCTTTACTAGAATGAAATCACGCGAGGTTATTCTTGAAGTCAAAGATCTATGCAAGAACTACAAAACGGAAAAAGGGGATGTAGTTGCACTAAAAAACATTAATTTCAAAACTCACAGACGAGAATTTGTTTGCGTCATTGGTCCATCTGGCTGCGGAAAATCTACTCTCATTCGCACTCTGGCAGGCTTAGAACCCCACACATCTGGAGAAGTTTTGCTGGATGAAAAACCAGTTAACGGTCCAGGTCGAGATAGAGGTATGGTGTTTCAGGGCTATACGCTATTCCCATGGTTAACCGTTAAAAAGAACATTATGTTTGGCCTTGAGATGAACAATATCAGCACAACGGAGGCTGAAAAAGAAGCAATACTCTGGTTAGAACTAATTGGATTAGAAAAATTTAGTAATGCTTATCCACACGAGTTATCCGGAGGCATGAAACAAAGGGTGGCTATTGCACGAGCCTTAGTAAACCAACCTAGAATTTTGTTGATGGATGAGCCATTTGGTGCTCTTGATGCACAATCACGTGCAAAAATGCAGACTCATTTACTCGAAATATGGAGAAATATCGATATCACCATACTGTTCATTACACACGATCTTGATGAAGCTATTTTTCTAGCAGATCGCATTCTGGTATTAAAGGCTCATCCTGGAGAAGTTCAAGAGTTAATTGAGGTGCCTGTACCACGTCCACGACACATATCACAATTTAATTCACCAGAATTTCTTGCAACAAAAGCTCGATTAGAAGAGTTAATTCATCCATCAGAGCCAGAAAAAGAACCAGAACAAGAGAAAAGTATAAAACCGCACATGATCCGTTTTGTGAATGTTAATGATAATGTCGAATGATGCTATCTTTACTTAAATACAAACTCTAACTCTTTAGACTGATACACAATATGAATATAAAGATAAAAACGAAACCAGTTAACCGAATCAGCATTTCTTTACCTGATGACTTGCAATCAAATGTAGATGCGATGGTGACTGAAAGAGGTTTTAATAGTCGCTCTCAAGCTATTAATGACATGTTGCGTCAACATGTAGCAGACCACCAAAGCGTTAATGGAAACGAAGTCATGGCTGGAACAATCACTCTTCTTTATGACAATTCTAGGAGAGGTCTACAAAAGAAGCTGTCTGATTTGCAATACAAACATCTAGATGAAGTCATTAGTTCATTGCACGTGCATTTAATGAATCACCAAACGATGGAAGTCATTCTTGTTCAGGGCCCAGCAAAAAAAGTCCAACTAATTGCAGATCAAATCATCACTCTACCTGGAGTAGTAACTGGTCGACTGCAATTGATGGCCGCTGTCTTGCCGCCTTTATATTCAATCAGTGGAAAAATTTAGATAAAGGAAGTGTGATGCAAGATATTTTATGGGAAGAGCTAATACCAGGCGGCAACCATTGGTCTGGCGTTTTAAGACGAGGCAACACTTTACGCCTAACTGATCTTGAAAGTGGCGCTAATGTCTCAGCTTTGTTTTATAACAAAGAAGAAAAGTTAGAACGGTACAATATGCCAGATACATTAAAAGCGCAACAAACCGCTTTCCTGACGCTAGGTAATGTATGTTATTCAGATATGGGACGAATTTTTTGCTCAGTTACTGCGGACACTGTTGGTTGGCATGACACAATCTGTGGAGTGTCAGATGCCATGTACATCCAAAAAAAATACGGAAAAGCTAACTTTCAAACCCATAGAAATGGAATGTTAAGAAGTGGTAAAGATGGCCTATTAATTGAACTAGGTAAATGGGGGCTGGGTAAAAGAGATCTTGGTCCGACTGTTAACTTCTTTAGCAAAGTCACAGCCGATGATTACGGGTTACTAACTTATCAACCTGGAAATAGCAAAACTGGCGATATTGTTGATCTGCGTTTTGAAATGGATACACTGGTAGTGATTTCCACATCGCCACATCCACTTGATCCAAAGAAAGAATACAAACCAGCGGCCATCAAACTAACGGTTAAAAAAACAGGCGACGTCCCTGCTGACGATGTATGCCGCAACCATTGCTCACAAAACGAACGTGGCTTTATTAATACTGAACGTTACTACGCGAGATAACTATGCTAACTATAAGTCACTTCAAACCAGAGAATGCTGTTATTGATGAAATATGTCCTGCTGGCGAGCCATGGATGGGCATGGTTAAAAAAGGCCAGACTTTCCGTATTCTTGATCTTGAGGGTAATCAAGCAGTAGATACATTGTTTTATAACGCTGATAATTTAGAGGAGCGTTACAGTGCTGTAGATACCATTCAACGACAAAGTCGTTTGTATCTCACCACTGGATCAGTGCTATTTAGTAGCGAAGGTAATGCTATGGCTACTATTACAGCTGACACCTGTGGCCGTCATGATACTTTAGGTGGAGCTTGTGCTGCTGAGAGCAATACAGTTCGCTATGCACTAGACAAAAAATATATGCATAGTTGCCGAGACAATTTTATGCATGCAATTAATCATTGTGATTGTGCGCATCATCTCAACATGACTAAGCGAGATATCACTGCAAACATCAATTTTTTTATGAATGTTCCTGTCACTTCTGAAGGTGAGTTGAGTTTCGCGGATGGAATTTCTGCACCAGGAAAATATGTTGAAATTCAAGCTGAAATGAATTTAATGGTTTTAATCTCTAACTGCCCTCAACTGAATAATCCATGTAATGCATACAATCCGACACCAATTCAAATGTTAGTGTGGGATTAGTATTAATCTTTTCCATCGCGGGACGACCCGATTAAAAATAAAATAAGCCGGGACGACCCAGCCAGAAAAGTAGGAGTAGAAAATGTTTAAGAAAGTTTTGATTGCAAACAGAGGTGAGATTGCTTGCCGTATTATGCGAACCCTCAAGCGGATGAATATAGCCTCAGTTGCTGTCTATTCAGCAGTCGATGCTAATGCTCGCCATGTTTTAGAAGCAGATGAAGCAATTTTCATTGGTGCTGGATCTGCAGCAGAAAGCTATTTAAATATTGCTAACATTCTAGCAGCAGCAAAATCTTCTGGTGCTGAAGCAATTCATCCGGGTTATGGGTTTCTATCTGAAAATCCATCTTTTGCAGAAGCTTGTGAAGCTGCTGAGATTGTTTTTATCGGGCCTACACCACAGCAAATGCGGGACTTTGGACTTAAGCATACTGCCCGTGAAATTGCGCACGCAAATGACGTCGCACTATTGCCGGGAACAGGTTTACTCTCAGATGTTAATCATGCAAAAACTGAAGCTGAACGAATTGGCTATCCAGTTATGTTAAAAAGTACAGCTGGCGGTGGCGGTATTGGGATGCAGTTAATATGGACTGCAGATCAATTAAATCAAGCTTTCGAATCTGTACAACGACTATCCCGCGCAAACTTTAAAGACAGTGGAATATTTCTTGAAAAATATGTTCAGTCAGCCCGACATATTGAAGTGCAGATTTTTGGAGATGGGAATGGTAACGTCATTGCTTTAGGGGAGCGTGATTGTTCCGTTCAACGTCGGAATCAAAAGGTCATTGAAGAAACGCCAGCACCCAATTTATCTGAAAATTTACGCGCAAGATTATGGCAAACTGCAGAAAAGCTTGGTCGGGCTGTAGCTTATCAATCAGCAGGTACTGTTGAGTTTGTTTATGATAATGACAGTGAGGATTTTTATTTTCTAGAAGTTAATACTCGCCTTCAAGTAGAGCATGGAGTTACTGAGTTAGTGAGTGGGTTAGATTTGGTTGAATGGATGATCAAAGTAGCTTCTAATGAAGCTCCTCATTTTGAAAGTTATGTATATAAACCCAAAGGCCATGCTATTCAAGTTCGGGTATATGCTGAAGATCCGAACAAAAATTTTCAACCTTGCAGTGGGGTCCTAACCGAAGTATGTTTTCCTAATGATGCGCGTATTGACACTTGGATTGAAAAAGGAAGTGAAATTTCACCATTTTATGACCCATTAATTGCAAAAATTCTTGTCCATGGAAATGATCGCGACAATGCTATTTCGAAACTACGCGATGCTCTAAATGATACAAAAATTAATGGTATTGAAACAAACTTAGAATACCTTCGTCAGGTGCTTGCTGATAATGTCTTCGCAGCAGGAGAGCAAGTCACACGTTACCTTAATAATTTTATTTATAGACCAATTACTATAGATGTTCTTGAGGCAGGCATTCAAAGTACAATTCAAGACTACCCTGGACGTTTAGGATACTGGGCAGTCGGAGTGCCCCCCTCAGGGCCAATGGATCACTTGGCATTTCGTTTTGCTAACCGTTTGGTTGGTAATGATGAAAGCACTGCGGCATTAGAGTTGACACTTATTGGACCAACTCTTAAATTTAACTCTGATGCTGTCATTGCAATTGCTGGCGCTCCAATGACAGCAGAATTAGACGGACAACCTTTATCTCTATGGACCTTCCACTTTGTTAAATCAGGTAGCGTACTTAAATTAGGAAGTATTCAAGGCGCTGGTTGCCGTGCCTACCTAGCGGTGCAAGGTGGTTTCGATGTCCCAGATTACTTGGGTAGCAAATCAACATTCACCCTTGGACAATTCGGTGGACATGGGGGACGTGTATTACGGGTTGGCGATGTAATGCATCTTACTTGCCAAAATCCAATAAATCCAATATCAGAAAATATACCGCTAGCAATACTTCCTGAATATAAAAACGCTTGGGAAATTGGTGTTTTATATGGACCTCATGGTGCACCTGATTTTTTCACCGAGTCGGATATTGATATGTTTTTCAGTACAGACTGGGAGGTGCATTACAATTCAAATAGAACAGGAGTTCGGTTAATTGGTCCAAAACCAGAATGGGCGCGCAAGGATGGTGGAGAGGCTGGGTTACATCCTTCCAATATTCATGACAATGCATACGCCATTGGTACCGTCGACTTTACTGGAGATATGCCAGTAATTCTAGGGCCAGATGGCCCTAGTCTAGGTGGGTTTGTTTGCCCCGCCACTATTGTGCATGCTGAACTATGGAAAATTGGTCAATTGAAACCTGGCGATACTATTCGCTTCATACGATTAACACAAGAAGATGCTTATCGCAAAGAAGAAGCTCAAGATCAACAGGTCAATACTCTTAAAGAAGTAAACGTTACTAACATTTCATTACCTAGCATTACTAGTACACCTTTACTTAAAAGTATTTCAGAAAGTACATCGCAAATAGCTGTCACTTACAGACAAGCCGGCGATAAGAACTTGCTGATTGAATATGGCCCATTGATGCTGGATCTAAATTTACGCTTCCGTGTCCACGCATTGATGCAGTGGCTTGAAGGACAGGCCATTCCTGGTGTAATAGATCTTACCCCTGGCATTCGATCTCTACAGGTGCATTATGATAGTCGACGCCTACCAGTTGGCCAGCTGATGGCTATTTTGGAGAAGGCTGAAAAGGAGTTACCCTCGATTGAGGACATGGAGGTTCCGACTCGGATTGTTTATCTTCCATTATCATGGGACGATAAAGCAACACAGTTAGCTATTGAAAAGTATATGCAGTCAGTACGAAAGGATGCTCCTTGGTGTCCTAGTAATATAGAGTTCATAAGAAGAATTAATGGATTAAAAAACATTGAGCAAGTAAAAGATATTTTATTTAACGCAAGCTATCTCACATTAGGACTAGGGGATGTTTATTTAGGTGCACCAGTCGCTACGCCTGTGGATCCTCGACATCGCTTAGTAACAACAAAATATAATCCAGCAAGAACATGGACACCTGAAAACGCAGTTGGTATTGGTGGTGCTTACATGTGTGTATATGGTATGGAAGGACCTGGGGGCTATCAATTTGTTGGTCGGACAATTCAAATGTGGAATCGCTGGCGTCAGACAAACGACTTTACCGACGAGAAGCCATGGCTGTTGAGATTCTTCGATCAAATTCGTTTTTATCCTGTATCGGCTGAAGAACTGCTAAAAATCAGAGAAGATTTTCTACACGGAAAATTCAAGCTCAGAATTGAAGAGCAAACATTTAGCCTCAAAAAATATAATGCTTTTCTTAGCGAAAATGCAGCATCAATTTCAGACTTTAAAAATGTCCAACAAGCTGCTTTTGAAGCTGAACGTGAACTTTGGATTGCAACAGGACAGGCACATTACTCTAATGACCTAGATGTTTCATCAGCAGGTCCTGATAGCGAACTTGATTTGCCTCCAAGTAGTCGAGCTGTAGCTTCCAATGTTGCGGGGAATCTCTGGCAAATCAAAATTGAAGTAGGAGATACAGTCAAGCAAGGTGATGTCGTTATGATTATTGAATCTATGAAAATGGAAATTAATGTCACTGCACCAATTGATGGAGAGATAACACATATTTTTTGTCAGGAAGGCATTCAAATAAGCGCTGGTCAAGATCTTTGTGTCATTAATATGAAAGATTAAAAATGAGTAAAAAACTTAACTTAGAATTCAACGTATTACGAGCTCAGTATCTTTCTGGTGAATTAACACCAGAGACTTTAGTAAATCAATTACATGCCGCAATCAAACAAGAAGATGCAAACCCTATTTGGATTAGAAGGCTAAGCTTAGAAGAAATGCTTGTTTACGCGACTAAACTTAAGGGCATTGAACCGGCTTCATTACCCTTATATGGAATTCCATTTGCTATAAAAGATAATATTGATTTGAAGGGAGTTCCAACAACTGCAGCTTGTCCAGATTTTAGTTATCTTCCTGAGAAGAGTGCAACTGTTGTTCAGAAGCTTATTGATGCAGGAGCCATTCCGGTAGGTAAAACTAATCTAGATCAATTTGCCACGGGCTTAGTTGGAACTCGGTCACCTCACGGAGCATGCAAAAATAGTGTTGACCCAACATACATTTCAGGCGGATCCAGTTCTGGGTCGGCAGTTAGTGTTGCACTCGGAATGGTGAGCTTCAGCTTAGGGACGGATACTGCAGGCTCAGGTAGAGTTCCAGCAGCTTTTAATAATCTTATTGGTCTAAAGCCAACTTGCGGACTTTTAAGCACTTCAGGTGTTGTTCCAGCATGTCGTTCTTTAGATTGCGTTTCAATTTTCGCTATTAATGCAATAGATGCGTCAACTGTCCTTGATGTTGCTCAAGGGTTTGACTCAGAAGATCCATATTCACGTAAAAAACATTCTGATAATCTGATTGCCTCAAATTTCAGCTTTGGTGTTCCTCAAGATAATCAGCTTGAATTTTTTGGGAACTCTGAAACTCAGCAGCTTTTTATTGATGCTGTAAAAAGAATGGAGTCGATTGGTGGTAAAAAGGTTGTTATTGATTTTGATCCGTTTCTTGAAACTGCTCGTTTACTTTACGAAGGTCCTTGGGTGGCAGAAAGATATGCTGCCATTAAGACATTTATTGAAACAAAACCAGAATCCATGTTTCCAGTGACAAAACAAATTATTTCCGGGGCCACTCGATTTACAGCTGTAGATGCATATATTGCGGAATATAGACTTAAAGCTTTACAGCGCGTCAATGAACCAATTTGGAACGATATTGATGTTTTGTTAACACCAACAGCAGGAACGATATACACCATCAAAGAGGTAGAGTTAGACCCTGTGAAAACTAATAGCAATCTTGGTTATTATACAAATTTTTTGAACTTACTTGATCTCTCTGCCATTGCTGTTCCAGCTGGATTTCAATCTAATAAATTACCGTTTGGAGTAACTTTAGCAGCGCCAGCATTCAGTGATAAGGGTTTGATAGACTTGGGTCATCGTCTGCACGCTGCTCTTAATCAATAAAATTTAATTAATATGAAGGGTAAAATAATGGACGAAATAGTAAAGATAGCTGTATGCGGGGCTCATATGAGCGGTCTTCCCCTAAATATACAGTTAACTAATTTAAACGCAAAGTTAGTGAGTAAAACAACAACATCAGAAAACTATCGTCTTTATTATTTAGATAGCTTTACTCCCACTCGTCCAGGAATGATAAGAGTGAAGAAAGACGGCACCAAAATCGAGTTAGAGGTTTGGGAACTCTCTTTATCTAATTATGGCAAATTAGTTTACTTAATACCTGCACCTCTTGGAATTGGAAGATTAGAGTTAATTGATGGCTCATTGGTGCAAGGTTTCCTCTGTGAAGGATATGCCACTGAGAGTGCTGAAGATATAAGTTGTTACGGTGGCTGGATAAAATTTCTAGCTCATCAGGAATCGGTTAAAGGTCATTAATTAAAATAATTGCTTTGTATTACTTAGGTAGTTCCAGTAGATAATAATCTATTTTTAAATAATATTCTGGAAATGACATTCCTCTATTAGCTTTACAATCATCAAATCAACCGCCGTTTAGTTAATGAATAAATTTAAGAGCTATAAAATCTCATCATTCAATTATTCTGAGTAAGTAAACTATTATATAGTCCTTGTTAATTGCAACATACGTTATTACTGAGCTAGTCGACATATCAATCCAATCTTTTAGACTACTCTCTTTTCTAGTGACTTTAGGTTTCTCTGGTTGTTATTTACAATGGCTCATCAAGGCAGGACAATAGGTTCATTAGCAAATTTTAGATATAAAAAAAGCCTACTTATCGCTAAGTAGGCTTTGTATTCTGTCATCCAGATTACTTGTTCATTACGTACATTGTCACTTCAAAGCCAAAACGCATTTCTGTTGCTGCTGGTGTAGTCCACATAATAAATCTCCAAAGTTTTTAACTAGATGAACTGACAACATGTCTTGTTCGTATGTAATTATTATGAACCGCTTCTTGGACTGAGCTCTCTTAATGTTCATGAATGGCGACTAAGTAAAATCATGAATAACTCACAACTTCCCGTTTGGTCTACTTTATTTTGATATTACCATCAGCAAGTTGACTGACTTTAGATGCCATGATGAAATCATTTTCATGCAACCCGTTAATTTTATGCGTCTGAAATTTGACTGTGCAGTAACCCCAGCCAACCGCGAGGTCGGGATGATGGCCTTCTGCATCGCATAACTCACCCACATGCTGGGCTAATTGCATGGCATCTGCAAAGTCATCAACTTTGAATGTTCGTTTCAATTTAGAGGCATTTTCAATTAATACCCACCCTGGAACTTCACTCAAAAACTTTTCTGCAACATCAGAAGACATCGGCGGAATACCTCCTAGACATGGGGTACATTTAGCATTCGGATTGATCTTGTTAATGATACTGACTCCTTAATTTATTATTTAAGAACAAACTTTAACTTATGGCCTTAAAATCAGACTTTAAAAAGTATAAAAGGTTTCTGAAAAAACATTCAATATAAACCAGTTGCTTTATTAGAATTGGTTGAATGTTAAAAAAACAACCGCCAACAATTAAAGGAAAGTAGTTAAATACCTATAAATTATGGATGTTATATTGATTTGCTTCAAAAAATATCTCAAAAGTTGGCTCAGGACCAAAATACACTGCTTTAGGATGCTCTTTAAGATCCTTCAGCCTCATAGAGTTCTTTCAACAAATGGAATAACTTAGACTGTTTTTAGAGTTTTGCTGCTTTTCTATTTTCTGGTTTTACTAAAAGCATATGAACATCACCTAATGCACGTTCTTCAAACCCCCCCTCGCAATAGCATAAATAAAAATCCCACATCAGAATAAATGCCTCAGGATAACCAAGCGCACGTATTTCTGAAATATTACTAAAGAAGTTATCACGCCACCTAGCAAGTGTTGTTGCGTAATGTGGACCGATATCTTCCAAATCAAACAAACGCATATCAGACGACTTTGTAATGCTGTTGAGCATTGCAGTAACAGAGGGAATACAACTGCCAGGGAAAATATAACGTTGAATAAAGTCTACAGATTTGATAGCAGACGCATAACGTTGATCTGTAATTGTAATGGCCTGAAGGAGCATTATGCCATTTTGCTTTAACAAGTTTCCGCAGGCTTTAAAGTAGGTGTCGTAAAATTGGTAGCCAACAGCTTCAATCATTTCTATAGAAACTAGCTTGTCATATTTACCAGTTAAATTCCGATAATCTGATAGTAAGACTTCAATTTTATCTTCTAAACCGACCTCTTTTATTCTTTCTAGCGCTAGTTGATATTGTGCTTGTGAAATTGTTGTTGTTGTTATTTTACAACCATAATGCTGGGCAGCGTAAATTGCAAAACCACCCCATCCAGTACCAATTTCTATGACGTGATCTGAGGATTTAAGATCGAGCTTCTTGCAAATTCTTTTAAGTTTTGCGAGTGAAGCTTCTTCTAAAGTCTGTTTAGAAGTTTCAAAAATCGCCGATGAATACATCATTGTGGGATCAAGCATGAGCTTGAAAAAATCATTACCTAAGTCATAGTGGGCTGAGATATTTCTGCGACTTCCGACTTGCGTATTCTTGTTTATGCGATGCAGCCAAGCTTGTATTGGAGAAGTGATTTTTGCAAAGCTAGATTCAATATTGTCTAACAAGGATTGATTTCTTACCATCAGTCTGATGAGGTTAGTGAGATTGTCGCATTCAAAATAACCTTGCATATAAGCTTCACCGGCACCGATAGATCCACCAAAAACAACTTCACCATAAAACTGAGAGTCCTTTACGTGCAAAGTCACATTAATCTTTTTTAAAGTTGAGTTGCTAGCATTGCCTCCAAACAACTGTGACTTGCCATCCTCAACAAGGTTGATTGAGCCATACTGTAAATACTCCAATCGTTTAATTAAGATGCGTTTAGCTAATTGGTCTAAACGTCTTGGCTTAGGAGTAAGTTTGCTCAGTAGCGCGATCTCTCTTGTTACGTTCTTTGACATATTTTTGATCTATTGTTGTTTAAGAATGTGGGATAAATGGCACGCGTTTGATCCACAACTTTAAAGCTTGCCAATAAATGGCGAGCATCACTTTTAGGGTCATGAGTGGATACATGAGTAGCATTTTAGTCATTGTTGTACCGCTTATTTCAATGCGCTTTAACTCAAGTGTGGCATCAAATTTCTTATTATTATTTTGTAAATTTTGCATGTAAATAAAGAGCTGATCTTTTGGGTATTTGAACCGCCAGTCATATTGCATATTCATCGGCATAAAAGGAGACACATGAAATGATTTTTCAAATTGAAATTGATAGGACTGATCTTGTGTTGTGCAATTTAACACATAACTATGGCGCTCGCCCCAAGGGGTGTTTGTAATTTCTGCAACAATAAACTCAAGACGCGTGTCTGTTTCGTCGAAGCAATAGTAAAAACTTACTGGGTTAAATATAAATCCGAAGTAGCGTAAATGCGTCAAAAGTTTGATTGGCCCATGAGCGGTTTCACCAGTTTCTTTTTTAATCAATGCTCGAATCGATGTATCTAGGCTTTCTTCTTTTCCATCAAAATAATCAGAACGAAAAAAACTGGCAAGATTTCTATTTTGGTAAGACCACAACCAATAGGGCTTAAATAATCTTGGCAGTTCACCTAAATCTAAATACATCATAAAGAGGTTGTATTCAAAGGTATGGTTAACAGGAAAGTAGCGGTGATGATTCACTTTTCCAATGTAGATGCAACTTTTCTTGTTAGCCATGAGGGTTGGCTTTTTTAGCTTGTGCTTGGTTAAAGTGCTCAAGTGCAGCAAGGGCACTTACAACGCCATCCTCATGAAACCCATTGCGCCAATAAGCACCAGCATAGCAAGTGTGGTTCACTCCGCTGATCTCTGCGTGACGCGATTGTGCAGCAATTCCTGCTGGTGTAAATACAGGATGCGTGTATTGGAGTGTTTTAATAATCTTAGCTGGATCAATCTTATTTATATAGTTCAGTGTCACCAAGAAAGGTTCTGGGGACTCAAGCGATTGTAAGATATTCATGTTGTAAGTCACAGCTGCTCTATTTAGCGGCTGCTCGCTCAGGTGGTAGTTCCAAGCCGCCCATGCCAATTTATTTTTAGGCATTAAATTAACGTCAGTATGAAGAACGATTTGATTACTTTGGTAAGGAAATGCGCCTAAAACTTCAATTTCTTTTTTTGATGCGTCCTCTAAAATATTTAAAGCTTGATCGCTATGGCAAGCAAAAAACACCCAATCAAAAGATTCTGCTGGCTTGTTTTTAGGTTTGATAATTACGGCATCTTTTGTCCGTCTAACTGACTCAATAGGTGTATTTAGTTTGATGTTATCTTTAAAGTATTGTGTCATTTTTTGTACGTAGGCTTGAGAGCCGCCCTCGACCACTCTCCATTCAGGCCTCTCGGAGACACTTAACATGCCATGGTTGTGGAAAAAACGTATAAAAAACTTTGCTGGAAACTCAAACATTTGATCTGGGGAGGCTGACCAAATGGCTGACCCCATTGGGATGACATAATATTTGATGAAGTTTTTTCCATATCGATTAGCCTTTAAATAATCACCAAAAGGCATGTCTGCACGTTCCTCACTAAGTAAAGCTGGCGCTTCTTTGTTAAAACGTAAAATATCTTTAATCATGCCGATAAAACTTGGTCGAAACAAATTGAGCCTTTGTGCGAAAAGACTATTAAGACTTGTGCCGTTGTATTCCAGCCCTGATGACTCATCATGAACGCTAAAGCTCATACTACTAACCTGAGTTTTAACGCCAAGTTCGTTTAACATGTTAATAAAGTTGGGATAGGTCCAATCGTTATACACAATAAACCCTGTATCGATATTATATTGGCGTCCAAAAGCATTAACTTGATGGGTGTGGGTATGACCGCCAATATGCGCATCCGCCTCAAACACCGTCACTTCATGCTCCTTATAAAGATGCCATGCAAGTGTGTTGCCTGAGATGCCCGAACCAATTATTGCAATTTTCATTACACTGCCCGTTTTTGGGATAGAACTTCTACCGGCACTTTTCGCAAGTCCCATATTAAGCCTAATGCAGAAAGTATTTTCAGTCCGTAATAGGTTAAATCAATTTCCCACCAATAGAAACCTTGTCTTGCTGAACTAGGAAAATGATGATGATTATTATGCCAACCTTCACCTAAGGTAAAAATAGCAATCAATGGATTATTGCGACTATCATCATTCGTCAGAAATCTTTTTTTCCCCCAAACATGAGCCAGTGAGTTAACAGTAAAAGTCATGTGATACAGGAATACGGTCGAGACAGCGAACCCCCAAACAACTAGTTGCATCCCATTGGTATGAAGCTGTGGTGAGGAGCTTTCTAACCAATGACCTGCTAGATATAGACTGACAATTAATGCTATTGGTGCAATCACGTCATAGCGATCTAAAAATTTAAGTTCAGGATATTTCAACAAGTCCTTTACCCGCTCATTTTTTGAAATGAAATTCTTATTGGCTAAAAACCAACTGACATGGCTCCAGAAAAACCCATGTTGCTTTGGTGAATGTGGATCATTAGGGTTATCGGAATGGGCATGATGATGCCTGTGATGAGAAGCCCACCAAAGAGGACCGCGTTGCGCTGCGCTGGCACCCAAGAAAGCAAAAAAGAATTGAATAAATCGGGATGTTTTAAACGCTTTATGCGAAAAGTAGCGGTGGTAAAAACCAGTAATTGCAAACATTCTTAATACATATAGAGTAATAGCCACAATGACACCAATTGCATTGAACTCGACCCAAAACACAGCAAAACAACCAAGGTGCAAGATGATGAAAGGCATTATGCGAAGAAATTCTATTTTGTCTGGATTTCGCTCGTAACCAGAAACTGCTTGACTATCAAACCAAGCAAGTATTGTTTTAAACCACATTTATCGCACGTCCTTATTTGAAAATTGTTCCCATTGTTGGGGAATTTTTACCAGTTTACTTGTATCGTACCCCATGTTTTTAATTTGCTCGACGAAGCCATTGTATTGTTCATTTGGCATGTTAGGGTTACGTGACATTAGCCACACATAGTCTCTGGCATTTCTAGCGATGATAGTGGTTTGATAATTCTCATCTAAATAGACAATTCGATATTCCGCTTTAATCGGCCAAATAAACTGCATGCCCCATATTGCATTGCCAGTATTGGGAATAACAAAACCAATGGGGTGGTAACTTTTAAGCTCTCCATCCACACTACCTTTTCTAAAAGTAAAGGTGGTGTTGATTGTGCCGTCATTTCCCAATTCATAAGACTCAATACCATTGTGCACCTCTTTTTCAATAAAAGTGGGTATGCATGCAATCACATACCAATCCCCCATAAATTTATTAAGATTGACCTCTTCAACAGTTTTGATAGGCGGCAAGCTTGAGCATGCCGTCAAAAAAGCGCACAAAGAAGCTAAAATAGATTTTTTCATTTTTACATTTGCCTTTTACTTAAGTACATAATCAATACGGCCATCTTCTGTTGATGATTGCAAAGCAAGCCATTCATCATCTTGACCATACCAAATATCTATTTTGAATTTTGTAGTATCAATTTTGAAATGCTCAGCTTTTACAGTGCGGCCTTTAGCCAAGATGGTTTCTTTTCCCACTGATGAAATATTGGCCGACAAGTAATCACCTGTCTGCGGGTTGAGTAACTTATTTTGCTGGAGTATTTTGGGATTCCAATAAGCAAAAGTCATTACGCATTCAGCTTTTATTTCTGTTGGACTTGGTGAGGATAGTTTAAAGGAAGGTTTATCCTGGATGCCTTTTACAATTGTGGTTTTACTATTTTCTTGTGTTTTTGCTTCTAACTTTTTGAGGCAGTTATTCTCCCAAAGTTCATTGGACAGATGGTAATATTGGAAAAAGTTAATCGATAAAATTTTGACATTAAATGTAGCTTCGCTTTTTAATACTTGTTGATTCTTTTCATTATCAGTCAAAATAAATTGATGGGTGCCTATAGGCTTTCCGTCTATTGATACATCAAAATTCCAACTCTGCGCCTCAGCCCAAAGAGGCTTTGATAATATTAAAAAGCTGATGAGAATCTTAACCATATTGAGTCGACCTTTATACCTCATCTTCTCGGAAGCCAAGGCACAAAAGCATTTGTTTTTTCTATATAAGTTTTATACTCGGGGCGACGGTTAGCAATGTCTGATTCTAGCAATTTCACACCCGTCACTTTAAGCAATAAATAAATCATCAATATTGGCGAAATCATTGACCACCACTTACCAGCAGCCACTGCAATCAAGCCATAACCCAACCAAATACAAGCCTCACCAAAATAATTAGGATGTCTTGTGAGTCGCCAAACTCCCGCGTTGAGAACTTTGCCATTGTTTTCCGGTTTGGATTTAAATTTGCTTAATTGGCCATCACCAATTACCTGAAAACTCATACCAATTATCCAAACGGCTACGCCAATCCAGTCAAAGGTATTTAATGCGTTGCTAGATTGACTGGCGACGTTTAAGGGTAGGGAAATAAACCATGCTAACAAAGCTTGCAATATAAATACTAGATAAATACTTTTGTACCTAAAGTTTGGTTGATTCCTGGCTCTTATTGCTTGATAACGTAAATCTTCAGGTTTGTGATGATTGCGAAGGTGAAGGTAAATGGACAGTCGACATGACCAAGCAGCGACTAACAAAAAAACCAAATAAGCGCGTTCGCTTGGCGCTGGCAATAAGCTAAAAGTAAGCGCAGTAGCTATCAAAAAAAACATTGCCCATAGGCTGTCAACGATCGTGACATTGTCATCTTTTAAGCTTAATAACCAGCCAAATAAAGCTAAGAGTAGCATCGGAAATATTGTGATTAAATAATTGCTTGTCATTTTTTATTTAAATACCTTGAACATCTTTAAAAACTTTATTGATCTTTAAAGGAGGCTATTTTGAGTAAAATGGGAACTACAATTGCCCATCCTATACTTAAATAAATCATTGCAGCGTTGAAGTGGCTAAGTTGAAGAGCGCCAAGCCGCGCGCCACTCCAGTAGGCTACAGGGCCAGCAATTGCACCTATGAAAATAGCTAACTCTCTTTTGTGCTTTAACCAACGCAAACTGACATTGATTGTGCTTGCAAATAAGGCCCACAACATGACCATCCAAGGTGGTGGCAGTTGGTGTGGCCAAAAGCTCACTGGTGCAAAAGTTATCCAACCTAAACTCATTGGGATGCTATCAAAAATAAGACCAATGATTAATGCTGCCAATAGCAATCTAGCTTCAAAAGCTGGTGTGCTAGCCCTAACAATATGTGCAACAAGTACTAAGGACGAAATAAACACGCCAATCCAAGGGAGTTGATTTGCACTTCCTAATACACAAGAAAACCAACCTATTTGAAAGCCTATAATATTAATTAACATGACTGAGGTTTAGCCTTTTTCGAACAGATAGTGGCTTACCCACCACTCTTGGCCTTGATTAAAGCCAAATAGTTCTGCACATGCCATGAAGAAAATACGCCAGCGTTGGCGCCAAATTTGAACGTTATCAGCGCCGTAGCAACGAGCTAAAATTGGCGTAATAGTGTGAGCATTCTTATCCATGTTTTCTAGCCATGCGTTAGCGGTTTTTTCATAATGCGTTCCATCCCAGCGCCATTGTTTAGCGATTTTTAGATGTTTTTGAAACTGAAGCGGCGTGTCATCACTCGGCATAAATCCGCCCGAGAAGAAGAATTGACTCATCCAATCATCATCACCTTGCACTTCAAAAGCATAAGGGACATCGCGATGACAGAAAATATGCATAAAAAACTTGCCTTGAGGCTTTAACCATTGATTCAACTTTTGGAACAATATTTGATAGTTCCGCATATGTTCAAACATTTCCACCGAGACAATCCGATCAAAAACTTGCTCAGTTTCAAATTGATTCATATCGCAAGTGATGACTGTTAAGTTGGTTAAATGGCGCCTTGCCGCTTCTGCCAAAACAAATTCACGTTGAGAGTTTGAATTAGATACCGAGATTATTTGGCTATTAGGATAATGTTCAGCCATCCATAAAGACAAAGAGCCCCAACCACAACCCAACTCTAAAATAGCATGGCCATCTTGAATCTCTGCATGTTTACATGTTTCTTCTAGCGCCATAACCTCAGACTCATCTAAAGTATTCTTTTCGTTAGACCATAAGCAACTGCTGTATTTGCGATGCTTTCCAAGTGTTAAATTAAAAAAATCTGTTGGTACTTCATAGTGTTGTTCATTGGCCATTTCAGGTAATGGGGCAATTTGGGCAAACTTCATGCTTTCAAAAAAGCGTGCACGAATTTGACTTGCAGCCTCACAATTTCCTTCAGAAATTTCATTGAGACGCTGCTTGCAAAGATTACGTATCCCCGCCCGAATAATGAAGTCAGGCATTAAGCCGCGCTCTGACAAATGAATAGCTAGTTTTGAGAAAATCATGAGGTACCTTTTACGTATTTACGCTTTGTATGAGTGAAAAGTTTTAAGAAGGTTTTATCAGCTCAATAATTTATTCATAATACATTTCAAATATGACATGAAAAATAAACAAACTGTGAATTTGGGGGTTGTTGTTAATGGAGGGTGGAGAAAAATATTTTTGGGTCATACCAGCTATTTTTCTAACTCAGGTACTTGGCGAGATAAAAAAGTTGCGCTTTACCCCACGCAACCATTTGATTAAGGTAAATAGCGAGCGCCTAGGATAGAATTAGAATTCAAAAATAATTAAGAGATCAAATATGTCCATGACTACTTACAACCTGAAAGACGTTCTAACATGGCTTAACTCTCATGACTACCGAGTCACTCGACCTTTCAACCCTCGCACTAGTTACTCTGATGCACTTCCCCCTTCAAAACTTCTCAAGGCAGCCATACTTGATACCGAGACTACAGGCACCAATCAACTTACCGATAAAATCATTGAGCTTGGTATTGTTATCGTTGAATATGCCCCAGATACAGGTGAAGTTTATCGGGTGCTAAAAACCTATGATGAGCTTGAAGATCCAGGTGTACCGATACCGCCTGAGTCCACTCAAATTCACAATATTACAGATGAGATGGTGCGCGGTAAGAAAATAGATGACGGCGCCGTTGAACGCCTTCTCTCTGACGTATCTCTCATCATTGCTCACAATGCTACTTTTGACCGCTGCTTTGTTGAGGCTAGGCTGCCAATCTTCCAGAAAAAGGCTTGGGCATGCTCTTATGCCCAAATACCATGGAAGGCAGAGGGGTTTGGTTCTGCTGGGTTAGAGTTCATTGCCTACCGTTTTGGATTTCACTTTACAGGTCACCGTGCATCAGTTGATTGTCATGCCCTGCTAGAAGTTCTGCAGTCAGACTTGCCAGTGTCAGGCATCAAGGTATTTAAAATGTTGCTAGATACAGCACGTATCCCAGATATCAAAGTATGGGCGCTAAACTCACCCTTTGAAACCAAAGATAAGTTAAGAGAACGTAGTTACCGATGGGATGGCGAACGCAAACTTTGGAACAAAGCAGTCACTTATGATGCGTTGATTAATGAGGTCGACTGGTTAAGAGTCGAAATTTATAGCAATCGTGCATTTAAAATTGAACAAGAAAATATAGATGCCTACAATCGCTTCTCTAACCGAAGCGGTAAATCGGAAATAGTTAATTACGAACCATAATTTTTAATACAAGAGTAATCATCCAAAAATATGCCTATATTAATGCATCATTTTGAAGTTTAGAATATTCAGTTTTAAACCATTTGCTTTATGATTTCAATCAATGCGCCAACAGTCAATATTACAAAAGATAGAAAAGACAAACCAAATCCCCCACCACGCTTTTTAGGGTCTTCGCAATATGCAACGGCATACCAAACTCTTCCTATCAGCCATGTCCCACCGAGAACTGCACCCCAAAGTACACTCACATAATACGAAAATAGCCAAAGTGCTGGGATGAAAGCCACGACATTTTCCACGGTATTCATCTGGACACGATAAGCCAATTCAAACTTTGGATGTCCTGTTGTGGCTGGGGCGTCAATTTTATATGTTGTCCTAGCCTTGCCAACGTTAAGAGCTACTCCAAAAAGTAAAATTAAGGTAAATGTTGTGATAAGTGCCGTGAGCTGAAAATCCATTTTATTCTCCTGTAATTTGAACACAAATTTATCTGATTATTTTAAAGTAATTAAAACATTGTAGGTAACAACAACGACCTGTCGTTTCTATTGATTAGCAAAAATACTAGATTACAGAAAACATTATTACCAACAATAAGGGTTGAGTATTCTCGTATTATTGTTTGACAGGTATGACTTCCTAGGCAATAATTGTCTAGACATTTAATATTGCATCCCTAGTGGATTCCAAGCGAGGTCCAAATAATGCATGCTACTCAATCTATGCTTTACGACGAGAATACATACACCCCTTCAGAATCTGTGGGGTACTTAATTCGTGGCGCTTGGCAAAACCTGCTCAAAAATATTGATGCCGAGATGCACGAATTAGACCTAACTGGGATGCAATGGGGACCTTTGCTGTTCATAGCAAAAAGTTCATGTAATACCGTTACCGATTGCGCAAGTGCGAGTTTTAGTGACAACGCAGCGATGACGCGTATGTTAGACAGATTGGAGGCCAAAGGCTTCTTATACCGTGTGCGCAATGCTCAAGATAGGCGCATCGTTAATGTCGAATTAACTGGGTCTGGTAAGGAGATAGCCAGACAGATTCCCGCACGTCTAGTTCGCGTTTTGAATCATCACTTACAAGGATTCAGTATGGCAGAGTTAGAAATGTTTAAAGATATGCTCAGACGCTTTACTGAGAACGGACATACTCCCATGGAGGCTGCATGAAAGTTGTTCAGATTTTAGCAATAGGTCTTGCGACGAGTTTGTTACTCTCGGGTTGCGCAAACTATTCAGGTATTGCAACCCATGCAACTCTTTTACAACCCACCACGTTGGGCTTGTCAGATAAAGCTGACAACACTTTCCCAGCTCAACAATGGTGGTTAGTATTTGATGATGCCAAATTGAATGCCCTTATGCTCAGCGCTATTAACAATAATCCCAACTTAAAAATTGTTCAAAGCCGCATGCTAGCGGCACAGGCAATGCAGGATCAAGCTGACGCCATTCGCTATCCGCAATTAAGTGCAAGCGCGCAAACTATGCGTGAACGACTAAGTGAGCATAGTATTTACCCTCCTCCTTTGGGAGGCAGCACTGTAACGATGGGCACCACTAGCTTGGCCGCTCAATGGCAAATTGACTGGTTTGGTCGCGAGCGTGCAGCACTTGATGCTGCTATAGGTCAAACACGCGCAGCCCAAGCGGATTCGCAAGCAGCACAAGTGCTCCTTAGCGCCTCCGTTGCGCAACAATATTTTGATCTGGCACACCTACAAGCACAACTCCTTATCAAACAAAGCTTGCTGCAACAAAGCGAACATCACGCCAGTTTGATTAATCAGCGTGTGGAGGCAGGATTAGATAATACGTTAGTGCAACATGTAATCTTGGCAGATCCCCCTCAAATACTTCGCGAATTATCTCAACTATCTGAGAAGATTGATCTCTCACGCCATGCTATTGCCACACTGATTGGCGCTACGCCTAATACGACAGCGCAATTAATGGCGAAACTTCCTTTAAACAGCCAAGTTGCCATGCCGCAGGAAATTCCAGCTGACTTACTAGGGCATCGCCCAGATATTGTTGCCTCTCGTTGGCGTGTAGATAGTGAACTGCAAGGTGTTCAAGTTGCTAAAGCCGCTTTTTATCCCAATATAAATTTGTCAGCCTTTGCAGGTTTTGAGTCTCTCAATTTGTCACAATGGATCAACTCATCTAGCCGAACCTTGGGAATAGGGCCTGCTATCAGCTTACCAATTTTTGATGCGGGTAGGCTGCGGGCTCAAATGAAAGGACAAACATTAAAAGCAGATGTGGCCATCGAGACATACAACGCCACCCTTTTGAATGCACTGCGAGAAGTTGCTGATAAATTAACCTCAGGTCGTGCCATTAAAACGCAACTATCCGAACAAAATATCGCCTTAATGCAATTAAATCACGCGCATGAGCTGGCTGTTTCGCGCTATAAAGCAGAATTATCCAATTACATCACCGTGCTGATTTCTGAGAATAATCTATTACAACAGCAAGCGATAATAGTCGATTTAAATGCACGCGCGGCAAATGAAACAGTAGGATTAATGCTTGCATTAGGGGGCGGCTATATCCCGCCGGCCATTGGAACACAGACAAATTTAGCACAAGAGAGTAAATCATATGAATGAAAATTCCCCTATCGCTGCAACATCGACCAATGGCAATTTAGTGCAGCGTAAGAAATGGATGGTGCGGCTGACGGTGTTATTTATAACTATGGCTATCAGCTATCTCGTCTATTGGTACATAACCTCACGCCATTATGAATACAGTGATGATGCTTATGTTGCCGCCAATATTATTCAGATTACCCCTCAAGTCGCAGGCACCGTTGTGTCAGTAGCAGTGAATGAAACCGACTTCGTGCGGGCAGGAGATGTATTGGTCACGCTCGATAATGCTAATCAAGCTGTGGTTTTGCAAGAAGCTGAGGCGCGACTTGCCCAAATGGTGCGTGAGGTGCGCACCCTTTATACTGCAACGAGAGGCCTCTCTGCAGCCGTTTCTCAACATCGTGCCGAATTGCAACAAGCACAAGCCGACATGCTCAATGCTCAAGCTGATTTTGTTCGACGCCAACCATTAGCCTTAACAGGAGCTGTCTCAGGTGAGGAGTTGCAGCATGCTAAAACAGCACTTGAAATAGCACATAAACATGTCTTAGCCCTGACCGAGGCGATGAATAGTGCAGGCGAACAGTTGCAAGGCAATCTTGCACTCACCTCTAATCTAACCATTCGCACACATCCAAAAGTACTTGCCGCTGCCACTGAAGTGAAGTTGGCATATTTAAATTTAAAGCGGTCTGAGATTATTTCCCCTATCGAAGGATACGTTGGAAAACGCAATGTTCAATTGGGTCAACGTGTCGCCATCGGCGCTCCGCTTTTGACCATTATTCCGCTTAAACAGGTTTGGGTCGATGCAAACTACAAGGAGGCACAACTACGCCGCATCCGCATTGGTCAAACCGTCTCTATGACAGCCGACATTTATGGCACAAAGGTTGATTATCACGCACGCGTAATCGGTATAGGTTCTGGAACTGGATCTGCATTTGCTTTGCTTCCTGCACAAAACGCTACTGGCAACTGGATTAAAGTAGTGCAGCGCGTACCTGTCCGAATTGCTTTAGATCCAGCTGAAGTTGCAGCTCACCCATTACGCGTTGGCATGTCGATGGAATCCACGGTGGACACTTCAAGTAAGGGTACTCAGGTTTTAGCTGATGCCATGACGCCAAGTAATGCAACCGAGACTAAGCTTTATAAGACGCATGAAAAGGCATCTGATACGTTGGTTCAGAATATAATTACTCAAAATATAGGCGATAAACTTACGCCTAAAACTGCTCACTAGTGGCTAGCACTCCCCAAATTACACAACCTCAACCGATGACCGGCGGTATGCTGGTGCTCGCCAGCATGGCCCTCGCACTTGCTACCTTCATGAACGTTCTTGACGTATCCATTGCGAACGTCTCTATTCCAGCTTTGTCAGGCGACTTGGGCGTTAGTATCAGTCAAGGCACTTGGGTCATTACTTCTTTTGCGGTTGCGAATGCAATATCGGTTCCTTTGACGGGATTCTTGACTCAGCGTTTTGGTGCAGTGAGGGTATTTACCTCTAGTATTTTATTATTTGTCTTAGCCTCCTTCTTATGCGGCATGTCCACCAGTCTTGGTATGCTGATACTGTTTCGCGTGATTCAAGGTGCAGTTGCAGGCCCTATGATTCCACTATCGCAGTCATTGCTGTTATCCAGTTATCCGAAAGCCAAAGCTGGTGTTGCACTGACGATCTGGTCTATGACAACCCTAATCGCTCCAGTCGTAGGCCCATTGCTCGGAGGCTGGATTACCGACAACATTTCTTGGCCTTGGATTTTCTATATAAACCTACCCATCGGCCTCCTCGCTGCAGGTGTTACATGGCTACTTTATCGCCATCGTGAAACACCGACCCATTCGGTGCCTATCGACTATGTAGGGTTAGGATTACTGATCATCTGGGTAGGTGCTTTGCAGGTCATGCTTGATAAAGGCAATGAACTTGATTGGTATAATTCAACACAGATCATCATCTTAACTATCGTATCCACCATTGCATTTTGCTTCTTCCTTGTATGGGAATTGACAGACGAACATCCAGTCGTCGATTTAAGCTTATTTAAACGGCGTAATTTCTGGTCTGGAACGCTCGCCTTATCGATAGGTTACGGCATATTTTTCGGTAATGTGGTACTACTGCCGCTTTGGTTGCAACAGGATATGGGCTACACCGCAACTCTGGCAGGTGCAGTTCTGGCTCCTGTCGGATTTTTGGCGATATTATTCTCGCCATTTGTAGGTAAAAATATTCACAAATATGATCCACGACTATTTGCCACCTTGGCTTTTAGCATATTCGCACTCATTTTGTGGATGCGCTCTAATTTCACAACCGACACGGATTTTGTCACCATCATGATTCCTTCTTTGATTCAGGGTGTCGCGATGGCCGCATTCTTTGTGCCTCTGATGACATTGATTTTTTCTGGAATCACGCCAGATAAGATTCCTGCTGCATCCGGTTTATCCAACTTTGTGCGTATCTTAGCTGGTAGCTTTGGCGCATCTATTTTCACCAGCGCATGGGAGAATGGCTCCTCGGTCCATCATTCAGTTTTAGTAGAAAATATCAACTACGCAAATCCTGTCAGTCAATCAGTGATAACGATGTTGACGGATGGCGGCATGAGTCAACAGCAGGCACTAGCTTTCATTAACAATCTAATCAATAAGCAATCGGCGACTTTGGCAGCGAATGATCTCACTTGGTTGTCAGCTTTATTATTTATTGCATTGATAGCCTTTATTTGGCTGATTCGACCAAAAAAAACAAGCACAGCAAGCAATAGCGCAGATACATCTGGCGCACATTAAAAAAATTGTCTACTTTTGCAATGACGAACGACTGTATTGTTGAAGGCTAATTTAGAGGTCATCTGCTAAGATTAGTCTTTACTTAATTCCGAGCATTGGCTTTTAAATTCACCAACTTGCAAGATGACTATTTGACTAAACCCTTCAGATATTAATGAACCTCCCATTAAGCCTTCATAGACTTTACCGTTTTGAAGACGCAACGCAAAGATGTGCAGAGGCTGAGTCGGCAATCTGATTAAGCACTTATTTGGTGCGCCGCACTTTGAATGGCTCTAATTAAGGGCATAACTTCTATTGCCTTGTTATTGCAAGCTATATAAAACAGTTAGTTAGGTATTGGCACGTTAATTGCATTATGAATGTCGTTAAAAATTACTTGGTAGCACTAAAATGGAAAAATTAATTTCGGCAAACGACGTATTATTCGTATTGTTAGGCGCCATAATGGTGCTTGCGATGCATGCGGGCTTTGCTTTTTTAGAATTAGGTACAGTACGTAAAAAGAATCAAGTCAATGCCTTGGTAAAAATCATGGTTGATTTTTCGGTGTCGACAATTGCTTACTTTTTTATTGGCTATAGCATTGCATATGGCGTTAATTTCTTTAGTGGTGCCGAACTTTTAGCGGCTCAAAATGGCTTAGGGTTGGTAAAATTCTTCTTCTTACTCACCTTTGCTGCAGCAATTCCAGCCATTATCTCCGGCGGCATCGCCGAACGCGCAAAATTTAATCCTCAATTGATTGCTACGTTTGTTTTAGTTGGATTTGTTTATCCATTTTATGAAGGTATTGCCTGGAATAACCATTACGGTTTTCAAGATTGGCTAGTAAGTTTATTTGGTTTTAAATTTCATGATTTCGCAGGTTCAGTAGTCGTGCACGCAATGGGCGGTTGGATTGCATTATCGGCAGTTCTTTTGTTAGGTGCTAGAAGTGGGCGTTATAGTGCGGATGGCCGTATACATGCCCATCCACCGTCAAGCATTCCCTTTCTAGCCTTAGGTGCCTGGATACTTACTGTAGGTTGGTTTGGTTTTAATGTGATGTCCGCGCAATCCATACAAGGTATTTCAGGCTTAGTTGCAGTCAACTCACTAATGGCATTGGTTGGAGGTACTTTAGCTGCATTGGTGATCGGTAAAAATGATCCTGGCTTTGTTCACAATGGTCCCCTAGCTGGATTGGTTGCGGTATGTGCTGGTTCCGATTTGATGCACCCTTTAGGCGCCTTGGTGACAGGAGTGGTGGCGGGCGGTTTATTTGTTTGGGCATTTACTAAGACGCAAAATCGCTTAAAAATTGACGATGTCCTAGGTGTCTGGCCGTTGCATGGTCTATGTGGCGCTTGGGGCGGTATCGCCGCCGGCATTTTCGGCAGCAAAGTATTTGGAGGCTTGGGCGGCGTTAGCTTTATGTCTCAGCTGATAGGTACCGCTTTAGGTGTGGTCATTGCTTTAGCCGGTGGAGCCATTGTCTATGGCGTACTAAAAATAACTGTCGGCATTCGTATGGGTCGTGAAGAAGAATTTGATGGGGCGGATTTGAGTATTCATAAAATTGCTGCCGGAACAGATGACTAATCTCATCATCATTAAAAAGTGACATCCATTAAGCCACTTTTCGAAGTGGCTTTTTTGTATTCAATAATCATGGTGTGCTAAGTGCAAGAAAACGGTTTTAAATCTTTCAGTTGGAATGTTGTATGGCAACCAGAATAAGGCTAGTATTAGCGATCAAAGACACTGGAATGATAATGACTTATTTTTTCGCACAATGGCTAGCAACTGCAATTGCATTATGGGCGAGCAGCTTTATTTTTAGTGGCATAAACTTTCAGAGCACTTCAGCATTACTACTTTCGGCTCTTTTTCTTGGCTTTGCCAATGCTATCTTTAAGCCAATGTTAATTGCATTAACACTACCTCTTACATTCTTTACTTTTGGTCTTTTTTTACTGGTGATTAATGCCCTAGTCTTACTCTTGATCTCATCAATAGTGAAGGGGTTCACAATCAACAGTTTTGGAACTGCGTTCTTCGCTAGTATTTTTATTAGTATCATTAGCATACTTGTTAACATCGCCTTAATAGGCGACTTTGTATTCACAACCTCTAGCTTCACAAACAATGGCACTTGGATTTAATCACTATGAGTCAATTATTTCAGCCATTTTCGATCGGGCCATTAACACTAAAAAATAGGATAGTGATTGCCCCCATGTGCCAATATTCAGCACAGGACGGCATGGCAACAGACTGGCATCTTATTCATCTTGGTAACTTAGCGTTTTCAGGTGCTGGACTTCTAACTATTGAAGCAACAGCAGTAGAGCCTATAGGCAGGATTACTCCTGCCGACCTTGGCCTTTGGTCAGACGAGACTGAGAATGCCTTAAATAAAATTTTAAAATCCATTCGTCAATATTCTTCTATGCCAATTTCAATTCAACTTGCGCACGCTGGAAGAAAAGCTTCAAGTGATACCCCATGGAAAGGCGGTCAACCATTGCTTATTGAAAATGGAGGGTGGCAAACTGTAGCTCCTTCAGCCATCTCCTTTGATGATTCTGCCAGATTACCAACGAGCCTTTCTATCAAAGATCTAAATCGAATTAGAGAGTGCTTTATTGCTTCCGCTAAAAGAGCTGTCAAAATAGGAATCGACGTTATTGAAATTCATAGTGCTCATGGTTATTTATTGCACGAATTTCTATCGCCCTTATCCAATCAAAGATTAGATCAATATGGGGGATCTCTTGAAAATAGGATGCGCTTCCCTCTAGAAGTCTTTGAAGCTATCAGAAAGAATATCCCAGAGAATTTTCCATTAGGGATAAGAATCTCCGCTACAGACTGGGTTAAAGGTGGCTGGGATATTAATCAAAGCATCATGCTGACAAAAGCTTTGGAACCATTCAATTGTAACTTCATTCATGTTTCAAGTGGCGGAATATCGGCTAAACAAGTCATTCCGAACGAACCCAATTATCAAGTAAGTTTTGCAGAAAGTATTCGTAAAAATACAAAAATACCTGTCATCGCAGTTGGGCTTATTACGGACCCGGATCAAGCCGAGAAAATTCTAAAAGAAGGCAAGGCCGATCTTATCGCTCTAGCTAGAGGTGTGATCTATGATCCAAGGTGGCCATGGCATGCTGCTGCACATTTTAATGCTAGTGTCGATGCCCCTCCTCAATACTGGCGTTCCAAACCAAGTGGGCTTCACAATTTATTTAAGCTGAAAGAGAATCTAATTTAGACGTAGGTAAAAAATTAGCGTTGGGCTTCTATCAACAAACGTCGAAAAAGGCTTTATAGACTTTATCCAAATTAATTGAGCCCAAAGAAGTAAAGCATCGGGCGATGCTTAATCATCAAGTTTCGTTCTTATCCACAAAATGCTGGACAACGACACAACCAATCATATCTCCTTCGACATTGACTGCCGTTCGGACTGTATCTAACAAACGATCTATCGGCAGTAATATTGCAATTGCTTCGACAGGTAAGTTAACTGATTGGAGTACCATCACCATAGTCACCATCCCCGCACTGGGTATCCCAGGAGCACCTATAGAGACTGACATAGCCGTTAAGCATATGATTATTTGCTGAATAAAGTTGAGATCTAGCCCAACTAGATTAGCGACAAACAAAGCAGCAGCCCCTTCGTATAAAGCGGTACCATCCATATTCAAATGTGCACCAAGTGGAATAACAAAACCCGTCACTGAAGGACTCACACTCAAATTTTGCTCAGCACATCTTAAAGTAATCGGCATCGTGGCAGAACTAGAACTGGTTGCAAATGCCGTCACTAAAGCTTCTTTTGCACCATTAAAAAATACAAGTGGATTCATCTTAGTCACTGCAAATAATATCAATGGCAATATCACTAGCCCATGAAAAAGTGTTGTTCCAAAAACTACCGCAATGAATTTAATCAAGCTCGTCAATAGCGCCGCATTTTGCGTTGCAATGAGCTTCGTTAAAAGTGCGAAGATACCTAATGGCGCAATTTTCATAATCCATTCAAGACATCCCAGACTTAATTCAAAGATGTCATTGAAGAGTTTATGCAGAGATTGATAGCGCTCACCATTCGCAATTAAAGAAACCCCAATAATGATTGATAATGCAACGATTGAAAGCACATTACCCTGCGCCAGGGCTGCGAAAGGATTCATAAACAAACCATGCAGAAATTTCTCAATGAACTCTGCAGATGTTATTTGATTGCCAGCTACATAACTAGCTTGAGTACCAAACATGTTGAGACTTAATCCAACGCCAGGTGAGAAAATGCGGGAAGCACTCACACCTACGGCTACAGATATACTCATTGTGATTAGCGAATAAATTAAAGTGACTATCCAGACTTTATGAATTTGACCTTGTACTCTAAGATTAGTGATGCCAACGATGATAGAGCTAAAAATCAACGGCACTAAAATCATCTTGAGTAGCTCAATAAATACACCACCGACCAATCCGGAAACATAAATAGTATTGATCGAAAATTTCGTTGCACCGCCTACTTTAGTTAATAAAAATCCAAGAAAGACTCCGCTCAAAGCACCGAGCATCATTTTTTGATTATTGGTCAGTTTTATCATAGGCATGAATATAACACAGCAAAACACTTATTCATTTTTACCATTTTAAAATGCTGTTTAGATCATAAACAGCTACAATTAACCCCTCGGAAGAACGACTGACAAACTATGAAATCAATTCTTTTAGTTGCACTAGGTGGAGCGCTCGGATCTGTCACGCGCTTTAAATTATCTGGCTGGATACTACACAACAGCATTAACTGGCGATTCCCATTGAGTACTTTTATGGTGAATATGATTGGTTGCTTAGTGATTGGCTTATTAGCTGGTCTTGCCGCTAAAGATAATTTTTTCAGTGAAAGCGCAAGAGTGTTTTTGTTTACTGGCATCGTTGGTGGATTTACAACTTTTTCTGCTTTTGAATTGGATGCCTTCTTTCTTCTTAAGAAAGGTGATGTATTAGTGGCTGGTAGTTATTTAATGCTAAGTATATTCATTGGGCTCCTCGCTTTGTGGGTGGGATTTTCTTTAATTCCAAATAAAAGTTAGCCCATAAAATCTAGCGCATAGTGATGAGGGCTTTTTATAACGGCCACTTTTTCCAAGTGTTTGTTGATAACTTGGTTGCTAATTACCTCATGAGAGTTAAGATGTAAACAAGCAATTTAATTTCAATATCTAAAGGATATCGTTGGATCTTTCATAGCATGAAATCTGATATTGTCATTAATCAAAACACGCCACTTAGACCTGTTAGCTCCTTAGCAGAGGCTCTTGGTATCGTTGATGCCATCGAAGAGTATGGTAAATTCAAAGCAAAAATAGACCCCTCTAAAATCAAAGATGCCCCCATAAGTAAAGCTGGTAAATTAATCTTAGTCACTTCAATCAACCCAACCGCTGCAGGTGAAGGTAAAACTACTACCACTATCGGTTTGTCCGATGCACTCAATCTTATCGGCAAGCAGTCTTTGGTCTGCTTAAGAGAGCCAGCTCTAGGTCCAGTTTTTGGTAAAAAAGGCGGTGCAACTGGGGGCGGATATGCCCAAGTTGCCCCAATGGAAGATATTAATCTTCACTTTACTGGAGACTTTTCTGCCATTGCATCCGCCCATAACCTACTGGCAGCAATAGTTGACAACCACATTCACCATGGTAATGCGTTAGGCATAGGCACAGTCACATGGCGCAGAGCCATCGACGTGAATGACCGAGCTCTTAGAGCGGGTTTTGACATTGTAGTCGCCTCTGAAGTCATGGCTATTTTGTGCCTAGTCAACAATATCCAAGAACTTAAACAACGTCTAGGCAACATTACAATCGGTTATACGGATGATCAATACCCTATCACGGCAAGAGATTTAAAAGCCGAAGGCGCCATGGCCGCATTGTTAAAAGATGCCCTCAAACCAAATTTGGTACAAACATTACATAACAATCCGGCCATCATTCATGGCGGACCATTTGCCAACATCGCCCATGGTTGTAACAGTGTCATTGCTACTAAATTATCCATGAAGTTAGCTGATTATACGGTGACAGAAGCTGGTTTCGGTTCTGACTTAGGCGCAGAAAAGTTCTTAGACATCAAGTGCAGAAAATCAGGGATTTGGCCAAATGCAGTGGTAATTGTTGCCACGATTAAGGCCATTAAGCTGCACGGTGCAGGAGATCTTAAACAAGGGTTTTACAACTTAGAGCATCATATTAAAAACATCGCGAATAATTTCGACCTGCCAACTACAGTGTGCATTAATAAATATAGCAATGACACGATTGACGAAATTAACTGGTTGATCAATGAGGTATCTAAGTTAGGCATTGCGGCAATTGTTTCATCTCATTGGGCAGATGGCGCCACTGGTGCTGTTAATCTAGCGCAACATGTAGCTGAAATGGCACAACAAGAATCAAACATAAAGTTCGTGTATGCAGATACCGATACTTTTAGCACCAAAATTCAAAAGGTCATTCAAAAGGTGTATGGCGGTAAAGACTATAAAATTTCAGAGGATGACCGAAAGAAATTAATCCAATGGGATGAAAAGTATCCTCATTACCCAATATGTATTGCCAAAACCCACAGCTCACTGAGTGCAAATCCTCTATTTTCAGGGATTCCCGTGAATGAAACCTATCATATTCGTGAACTTAAAATATGTACCGGAGCAGAGTATCTTGTGGTGATGATGGGCAACATCATCACCTTACCTGGCCTCCCACAAAACCCAGCCGCTGAAAATATCAACATTAGCCAAACCGGCAATATTACTGGAATAAGTTAGCGTGCTTTAAGATCCAAGCTAACGGCTAAAAGAATTATGTCTAATATGATTCTCTTTTGTAATGGTATCGTTAGCTGCAACAACTTATTGATAGCAATATTTACACCCCAATGACGCCCCGTAAAAAAACCTTAGATATCAGCCTTATCGCTTCCTACCATTCTGCAAATTACCACGTGTACGCAACACCGGCGTTCACACTCAATATAGGAATCACTAGTCAGCCTCTTAAAGCGCTTTATCAATCAGTCAATGTAAAATCGGCTGGTTTTTTAACAGCTTACAACCCCCATAGTCAACCACTCGGCGAAGAAGAAAACAAGAAGAGAAACGATCAATTAATCACTGAACTTAAGCAGCATCACTTGAAGCTTATAAATGGGATTGGCCAGTGTCCAGAGAGCGAGTGGCTAGGGGAAGAAAGTATTTTAGTATTAGGAATTAGCCTTAAATCCGCAAAAGCACTTGGCAAACAGTATGGACAAAACGCCATCGTCTGGTGTGATCATGACGCAGTTCCACAGCTAGTTTTTTTGGTTTAACGAGCTGACTGATGAGCAAAAAAAATCTACCTCACATTTCATGAAAATTAGATCATTTTAAATAGAGTTATTTAGAAGCATCTCTATCTTGACCCTTACTTTATAGTGCGGCATACGCGCATCCTTGCTATCATTTGTACTGGTGAAACGAGGTATAGATTAATGAGCACATATAGTAATATTGATGTAAACGAGTTAGTTAAAAAAATGGCCACTGAGTCTATGTTGCTAGTAGATGTCCGCAATGCAGACGAAGTTGCACGCGGTGTTATTGCTGGCGCAATTCACATTCCATTGGCTTTATTACCATTGCAATATGATGAAATCGCCAATGCAGATAATGTCGTGTTTTATTGTCATAGTGGCGTGCGATCAGCGCATGCAGCGTTATTTGCAGCTAACAAGGGTTGCAAGCAGCCTTCTAACTTAGTTGGAGGCGTGCTAGCCTGGGCTAAGGCTGGGCAGCCTTTTGTACCGATGGCAGAAAGGAACAAGAATTAATGGAATTTGTGAAAGTGGTGGATGCTTCAGGACTAAACTGCCCTCTACCTATTTTGCGTTGCAAAAAAGGCTTAAGCGAAATTGAAGCGGCTCAAGTATTAAAAATTATCGCGACTGACCCGGGTTCGGTAAAAGACTTTAATTCATTTTGTGCACAAACTGGACATACACTGCTGCAACTGGATCAAGATGGAAAAACCTTCACTTTTTATATTAAAAAACGTGTGACCTAACCCTACACAGGTAAAATCATGGCTAAAAAGTTGGCACTTATCGCCTCTAAAGGCTCACTAGACTGGGCTTACCCGCCATTTATTCTGGCATCAACAGCGGCAGCACTGGACTATGAAGTCAGTATATTTTTTACATTCTACGGCCTCACGTTACTTAAAAAAGACCTGAGTGATTTAAAGATTTCACCATTAGGTAACCCTGCGATGCCAGTGCCAGTGCCGATGCCCAACTTTGTGCAAATGTTACCAGGCATGGAGAGCATAGCGACCATGATGATGAAGCAAAAGATTGCATCTAAAGGTGTCGCCAGTATTGAAGAGTTACGCAGTGCTTGCTTGGAGAGTGGCGTTAAATTTATAGCCTGCCAAATGACAGTGGATCTCTTTGACTTTAAGCCCGCAGATTTTATCGATGGGATAGAGTTTGGAGGCGCAACCACTTTCTTTGAATTTGCTGGCGAGTCCGATGTAAATCTCTTTATTTAAGAGTTCTGATCAATCCGCAAAAATAGGGCCAGCCGCGCCCTTTCGTTAAATTTACTTAAGTTTAGCCAGTTGACTTTGCAATTTCTCTAGATTAGCACTGAACTCAACAACTCTTGCTTGCTCTTGCTCGACCACTGCTGCGGGTGCTCGTGCTACGAAGCTTTCATTGCCAAGTTTGGCATTGGCCTTACCAATTTCACCTACTAGCCTAGCGATCTCTTTACTTAATCGCTCTTTCTCAGCTTCGAGATCAATTTCAACTTTTAACATAAGCTTAAAGTCTTCAACAATCATTACTGGTGCATCGGCTTCAGGCAACTCATCGACAATGGTCACTTCTTCGAGTTTAGCCAAGGCTTTCAGATAGGGCGCATAAATTCCTAATTGTGCGGCATTACCTACAGCGATCAAAGGCACGCGTGCTGCAGGGGAAATGCTCATCTCACCGCGTAGGCTGCGACAAGCATCAACCGCTTGTTTCAATAAGCTGACCCAGGATTCTGCAGCAGCATCAATTTTGCTATGCTGGGCTTGCGGATAAGCTTCAAGCATAATACTAGCCCCAGTTCTTCCACTCATTGGACCTATGGTTTGCCAAATTTCTTCGGTAATAAAGGGCATAACTGGGTGTGCTAATCGCAAAATGGTTTCAAGCACGCGTAATAACGTGCGTCGTGTAGCACGCTTTTCAGCATCACTACCCTGCTGCACTTGCACTTTTGCTAGCTCTAAATACCAATCACAGTATTCATCCCATACAAATTCGTAAATCGCTTTGGCAGCTAAGTCGAACCGGTAATCAGCAAAGGCTTTTTCTACTTCAGCTTCTGTGCGCTGCAGTGTCGAAACTACCCACCGATCGGCTTGCGAGAAAGTTAAGTACCCATCAGGTTGTGTCTTACAGTCCTCCATCCCGCAATCCTGGCCTTCGGTATTCATCAGCACAAAGCGCGTAGCATTCCACAATTTATTACAGAAATTGCGATAGCCATCACAACGCTGTAAGTCAAACTTGATGTCGCGTCCAGGTGAGGCCAAGGCGGCAAAAGTAAAGCGCAAAGCATCGGTACCATACGCGTTAATACCGTCAGGAAACTCTTTACGTGTGCGTTTTTCTATTTGCTCGGCTTGCTTAGGGTTCATTAAACCAGTAGTACGTTTTTTGATTAAATCGTCCAAACCTATGCCATCAATCAAATCAATTGGGTCAAGCACATTACCCTTAGACTTGCTCATTTTCTGGCCTTCGGCATCACGAATCAACCCGTGCACATACACGTGTTTGAACGGAATCTTTCCGGTGATATGGGTAGTCATCATCACCATTCGAGCCACCCAGAAGAAAATAATATCAAAACCGGTGACAAGGACTGAAGATGGCAGATATAAATTGAGTGCCGTATTGGCTTTATCTTTAGCTTTGTCGCCAGTCCAATCTAAAGTTGAGAATGGCCAAAGCGCTGACGAATACCAAGTATCAAGAACGTCCTCATCACGTTTAAGAACTCCGCTATAGCCATCTTTAGCAGCGAGTAGCTTTGCCGAGGCTTCATCCTGTGCTACATAAACTTTTCCGCTATCTGCGTACCAAGCGGGGATTTGGTGCCCCCACCACAGTTGGCGTGAAATGCACCAATCCTGAATATTATTTAGCCATTGGTTATATGTATTAACCCAGTTTTCTGGGTAGAACTTGATTTCACCACTAGCAACAACATCGAGCGCTTTTTGCGTAATGCTTTTTCCGTCTGCAGCAGGCTTACTCATCGCGACAAACCATTGGTCTGTCAACATAGGTTCAATAATCACGCCAGTACGATCGCCGCGAGGCACTTTAAGTTTGTGCTTATCGATTTTGACCAAATAACCTTCTGCGTCTAAATCCAGTACCACTTGTTTACGCGCAGCAAATCTCTCCATGCCTTGATATTTCTTTGGAGCAGCTTCGTTGAGGTTACCTTCTAAACTTAAAATACCGATTATCGGTAATTGATGGCGCTGGCCTACCGCATAATCGTTAAAGTCATGTGCTGGCGTGACTTTAACCACGCCAGTACCGAATTCACGGTCTACATAATCATCCGCAATGATCGGAATTTCACGATCACATAACGGTAGTTTTACGAATTGACCAATCAGATGCGCATAGCGCTCGTCCTCAGAGTGAACCATCACCGCCACGTCGCCCAATAGCGTTTCTGGGCGGGTGGTAGCCACGGTTAAATGCTGCAAGCCATGAATAGCATCAACGCCCACCAAAGGATAGTTGATGTGCCACATAGAACCGTCTTCTTCTTCTTGCACCACCTCTAAATCTGAAACCGCGGTGCCTAGTTTTACATCCCAATTCACCAGTCGTTTTCCACGGTAAATTAGGCCTTCGTTGTATAGGCGCACAAAAGTTTCGGTGACCGTTTTGTTAAGGCCTTCATCCATGGTGAAGCGCTCACGGCTCCAATCTGGGGAGGTGCCCAAACGTCGCATTTGTTTAGTAATACTTCCGCCAGAGTATTCCTTCCATTCCCACACTTTTTCTAAGAATTTTTCACGACCTAAATCATGGCGTGATACCCCCTGCGCATCGAGCTGGCGCTCCACTACAATTTGCGTCGCAATGCCCGCATGGTCAGTGCCTGGCTGCCAAAGCGTATTGTCTCCACGCATGCGATGGTATCGGGTAAGTGCATCCATCAAGGTTTGATTAAAACCATGACCCATATGCAAAGTGCCAGTAACATTTGGGGGCGGAAGCAGAATACAGAAGTTATCTTTTTTACTAGGGTCTAAGCCGGCGGCATAATAGCCACTTCTTTCCCAGAATTCATACCATTTGCTTTCTATGGTTTTAGGATCAAAAGACTTTGCTAATTCTTGCGCTTGCACGCTATTGGTTGTATTTGCAGTATTCATATGTGGGAGATTTTACCACAGCAGGCAGCGGTATTAATAATGCGCTTACCTAGTAAACTTGGTTCCAAAAAGGCAAGGGACTTCTAAGCAGAGCAGACTTTGCACGAACGGTCTCGGCTGAGCTTGATGGTGCGCCACTGCATAGTAAGTGCATCCAGCAATAACAAGCGCCCTTGTAGACTATCCCCTATACCCATCAACAGCTTCATGGCCTCGGCGGCTTGAGTGGTGCCTATCATGCCCACTAGCGGCGCAAAAACCCCGTTGTCGGCGCAACGCATTTCAGTATCTTCACCATTATCTGGAAATAGGCAGTGATAGCATGGGCTATGATCATCGCGCATATCGAATACCGTGACTTGTCCTTCAAAACCAATAGCTGCACCTGATACAAGTGGCTTTTTGAGTTGCACACACAGTTGATTTAACAAATAACGGGTAGCAAAGTTGTCGCTGCAATCAATTACCACATCGGCCTCGTTAATCAGGCTGGAAAACTCCTCTGCAGTCGACTTTTTAGTCACTAACTCCACACTTACATTAGGATTAATCATCGCTAACGTTTGCTGTGCTGACAAGGCTTTATTGACTCCAACTGCCGCGGTAGTATGTGCAATTTGACGCTGTAAATTGGTTAAATCAACCACATCAAAATCACAGATGGTCAACGTACCAACACCACCTGCTGCTAGGTACATTGCCACGGGGGAACCTAAACCTCCGGCACCTACAATCAGGGCATGGCCGTTAACGAGCTTATCTTGGCCTTCGTAACCGATTTGCGGCAAAAGAATATGGCGACTGTAGCGTAGAAGTTGATTGTCATTCATAATTAATAGAAGCTTACCTAAATTTACCAAACGAGCAAGAAAAATGGTGAAAAAATCCACGCCTTCTAATTGTAAAAGCTGATCTGCAAGAGAACTATCCATAAGATTAATAGCGGAAAATAAAAAAGCCCACATCGCTGTGAGCTTTCTTAAAATATGGGGTGGCTGATGGGGCTCGAACCCACGACAACAGGAATCACAATCCTGGACTCTACCAACTGAGCTACAGCCACCATAGAAACAAAAGGGTCATGGTCTGCCCGACAGGAATCGAACCTGTAACCCCCAGCTTAGAAGGCTGGTGCTCTATCCGGTTGAGCTACGGGCAGATTGTGGTTACAAGGCTTTATACTAATAGCATAAAGATTTTCGGGCTGACTATACCCTTAAGTGGCAAAAGTGTTAACTAACTTTTACCACTTAAGTAATGTGGTCGGCGTGGAGAGATTCGAACTCCCGACATCCTGCTCCCAAAGCAGGCGCGCTACCAGGCTACGCTACACGCCGAAGGGCAGAAATATAGCGCAAACCAGACTTACAGTCAATTCTAATATGTTAAAATGTCACTTTATTTTCAATGAAGTCTAAATAACAAGCAATGACCGCTCAAATAATTGATGGCAAAGCCATTGCAGCAAACCTGTTAAATTCGATTAAAGTACGCATAGATGCGCGCATAAATGCCAATAAGCGCGCCCCTGGTTTGGCAGTTATACTTATCGGTGCTGACCCTGCTTCCGCCATCTATGTGCGTAACAAGCGCTTAGCCTGCGAAAAAGTAGGTATACGCTCTAGCGCATATGACCTGCCTATTACTACAACTGAAGCAGAGTTAATCAAGCTCATCAAAGAACTTAATGCCGATGAAAGCGTAGATGGCATATTGGTTCAATCCCCACTACCTTCACAAATTAAAGAAGAACATATTATTGAGTGCATTAGCCCAAGTAAAGATGTTGATGGATTTCATCCATATAATATCGGCATGTTAGCGGTGCGCCAGCCTACTTTGCGCTCATGTACACCGTTCGGTGTAATAAAGATGTTACAGGCTAGTAATATTGATTTAATGGGCTTAAATGCCGTAGTTGTAGGCGTGTCTAATCATGTTGGGCGACCAATGGCACTTGAGCTTTTGCTTGCTGGCTGCACAGTTACCAGCTGCCATCGACATACTAAAGATTTAGGCAAAGCTGTGGCGAATGCTGATCTTGTTGTAGCAGCTGCAGGCAAGCCAGGTTTAATTAAAGGAGATTGGATTAAACCAGGAGCTATCGTAATTGACATCGGTATTAATCGACTAAAAGATGGAAGCATTGCAGGTGACGTAGACTTTAAAGCTGCCAAACAACGTGCCAGCTGGATTAGCCCAGTGCCAGGCGGTGTAGGTCCAATGACTGTGGCTACTTTAATGGAAAATACCTTATTAGCTCTAGAGCTGAAAGAAGCGCAGGCCTAACGGCCTAGTCATTTATCAATTTTTTGCATCAAATATTTAATCAGTGTACACTCACGAGCGCTAAATTATAACCAGTTGGTTTTTAGCACTTCTTTTTTAAGTATCTGGGTACCCATTATGGCTGAAGTTACAACTAAACAATTTACACCCTATCAGGCTAAATCTGATGAAGAGTACATGAACAAAACCCAGCTTAATCATTTTCGCAAGATTTTGAATGACTGGAAAGCAAGTTTGAGCCAAGAACTGGATCGCACTGTGCATACCATGCAGGACGAAGTAACGACATTTGCAGACCCTAATGACAGAGCCAGTCAGGAGTCTGACATTACTTTAGAGTTACGCAACCGCGATCGTGAACGTAAGTTAATCAAAAAAATCGATGATACTTTACGTAATATTGATGATAAAGATTATGGTTACTGCGAGGGTTGTGGGATCGAAATTGGCCTCAAACGCTTAGAAGCGAGACCTACTGCTACCCTTTGTATTGACTGTAAAACTTTAGATGAAATGCGTGAAAAACAGGTTGCCAAGTAATTAACTTGCTAGCTTAACCTTAAGTTTCACCCATAAAAAAGCCCGCTATTACGCGGGCTTTTTAATTTCTAACAATTACTCGTTAGCTTCTGTTTCAGCTTTTGCTTCAGCAGCAGGCGCTTCAATCAAAGCCTTCATACTCAAACGTACTCGACCTTTTTCATCCGCTTCTACTACCTTTACTCTCACTACATCGCCTTCTTTTAAGAAGTCAGCAACCGCATTTACGCGCTGATGTGCAATTTGTGAAATATGCAATAACCCATCTTTACCTGGAATTAGCGACACGATAGCACCAAAATCAAGTAATTTAAGAACAGTACCTTCGTAGATATTGCCGATTTCAACTTCAGCAGTGATTTCTGCAATACGTCGCTGCGCTTCAGCTCCGGCTTCAGAGCTCGTGCAAGCAATTTTCACTGTACCATCTTCTTCAATATCAATCGTAGTACCCGTTTCTTCAGTTAAAGCACGAATGACAGCACCGCCTTTACCGATAACATCACGGATTTTTTCAGGATTGATTTTCATAGTAATGATACGAGGAGCAAATGCTGACATTTCAGTATTTGCTGTAGTCATTGCCGCTTTCATGATACCTAAAATATGTGCACGGCCTTCTTTAGCTTGCGCTAAAGCCACTTGCATAATTTCCGCAGTAATACCGGTGATTTTAATGTCCATTTGTAAGGCCGTAATACCATCATCAGTACCCGCTACTTTAAAGTCCATATCACCTAGATGATCCTCATCACCTAAAATGTCGGTCAATACTGCAACGCGATTGCCTTCTTTAATTAAACCCATCGCGATACCTGCAACATGGTTCTTTAAAGGCACGCCAGCGTCCATCATAGCCAAACTACCACCACAGACTGATGCCATAGAACTTGAACCGTTTGACTCAGTAATTTCAGACACAATACGTACGGTATAACCAAATTCATCAGCACTTGGCAAAGCCGCTAGCAATGCACGTTTAGCTAAACGGCCATGACCTATTTCACGACGTTTTGGCGTACCAACACGGCCTGTTTCCCCAGTAGCGTACGGAGGCATGTTGTAATGCAACATGAAACGATCTTTAAACTCGCCTTGCAATGCATCAATTACTTGCTCATCACGACCAGTACCTAAAGTTGCTACCACTAAAGCTTGCGTCTCACCACGTGTAAACAATGCAGAACCATGGGTCCGTGGCAATACACCAGTACGAACAGTAATTGGGCGTACTGTACGTGTATCACGACCATCAATACGAGGTTCACCGTTTAAGATTTGACTACGTACAGTTTTAGCTTCTAGATTGAAGAACTCTGTTTTGATTTTATTGGCTTCATCTGTTGATGTAGACTCAGTAATTAGCTCAGCCAATACGCGATTTTTAATTTCATCTAACTTAGCTGATCGCGCCCCTTTAGCTTTAATTTGAAAAGCTGCATTAACATCCGCACCAGCCAATGTATTCATTTGCTCAATTAAAGCAGTATCTGGCTCTGGAGCTGACCAGTCCCATGCATCCTTACCTGCCTCAGCGACTATTTCATTAATCATTGAGATGACAGCCTGCATCGCTTGATGACCAAACACGACAGCACCCAACATGACTTCTTCTGATAGTTCTTTAGCTTCTGACTCAACCATCATTACTGCAGTTTCTGTAGCTGCAACGATTAAATCTAAGTCAGTTTCAACCATCTGTGCTTTAGTTGGGTTAATGACATACTCTTCATTGATATAACCCACACGCGCCGCACCTAGTGGGCCATAGAATGGAATGCCTGAAAGAGCCATAGCTGCAGATGCGCCAATAATAGCTGGAATATCAGAATCAATTTCAGGATCTGATGACATCACAGTTGCCACCACTTGCACTTCGTTATAGAACGCTTCTGGGAATAGTGGGCGTAATGGACGGTCGATTAAACGTGATGTTAATGTTTCTTTTTCTGAAGGACGACCTTCGCGCTTGAAAAAACCGCCTGGAATCTTTCCAGCTGCGTATGTTTTTTCCATGTAATCCACTGTTAACGGAAAGAAATCTTGGCCCGCTTTAACTTCAGTTTTACCTACCACCGTTACTAATACTACGGTATCGCCGTAGCTTACTAATACTGCACCATCAGCTTGACGGGCAATCTCACCTGTTTCAATCGTGAGCTCATGCGCACCATATTGAATACTTTTCTTAACTTTATTAAACATAATTTATCCTTTTCTCTTTTTCAAAATTCGTCATTCACAACCCAATAACGAACACACAATATAGACTTCCTAACTTTCATTGCTGCAAAAGGGCTTATAACCCCAATACAATCAGTGACTGCTTCGATAAGTCTTTAAAACAAAAAAACCGACAGCACCATTAATAGATTGCTGTCGGCTTTTAATTTTAATCACAAAAATTAATCGTCAAAAACCTGACCGGTTCGTGAATATATAATTGCGATGAATTACTTACGTAGACCTAAACGTGCGATTAGCGATTGATAACGCTCAACGTTATTACGTTTAAGATAATCTAACAATTTACGACGTTGACTTACCATTGCCAATAAACCACGACGTGAATGGTGATCTTTTTTGTTAGTTTTGAAATGATCTGTTAAGTAGCTAATGCGGCTAGTCAAAAGTGCAACTTGCACTTCAGGACTACCAGTATCATTAGTACCTTGTTGATATTCTGCCACGATGGTTGCGCGTTCTGCTGCAGTAGTTGCCATAACTTAATCCTAATATTGAGATGTTTTGCGTCAATGCAAAAGCAGGTATTCCCGCTAAAGCATTCATTTATGCATGAAGCAGCATTATATCGACTTAATCTGGACTAATCAACCACATTATCATTATTTATAATCAACCGCTTAGGTGCGATTTTTCCATCATCATCTTGTTCGCCTAACCCTAAAAATTCTTGCTGCTCATTATAGAGTCGGAAGAGGCCTTTAATGCTGACACCACTTTGCCAGACGGCCTGACCTTGACGCAAGTAATGTGTTCTATCCACATCTAAGACAACGGCGGGCAAATGCAATACCGCACTATCCATAGGCATTAATGTTGCCTGGCGTTGGTCTAGCGTCATGGATTCAAACTGCTCTAATGTCACGGTCTGTTCAATATGGTAATTGGCTGTATGCGTTCTCCGTAAGCCAATCAAGTGTGCGCCACAACCGAGGGCAGCACCGATATCCTCGGCCAGTGTACGGATATAAGTACCCTTGGTACAAGTCACCGTTACCTCGCCAATATCGCCCTCAAAACTATTCAAAACTATACTATGAATACTGATAAGGCGTGATTTGCGCTCAATCTCTATGCCAGCACGTGCATATTCATAAAGCGCTTTGCCTTCATGTTTAAGGGCGGAATACATCGGAGGTGTTTGACTGATTTCACCGACAAAATTTGAGCAGGATTGTGAAAATTGGGCCAAGCTTACGTTCACTTCTTTTGTAGTTAGTACCTCCCCTTCAGCATCCCCAGTATTGGTGGTAACGCCTAACTTGATCGTGGCGATGTATGTCTTATCTGCATCTGTTAAATAATGTGCAAACTTGGTTGCTTCACCAAAACACAAAGGCAATAAGCCTGTGGCCAGAGGATCCAAGGTGCCAGTGTGCCCGGCCTTAGCGGCTTGAAATAACCATTTTACTTTTTGAAGCGCTTGATTAGAGGAGAAGCCAAGAGGCTTATCAAGCAACAGGATGCCGCTTATGTTCTTTTTGGGTCTTCTATACTGCAAGGCGTTGACTGTTAAATTTAAGAGTTTTCTGGATTTGAGGCTAATGCCTCATCAATTAACTTGGACATTTTCATGCCATTGTCGATAGAAGCATCGTAGACAAAATGTAATTGTGGCACCGTACGAAGCAGCATACGTTTAGCTAGTTGCGTACGCAGAAAACCAGCAGATTTTTCTAACCCTTGCTGCATACTTTCGCTTGATTTACTGGCGCTATAAAAAATCTTAGCGTGCGCCATATCCCCAGTAACCTCGACAGCTGTAATTGTCACCATACCGACGCGAGGGTCTTTTACTTCAAATTGCAGCAAATCTGCCAACTCACGCTGCATCTGCTCAGCAACGCGGTGACTGCGTGAAAACTCTTTAGCCATTTAATCTATATCCAATCAAAACTTATTGCTGTTAACCCCTTATCTATATTTGAGCATAGATAGGGATGCGCTTAAAGCGTACGTGCTACTTCAACAATTTCGTAAATTTCTAGGATATCACCCACTTCAATATCATTGAAGTTTTTAAGTGACAGACCACATTCAAAGTTGTTTTTCACTTCTTTTACATCATCTTTAAAGCGTTTGAGTGAATCCAACTCTCCGGTATGAATAATGACGTTACTGCGCAATACGCGTACCTTAGAGTTTCGTTTGATCATACCATCTTGAACATAACAACCAGCAATCGCACCAATTTTAGAAATTCGGAATACTTCGCGCACTTCTACCGTACCGATCATGCTTTCTTTTTGTTCTGGAGGCAACATGCCACCCAATGCTGCTTTAATTTCGTCCACAGCTTCGTAGATAATATTGTAGTAACGTGCATCTACACCTAATGTTTCTATTAACTTACGTGCACCTGAATCTGCGCGTACGTTAAAACCGATAATCACAGCTTTAGATGCAGCAGCTAAGTTCACATCGGACTCACTAATAGCACCAACCCCTGTGTGAATGATATTTACCTTAACTTCGCTTGTTGAAAGCTTTTGTAAGCTGGTAGCTAAAGCTTCATATGAACCTTGCACATCTGACTTAATAATAAGGCCTAGCGTTTGGGCAACTCCATCACCCATTTGCTCGAACATATTTTCAAGTTTAGATGCCTGTTGTTTAGCTAATTTTACTTCACGGAATTTACCTTGACGGAAATTAGCAATTTCACGAGCTTTGCGTTCATCATTCAATACGATCATATCCTCACCAGCACTCGGCACATCAGACAATCCTTGAATCTCCACTGGCATCGATGGACCTGCTTCTTTAATATCGTTGCCAGACTCATCAAGCATAGCGCGCACTTTACCGAAAGTAGAGCCCGCTAAAATCATATCTCCACGTCTGAGTGTTCCCGATTGCACCAGAATAGTAGCCACTGGACCGCGACCTTTATCTAGGCGGCCTTCAATCACCAAGCCTTTAGCTGGCGTATTTTTAGGTGCTTGCAATTCCAACAATTCAGCCTGCAATAGAACAGCTTCTAGCAGCTCGTCAATTCCTTGACCAGTTTTAGCTGATACCTCTCTAAACATGACTTCGCCACCAAACTCTTCAGGCACTACTTCTTGCGCCACCAACTCAAGCTTAACGCGCTCAGGCTCTGCACCTGGTTTATCAATCTTGTTGATTGCAACCACTAAAGGTACACCCGCTGCTTTAGCATGGTGAATCGCTTCTATAGTTTGTGGCATCACACCATCATCGGCAGATACTACCAGAATGACCACATCGGTGGCCTTTGCACCGCGGGCACGCATAGCAGTAAACGCTTCATGGCCTGGAGTATCAAGGAATGTAACCATGCCACGAGGAGTTTCAACGTGGTAAGCGCCGATATGCTGCGTAATTCCGCCAGCCTCTCCTGAAGCCACACGGCTACGACGAATATAATCTAGTAAAGAAGTTTTACCATGATCGACGTGCCCCATTACAGTCACTACTGGCGGACGCGCCTCAATCACTGCAGTTGCATGCTCAGCTTCTTCTACAAAGGTATCTGGATCATTGGGTGCAGCAGCAGATGCTTTATGCCCCATTTCCTCTACGATAATAATTGCAGTATCTTGATCAAGTACTTGGTTAATCGTTACCATCATGCCCATGCCCATCAGCGTTTTGATAACTTCACCTGATTTAACTGACATTTTGTGTGCCAATTCGGCAACGGTAATAGTTTCTGGAACCAACACTTCATAAACAATTGCTTCCGTAGGAGCATTGAAAGCATGTTGTGCATCATCATCAGATTGGTGTCTATGCTTACCTTTTGGCGCACGCCAGCCTGGCTTACCCGCATTCGTATCACCACGCGTTTTTAAACCACGCTTTTTATTTTCGGCATCAGTCCACTCTTTATTGTTGCCTTTGCCTTTCTTTGCTTCTTTCGCAGCAGGTTTTGCCGCACCATCTTTAGCTACAGGCTTATGCAATGTTCCCTCAGAAAGCTTAGCTGCCTTAATTTTAGCTTCCTCTGCATCTGCTAGTTTCTTGGCTTCCTCATCCACGCGACGCTGGGCTATTTCTTGTTTTTTACGTAAATCATCCGCCTGCATAGAGGCTAATGTTGCGTGACGTTTAGCCTCGTGTTCACGTAAGGCAATCTCATCCGCACCCAATAAGTCTTTACGACTAATCGTTTTAACAATGACTGGTTCAACTATAGCAACTTGTGCAACAACCTCTTCAACAACAGGCAGCTCCGTCGCCTCGACCTCTGGTACTAACACTTCAGGTGCCTCAGGTATAACTTCAACTATTTCAGGACCTGATACTTCAAGCACGACAGGAGTTTCTTCAACTTCAACAACTGGGGTTTCCGCAACATCAAGCGCGACTTCCGCCGGCTCAATTACATCATTGACATCTCGTTGTTCAATAACACGTTTTTTACGCACTTCAACTTGGATGGTGCGCGCTTTACCGGTGTTATCTGTTTTTTTAATTTCAGTGCTAGATTTGCGCGTTAAGGTGATTTGACTCTTAGGTGCAAGCGTGCCGTGTTCTTTACGCAAATGCTCGAGCAAAGAGGTTTTATCCGATTCACTTAGCCCATCTTCTGCATTTGATTTATGCACGCCAGCGCTTTTCAGCTGTTCTAATAACAATGCTGTTGGCAGCTTTAATTCGCCAGCAAATTGTTCTACGGTTGTTTGTGCCATCTTGTTGCTCCAGTGTTCTTTTTCTAAGCTTTATTGCCTAGCGTTACTGCTTTATTGCTTTCAATGTATTGAATAAATATTCGTATTTAATCGATTATTTGAACCAAGGTGCGCGCGCAGTCATGATTAGTGTTTTTGCACGTTCTGCATCCATATTAGTTAGATCAACCAACTCATCAACAGCTAATTCAGCAAGATCGTCCATTGTTGGAATGCCCTTTGAAGCTAAAAGATGTGCTGTTTCGTCATCCATGCCTTCCATTGTTAATAAATCATCTGCTGCTTCTTCAACTTTTTCTTCTTTAGCAATCGCTTCAGTTAATAAAGCTGCACGCGCACGTTTACGTAATTCTTCAATAGTAGCTTCATCAAAAGCTTCAATTTGATTCATTTCTGCAAGTGGCACATAAGCAATTTCTTCCAGAGTACTAAAGCCCTCTTGCACTAGAATTTCCGCAACCTCAGCATCAACATCTAACTTATCAATAAATAATTGGCTAACGCCTGCAAACTCTGCCTGATTTTTCTGAGCGGCTTGATCTACCGTTAAGATATTTAATGTCCAACCAGTAAGTTCAGAAGCCAAACGTACATTTTGACCATTACGGCCAATAGCTAATGCTAACTGCTCTTCTTCTACGACAATATCCATGCTATGCGCATCCTCATCAACCACAATGCTAGAAACTTCTGCAGGTGACATGGCATTAATAACAAATTGTGCAGGTTCAATACTCCAAAGCACAATATCAACACGCTCGCCAGCCAATTCAGCCGTTACTGCTTGCACTCGAGAACCGCGCATACCAACACAAGTACCCACTGGGTCTATACGCTGATCATTACTTTTTACAGCAATTTTTGAGCGTAAACCAGGGTCTCTTGCTGCTGCACGAATTTCTAACAATCCATCCTCAATTTCAGGAACCTCTAACTCAAATAAGCGCACTAAAAAATCAGGAGTTATTCTAGATAAAATTAATTGGGGCCCACGTCCACCTCTTTCGATGCGCGAAAGAAACGCACGAACGCGGTCACCAACACGTAAATTTTCTTTAGGGATCATTTGTTCGCGTGGCAACAAAGATTCAATACGACCAACTTCAATAATCGCATTACCTTTTTCCATGCGCTTAATTACGCCAGTAACTAGCTTTTCATCACGAGCTAAAAAATCTTCCAGAATTTGCTCGCGTTCTGCCTCACGTACTTTTTGCAAGATAACTTGCTTTGCTGCCTGAGCACCTATGCGGCCAAACTCAATGCTTTCTAAAGGTTCCTCATAATAGTCGCCAATCGTTAGGCCTTTTGAACGATCATCTTCTTCATCAATTTGGAATGCAGAATTTTCTAGCAAATCATATTCCACATATTGCCAACGCCTAAATGTTGAATATTCGCCTGATTCACGGTCTATAGCTACGCGAATATCAGCGTCATCATGATGTTTTTTCTTAGTGGCTGAAGCCAAAGCAAGCTCAAGTGCGGTAAAAATTACCTCTTTACCCACATTTTTTTCATGCGCTAAGGCATCTACCAATAATAAAATTTCACGACTCATCATCTATCTCCGACTATTAATTTCAAAATGCTATTTTATAAATAGCATTATCTAAAATACATCAATTTAAAATACTGGGTTTAATCGAGACTTATCAATATTTGTCAGCTCAATTTTATATATTACGCTGTCACAATCCAGAATCAATATCCCATTTTGCAAGCCACGTATAAACCCAACAAAATTCTTTTTGGTTACTTTTTCTTCTTTGGCCCCAGCTTTATTGCTGGTTACCGTCTCAATTATTGGCACATGCAATTTAACAGTGGCACGTTCGCCAATAAATCGTATGAAGTCTTCTTCTTTTTTAATTACACGATCCATGCCCGGCGATGATACTTCCATTCGGTCGTATTCAATCTCATGCTCAACCGCAAACAAATTACCCAATTGGTTACTCACCAATACACAATCGTCTATATTGACGCTGTCTTTCATATCAACAGGGTTTTTCTTATCAATAAATACACGAAGCACTTTTCCTCGATTCGAAATCTCAAGGTCAACCAATACATACCCCAACTGGGATACTGACGTCTCTATCAATGTATTTAAGTCTCGCATGGTACTTAGCCCCCAATTCATGCAACATTTGTCTTAAAAAGCTACATAAGTTGCAGAAACAAAAAATGGGCACAAAGCCCATCAACAAAATCAATCACTATTATACCAATCAATTCAATGAATTGGAATGACTGAGTACAATTGTTTTCAACAAGTAAAGTCAGTTACAACCCTACCTAAACCCACAATATTCCAACATTCAATCAGGTGCACTGGCGAACTTCTAAAAGCAAAAAGCCCCGCTACTTCCATAGAGGGGCTGATGCTGTCCCCCTAGCGGAGGCACTAATAAATAGCTTGGCAGTGACCTACTTTCGCATGCAAAAAGCATACTATCATTGGCGCAGATTCGTTTCACGGCCCTGTTCGAGATGGGAAGGGGTGGGTCCAAACCGCTATGGCCGCCAAGCATAACTGGTAACTCTTGTGCGCTGTTGGAGTTTCCTCCAATTGCCTATCACAAGCAGAAATGCTGTGCGCTCATTCCTATTTTCATAAGAATAGCGTCTTAAACTTCATCATCACTTATCACTAAGCAATCATGCAGTTTTTAACAAACAGAAGAAGTAAAGTAATGGCGTTCTTTGATTACATTGTCTCACTAACCTTTTATAAAAAAGTTACTCCAGTAACACCTGCCACTCAACTCAATAATGACTTTCATCACCATCAGGTTCAAGTTTTAAGGTTATAGGATCAAGCCTCACGAGCAATTAGTAACGGTCAGCTTAACGCATTACTGCGCTTCCACATCCGTCCTATCAACGTCCTGGTCTCGAACGACTCTTCAGGGGGGTTAAACCCCCAGGGAAATCTCATCTCAAGGCGAGTTTCACGCTTAGATGCTTTCAGCGTTTATCTCTTCCGTATTTAGCTACCCGGCTATGCCATTGGCATGACAACCGGTCCACCAGAGATACGTCCACTCCGGTCCTCTCGTACTAGGAGCAGGTCCCTTCAAATTTCCAACGCCCACGGCAGATAGGGACCAAACTGTCTCACGACGTTTTAAACCCAGCTCACGTACCACTTTAAATGGCGAACAGCCATACCCTTGGGACCGGCTACAGCCCCAGGATGTGATGAGCCGACATCGAGGTGCCAAACTCCCCCGTCGATATGAACTCTTGGGAGGAATCAGCCTGTTATCCCCAGAGTACCTTTTATCCGTTGAGCGATGGCCCTTCCATACAGAACCACCGGATCACTATGACCTGCTTTCGCACCTGCTCGACCTGTCCGTCTCGCAGTCAAGCAACCTTATGCCATTGCACTATCAGTACGATTTCCGACCGTACCTAGGTTACCTTCGCACTCCTCCGTTACTCTTTGGGAGGAGACCGCCCCAGTCAAACTGCCCACCATACACGGTCCCCGATCCAGCTTATGGACCTAGGTTAGAACCTCAACAACATCAGGGTGGTATTTCAAGGTTGACTCCACGAAATCTAGCGACTCCGCTTCAACGTCTCCCACCTATCCTACACAAATCTTGTCAAAGTCCAATGTAAAGCTACAGTAAAGGTTCATGGGGTCTTTCCGTCTAGCCGCGGGTAGATTGCATCTTCACAAACATTTCAACTTCGCTGAGTCCCGAGAGGAGACAGTGTGGCCATCGTTACGCCATTCGTGCGGGTCGGAACTTACCCGACAAGGAATTTCGCTACCTTAGGACCGTTATAGTTACGGCCGCCGTTTACTGGGACTTCGATCAAGAGCTTGCACCCCATCAATTAATCTTCCAGCACCGGGCAGGCGTCACACCCTATACGTCCACTTTCGTGTTTGCAGAGTGCTGTGTTTTTATTAAACAGTCGCAGCCACCTTTTCACTGCAACCCCATCGAGCTTCGAGAGCAAGTCTCTACACTCTACCGGGGCGCACCTTCTCCCGAAGTTACGGTGCTAATTTGCCGAGTTCCTTCTCCCGGGTTCTCTCAAGCGCCTTAGAATTCTCATCCTGCCCACCTGTGTCGGTTTGCGGTACGGTTCTAATATAACTGAAGCTTAGTGGCTTTTCTTGGAAGCTTGGTATCAATCACTTCATGCACAAGTGCACTCGTTATCACGCCTCAGCATTAACGACTCCCCGGATTTGCCTAAGGAATCTGCCTACACGCTTGAACTGGGACTTCCAACACCCAGCTGACCTAACCTTCTCCGTCCCCACATCGCATTATATTAAAGTACAGGAATATTAACCTGTTTCCCATCGACTACGCATCTCTGCCTCGCCTTAGGGGCCGACTCACCCTGCGCCGATGAACGTTGCGCAGGAAACCTTGGGCTTTCGGCGAGGGAGCTTTTCACTCCCTTTATCGCTACTCATGTCAGCATTCGCACTTCTGATACCTCCAGCAACCCTCACAGATTGCCTTCGCAGGCCTACAGAACGCTCTCCTACCATGCATACACTCCGAAGAGTGCAGCATCCGAAGCTTCGGTTGCGTGCTTAGCCCCGTTACATCTTCCGCGCAGGACGACTCGACCAGTGAGCTATTACGCTTTCTTTAAATGATGGCTGCTTCTAAGCCAACATCCTGGCTGTCTATGCCTTCCCACTTCGTTTTCCACTTAGCACGCCATTTGGGACCTTAGCTGTCGGTCTGGGTTGTTTCCCTCTTGACCACGGACGTTAGCACCCATGGTCTGTCTCCCGTAATTGCATTTCTCAGTATTCGGAGTTTGCAATGAGTTGGTAAGTTCTTATGAACCCCCTAGTCATAACAGTGCTCTACCCCCGAGAATGATATACGAGGCACTACCTAAATAGTTTTCGGAGAGAACCAGCTATTTCCAAGTTTGTTTAGCCTTTCACCCCTATCCACAGCTCATCCCCAAATTTTTCAACATTTGTGGGTTCGGACCTCCAGTACCTGTTACGGCACCTTCATCCTGGCCATGGATAGATCACTTGGTTTCGGGTCTACACCCAGCAACTAGACGCCCTATTCGGACTCGCTTTCGCTACGCCTCCCCTATCGGTTAAGCTTGCTACTGAATGTAAGTCGCTGACCCATTATACAAAAGGTACGCAGTCACGGAACAAGTCCGCTCCCACTGTTTGTATGCATACGGTTTCAGGATCTATTTCACTCCCCTCCCGGGGTTCTTTTCGCCTTTCCCTCACGGTACTAGTTCACTATCGGTCGATTACGAGTATTTAGCCTTGGAGGATGGTCCCCCCATGTTCAGACAAGGTTTCTCGTGCCCCGCCCTACTTGTTGCTATCCTAGTTCCACACACGGGATTTCGTATAAGGGGCTATCACCCTCTATGGCCGGACTTTCCATTCCGTTCTACTATCGCATGTGCTAAAAATAACTGGCTATTCCATGTTCGCTCGCCACTACTTACGGAATCTCGGTTGATTTCTTTTCCTCGAGCTACTTAGATGTTTCAGTTCACTCGGTTCGCCACCATGTCCCTATATATTCAGGACCGGTTACCCTTGCGGGTGGGTTTCCCCATTCGGACACTTCCGGATCAAAGCTTGTTTGCCAGCTCCCCGAAATTTTACGCAGGCTACCACGTCCTTCATCGCCTGTAATCGCCTAGGCATCCACCATATGCACTTATTCGCTTGATCCTATAACTTTAAAACCTGAACCCTTTTAAATATTCAAGCCTCGTGACGCATGAGAACGTCAGCTACAGGTGTTTCTAAAGCAACTTTTTTCCTACACTGCAAGGTTGTACAGTATAGGAAGGTTTTTTGTTTCATTTAATACTAGGTTATTTCGTGTGTGATCCATATCGCTATACATCACTACACTATCTAACCGGAACTAAACAAAGCAAAATGTTTCGATTTTGCAATCAATTACTACCCATTTTGAACACACAACCTCATCACAAAGTTATGTGCTCACTTTACTTCTTCCATTTTGTTAAAGAACAGTCTAGTTAAAAACTAGAAGCAAACATTCATCAACGAACGCTTGCTTCTAATCTCTTGCCTAATCTATTACAGCAGCATCAAAGTGATTGGTG
>Ga0364886_10073_pt1 | contig 64175 bp, 66 predicted proteins | sample ExccelJu500001D3_4_FD_206926 | JGI IMG/M metagenome (GOLD analysis project Ga0364886, IMG submission 206926) | Enriched cells from Trout Bog Lake Hypolimnion, Wisconsin, USA - BchlTB.July23.5000.01.D3 | ecosystem: Environmental > Aquatic > Freshwater > Lake > Hypolimnion/Profundal zone | place... | reverse complement strand
TCGTGGGCTTAAGGTAGCAATTGTGGGTGATATTGTTCATAGTCGAGTAGCTAAATCGAATATTCATGGGTTAACTACTTTGGGCTGCGAAGATATTCGAGTGATTGGTCCTGAGAGTTTGTTGCCTAGTGATTTAGATATGCTTGGAGTAAAGGTCTTTCACAGCATGGAAGAAGGCTTAAGGAATGTCGATGTGGTGATGACTTTACGTATTCAGAAAGAGCGTATGGAGGCAGGACAAGTCCCTGAGGGTGCCGCTTTCTTTAAACAATACGGCCTCACTCCTGCACGTTTGGCTATTGCAAAGGGTGATGCTATTGTGATGCACCCAGGACCCATGAATCGCGGAGTTGAAATTGACTCTGCGGTAGCTGATGGCCCTCAATCAGTGATCCTCAATCAAGTGACTTTCGGCATCGCTGTCCGTATGGCGGTGATGTCTATTGTGGCTGGCAATTAATAGATTCATTAATTAATCAGTGACGTTAAATTCCGAGCCTCAGATACAAAAAAAGCATTGGCTGATTTTGTCGCATGGTTTTAATATGGACGGCCGCGCTTCGAGCCAAACGATTACCGATAAGATCCCTTATTTATTAGATGCTGGGATTAAGCCAATAGTATTTAGTGCCATTACTGGCATTAAAGATCAGAGATTCCCTCACCACCAGTTTTTAGCTTGGGGTCCGGCTGCATTTCGTTTTGATTTTCGTCACTGGATCGCTAATAAATATGGCAGAAATCTTTTTTATAAGATTTCAACAGGGCTAGTTTCACTACTTTTAGCCCCTTTTATTGCTCTTGAAAAATTTTGTTTGGGATATTCCAGCCAATGGTCATGGGCTATACCTGCATTTATTCACGGGCTTACATTGATCCGATCTGGAAAAGTAGATTTAATTTACTCTACTGGGGGTGCGTGGTCAGCGCATTTAGCGGCCTTATGGTTGAAGAAAAAAACAGGGACCACTTGGATTGCAGAGATTCATGACCCATTAATTATTCGCAGGGATGCAAATGACCTAGGGTTTGAAAAGCCGAAGAACCGTGATGCAAAATTTAGACAATATTTAGAAAGGCAGATTTGTAAATACTCGGATTTAGTGTGGTGGTTTACTGATGGCGCTTTGCATTACGCAAAAGTCAGAAATACAAATTTAAATACTCCAGGTAATGCCCATGGATTTGTCGTCATTCCAGGAGCGGAACCTCCCATTAATAAAAAAATGCGTCCAGCAGAGACCTTACATATTTATAGCCATAAACTGCATCTATGCCATTTTGGCTCTTTAGCAAAAGATCGATCACTTTCAGTTATCTTGAATGCGCTAGCTCAGCTAGTAGCAAAGTATCCAGAAGCAAGAGAAAAAATTCAGGTGCATGCTTACGGCGCTCCTTTGGATGACCTGAGTAAAGAAGCCATTCAGAGTCTGCATTTTGAAGATGTTCTGATTACCCACGGCAGGCTAGAAAAAGATCCCATCACTGGCAAGAGTGGTCGCGAAAGAGTGGTGGAGAAGATGCAGGCCGCTGATGTTTTGATTTTGTTACACGGCAATGATGAATGGTGCGCGGAATATATTCCGTCCAAGTATTACGAATACCTCTGGACGGGCAGGCCAATTTGGGCGCTGAGCCATCGAAATCCTCAGTTAGACGGAATGCTTGAGGAGCGTGGAGCTTACTTAAGTCATGCAGGCGATGAGCTGGGTATTGCAATGGCATTAGAGAGAATTTGGCTGGACTGGAAGAGTCAACAATTGATAGAGCCAAAATTGCTGCCCATTGGTGTAGATCAAGCGGCATCTAAAATACTCTCTGAAGTCGAAAAGATAAACTAGGAAAACCCTTGAAAGATCTCGTTCTTTACTGCAAGTCCTACCGCCGGGATTTTCTTCGTGTGAAACGTTTGCTAGCGACAATCGAAAAATACAATACTGACCATATTCCTTTTTACATCTCCACTCCCCAGGAGCAGTATGAGGATTTAATTTCAGTTTTGGGTTCGACTCAGGGCTTTCTTTGGGTTTCTGATGAGTCCATCGTTGCATCGAATCCCAGGGCGCCATTAGGAATTGAGAAAACCAGATCGGGCAGCTTAAGTCAGCAAGCGATCAAGTCGGAATTTTGGCGACTGGAGATTGCTGAGAATTATGTCTGTCTAGACTCGGATTGCATTTTTATTAAAGAATTTGCTAAGGCTGACTTTTTGGCGCCAGATGGAAACCCATATACCGTTATTTATCAGAATAAAGAATTCTTTCAGTTGGCCCTTAACCGCGGTCTGGATAAAGTTGAACTGAATCTTTGCAAAGAAGGTGATCGAGTTAAGGCTTTATTTGGTAGGGAAGGGCCAAATTATTATTGCCCTTGCCCACCTTTTATTTGGTCAGCTAAAGTTTGGCGCTCCCTTGATGAAACATATCTGCAACCTCAGGGACTGACTTTCTGGGATATTTCTAGTGATGATCATCCAGAAACACTGCTTTATCTGGAAGCCTTACTAAATTTTAAGGCGATTCCCTTGCACCCTGTTGAGCAATTATTTAGGATTTATTACTACGACTGGCAATACTATCTCTTGCGCAGAACGGGTGAGACCGAAGATAAATTAAAGAAAAATTACTTAGGCGTTATTTATCAATCTAACTGGGATTGGGCTATGGACTTTGGACAGCCTAGAAAAGCCATCGCTTCCCGTATGCTTCGTCGCATTAAGCGTATTGGACGTTACTTGCAAAGTTATATTTAAGAACATGACATTAACGCCAATACCAATACAGATCTTAGTCATCTCCTTAAAGAGATCTCTTGACCGAAGAAAAAAAGTGGAGCAAGAGATGTCAAAAACTACTCTTCCTTGGAAATTCTTGGATGCGGTTGATGGATCCGCACTGATCACACCTCCGCCAGAATATAAATCAGCCAAGGTGAAAAGATTGCAGGGGTATGACCTAACCCCAAATGAAATCGGGTGCTACCTTTCGCATAAGGAGGCATGGAAGCGCTGTGTAGAGGCTGGTATACCCACTTTAATATTGGAAGATGACTTTGTTTTATCTCCAAATTTTGAAGAGATTCTGCTAACCCTGCTCGCCAATATTCAGTGCTGGTGCTTTGTTAGGCTACAAGGTTTATATGAAGTTCCACACCATCCAATTATTGATATGTCTGGTGTCTCATTGGTCCAGAACAAAGGGGATGCCGTTGGTGCAACTGCTTATCTGCTTAAGCCAGAAATCGCTCAGAAATTAGTTCAGTACTCTGAGGATATTTATGAGCCTGTAGATCATTTTTTAGAGCATCAGCAAAAGCATGGGTTGGCGTTTTTGGCCATCAGACCCTATCCAGTCGACATTACTCGCGTTAAATCAACGATTGCCGATCGGCCTGAGCGTGAGCCAATAATGGGTCTAAAGAAGCGCATTAGATCTGTAGCGCGTGTTTTAGATAGGGCGTTTAGCAAAGATCCCTGGTTTCCAAAGTAATTAACTCAGGGCAGTTTGAATCATATTTTTAAGATAGCTTTTTAAGGGCTCTAAAGTGGGTCTTTGCAAGAGCAATGGCTGATCTACGTAAGAAGCAAGAATTTGCTTTGAGTGCAGTATTTCCGCTAATTGAGAAAAATGACTGCCTGACATGGGCGCAAGGTTGATGAAAGCCTTTGGATTAAAGTCCACTTTGATATTTTCATCGGCCCAGGTTATAGGCAGGCAGCCAGCCATAAATGCTTCGGGAACTTTTTCTGTGTAATAGCCTGGGAACATCCCATTCTCTGGACATAAGTTAAAAGCAAAGTGTTGTAGCTCATTATATTTAATCAAACCACTTTCGGTATGGTTCTTAATCAGGGGATCAAACGATCTGCCAAATTCAATGACATCAATGTGATGTTTGACAGCCGCAAGTAATGTTCCTCTAGGCTCTCTGAGGTGTGATGCAAAAATAGCTGCTTTTTGTGGGCGACTCAGGAAGTCTTCACCTAAGGGCGACATCAGCCTATTTAAATTTAATAAGCGCCCGAATCGCGGGTTTTGGTTGCCACTCACCCCTTCTACACTCCAGTCCACCATCTCCATCCAATAGGGCATCCTAAAGTGATTGGGTTTGGATATGCCTAGATCGAATGAAATGGCGTAGTCACAGTTTTGAAAGTCATGCCGAGTATTTTCACCAGTATGAAAGAGGGTGAGCGGGGTCTCTTTTCTGGAATTGTAAAAAGAGGCAAGACCCTCGCTTAGACCTGAAAAGTAAGGCCTTATTGGTTTTGGGCACCAAGCAAGTCTTTTTTTGCTCAAATTGGCAAAAGGCCCGATAATCAACAAGTCACATTGATTTGGCCTAACCCATTGAATTTGATAGCCTAAGCTCCTGCAGACAGCTGGTAATAGGCTTGCTTTATAGTCTCCGGGCGCCCCCAAAGTGGATACTCGGATTGCTCTCATTAATATCTGACCTTCTAAATACCTATATGAAGTATTCGATTGTAATTACTACCTTTGATAAGCGCTTTGAAAGCGACTTAATTCCCTTGGTAAACAGTATTAAAGCTTTACGTCCCAAAATCGAAGTCATTTTGATGGTTAATGGACCTGGACGTGCGAATTTCGACCAGGAATACCGCTCTAAACTACTCAGTTTTCTTGCTGGTCACCATGATGTTTATCCAACGATCTTTCCTATATTTCAGTCGCTCGCAAAGTTATGGAATAGAGGAATCCTGACATCCTCCAATGAGCGCGTTTTAATCCTCAACGATGACTTAAAAATTCACTTGGAAGATGGCAAGTCTTTTTTTGATGAGTTTGAGCTTGCTTTTATGTCTGCGCCTGAGACATTTACCATCAACGGAAGTTTTTCTCACTTTGTTATAAGCAAGAAAGAAGTCATGGAAGTAGGATTCTTTGATGAGCGTTTGCTGGGTTTAGGTGAAGAGGACGGCGATTTCTTTTGGAGGTATCACGAAAAATTCAATCGAGAAATACCCAATCTCGAAATTGGCCTAATCGACAATATCCACTCAGATGTAACCGATGATGGATACGTTAAGGGCATTCGTACTGCCTCTAAATTTAATCGTGAATTTATCAAAAAACAGAAATATAAAGATATATTATTTGGTGGCTACAAGGGCATGTTCGATAAGAGGGTTAAGAAAATGTTACCCGATGAAACTCAATATCCTTATGAAAAATTCTATTTAGAGAATAAAGATCGTCTTTAATAGCATCTTACAATTTGATACAGGTCCCGCTATCGATGGTGATTGAAGCTTTTATTAAAATTTGGGTATTGCTTGCGAAAATATTTTATGGCAAACAATATTCCTTGATCAGGGTATCTAATGTGTATTGGGTATCAAATTACTCCTATGATAGGGTGGCCAGAGACTATTACCAATACGTCCAATCCTTATTGCTACGGAATCTTTCTGAGATTAAAGGCCCATGCATAGTCACATTTGCCTGTGATAATTTTGACTGGCTCAAATATTTTCTTCCTGTATTCAGGATCGCTTTACAAATTGAACATACGCTGGTAAAGACAGGGGCGAGAGATTCCAGTAATGCACTTGAGGGCTACATTCCAATCCCTCATTCTGCTGAACATTACTCTGTGCGGATTGTCAATTACTTAAAATTAAATAGTGCCGACCTCATTTTTGAATACAGCAAAATTAACCAATTTAATGTGAGCAAGATTTCATCTCTAAAAGCTTATTTTTCAAAGACATTTGTAGTTGCTCCCGCCCTTTATCCGCTAGTACAGAACTCTTTTTCACTGCCTAATCAACGAAAATTTGACACAATCACCTTATTTGGAAATCCAAATGAGCCTCGCAGAAGAAAATTTCTCGCTGAACTCACATCAAAGCAGGTGCGATATCAAAATGTAAATAATGTATTTGATGGTATTGAGGACTTATATCGAAAGACCAAAATTTTGATTAATATTCGACAAACAGACCATCATGACACTCTGGAAGAGTTAAGAATTTTGCCGGCACTGAGATGCGGAGTCATTATTATTAGTGAGCGCGCACCCCTAGTAGAGTTAACTGGATATGAAAAATATATTATTTGGGGTAATTTAGAGGAGTTACCAGCCATTATTTTGGATGTACAAAATAATTATGAAAATTGGCATCAAAAGATATTTCAAAACTCAGGATTTAGAAGGCGCATGGAAAGAATTTATAGAAGAAATGAGTTGGTATCGTTAAAAGCGGTCGAGTTTCTGGGTCGACGATTGTTGGATTCTTAATATTTATCGGAGAGTTTGTGATTCTAGTAACTGGTGGTGCTGGATTTATTGGCGGCAACTTTGTCTTAGACTGGTTAGCTGATCCTAGTGCTGAAGGCATTGTTAATTTGGATAAATTAACCTATGCAGGTAATTTAGCTACTTTAGGGCCCCTTAAGGATGATGATCGCCATGTATTTATTCATGGAGATATCGGTGATCAAGAATTAGTGCAAAAACTCTTAAAGGAATATCAGCCTCGCGCCATCGTGAACTTTGCCGCAGAAAGTCATGTTGACAGGTCAATTCATGGACCTGCCGAGTTCGTGCAAACGAATATTGTCGGTACCTTTAACTTACTTGAATGCGCTCGTGAATATTGGAATTCCTTAGAAGGTAATGCAAAAGAAGTATTCCGCTTTCATCATGTTTCTACTGATGAGGTTTATGGTTCCTTATCAGCAACAGATCCTGCATTTACAGAAACAAAGGCCTTTGAGCCTAATAGTCCTTATTCAGCTTCTAAAGCAGCCTCTGATCATTTGGTTCGTGCCTGGTTTCATACCTATGGATTTCCCGTCGTCACAACTAATTGTTCCAATAACTATGGCCCATATCATTTCCCTGAAAAACTCATTCCATTAGTCATTCTCAATGCGCTCAATAGCAAACCATTGCCAATCTACGGTGATGGTCAGCAAGTACGGGATTGGCTTTATGTCGGCGATCACTGCTCTGCCATTCGTCAGGTTCTGGCAAAAGGGAAGCTAGGAGAGACTTACAATATTGGTGGCCGGAATGAAAAGGCGAATATCGAGGTAGTCAATACAATTTGTAGCATTCTGGATGAATTAAAGCCACGTTCTGATGGCGTGCCTTATGTCAGTCAAATTACTTATGTACAAGATCGCCCTGGACATGATCGGCGATATGCGATTGATGCAAGTAAGGTTGAGCGAGAGCTCGGATGGCGTCCTGCGGAAACATTTGAAACGGGTATTCGCAAGACGGTGCAATGGTATCTAGATAATCCCGCATGGATCGATGGTGTTGTCAGCGGTTCTTATCGAGATTGGCTACAAAAGCAATATACCTAGGCTTTATTTCATATGAAAATCTTGGTCTTCGGTAAGGATGGTCAACTAGGCAAGGCTTTCAAAGTCTTGTTTGATTTTCTCATTCCCACTTTACCTCAGCAACCGATCATTCAATATGTCGGGCGTCAGGAGTGCGATCTGAGTAATGCTGATGCTATTAGTGCGCTGTTAAATCATTTCCATCCTAATTTAATTATTAATGCTTCGGCATACACCGCCGTTGATAAGGCGGAAACGGAAACGGAAGCAGAATTGGCCTATGCGGTAAATGCTATCGCACCTGCAATCATGGCAAAGTATGCGGCGCAGAATGGCGCTACCTTACTGCATTATTCGACAGATTATGTTTTCGATGGACAGAAGTATGGTTTTTATTTAGAGGGTGATATTCGAAATCCCTTGGGTGTGTATGGAAAAAGCAAAGCTGCTGGCGAACAAGCGATCACCCAAGTGTTTTCAAAGGGCTCTCAGGGTCAATATGCCATTCTTCGTACCAGCTGGGTATACGGTGATGGTGGTAATTTCATTCACACCATTTTACGTTTGGCAAAGGATCGCGAAGAGCTCAAAATTATTCAGGATCAATATGGGGTGCCCACCAGTGCAGATTGGTTGGGCAGAGTAAGTTTGAGTCTGACCCTTAATCAACAAGGTAATTTAATCAGCTTCCCATCTGGGATTTATCATGCTGTGCCAGCAGGAGAAACCACCTGGCATGGTCTAGCCTCACTAGTTGTACAAACAGCAGTAGAGGCGGGGGCAATCTTAAAAGCACAAGCGAGCGCTATAAAGCCTATTCTTGCTGTGGAATATCCCTTGCCTGCCCCTAGGCCTATGAACTCCCGCATGTCCACGGATAAGCTGCAGGGGGTTTTGGCCCACCTTGATAGAGTTAACCACACTACTTCAAACTCTTATAATGATTTTTCGCCTCAGTCAGGATTCCCTCCATGGGAGGGTATGGTCCGTGAGTATGTACATAAACTAGTAGCTGACGGTCTCGTTTAGGCTGGTCGAAGTGAAGATAGGGTTGCAATGACAACAAATCGTAAGGGTATTATTCTGGCCGGTGGGTCTGGAACACGTTTATATCCAGTTACTCAAGCCGTTTCTAAGCAGCTTATGCCTGTCTATGACAAGCCAATGGTGTACTACCCATTGAGCACTTTGATGCTGGCCGGTATTCGGGATATTTTATTGATTTCAACACCGCACGATACCCCTCGTTTTACTGAGCTTTTGGGCGATGGCTCTCAATGGGGTTTGAATATTGAATACTGTGTTCAACCATCGCCTGATGGCTTAGCCCAAGCATTTACTCTTGGTAAAAATTTCGTGGGAAATCATCCCAGTGCATTGGTGCTTGGAGACAACATTTTTTATGGCCATGAGTTAGTTAGCCAGCTTGATAGCGCGGATGATCGACAGACAGGCGCTACTGTGTTTGCCTATCACGTGAATGATCCAGAGCGATATGGTGTTGTCGAGTTTGATAACAATTACAAAGCACTCTCAATAGAGGAGAAGCCACTAAAGCCAAAAAGTAACTATGCGGTTACTGGACTCTATTTTTATGATAATCAGGTGTGCGATATCGCCTCTTCCATTAAGCCTAGCGCACGTGGTGAATTAGAAATTACCGATGTCAATCGTGTCTATCTTGAAAAAAGTGAGCTCAGTGTGGAGATCTTGGGTCGTGGGTTTGCGTGGTTGGATACCGGTACTCACGACTCTTTATTAGATGCTGCAGGTTTTATTGCAACTTTACAAAAACGCCAAGGATTAATGGTGGCTTGCCCAGAAGAAATTGCCTATCGTCAGGGCTGGATTGGCGCTGATCAAGTGCAAAAGGTAGCCACACAATTAAGTAAAAATAGTTACGGCCAGTATTTGAGCAAAATTCTGAATGAGCTCAATAGCTCTGCCCAGCCCATCTCTTTATCCGCAAAGAAGATAGGCTGATGAGCACACCCTTCAAACTAAAAGTAAGCCCCACAGCTATTCATGATGTACTGGTGATTGAACCCAAGGTATTTGGTGATGATCGGGGTTGGTTTGCTGAATCGTTTAATGCTCAAGATTTTGCTCTTGCGACCGGTTTGAGTGTGGTATTTGTCCAAGATAATCATTCTTTTTCGCGTCAATGGACGTTGCGTGGCTTGCATTATCAGTTGCAGCAAACTCAGGGAAAGTTAGTGCGGGTAGTGGCTGGTAGCGTCTTTGATGTAGCTGTTGATATTCGCAAGGATTCTCCTACCTATGGAAAATGGGCTGGCATTGAGCTCAGCGCACAAAATCATAAGCAATTGTGGGTCCCGGCTGGATTGGCGCATGGTTTCTTGGTCTTATCAGAAACTGCTGAGTTTTTATATAAGACTACGGACTACTATCACCCCCAAAGTGAAGTATGTCTGGCTTGGAATGATCCCACCATATCAATTGAGTGGCCTTTGCCTCAAGGGGTGACACCTAATATGAATGCCAAGGATTTAGCCGGTTTATTTTGGAATGCTGCTCCTAAGTTCTAATCTGCGCTCAAAAGATAAGATAATGCTCGCATGAGCAAATCCTTACTCAATTTTTCCACACCTATTTCTCCTAAGATTTTATTGGTGAAGCTATCCTCCCTTGGGGATGTCCTGCATAACTTGCCAATTGTTTGGGACTTACGTGCACACTTCCCCAATGCACAAATCGACTGGGTAGTGGAAGATGCTTATGTGCACCTTTTGGAGCCCTTGCTTTCAAAAGAGGAATTTAGAGGAATTGATCACATCATCCCAATTGGCTTACGCCGTTGGAAAAAGAATCTGCTCCAGGCTAAAACTTGGCAAGAGTTTTTTGTATTTAAAAAAGATCTGCAAGAAACGGCTTATGACTTCATTATTGAAACTCAAGGTTTATTGAAGTCAGCTGTGGTTTGTGCCCTGGCTTTGAAGAATGCAAATGCGGTTGTCTCTGGATTAGCTAATGCAACAGAGTTTTCTGGTTATGAACCGCTCGCCAGATTTTTTTACAATCAAGCTGTTCAAGTGCCCACTCAATGCCATGCGGTAGACCGTTCTCGATGGGTAATGTGCTCAGCATTAGACTTGCCTCTCTTGGAGCGTATAGAGTCGCCGCAGTTTTATCCCAAGAAATTTGTGGCATCTATTCCAAAGCAATCTGTATTTGATATTTATTTACCCTACATCTTATTTTTTCACTCCACTGCTAGAGGGGCCAAACGTTGGCCTAATGCGAGTTGGATTTCTTTGGGTAAGAGCCTATCAGAGCAGGGCTACCAATTAGTCCTACCTTGGGGAAGTTTGGATGAGAAGCTAGTTAGCGAAGAGCTTGCAAAGCATATTCCTAAATCTTTTGTTCCGCCAGCTTTCTCGATTGAGCAAGCTTTTTCAGTTATTAATGACGCCGCCTTAATAATTGGCGTAGACACTGGGCTTACTCATTTGGCTGCGGTACTTGGTAAGCCAACGGTTGAAATTTATTGTGACTCGCCTAGATGGAAAACCGAGGGGTACTGGGGAAACCAGATTCAGAATCTTGGGGATACTCAACGGCCTCCCAATATTCAAGAGGTACTTGAGGCTTCTTTAAGACTATTAGCGTAGTAGCGAATTAATGGCTAATAAGTCTTCATCAGAGAGTGTTGAAGCACTGGCTTTTAATTTGAGAGCATTTAGGATTGTGCTGTAACGCGCTAGCTGAAGTTGTGACCTAGTGGTAAATAAAGTATCTACAGCAATTAAGACGTCAATATTAATCAAGGTTCCAACCTGAAAACCAAGCTTGCTTGATTCAACAGCGGACTCTGAAGAGCGCTCTGCCGCTTCATAGGCTTTCACGCTTGCTAGACCACCGTAAAAACCAGTAAAGGCTGCGCGGGTACCTTGAGCCGCAGTACGTCTGGTATTGTCGTAATTTGCTTTCGCAGCGTCCACTAATGCTGCATTTTGACGGATCACCGAGCTGTTAAATCCACCAGACACTAACGGAATGGAAAGCTGTAGACCGAGGGTATTGTTGTACACATTGGTTTGTGCGGGAGTGTAGCTATTGGGGGTGCCGTTTGAAGTGTTATAGCCAGAGGTGCCAACCAGGTTCAGGGATGGATAATTTAGTGCCTGCGCAGCGCGGTAAGTGCTCTCGGCTAGACTTACTGAGAGCTGTCCGGACAGTACTTTAAAGTTAGCCGTCTCAGTTTGGTTGATCCAATCATCTAGAGTTTGTCCGGCCGGAAGGGTTGGATTGACACTCTCAGCAATAGCATAGCTTTTTGTATCCTTGCTCTTGATGCGGGGATCTTTAAGAACGCCATCGATCTTCGCTTCCTTAACCAATGGCTTGAGTGCGCCAACAGGATGCCCAACCAATTGCTCTAAAACCCCTTTTTTCACAACCAGGTCAGCCTGTGCCGCGATCTCTTGCGAGTTAGCCAAATCTAGGGCAGCTTGAGCAGTATTGACATCAACAATGGTGGCAAGGCCGGCATCAAATTTGGCTTGTGCAATATCAAGTTGTTGCTTAATCAAGGATTTTTTATTGCGATATAACGCCACATTATCTTGACTAGTCAGGGCATCAAAGTAGGCTTGTGAAACCCGAAGAATCAAATCTTGCTGAGCTTGGAAGAAATTCATGTCAGCAATTTTGGTGTTCAAATCACCTTGCTTAAATGCCTCAAAGGCAGCCATATTAAATACAGGCTGGGTCAGGGTAACGGTGTAGCTCTTTTGATCAAAGACCCTTGAGTTACCTGGGCTGGTTAAATTGACAGGTGTTGTGCCGGTCCCATGTTGGTAGTAGCGAGTTCCACTAGGGGTTGCATTGGCTTGGGGAAGCAAGAGTGATAAACCCTGCCAAAATAATTCCTTGCTCGCTTGATAATTAAATCGAGCAGCACTGAGAACGGGATCGCTAAAGGCAGCATCCTGATAAAGACGAATGAGATCATCCATCTGCCCTGAATTACCGACTCCAGAATTGGCGCTGTTTAAATTAGATGGTGCCGCTTCATTCGGGAGTGCAGTTTTAGGCACCACCACCATTTGAGGCGGCAGCTCTAGGCCCAACAAGGACTGGGCATTGATAGGGGTGGGAAGGGCTGATCTTGTGCCGTTCGCTACTTGAGCATAAGCAGATTGGGACCCCAAACTTAGTGCGAGCGTCTGACTCAGGATTAAACCAAAGGTGGTTAGCACAGAGAAGCGAAGGCGTACTGGGGTCATCTAATTCGGATACTGTTTAATATGGCATGAAGTTTAAGGCTTATTTCATTAAAGCGTCTGCAAAAGGCCAATTTTGCCAAATGTACAGTGTGAACTTCAGATCCCTATAAAATTGCGCCTATGGAACTAATTTTGTTAGCAAAAGCAGTCATTCTGGGTGTTGTCGAGGGCTTAACTGAGTTTTTGCCAATCTCCAGTACAGGGCACCTTATATTGGCGGGGGATTTACTCAACTTTAATGACGAGCGCGGTAAAGCATTTGAAGTCATCATTCAGTTCGGGGCAATTTTGGCGGTCTGTTGGGAATTTCGTGAAAAACTCTGGAAGGTAGCGAATTCATTTAGCGTGAGCGCAGTATCTCGCCGTTTTGTTTTGAATTTATTGATAGCCTCAATCCCTGCTATGAGTCTAGCTTTTGTATTTGGAAAGCATATTAAGGCAGTGCTATTTTTCCCAATACCAGTGGCCACAGCATTTATTGTTGGTGCGCTCATTATTTTTTGGGCTGAGCGTCGTCAAAAACTGCTAGTCAATTTTGCCGGCAAGTCTTATATACAGTCGGTAGATGATCTCACGCCGCTTGATGCGCTAAAGGTCGGCTTAGCCCAATGCGCCGCCTTAATTCCAGGAACCTCTCGCTCTGGTGCAACGATTATTGGCGGAATGCTCTTTGGAATACCCCGTTCAGTAGCAACCCAATTCTCGTTTTATTTGGCCATCCCCGTTATTGGTGGGGCGACCGCCTATGAATTGCTAAAGCTCTGGAAGGCCCCAGTAGCGATTTCCGGTGAATTTGGTTTGGCTATTGCGGTTGGGTTTGTAGCAGCCTTTATTTCTGCCTTCATTTGTGTCCGCTGGTTGATTCATTATGTTGCAGGCCATACCTTTGTACCTTTTGCTTGGTATCGAATTATTTTTGGTCTGCTGGTATTAATTAGTGCCTATACGGGCTTAGTTTCCTGGTCTCATTAACAAAGAAGCTTAATTTAAAAAATATTACTGGAACCCCTATGGATGGATCAATAGACGCAATCACCAATAATATTCAGCTAGCATTAGCACCGGTTTTTTTGTTGACCGCAATAGCTACACTGCTCAATGCAATTTCTACCCGTCTTGCACGTTCAGTAGATCGAATGCGCGCCATTCAGCAGAGGATTCATGATGGCACTGTGGTTGATCAGGCCGCCATATCACATATGATGCTTGAGGCTGATGAGGCAAAAATTCGTGGCCGCCTCTGTACTGTCGCTGTTTTTTTTGTTGTTTTAAGTGGAATTTTTATTTCTTTAACGGTCTTGGAGTTATTTTTCTTTCAAGCTGGAGCGGGCCGTTCAATGAAAACGAGTTTTGTTATCTGGACGTTTGTATTTGGACTTATTTCATTTATGACTTCCTTGACTATTGTCCTGGTTGAGATTGTCTATGCCTATCGCTCCGCAGGTTGGCATGACCCACACCACTAATTCACTATTTTTATATAAAAAACTAAATGAAGAAAATACTTACGCTTGGTACGGGGCCTAAAGTCAATTTAGTGGATGACCCCAAAGAGGCGATCGTCTACATTAAGAAAGTGGTTGGATAAGTTGAGTCAAGATAGCATTGAAAATATTCTTGAAAAACGGTTAAACCGAATTCGTTCTTTTGTTCTAAGGGCTGGTAGAACCACCGCAGGGCAACAGCGTGCAATAGATGAGTTGGGTCCCCGATATTTAATTCCTTTTAAGGAAAGCAGTTTAAATTTACAAGATGCTTTTAATGGATCTTCACAATCCAAGATTTTAGAAATTGGCTTTGGCATGGGCGAGACCACCGCCAAAATTGCTGCCTTGCGATCTGGCGATGATTTTTTAGCAATTGAAGTTCATCCACCGGGTGTCGGCGCATTGCTTAAATTGATAGGCGAAAACCAACTTACCAACTTGCGATTAATTCGTCATGATGCCGTTGAGGTTTTGGAGAAAATGCTTGCTCCAAATTCTTTAGACGGCATACACATTTATTTTGCAGATCCCTGGCATAAGAAACGCCACCATAAGCGCCGACTGATTCAGTCAGAGTTCGTAGAATTATTAACATCACGATTAAAACCGGGAGGCTACCTCCATTTAGCTACCGATTGGCATAACTATGCCGAGCAAATGTTGTTAGTTCTCAATGCACAATCTACGCTTGTAAATACCTCTATCGAGAAAATGACTTTGGAAACTTATAGCGCTGATGATGTGGCTAAGGCGAGTGAGTCCATTAAGGAGTTCAAACCCTCGCCAGAGCAATTATCTGCAATGCATCCTGGATATGTTGACCGCCCAAGCTATAGGCCGATTACCAAGTTTGAGGCTCGTGGTCTTAAATTAGGTCACGGCGTTTGGGATTTGGTCTACAAAAAGAAGTAAAGATCAGGACATGTATTTCATTATAAAAAGCTTTAATTTCAAAATTAGTCAATAACCCTTACAGAGTGATCGGCAGATAGTGCATGTCTTCGAGCTAGCCTAATCCGACGCATAAGAGACTTTGGCAGGGAAAAAAGCAGTCTAATAAATCTGCCAGTATGATTGGTTCACCATTCTTGTATTCCAATCTACCTTAGGGCATCTTTGACACCCCAAAAAAATAACCATTCCTCCAGTTCAGTGATCCAAAGACCCACTCATTTGCCATCTAATACCTATCGACCGGATATAGATGGCCTACGTGCGTTGGCGATTATTTTTGTGGTTATCTATCATGCCTTTCCCACTTTGGCTACCGGTGGGTTCATTGGCGTTGATGTCTTTTTTGTGATTTCAGGATTTTTGATTTCAACAATCATTTACACCCAGTTGGATGCTAATTGCTTTAGTTTTGTACAGTTTTATATTCGGCGAATTAAGCGTATTTTCCCAGCATTATTTCTCGTTCTAACATTTTGCTTTGTCTTTGGCTGGTTTAATTTATTGGCAGATGAATTTGAGCAATTGGGAAAACATATTTTTGGTGGAGCTGGGTTTATCTCCAATCTAATACTTTGGAAAGAGAGTGGGTACTTTGACAATGCATCTGAAGTAAAACCTCTTTTGCATTTATGGTCTCTTGGCATTGAGGAGCAGTTCTATTTTATTTGGCCAATCTTACTTTCGCTTGCCTGGAAGAAAAAAATTAACTTTCTTTTGGTGGGGCTCACTATCGGGCTTCTCTCATTCTGCACAAACATATATGAAGTTCAGTATGGGTTGAATCCTTCATCTGCATTTTATTTACCCATAAATAGATTTTGGGAGTTAATGGCAGGGGCGATCTTAGCTTATGTGAAGTTGAACAACAAAGCTATTCTGCATCAACTAAGTGCTCACCGTATTTCTAGCTGCGTATATAGGATTCTCAGTAAAACGAGTAATGACATAGCTATTGATAATGGAGTGTCGATATTAGGCCTCACCCTTTTAGCGTTCGGTATGGTATTAATTACAAAAAACTCCCCATTTCCGGGATATTGGGGATTATTGCCAGTGTTAGGTACTGTGCTCATTATTGGCGCTGGACCACGTGCATGGATCAATCGCTGCATTTTATCTAGCCGGCCATTAGTTTGGATTGGCCTGATTAGTTTTCCGCTTTATCTTTGGCACTGGCCTTTGCTTTCATTTGCACATCTCTTGCAAGGCAGCATGCCTTCTGTAGAGATTAGAGTAATCATTATATTTACTGCCATATTGCTTTCGGCAGCAACTTACTATTTAATTGAAAAACCTATACGAAGTAATGCATTTAACCGAACTAAAGCATTTACTCTAGTTTTACTATTGACGGTTATTGGATATATTGGTTTAAATACTTATCAGCGCGAGGGCTTAAATTTTAGGCTAAATCAAATTCAATTTAGGCTTCCTCCAATCCTACAAGCTCTGTCCTTAAAGGACCCTGCTGCCTCAGCATTGGATTTAAAGCCGCTCAAAGTAAATTGCTCCTCAAATCAGAATGAAATAAAAGAGAGTTCTTTGGATAGCTGCTTATCCGCTACAGAGCTTAAAAAGCCAGCCATCTTTATTTGGGGTGATTCCTATGCGGCACACCTAACGGCAGGGTATGAAGAACGTTTTGGAGAAAAATACCGCATCACTAGAGTTTTTTACAATGGCTGTCCACCAATTATGGATATAGAGCTAGCGAATCGTAAGAATTGTACTGTCGGAAATAATCAAATTTTTGAACTAGTTTTAAAAGAGCATCCAGTCAAATTAATCATTGCCGCTAATTGGACTGATTACGATTGGAGGAAAATCGAGGGGACTATCACCAAGCTTCAACAAGCGGGTTATCGAAACATTGACCTAGTAGGACCCGCCCCAATATGGAGTGATGGACTCTATAAACAACTTTATCTTAAATTTTTATCTGATAAAGATCCTAATGTCCCATACAGAATGAACTTTGGGCTTGATAAAAATAAAGATTTTTTATTGATTGATCTAGCCCTAGAAGATATGGCTAAAAGGCTTGGCGTGAACTATATTTCCATTTCTAAAATTCTATGTGATAAAGATGGCTGCATAACCCGTTTCGGAGAAACCAGTGACACGCTTGAAAGTATTGATGCGGGCCATTTCACTAAATACACCTCACGCTATGTCGTTTCTCACTTTCCAGAGATGTAGCCACGGTCACCATAGTTCTCAAATAGAACTTAAAAACTCAGACAGATGTACTTGAGTTCAAGATATTCATCCATTCCGTAGGCGCTACCTTCACGACCTAAACCAGATTGCTTAACGCCACCAAAGGGCGCAACTTCATTTGAGATGATGCCTGTGTTAACACCCACAATCCCATATTCAAGTGCTTCAGCTACTTTCCAGATGCGCCCAATGTCACGACTATAAAAATAGGAAGCTAAGCCATATTGACTATGGTTAGCCAGCCTTACTACATCCTCATCATGATCAAAAGGAATGATGGGGGCAACCGGGCCAAAGGTTTCTTCATAGGTAATGAGCATGTCATTGCTGACATTGGCCAAAATAGTGGGCTCATAGAAAGTTCCGCCTAGGGCGGAACGTTTGCCGCCAGCAATCAACTTTGCTCCTTTACTAAGAGCATCGGCCACATGCATCTCGACTTTCTCTAAAGCGGCCTGTTCAATTAATGGCCCCTGAGAAATGTCCACTTCCATACCATTGCCGACTTTAATCGTCTGTATGGCTTTAGCGAACTTCTCTATAAAAATATCCTGCACTTTACGATGCACATAAAAGCGGTTCGCACAGACACAAGTTTGCCCAGAATTACGGTATTTCGAAGCGACCGCACCTGCGACTGCAGCATCGATGTCGGCATCTTCAAACACAATGAATGGGGCGTGACCGCCCAGTTCTAGCGCTAGTTTTTTAACGGTCGGCGCGCATTGAGACATGAGGATGCGGCCCACTTCGGTGGATCCAGTAAAGGAGAGATGCCTTACTACAGGCGAAGAGCATAGTGCTTTACCAATCGCAATCGATTGATCGGCATCTGCTGTGAGGATATTGATTACCCCAGCAGGTACGCCGGCACGGCAAGCCAGCTCGACAAGGGCAAGCGCTGAGAGTGGTGTGAGTTCCGCTGGTTTAATCACGATCGTGCAACCCGCGGCCATAGCAGGGGCAATTTTGCGGGTAATCATGGCAATCGGAAAGTTCCAGGGGGTGATTGCTACACAAACCCCGATCGGTTGCTTGAGAACAATCAGGCGTTTATCGCTCCAGGTCGTACTTGGGATCGATCCAGATACTCGTTTCGCTTCTTCTGCAAACCATTCAATAAAGGAAGCGCCATAAGCTACTTCACCAGCGGACTCGACCAGTGGCTTGCCTTGCTCCAAAGTCATTAAGGTAGCCAGATCTGAAGTATTTTGGATGATGAGATCAAACCATGCCCGCATAATGCTGGCACGCTCTTTACCTGTTTTACTTTTCCAGTTTACAAATGCATTTTCTGCGGCTGTAATCGCAAGTTCCGCATCTACTGGCCCAAGGTTGGCGACCTGCGCAATGATTTCGCTGGTAGCGGGGTTGTTAACAGGGAAGGTATTGCCCGAATTCGGTTTTATCCACCGCCCATTGATAAAAGCCTCTTCCTTGAACAGGCCAGGGTCTTTTAGCAGACCGCGAATATCAATTTTATTCATGGAGTATTTCCGATAATAAGGGGTATTGACTGATTTTATCCCTCATGCCAAAACTCGGTATTGCCTAAATGCTCTGCCCATAATAGACAAACCCCTGGGCCGAAATAAAAGTCTGGGAGTTTAATGACTTAAAGCGAGTGCCCGGCTTAATTAGCCCGCTTGGATTTCAGTAGCCCTGAGCTTTTGCGCCAATAAATCAAGAACGCCATTAACGTACTTGTGTCCATCTGTACCACCAAAGGTCTTGGCCAACTCCACTGCTTCATTAATGGCCACTTTGTAGGGAACAGAGAGGTCAATGGCCAATTCATAAGCTCCGATTAATAAAGCAGCGTGCTCAACAGGTGAAAGCTCATTAAGGGACCGATCAAGTGCGGGAGTAATGATGCCCTCAAGCTCATCTGTTCGTTCGATCACGCCTGAAAAAATACCATTAAATAAATCTAGTTGGCAACGGCGAAACCCAGGATCTTCGGCTAACTGTTTAGCTATAGCTGCAGCGTTGGGAAGACTGCCCGCGCGACGCATGACTAAACTTTGGTAGACCCCTTGAAGAGCGTACTCACGAGCACGACGACGGGGCGTTAAAGAACGTTTAGGAGCAGCGGCCCCAATCGCCTCTTTGCTGCCTGATAAATTTGGAGTAAGTTTTGGCATATAGTGATTACTCTTCAGTTGGGTTGATTTCGATGTCAATATCGGGTGTGAGTGCTAAGGCTAAGTTAGCCATCTCGACAACTGCCTTTGCACAATCGGCGCCTTTAACTTGAACGCGAGCATACGCTTGTGCATCCGTTTCGCAAGTGAGGATGCCATTGGCGATAGGTAAACCGGAGTCTAAAGCTATACGAGTAATACCCGCGGCCGATTCATTGGCAACGAGTTCAAAGTGATAGGTTTCACCACGGATAACAGCCCCTAATGCAACCAATCCATCAAACTCACCCGTCTCAACGAGTTTTTGTAACGCAAACGCAATCTCCAGTGCGCCCGGCACTGTCACCAGCTTAATGTCTTCCGGCGCAACACCCAAGGCTATTAATTCTTCTATACAAGCAGTGCGCAATGCAATGCAATGGTCTTCATTGAAGCGCGCTTGCACAATGCCAATATGCAGACCCTGGCCGTTGAGATCGGCAGCTAAAACGCCTACTTCAGATTCATTGTTGGGAGTATTCATAGTGACTTTAAGGTGAAGTAAGCGCGGATTATTTTTTAGATTCAAAAGGGGTGTAGCCAGTAACTTCGAGCTTATATCCAGACAGGCTTGGTACCGGACTTGGGTTCGCCAGCAAGCGCATTTTTCCTACACCAAGATCTTTAAGGATTTGGGCGCCGATGCCGTAGCTACGGAAATTGGTTTTACGAGCTAACGGTATCGCCTTATCCTCAGAAGCGCTATTGAGTTTTTGAAACTGAGCTAACCAATCAACATCATTGGGTGCGCCAATACCGGAGGCATTCAGTAAAACAGCAACGCCGGCAGGAGCGGAGACCAGTTTTTGCAATGCTTGAGCTAAAGGCCAAGAGTGGGTGCTCACACTTGCATCTAGAAAATCTAACACTGAGACTGGTTCATGTACGCGTACCAATGTTTCCTCTGTTTCAGATGGCTTGCCTTTTACTAGTGCAATATGAATACAAGAGCTTGGGGTGTCGCGGTAAATAATGCCCTGAAATTTTCCCCAGGGAGTATCGAACTCACGCTCACCTTCACGCACGACAATACTTTCATGTTGACTGCGGTACTGAATCAGATCAGCAATGCTGCCAATTTTAAGTTGATGCTCTTTGGCAAACTCCAGCAGATCTGGCAAGCGAGCCATACTGCCGTCATCCTTCATGATTTCACAAATCACCGAAGTTGGAGAGCAGCCCGCCATTGCGGATAAGTCACATCCTGCTTCAGTATGTCCTGAGCGAATTAATACTCCACCAGGTTGAGCCATCAATGGAAAAATATGCCCAGGCTGCACTAAATCATTTGGTTTGGCATTGGCCGCTACTGCAGTTTTAATGGTGAGGGCGCGGTCCGCCGCAGAAATTCCGGTTGTAACACCGCTAGCTGCCTCAATAGAGACGGTAAAGTTTGTACCCATGGAAGTGCCGTTATCCCTCACCATTAACTGGAGGTTTAATTGTTGGCAACGTTCTTGGGTAAGGGTAAGGCAAATTAGGCCTCGACCATGCTTAGCCATAAAGTTGACCGCTTCAGGCGTTACGTGGTCAGCAGCAATCACTAAATCACCTTCATTTTCACGATCCTCTTCATCAACTAGGATGATCATCTTGCCAGCGCGGAGCTCAGCAACGATTTCTTCAGTGGTGGAGAGTGTATTTGGCATAGCCTTCCATTTTAAGCTGAGGTGGGAGTTTTGATGGAGGAATAGGTAAATTCTGTGCTTAAGCCAACAATCGGTTTTAATAGACCCATGCATAGCGAAGTTGACCACGAATTCATGAGCCAGGCTTTAGTCGAGGCTCAAAAGGCACTTTATTTGCCCAACCCGAATCCACGGGTGGGTTGCATCATCGTTAAAGACGGTCAAGTGATAGGACGTGGTCACACTCAGAAGGTGGGAGGCCCCCATGCGGAAATTCAAGCTTTAGCAGAAGTTCGAGCCAAAGGCCTTGATCCAATTGGCTCAACCTTTTATGTCACTTTAGAGCCCTGTAATCACACTGGCAGAACTCCTCCTTGTGTTGATGCGTTAATTACTGCAAAGCCTGCTGCAGTGATCGCAGCAATGACCGATCCAAATCCCTTAGTTGCAGGCAGAGGTCTGGAGCGTTTGCGTGCTGCGGGGATTGAGGTTCGCTGTGGTTTGCTGGAGTCCGAGGCAAGTAAATTAAACCTAGGCTTTATTTCAAGAATGACCCGTGGTTTACCTTGGGTCCGCATGAAAATAGCTGCTAGCTTAGATGGGAAAACGGCTCTGACCAATAGCCAGAGTCAGTGGATTACAAGTCCGCTAGCTAGGGCAGATGGACACCATTGGCGCGCACAAGCGTGCGCCATTCTGACCGGTGTTGGCACTGTTAGAGAGGATGATCCCACCTTAAATGTCAGGGATGTCTATACGGAACGTCAACCTTGGAAAATCATTGTGGACTCTAAGTTGGATGTGCCCATCCATGCCAAGGTATTTAATAATCTAGATCAGTCAGGGGCTATTGTGGTTTGCGCTTCACTGGAGTCCCATGAGGCTCAAGCAAAAGCAAAGGCATTAAAGGATCGTGGCGCTGAGGTGATCGTTATGGCGAACCCTAGCGGTAAAGTTCACCTACCCAAGCTGTTGGCCTATCTAGCTCAAGAGCGCCGGATGAATGAAATCCATATCGAGTCAGGATGCAAGCTCAATGGGTCTTTATTGAGAGAGGACTGTGTGGATGAGCTCTTGTTGTATTACGCCCCATTTTTCATCGGTGAGGGTATAGGTATGGCTAACATTTCTTCTTTGACTGAATTAAATCAGCGTCAGGATTGGCATGTCATCGATCACAGTCTCTTTGGGCCCGATCTTCGTGTTCGTTTGGTAAAACGTTAAAATTAATCCATGTTTACTGGAATCATTACTGCCGTTGGAAAAATTCAAAGCACTCAAGCTAAAGGGGACGGTTTACATTTAACCGTTGAGGTGCCCTCAGGTTATCTCGATGATGTTGCTCTGGGAGATAGTATTGCAATTCAGGGCGCTTGCATGACGGCGACCCAGCTAGAGGGTGAAACTTTTAGTTTTGATATTTCTCGCGAATCACTAAGTAAGACAGTAGGCCTAGATCAAACCGGTCCAGTCAATTTAGAAAAAGCACTACGTCTTAACGATCGCCTTGGTGGGCATTTAGTGAGTGGCCACGTAGACGGCGTTGGTAAGGTGGCGCACTTTTCTGAGGTTGCTAGAGATGCTTATGGTTCCTGGCTATTAAGGCTTGAGGCACCAAAGGAATTGGCACCATTTTTGGCATACAAAGGTTCTATTGTGGTCAACGGTGTATCTTTAACGGTAAATAAAACGGTGGATACCGAGACAAGCTGTTTAGTGGATATCAACTTAATCCCCCATACATTGCAAGGCACTACTTTAGGAAATTTAAAGCAAGGTGATGCAGTGAATTTGGAGATTGATCTTATTGCACGCTATGTTGCGCGTATGCTAGAAACACAAGCCAAATAATTAAGCTAGATTATTTCTTCTGATAGCGGGTAGGGTCACTCAGATTTGCTTGCATAAAGCCTACCTGTCTTAAGCGACAAGACTCACACTCACCACAAGCTTCCCCCAAATCATTCGCTTGATAGCAAGAAACGGTTTGAGAGTAATCGACACTAAGTGTATTTCCAAGCTTAATAATTGCAGACTTGCTCATGCTAATAATGGGGGCATGTACTCTAAAGCGATTGTCGCTATTGATAGCCTCTACTCCCGCTTTTGTAGCGAGATTAGCCATGGCTTCAAATGAGGCAACATACTCAGGGCGACAATCTGGATAGCCGGAGTAGTCGACGGCATTCGCACCGTAGAACACATCTAAGCCCCCAAGAGATTCAGCCCAACCAAGGGCTAGTGATAGCAATATCGTATTGCGTGCGGGCACATACGTCACTGGGATCTCATGCTCTTTCCCGGGTGTTGTTGGCACATCAATGGAAGAATCAGTAAGAGCAGAACCCCCAAAACGGGTGAGGTCTAAATTAACGACTTCATGGCGGATCACGCCTATCTTCTTGGCAATATGTTTTGCGGCAGCCAATTCAGAGGAGTGACGCTGACCGTAACCAACAGACAAAGCATAAGGCGCGTAACCCAAATCTTTTGCTAAAGCTAAGATAGTAGTGGAATCTAGGCCACCAGAAAATAAGATTACCGCAGGAGCATTGGCTTTGCGTGGTGCAAATTGCTGAAAGGCAGCAGATAATTCAGACATAACTTTGAGTGCTTTAAGTAATTAATTTATCGAGTATTACTTAGTGGCAGTGATGAGTTGTTGTGCATCTTTAGCCGTATCGGTGTCAGAATACTTACTCACGATTTCAGTGAAAGTTTTCTTCGCCGCTACTTTGTTCCCACTTTCTAATTGGGCATTACCCAGAGTCAACATAGCTGCAGGAATACGAGGATGACTTGGAAAACGTTTAACAAGACTTTGCAGTTGAGCAATTGCGCCGGCATAGTCTTTGGTAGCATATTTACTGTTGCCGCTCCAGAAAAGCGCAAGTGGCAAATATGGGCTCTTAGGGTAGCGACTGGCAAAAGCGGTAAAGCCTTCATCTGCCTTCTTAAGATTGCCAGTTTGAAAGGCTTTTAGCGCCTCATCGTAAGCTTTTTTCTCGCCAGGTTGAACCACGCCACTAACACCTTCAATGCTGATGGTATGAGGTTCGAAATTACCTAAGCGGGTATCTAAATCCTGATAGTAAGTCTTTTGGCTAGTGTTGATATCTTCGCCTTGTTTCTCGAGATCTTCAACCTTACCGCGTAGTTCTGCATTTTCTGATTTAAGCTTTTCAATTTGATTTTGCAAATCGAGTTGAGTGGTAGCCAAGGATTTACGTAAATCCAAAATTGCCTTACGGGCCTCATCATCGGAGAAGAGAGCCCAGGCACTACTAGAGACGCCTAAGCAAATGATGGCGGCACTTAAACAAAACGCTCGTGAGAGCGTTTGTTTAAAAGAATGAGAATGTTGACTCATTAGTTCGTGATGTAAACGATATCAGCGCGGCGATTTTCTGCCCAGGCTGCTTCGTTATCGCCCTCAGCTTTTGGCTTTTCTTTGCCAAAACTGACGGCTTCCATTTGGTCATCAGAAACACCCATTAAGCTTAATGACTTGCGTACCGCATCTGAGCGGCGCTGTCCCAAGGCTAAGTTGTACTCAGCAGTACCGCGTTCATCAGTATTACCTTGGATGATAATTTTCTGCTTAGCATTGGCTTTAAGGTAGCTTGCGTGAGCGGACAGCTGTTTTTGGTATTTAGTTTGTACGGTGTATTCGTTTAAATCAAAATACACACTACGTTGGAATAGTGGGCTGCTTGGATCAGTCCATGGCTGCGAACCAAAATTACCATTACCGCTATTACCGCTACCATCTACATCGTCCAATTTAACGCTAGAGCAGGCTGCCAATACAAGCGCTGTTGCTCCGATGAGGGCCAAAGTGGCGGCACGACGTGCGATAGAAATCTTCATGATCTTTCCTTTTTCCTGCAAACTAAGTAACTAAATAAGCTAATAGCCAATATTATGCCCCCAAGAGGGTTAAAAGCGCTGTCAGGCCAAAAAGCAAGGCGGATGAATGCCCCGCTTTCAGTCCATAAATGGACCCCAAGAAGGTTGACGCACATCAGATCCTGGAATGCTCAATACCTGTTTGGAGTTACCGTCTACTGAAACCGCTGCCAATACCCGTTTTCCGCCTACTTTAGTTGAGTAAAGGACGTATTTGCCGTTTGCGGCAAAAGAAGGGGATTCATCGCTACCACTGTCAGTCAGGGCTTGTGACTCACCAGTAGCAAGATTGAGAATATAGAGACGGAATGCGCCACCAATATTGGCAATGTAGGCTAAATGTTTTCCATCTGGTGAAATCCGGGGTGAAGTCACAAAACCTTGTTTATAAGTAACTCGCTTAGCGGCCTCAGCTTGTTCGCCATCCGCGCTAATTCGATAAATCTGGGGATTGCCACCACGATCGCTAGTGAAATATAAGTAACGACCATCTGGCGAGTACTGTGGTTCGGTGTCAATCGTGTAGCCACGAGTCAGGCGATGAAGGCCAGTTCCATCAGCATTAATGCCATAGATCTGGGTATTGCCATCCTTAGAAAGAGAAATAGCCAGTTTCTTACCATCAGGCGACCATGCTGGTGCGCTGTTATTGCCCTTCTGGTTTGAGAGCGGAATACGGCGACCTGTGGCCAATTCATGCACATAAATAACGGGCTTGCGGTCTTCAAAAGAGACATAGGCTACTTTCTTACCATCAGGCGACCAGGATGGAGAAATAATAGGCTCCCCGCTGCTCATGGCATTGCGAATGTTTTGACCATCTGCATCGGAGATTACTAAGCGATAGCGCTTACCCTCTTTAATGACGTAGGAAAGACGGGTTGAGAAAATGCCACGCTCGCCTAATAACTTAAAAATAATGTCATCTGAAATTTTATGAGCAACTGCCCGTAAATTATCCGCACTAGAGGTGAGGTTTAGCCCACCCATGCCTTGTGATTTGCGAATATCAAATAGTTTGTAATGAATATCAAATTGCCCAGAGCCGGTTTGCACAACCGAGCCAAGCACCAAAGCATCCGCACCACGAGCTGTCCAGGATTTAAAGTTTGGGGTACCTTCATCGCTTTCGCTGGCATTCCCATTCTCGGTATTTTTAAAGTAGCCACTGCGCGTCAAGTCTTGCCGAATAATGTCGGTGATGTTGACGGGGAGCTTGTTTTCATCTTTAAAGCGCATGACTGCAATGGGATATAGCGATTGACCCACACCAGTAATTTCAATACTCATTTGAGCAAAGCCGGAGTTACTTGCAAGACCCAGCACTAGAGCGCTAACGAGAATAGCAGTCTTAAAGAAAGAACGCGTCAGTTGATTAATCATGTTTAGTAATTTACTTAGGTTTTAATTTAAGTTCAGGAGTTAATGTGGGGAATTGGCCATTATCGTCTTTAGGCAGGCTTTGTGTGGCATCAATGGCGCTTAGGACCGCTTGGTCCCATACAGCATCACCACTACTCGATGTCATTACTCTAGTTAGAATGGCGCCATCGGGGGCGAGCTTCACTTGAACAATGGTTTGCTTATTTCCTTTAAAGGAGTCGGCATTAAAGGTGATATTAGCGCGCACTTTTTTGATGACTTTGTCGCTCCAGCCTGGAGGGGCATTTCCACCGCCGCCAACGCCGCTGCCGACTGAGCCCCCGGTACCGCCATCTTTTGCGGCTAAGCCGCGTAAGCTAGCAATATTAGCTTCGCGTCTTTTATCTGCTTCGGCATTGGCTTTTATCTGAGCTGGGGTTAGTGCGGCTGCTACTGGTTTTGGGGCTTCCTTGACCACTTCCTTTTTAGGAGGCTCTATCTTTTTAGGCGCTTCTTTTGGTGGTGTGATTTTCACTGGCTGAATCGGTTTTGGGGTTTCCTTAACCACTTCTTTTTTTGGCGGCTCTTTTTCAACCTTCTTCTTTTTAACGGCGATATCTGCAGCCTCTTCCTTCACTTCTGTTTTCAGTTCGGGAGCGGGAGGGGCTTCAATTTGAGGTGTCGAATCCCAGAGTTCCACTTCAATTCCTGCTGGTGTACTGGTTTTCCAACTAATGCCAATCATTAAAAAGGCCACTAAGCCCAAATGAATAATGAGCGAGAAACTAAAAGCGCGCTTAGTACTTTCGTTTTTTGTAAGACGACCTCGTGTGAATGAAGGGCGAAACATTTGCGCGCTATTCATGGGCAGGTAATGGCGATCGCTTATTGACTCTTAACTGCCAGACCAACACGCTTCACACCATTCTCTTTGAGCTTTGACATCACTTCCATTACCACTTCGTACTTAATGGATTTGTCTGCTGCCAGAACCACGGGTTGTTCTGCTGAGGTGTCTGCTTGCGAGCGGGCAAAAGCCCCCAGTTCAAATTTGCTAAGAGTTTGTACTGGCTCACCATCTTTACGAACGATGACATTTTCATTGGCATCAATAGTTAAAAATACCGGTGGCAATGATTGCACTTTCGCGCCGCCTACTGTGGGCAGATTGACAACGCCAGGATTGACCATGGGCGCAGTGACCATAAAGATCACGAGGAGCACCAACATCACATCAATGTAAGGAACCACATTGATGTCGGACATCGCCCGACGCTTAGAGGATTTTCTTAAGGAGCCGGCCATCTTTATTTGCCTGCAGTTTGACGCTGCAAGATATTGGTAAATTCTTCGATGAACGTCTCAAAGCGAATTGCGAGTCGATCTACGCCTGTGGCTGAGCTGTTGTAGGCAACTACTGCAGGAATTGCGGCAAAGAGGCCAATCGCCGTTGCAACTAAAGCCTCTGCAATACCAGGAGCCACTGCAGATAAAGTCGCATTTTGTACATTAGCTAAGCCTCGGAAGGCATGCATGATTCCCCAAACGGTACCAAAGAGGCCGATATAAGGGGAGACCGAGCCAACGGATGCTAAAAAAGGCAAATTGGCCTCTAGCATGTCCATTTCGCGTTGGTAGGTTGCTTTCATGGCGCGACGGGCCGCATCGATTTCACGAACTTTCATGAACTCTTGCATGCCAGCTTCAAAAATATGCTCTAAAACAGCATCACTACGGGTATTGCGCTGCGCAGCATCCAAAAGGGTATTGAGATCGCCACCTGACCAGAAATCACGCTCAAAGCGCTCGGTATCACGTCTGACACCCCGCAAAATAGCCGTTTTCTTAAAAATGATGGTCCATGAGGCTACGGACATTCCCATTAATAACAACATTACCAGCTGGACTAATAGGCTGGCGTTAAGGACGAGAGAGAGAAAAGAGAGGTCTTGAGTAGTGTTCATTGGGGGATTTTGTATGATAGAGGTAGATTTTACTTAAGCAAGCTAACTACATCAGGATTATCACCATGTTTGACCGCCAAAACACTTTAGCCAAAACAGACCCAGAAGTATGGGCAGCGATTCAGAATGAGAATCAACGTCAAGAAGATCATATTGAGCTCATTGCTTCTGAAAACTACACTTCGCCCGCAGTGATGGAGGCTCAGGGTTCCCAGTTGACCAATAAGTACGCTGAAGGCTATCCAGGTAAGCGCTATTACGGCGGATGTGAGTTTGTGGATGTTGCTGAGCAATTGGCGATTGATCGCGTGAAGGTTTTATTTGGCGCTGAAGCAGCAAACGTACAGCCCCATTGCGGCGCATCAGCAAATCAAGCAGTCTTTTTGGCCTTTCTTAAGCCGGGCGATACATTTATGGGTATGAGTTTGGCTGAGGGCGGTCACTTAACCCATGGCATGGCCTTAAATATGAGTGGTAAATGGTTTAACCCAATTGCTTATGGTCTAGATGAGAACGAGGTTATTGATTACGAGCAGATGGAGCGTTTGGCTCGTGAGCACAAACCTAAGCTCATTATTGCTGGCGCATCTGCTTATTCATTAAAGATTGATTTTGAGCGTATTGGTAAGTTGGCTAAAGAAGTAGGGGCAATCTTTATGGTGGATATGGCGCACTATGCTGGCCTGGTAGCCGCGGGTGTTTATCCAAATCCAGTACCTCATGCTGACATCGTCACTTCTACAACGCACAAGAGTTTGCGTGGTCCTCGCGGCGGCATTATCTTGATGAAAGCTGAGCACGAAAAAGCGATTAACTCAGCGGTATTCCCAGGCTTGCAAGGCGGCCCATTAATGCATGTCATTGCCGCTAAGGCGGCTGCCTTTAAAGAAGCGCAAGAACCTGGATTTAAGGATTACCAAAAGCAAGTAATCGCTAATGCCAAAGCCTTGGCCGAGACATTGATTGAACGTGGCTTACGGATTGTTTCAGGTGGTACGGATTCTCATGTGATGTTGGTAGATCTTCGCGCGAAGAAGATGACTGGTAAGGAAGCTGAGCGCGTACTAGGCGAAGCACACATTACCTGTAATAAAAATGGCATTCCAAACGACCCAGAAAAACCCATGGTGACTAGTGGTATTCGTTTGGGCTCACCAGCAATGACTACACGTGGTTTCAAAGAGGCCGAGGCAAGGCAAGTCGGTAATTTTATTGCAGATGTTTTGGATAATCCTAACGATGCTGACAATATCGCCCAAGTGCGCGCACAAGTATCTGCGTTGACTAAGCGCTTTCCGGTTTACGGCTAGAAACTACATTAAACAGAATTAACGAAAGGCTCTGATTGCGCTGCCCCTTCTGCCATAACGATGACACCCAGGTACTTGATACTCGGGTGTCCGATGAGGGTGATACGATTCGTCGTCGTCGCCGCTGTGTGAAATGCGATAAGCGCTTTACTACCTATGAGCGAGTGGAGTTGGTTCTGCCTGCGATTGTTAAAAAGAATGGTAGCCGCGTTGAGTACAGCCACACAAAGTTAGCCGATTCACTAAAGTTGGCCTTACGTAAACGTCCTGTGTCATCCGACTCAGTTGATGAAGCCATAGGGCGGATTGAAGAAAAACTTTTGAGTCTAGGCGAAAAAGAAATTCCGAGCGAACGGGTTGGTGAGCTTGTGATGCGCGAGCTCAAGCGTTTAGATAAGGTGGCTTATATCCGTTTTGCTTCTGTTTATAGAAGCTTTGCAGATATTGAATCTTTTGAGACTGCACTCAAAGAGCTCAAATAAATTATTGGCTTACAGGAAAAAAAGTCTTAAGACTTCAGCTCGCCTTCCCAGTGGCTAACGACTGCCGTAGCCACTGCATTACCCAACACATTGGTTGCGGAGCGAGCCATATCTAAAAAGTGGTCCACTCCCAAGATAAGCAATATGCCAGCCTCTGGCAGATTAAATTGAGAGAGAGTTGCCGCAATGACCACCAGTGAGGCACGCGGTACGCCGGCAATTCCCTTTGAGGTAATCATCAGCACTAAAAGCATTAAGAGTTGCTGAGTTACTGACATCTCAATGCCATAGACCTGAGCGATAAAGACTGCCGCAAAAGTGCAATACATCATAGAGCCATCTAAGTTAAATGAATAGCCAACAGGCAACACAAAGGAGGCAATTTTATTGGAGCAACCAAAGCGTTCCACTTGCTCTAAGGTTTTAGGGTAGGCTGCCTCTGAGCTAGCAGTAGTAAAGGCTAGGAGGATAGGTTGGCGCAGCATGGAAACCAAGTGAAAGACGCGCTTTTTTAAAACGATTGAACTAATCAAAATAATTACAACCCAGAGCATCAAAATGGCAGCGTAAAAACTGAGCATAAATTTTCCGTATGTCATCAGTATCCCTAAACCATTTCCTGCTATGGCTGCGGAGACTGCGGCAAATACAGCTACAGGAGCAAACTTCATTACGGCTGTAGTAATTTTTAACATGATGTGCGACAGCATGTCGAGGTTTCTTAAAAACTCTTCAGCACGCGGACCTAAGCTAGCTGCGGCTACTCCAAAAAATACTGAGAAAACGACGATCTGAAGAATTTCATTTCTCGACATGGCATCGAGGATGCTGGTCGGAAAAATATGTTTAACAAAATCCGCCAGATTAAGACTACTTTTATTAAGATTAGCGCTGGCAGTAATTTCGGGTAAAGGTAGGTCCAGGCCGACTCCTGGGTGCAATAAGTTGACCATCACTAGGCCTAATAAGAGGGACACTACTGACATAGAAATAAACCATGAAAAGGTTTTTAGTCCCACTCGTCCAATAGTTGAGGCATCGCCCATACGCGCTATACCTACAGCCAAGGTTGAGAAAACCAGTGGCGCAATAATCATCTTGATTAAGCGTAAAAATACATCCGTCAAGATGGTGATGTAGTTAACGTAGGCAGATGAAAAACCAGACTCTGCGCCAAGCGAGTTAACGAAATATCCTGCAATGATGCCAAGCATCATTGCACCGAGAATAAATTGAGTGAGGTTTTTAGATTTCATTTTTCTGAGCGAGCTAGTTCAGCAAATCATAACCCTTATCAAAGTCAATATCGGTTTTAATGAGATGGTCGTAGGCCCTAGATGATGGTCAATAAAAAGCCTGTTAAGTAATATGACTTAACAGGCTTTTTAGGGCAAAAGCAAACTGCTTACTTCAATGCTTCAAAAATTGAAGTGGTGATGCCTTCAACGCTACCAGTCCCGCTAACCTTTCGGTAAGCAGGCGCTTTAACTGTATCGGCGGAATGGATTTGTGTTGCCCATGTCGAGTAGTACTCAACTAATGGGCGAGTTTGATCGTTATAGACTTGCAGGCGTTTGCGCACAGTCTCCTCTTTATCATCGTCACGCTGAATCAATGGCTCTCCGGTGACATCATCTTTGCCTTCAATCTTTGGCGGGTTGAATGTCACATGGTAGGTGCGGCCTGATGCTGGGTGAACGCGACGACCACTCATGCGGTCAATAATGGCATCAAACGGTACATCGATTTCAAGCACGTAATCGATCGGTACCCCGGCATCTTTCATTGCTTGCGCCTGAGGAATGGTTCTGGGGAAACCGTCAAAAAGGTAACCTTTACTGCAGTCAGGTTGGGTTAGGCGGTCCTTTACTAGGCCAATGATAATTTCGTCAGAAACAAGTCCGCCTGCATCCATAATCTTTTTTGCGGCAACGCCTAATTCAGTTCCGTCCTTAACGGCAGCACGCAACATATCACCTGTAGAGATTTGTGGAATAGCAAATTTCGCGCAGATAAACTGAGCTTGTGTGCCTTTGCCAGCACCTGGTGCACCGAGCAGAATTAACCGCATTGTTTTCCCCTTAGAAGACTTTAGATTGTCCCGTATTTTTTCGGGATCTTAGTAAGCTGTTGCCTAGGATTATCCCCGAGAAGGGTTTGGACGCCTGATAACTTATAAATTGGCCAAAATTCGCCGCACTCGCACTAAATCTTCAGCGGTATCGACTCCTGCAGGTGGGGCTTCAGAGGTAGTGTGCACTGCAATGCGGTAACCATTCCAGAGGGCGCGAAGCTGTTCAAGAGCCTCTGCTTGCTCTAGTGGGGCAGGTTCAAGACGGCTATAAGCTTGGAGAAAATCAGCGCGATAGGCATAAATGCCTAAGTGGCGAAGGTATTTAATTGCGTTTACTGAGATGGGATCTCGGACAAAGGGGATGGCAGATCTGGAAAAGTAGAGTGCCTCACCAGAACGACTCAGCACGACTTTGACTACATTGGGGTTGTTAATTTCGAGACGCTCGGTAATAGGCACTGCTACCGTTGAAATAGCGCATGTTGGACTGTTTGCCAAAGTTTGCGCAACCTGGTTAATTAATTCCGGAGGTATTAAAGGCTCATCACCTTGGACATTCACAATCAAGGTGTTTTCAGGTAGCTCCAAAAGTTGGGCAACTTCCGCAATGCGATCGGTTCCCGTCGTATGATCAGCGCTTGTCAATAAACACTCAATGCGGTATTCATCACATACCGTTTGGATTTCCATAGAATCAGTGGCAACTACCACGCTTTGTGCAAGAGACAGTTTGGCTCTCTCCGCCACATGGATGATCATGGGTTTGCCGGCAATGTCAGCCAATGGTTTGCGTGGCAAACGCGTAGATCCCAGTCTTGCGGGGATCACAACCAAAAAATCAGGTGTATTAGTACTCATTTAGAGGATGATGAAAATCGCAGTATTAATGGATTTCTTCAGCAGAAAGGCTGCGGGCCTCATCAATGATCATCACGGGAATGTCATTGCTGATGGGATAGGCTAGCCGATCCACTTTGCAAATGAGCTCTTGTTTTTCTGCATCTAAGTGCAAAGATCCTTTACATAAAGGGCAGACTAAAATATCGAGTAGACGCTTATCCATAGTGTTCCGTAGTAAGTGGCTTGTAGTAAATCGCTTACAAAGTGTAGCGGTTTGGGTCGGGCCGTTGCAAAATTGATTGCAACCACTCGCTCAATGTATCAGGAATTGCTAGATGCATGGGCACCACCCAGACTCGTTCGTCGGAAATTGTGGAGCATTTGACGGCGTCTTTTTCGGTAATGAGGATGCATTGCGCATTTAATGTACTAAAAAAATCGGGGCTAAAGGCGCTGTGATCTGCAAGCGCAATACCTTTGGCAACAATACCGTATGACCGTAAATCATCAAAGAAACGCTGTGGATTACCGATTCCTGCAACAGCGGTGATTTTAGTGGGCAGATAAATATCTGCTAAGTCCTCCAAAGACTTGGTATTGCTCGGATCAATGAGTTGATAGGCATTGCCCAATTTTCCACTGATGGTAAATGCGCGACGCCCCAAAAAATACTCATCTACTAATGGTGTGGACGGTTTGCCCCCGGTCATGAGGGTGGCATCACGCTCACGAGTAGTTGGTTCACGTAAAGGGCCGGCCGGCAATAAAAAACCGTTACCTTCACCACGTTGATCTCGCACAACCAATTCAATATCACGTCCGCCTTCGCGAGCTGGCCAACGGGTAAGGCCGACGTGTTGCAACCCATCGTCGCTAATGATGACATTAACTGATGGATCATTTTTAAGTAGAGCGGCAATGCTGTCTTTACGCTTAGCGAAAACCCAAATCGGAAATTGATTTCGGGTGCGTTTAGCCATGAGCACGGGCTCATCGCCAACTAATGCAGAGTCCGAATCACTACGCACAAGAGTTGGGGCTGTTTGCGCGCTCGAGCCATAACCCCTACTAATAATTCCGGGCTTCCATCCCAGTTGAGACAAAGATTCGGCAATGGCAATAACGATGGGCGTCTTACCAGTTCCGCCAACGCGAATATTGCCCACGATAATAATAGGTACTCTTGTAGGCTTGCCCTTCCATAGACCCAGGTCATAAATCAGTTTTCGAGTACGCACTACCCATCCATAAATCCAAGATATTGGCCAAAGTAAAAGGCTGGTTGGACCTCTCCTCTCCCAGAATTTCGGCGCTTTACGAAACATGGTTGACTGGCGTTTGGAATTTAGTGGCGGACATTATTTTTTAGTTTGACTACTAAAGACAATATTGGCAAGGTTAGCATCACGTGCTGCCTCAAGGGCAGTCATCACTGCTTGATGGGGTGCGCGTGCATCAGCATCAATGTTAACAAGCATGCCGTTGGGGCCATCCCCATTGGAATGATTTTGATTTAGTTGGGTAAGCGCATCGGCTAGTTGCATGCGATCAGTGATTTTGCCGTTAATGGCAAACCGACCATCACGACTAACGGCAATATGAATTTGCTTTACTTCGGCCTGATTATCAGAGCCACTGGCTGTTGGCAAGGTGATGGCCAATTCTTGATAGCGAGTAAAAGTGGTGGAGATCATTAAGAAAATCAGCACCACTAAAAGCACGTCAATAAAAGGGATCAGATTAATTTCAGGCTCAACGGAGTTTGAGATTGAGCCTAAAGAAAACCTTGTGCGCTGACTGGAGCGGCTATCTAACCAGCTCATTTTTCATTCATAGGGTTTGGGTAGAGCTTTTTAAATAATTGTCTTGTGAACTCTTCACACTCGTGACGGCGTTGATTTGCCATTGCGCGAAGACCGCGCCATGCAGCCAATGCGGGGATGGCAATAAGTAGTCCAAAGGCGGTGTTGTACAAGGCTACAGAAATGCCGTGCGCTAGCTGTTGTGGGCTCCCGCCAGCGCCGTTAATAGCGCCCTGACTACCAAAGATTTCAATCATGCCTACCACTGTGCCAAAAAGACCCAATAAGGGAGCCACAGTAGCAATGGTGGCTAAAGCGCCTAAGTAGCGATCTAGTTTTAACCAGGTAGTTTGGGCGATAGCTTGTAGCTCCTCCAAAGCAGGTTCGGCCGAAGTTCCAAGCATCTTTTCATGCAAAACACAGGCAAACAGGGGGGCTATGGGCGAAAGTTGGCCGATTACTGTAATTTGGGCTTCAGAGACGATTTTTTGCTGGGAAATGAGGTTGGCCAGACCAAAAGTAGTCTCAAGGCTATTCTTGGGAAATAAATGAACTTGCTGCAAATACCAGGCACGCTCGAGCACAATGGCAAGGCCAATAATGGAGATAATGAGTAAAGGCCAAATAGGCCAGCCTGCTGACAGTAAGATTGTGTACATAAGCTCAGTACTTTAGCTGATTACAAACCAGTTTTTGAAAGTGGCCCTGTGGATAACTCTGTGCAAAACTTTTCAAGAGTGGGACTTTAAGCCTACGATATCCATTATTAGGAGTGCGGGTTGGTTAAATCACCTAAAGTTTAAGCTGGAATAATTTGTATATAAATCAAACAGTTAAAATGCATATGTAGGATTTATAGGGGCTCAGAGGTCAGTAATTACTTACTTATTATCATAAATTTCAGGGTTGATAAGCTTTTGTGGATATGTTTAACGCTCTAGCCCAAGTAAATACATAGTTAAAGAGAAAAAATGTCAGAGATATCAAGAGAAATCCTCAGTGTTGGAGATTTGAACCGCGCCATTGCAGCGTCTTTAGAGGAGCGCTTCGATAGCGTTTGGGTTAGCGGGGAGATTTCGAACTTCAAAGCTTATGACAGCGGGCATTGGTACTTTTCCCTAAAGGATGAGGAGGGGCAAATTCGGTGCGTGATGTTCCGTGGTCGTAATGGACAGGTAGGATTTATGCCTCAATCGGGAGATTTGGTTGAGGTGAGTGCCAATTTGGGACTGTATGTACCTAGAGGCGATATTCAGCTCACGATTCAAACCTTGCGTCGAGCAGGCATGGGTGGCTTGTATGAAGCATTCCTCAAGTTGAAGGCGAAGCTAGCCAAAGAAGGTTTATTTGATGCTGAGCGTAAACGTGAGATTCCAACTCACCCTCGATCTATCGGCATCATTACCTCGCCTCAAGCTGCTGCCTTAAAAGATGTCTTAAGTACTTTAGCTAGAAGAGCGCCCCATATTCCGATCGTCATTTATCCCACATTAGTGCAGGGCTCCGACGCCCCAGCGGGGATTATTTCAGCACTAAAGGCTGCGGAGAAAGAAAAGGCGGTTGACGTCATTTTGTTGGTAAGGGGTGGCGGAAGCATTGAAGACCTATGGGCCTTTAATGACGAGAAGCTTGCTTACGCCATTGCTGAGTCTTCTATTCCCATCGTTAGCGGGGTAGGGCATGAAACCGATGTGACGATTGCTGACTTTGTAGCTGACTTGCGGGCGCCTACTCCAACAGGCGCTGCTGAATTGGCCGCGCCGCGCAGAGATCAAATGTTGCAAGAATTGGGCGCCATCATGCAAGCCCTCTCACAGCGAGTAAATCAGCGTATAGAACGTGAAGCGCAAACTTTAGATCAATTGGCCCTGCGCTTAAGTCATGCGTTACCTAATCCCGATCGGATGCGCGAACAAATCTATGGCTGGCAGCAGCGTTTGAATCAGGCGTGGACTGTGAGAGTTCAGAGTTGGCAGCGTAATCAAACCCATTACCAGTTGCAGCTTGAGATGCTTAATCCCCAAAGGACTCTAGAGCGTGGATATGCAGTGATTCTGAGTAAAAATGAACAAGCAATGCAGGCAGTCCGAGATTCCACACAACTTAATACAGAAGCTGTTTATCAAGTGCGATTAGCCAAAGGCCAGGCGGAAGTACAGTTTGCCAAAGTAAGTCTTGAGCCGTAATGCTAAAAATACGATCCATATTTCGATCTTTATTGGATAAACTGAACAATCCAATAAAGTACTATGGACTAGAAAATATTTGGCTCAATGAATAAGGACACGCCAAAAGTTTGATGTACTTTATCTTGTATGTGCTGAGCCAAATCTAAAATATCTTTGGCTGTGCCATTCCCGTAGTTGACCAACACCAGCGCTTGATTTTTATATACCCCTACAGGCCCGACAGTTGCACCTTTGAACCCGCACTGATCAATGAGCCAGCCCGCTGCTAGCTTGCGTTTTTCTGGTTCATCTGGATAAGACGCTAGCTGAGGAAATCTCCTGATGAGGTTTTCATACTGCGCATAAGAAACAATGGGATTTTGAAAAAAACTACCGGCGTTACCGATAACTTTAGGGTCAGGTAACTTACTGGTGCGAACCTTGCATACGGCTACAAAAATTTCTTCAGCGCTTGGCGGCATCTCATCGATATTTTCAAACTGCTTAGCTAAATCTGCATACTGAAGTCGTTGTACCCAAACTTTTGGGATTTTAAAAACAACCCTTGTCACAATAAACCGGTTGGGATTGTGTTTGAAATAGCTATCGCGATAAGCAAACTGGCATGCTTCTTGAGGGATGGTGACAAAGCCATGCGCAATAGAATCATAGGCCTCAATACTGTGAATGTATTCGCCAATCTCTACGCCATAGGCTCCGATATTTTGAATCGGCGCTGCACCAACGGTCCCTGGAATTAAGGCAAGATTTTCCAGTCCGGGTAAATTTTGCTCTAAGGTCCAGCTCACAAACTCATGCCAATTAACACCAGCACCAACGCTGATAAAGACCGCCTGATCGTCTGAATCTATTAGTTCCTGCCCTTGGATATTCATGAGTAAAGTCACGCCAAGCAAACGCTCAGGAAGAATGACATTACTGCCTCCACCCAAAACTCGCCAGGGAAGGTTTTGGTCATGAATCGTTTGAAATAATTCCGGCAATTGATCCGCAGCGGTAATTTCGTATGCAAGTTCTGCGCAAGATTCCAGCCCAAAGGTATTTCTATCCTTTAAGCCCATTTCGGGAATCAATTTTGCTTGGTTAGGCGCATTTTTTGCGGAGTTCATGCCACAATCTTATTCGTGTTCAGGTTTTAGATTGAAAATCCCATCAAAACCTGAAATGCAGCAAATTAAATGTAATACGTACCGATTTTATTTAAGGAGTTTCGAATGCCCTCATTTGACGTAGTTTGTGAGCCCGATATGATCGAGTTGAAGAATGCCGTTGAGCAGTCTAATAAGGAAATCACCAATCGTTTTGATTTCAAGGGCTCCGACAGCCGCGTTGAGCAAAAAGATGAAACATTGATTTTATTTGGTGACGATGACTTTAAATTAGGTCAAGTGCGTGATGTTTTGTATGGAAAAATGGCTAAGCGCAACGTGGATGTGCGCTACCTTAAGGATGAAAAAAAAGAAACCATTGGTAGCGATAAGCGCAAGCAGACCATGAAGATTCAAAAAGGAATTACAACTGAGCTTGCTAAAAAGGTTGTGCGCATCATTAAAGACAGCAAAATGAAAGTACAAGCTAGCATCCAAGGCGATGCGGTACGTGTTACTGGCGCCAAGCGAGATGATTTGCAAGAAGTGATGACATTTTTGAAAAAAGAAGTGACTGAAGCCCCTTTGGGATTTAATAACTTCCGTGACTAAGACAGTAGCCTCATCGCCAAAGGCTGAGGCTACTGCAATTGCGCCAGCTAGCGTAGAAGCCATCGAGCGGTTTTGTGATGCTTGTTGGCTAGAGGATGGGCTAGCGAAAAATAGCTTATCTGCTTATCGCCGAGATCTTCTGCTGTTGGCGCAATGGCTATATAAAGAATCGGGCTCTGATTTATACGGGGTTGTCGAAAAAGATCTCACTGCTTATATTGCCTATCGCCGAGCCGATAAAGCCACCACTGCCAACCGACGTCTGACGGTCTTTAAGCGCTTTTATCGTCATGCACTTCGTATGAGCTTGGTAAAAAAGGATCCCTGCATTGGTTTGCGCGCTGCAAAACAAGCAATGCGTTTTCCTAAAATCTTAAGTGAAGAGCAAATTACGACATTGCTCAATGCACCAGATGTAGAAACCCCTTTGGGTCTGAGGGATCGCACCATGTTAGAGCTCATGTATGCCAGTGGCTTGCGCGTATCGGAAATTGTTTCATTAAAGACAGTAGCGCTAGGTTTAAATGAAGGCATTGTGCGCATAGTGAACGGTAAGGGTGGCAAAGAGCGCTTAGTTCCTTTTGGTGGTGAGGCTGCTCAGTGGATCAGGCGTTATCTAGCAGATGCAAGGACACCTTTGTTGGAAGGAAAAACCACCGATGCGGTATTTGTAGGGCGACATACGGGTACTGGTTTAACCCGCCAAGCATTCTGGTCGCTCATTAAACGGTATGCCACGATGGCTAATATTCCTGTGGCTTTATCGCCCCATACCTTGCGCCACGCCTTTGCGACGCATCTGCTCAATCATGGCGCTGATTTAAGGGTGGTGCAGCTGCTTTTAGGCCATGCAGATATCTCTACAACTCAGATCTATACCCATGTGGCTAGAGAGCGTCTGAAATCCATTCATCAACAGCATCACCCGCGTGGCTCCTAGCGTCTTTAAATCAATAATGAGATAAGTGTTTAAGATAGCGCCATGGACTTCAATATAGATTTGTTATTAATCCCCATTGCCTACCTGATCGGCTCAATTTCATTTGCGGTGGTAGTGAGTAAATGTATGCGCTTACCAGATCCCCATTCTTATGGGTCTGGTAATCCAGGGGCTACCAATGTGCTGAGAACAGGCAATAAGACAGCCGCAGTTTTAACCCTGCTTGGTGATGCCCTAAAGGGGTATCTAGCAGTGATGTTGGCGAGAGTGATCCTAGGTGATGAATCGCTTACTTCTACTTTAAGCTCATGGGTTTTATGCGGGGTAGTCATTGCGGTATTTCTGGGGCATGTTTTCCCTATCTTTCATGGTTTGAAAGGGGGCAAAGGAGTTGCTACTGCCTGCGGCATTTTGTTTGGGATTAACTGGATTTTAGGATTTGCCACTCTAGGCACTTGGATTATTGTGGCCGCGTTCATGCGCTACTCTTCTTTAGCGGCATTAGCGGCTGCAGTATTTGGCCCAATCTACTTTGTATTTTTGTTTGGATTTCAGCCCATGGGTATTGCGCTAGTCATCGTTTGCTCCTTGCTTATATGGCGGCATCGCAGCAATATTTGTAATCTCATGCAGGGCAATGAGAGTCGTATTGGATCTAAAAAGAAGGCACCATAATGACTATTGCTTATGCTTGCATACTCTTTATGGGGTTGTTGCCTTACGTTGCGGCTGGCATCGCTAAAAAAGATTTTGTAGCGTATGACAATAGCCTTCCTAGGCAATGGCTTGCCAAACAAACGGGCTTTAGGGCAAGAGCCAATGCCGCGCAAGCTAACCTCTTTGAATCCTTGCCTCTCTTTTTTGCTGCGGTAATTATTGCTTCAGTAGAAAACGCACCTCAGCAAAGATTGGACTCGCTTGCTCTTGGCTTTGTGATCGCCCGCATTGCTTATCTCATTTGTTACATAGCAAACTGGCCAACAACCAGATCGACAGTTTGGTTATTTGGAATTGCTTGCATAGTGGCCATTTTCTTTCAGATTTAATTCCTTTTTAAAATAACAAGATTCATTTTTCGAGACCCTATTTAATTTATGCCTGCTAAAAAAATACTGACGAAAGTCGCAGCTAAAAAAGTGCCAGCAAAAAAGGTGACATCTTCACCTACACCCGTGAAAAGGGTTGCAGCAAAGAAATCGAGTCCACAAAAATTAACTAATGTAGAAAGTGATGCAGGCATCCCTTTATCGGTCATCATCCGCCGCCGTATTGAGGCTCAGAAGGTCCGTTTTCATGCCAATGACAATATTGCTGCTTTTATCAAACCAGGCGAATTGGAAAAACTTGTTGATGAAGTGGCTGAAAAGATGCAGGCGGTATTGGAAAGTTTGGTAATTGATACCCAGAGCGATCACAACACCAGAAATACGAGTCAGCGCGTAGCCAAGATGTATGTTCAGGAAGTATTTAATGGACGTTATGTCGAGCAGCCCACCTTAACGAAGTTTCCTAATGTCAGCAAACTAAATGAGCTCATGATCATTGGGCCTATTACGGTACGCAGTGCCTGTTCGCATCATTTTTGCCCCATCATGGGCCGAATTTGGATTGGTGTTTTACCAAGTAAAGCATCAGCCCTCATTGGCCTATCTAAATATTCTCGCTTAACCCAATGGGTCATGTGCCGTCCTCAAATTCAGGAAGAGGCTGTAGTGGAATTGGCTGATATGTTGGAGAAAAAAATTAAACCCATCGGGGTTGCTGTTGTGATGGACGCTGATCACTTTTGCATGCAATGGCGCGGCGTTAAGGATCGAGATTCAAAAATGGTTAATAGCGTCATGCGCGGGGCATTTTTAAAAGATCCCAATTTAAGGCGTGAATTTTTATCCCTCCTAGAAAAAAGATAATGTTGCCCCATTCATTTTTCAGGATCGGTAGCTTGGTTATTCTGTTCTTTAGCTTATTGGGATGCTCAAGTTATCCGGATCAGAATACGGATCCAAGCAAGAACAACAAAGCGACTTTCCAGCGAGATGCCATAGATTGCGGCCAAGCCTACCCCGAGGGTGGCTCAGGAGCGTACGTTAAGGAGCGGATTTCCTGCATGAACCTGAAGGGTTGGCGCTAGTAGTCTCAGAATTTATTCTTGAGAACAATTCTCAATTAAATAATCAATAAAATCAAATACTTATACACTAAGTAGTCTAGTTATTTCTTCTGCTCTATGATCGCCCTAGTGCCACATTTCGTTCTAATTTACTCTCAGGAGATCGTATGAAAAATAGTCGTCGCCAATTTATGATTTTATCTGCTGCTGGTGCCTGTACTTTAGCTTTGAACGGTAAAGTTCAAGCCCAAGCAATGGTTGTTGAAACTGATCCTCAAGCTGCTGCATTGGGTTATAAAGCTGATGCTTCTAAAGTAGACAAAGCAAAGTTTGCTAAGTACGCACCTCCTCAAGCTTGTGCCAATTGCGCCCTGTACCAAGGCGCTGCTGGTTCTGCTGCTGGCGGTTGCGCCTTATTTGCTGGGAAACAAGTGTCAAGCAAAGGCTGGTGTTCTGCTTACGCTAAGAAAGCTTAATACCGACATAAGTTTTATGAATAAATAAAAAAGGCTACTCCGTTTACTGGGGTAGCCTCTTTTGAATGATGGTATTGCGAATTATTGAGTTTTCATTGCCGCAATAGAGGCGATACAGTCTTTAATGCCATAGTTGTGATATTTACCTACATTTTCCTTTTTTAAGGATTGAGCGCATTCGGTGACCGAATTGCGAAGATGAATTTTTGGGGTGTTATTGGCTGTCATGATCAAACTCTCCTATATATTTTTATTGATACTCCAAAAGTACCTGTTCCCATTCTAATTTGTTCGGTTTGATTTGGTAAGCCTATAAAATCAAGAATTACTAATAAACTGGGTTGATTGCCTCTAAATCGCTTGTCTCTATGACCTCTGTTACTCCTGTTATTCTCTGCGGCGGCTCTGGTACTCGCCTTTGGCCCTTATCCCGCTCAGGCTTTCCAAAGCAGTTTTTGGTGTTATCGGGTGATGATTCGAGCCAGAGTTTGTTTCAGCAGGCAATTACTCGCGTTAATGCCATTGCTAGCCCTCAAATTCATTTGGGCACAACCTTAATTGTCACTAATGAAGACCATCGTTTTTTAGCTTTGGATCAGCTGCGTGAATTAAAAAGTATTAAAGCGACTCTATTGCTTGAGCCAACGGGGCGCAATACTGCCCCTGCACTGACTTTAGCCGCATTTCAAGCTAAAGAAGCAGTCAGTGGAGCTGAAGTAGATAGTGACCAAGACCAAGACCAAGACCCCATTTTGGTCATTACGCCCGCCGATCAAACAGTTAAAAACACAGTAACTTTTATTAAGGCCTTGCAAGACTGTGTGTCTCTAGTTGGCGCGGACCAGGCTAAGCAAACGATTGCTATCTTAGGAATCACGCCTACTGCTCCAGAAACGGGTTATGGCTACATTCAGCGTAGCGGTAGCAAAGGCGCGCATAGCGAGTACACCGTAGAACAGTTTGTAGAAAAACCCGATGCCACAACCGCTCAAACCTATTTAGATAATGGCAACTATTTGTGGAATAGTGGAATGTTTGTGCTTAGGGCCAGCACTTGGCTTGCTGCCTTAAAAGCGTTTCGGCCCGACATCTTTGGTGCTACTGAAACGGCCTGGGTCGCCAAAACAACTGATCAATCAGATCACACGAGTTTTGTGCGTCCCGACGAAGCTATCTTTAAAACTATCCCCAGCGAATCGATCGATTACGCGGTAATTGAAAAGTGTCCAGGCTCTCTATTTGCGATTAAGATGGTTGAACTCGATGCTGGCTGGAATGACCTTGGCGCTTGGGATGCTGTTTGGCAAGTAGGTAAACAAGATGAGAGCGGAAATGTCACCAGTGGCGATGCCTTGCTCACTAATACTAAGAACTCGCTAATTCACGCAAGTAGTCGTCTGGTAAGCGCAGTTGGAGTTGAAAATCTGATCATTATCGAAACCGCCGATGCAGTGATGGTGGCTGATCGTAAAAACAGTCAAGACGTGAAGCACATTGTTAACCAATTAGAGGCGCAAAAACGCCAAGAGAAGAACCTTCATCGCAAAGTTGCTCGGCCTTGGGGTTGGTATGACAGCGTTGATGAAGGTGAGCGCTTTAAAGTCAAACGTATCCAGGTCAAGCCTGGAGCGAGCCTCTCTTTGCAAATGCATCACCACAGAGCCGAGCATTGGATCGTGGTTAAGGGCGTTGCAGAGATTACGAATGGTGATCAAATCATCACTCTTACAGAAAATCAAAGTACCTATATTCCGCAAGGGCAAACCCACCGCTTAGCAAATCCTGGCAAAACCCCCTTAGAAATCATTGAAGTGCAATCGGGAAGTTATTTGGGTGAAGATGACATCGTGCGCTTTGAAGATACCTATGGGCGCAGCTAATCTTGCCAACCCCATAAACTAAAAACATTAAAGAAGAGTAGATCCATGACCAACAAACAAAAAGTAGCGCTAATCACCGGTATCACCGGCCAAGATGGGTCTTACCTCGCTGAGTTCTTGCTTGAAAAGGGGTACATCGTGCACGGCATTAAGCGCCGCGCCTCTTCTTTTAATACCGAGCGTATCGACCATCTCTATCAGGACCCCCATGTTAATCACCCCGATCTGATCTTGCACTACGGTGATTTAACTGACACCAGTAATTTGGTCAGAATTATTCAAGAGTGCCAGCCTGATGAGATTTATAACTTAGGTGCTCAGTCTCACGTTGCTGTTTCGTTTGAATCGCCCGAATACACGGCTGACGTAGATGCCATGGGTCCTTTGAGAATGTTAGAGGCTATTCGCATCCTCGGGCTGGAAAAGAAAACCCGTTTTTATCAAGCTTCCACTTCTGAGCTGTATGGATTAGTGCAAGAGATCCCACAAAAAGAAACCACCCCGTTTTACCCTCGTAGCCCTTACGCTGTTGCCAAGCTCTATGCTTACTGGATTACCGTGAACTACCGTGAGGCCTATGGTATGTATGCGTGTAATGGCATCCTTTTTAATCATGAATCCAAGCGCCGTGGCGAAACTTTTGTGACTCGCAAGGTGACTCGGGGCCTCGCCAATATTTCCCAGGGTTTAGATAAATGCTTGTATATGGGTAATATCGATGCGTTGCGTGACTGGGGTCATGCCAAAGATTACGTGCGTATGCAATGGCTCATGCTCCAGCAAGATAAGCCAGAAGACTATGTTATTGCTACTGGCGTGCAGTTCACCGTACGGGAATTTATTACTCGTAGTGCGGCGCAACTAGGTATTACCATGCGCTTTGAAGGCGTCGATGAGCAAGAGAAGGGCATTGTTGCTGCCATTGAGGGCGATAAAGCCCCCGCCTTAAAAGTAGGGGATGTGATTGTACAAATTGATCCACGCTACTACCGTCCTACCGAAGTGGAGACTCTCTTGGGCGATCCCACCAAGGCAAAAGAAAGGCTCGGCTGGGTTCCCGAAATTACCCTCGATCAAATGATTGTAGAGATGGTCGCCAACGATTTAGATAAGGCGCGTCAACATGCGCTGTTGCATCGACATGGCTACTCAGTGGCCGTTGGTAAAGAGAATTAATCGGGCATGAGCATCGATCCCCATCAAAAGATTTATGTCGCAGGCCACCGTGGCATGGTGGGTTCTGCCATTGTCAGAAATCTGCAAGCTAAAGGCTTTAGCAGTATTGTTACCCGCACCCACGCACAACTTGATCTCACCAATCAAGCCGACGTACAAGCCTTCTTTGAATCTGAAAAGCCAGCCCAGGTTTATTTGGCGGCCGCAAAAGTAGGGGGCATCTATGCGAACAATGCTTTCCCAGCAGAGTTTATTTATCAAAACCTGATGGTGCAGAACAATGTAATTCATCAGGCCTTTGCCCATGGCGTAAAAAAACTTTTGTTCTTAGGATCAAGTTGCATCTACCCAAAACTCGCTCCTCAACCGATGGGTGAAGATGCGCTACTTACGGGTAAGTTGGAGCCCACTAATGAGCCCTACGCGATTGCCAAGATTACCGGCATTAAGATGTGTGAGAGTTATAACCGCCAGTATGGGGATTCGCATGGTGTCGACTACCGTTCAGTGATGCCTACCAATTTGTATGGTCCGGGTGATAACTATCATCCCGAGAACAGCCATGTCATTCCTGCGCTCATTAGGCGATTCCATGAGGCCAAGGTAGTCAATGCTCCTGAAGTGGTCATTTGGGGTACGGGCACTCCTAGACGTGAGTTTCTCTATGTGGATGATATGGCCGCCGCCTCTGTCTTTGTGATGGATTTGGATAAGACTACTTACGATAGTCAAACACAGCCCATGCAAAGCCATATTAATGTGGGCTTTGGGAGTGATGTCACGATTAATGAGCTAGCGATTGCAGTTGCAAAAGCAACAGGGTATCAAGGAAAAATTAACTTTGATCCCAGCAAGCCTGATGGTGCGCCTAGGAAGTGGATGGACTCAGCAAAACTGAATAAGCTCGGCTGGTCTGCTCAGGTTGGTTTAGAGCAGGGCTTGAAGCAGGCTTATGTTGATTTTTTAAAAAATAATGAAGGTTAAAAAATATAATTTGTATTTAGAAGTGCAAAAGCATCTGCACTTCTAAACGGTTATACGCTTTAGAATATTAGAATCTCATAATTAAGCTAAGATGCCAAAATCCACACGCTACAATGCAAAAATTCAAATTCCCAATGCCTTAGTTTGGGTCCAGTGCATCGCTTTTGTAGTGCTTTATGGATTTTGGATCCTCCCTGAAATCGTAGGGTTTCGCAATACTGCCCTTGTGGTGGGGGCCCTAGCAGGGCTGTACCCCATTTGCCAATGCCGCGCCTATTTGATTAAAAAAACAGCCATACCGCTATGGCTTATGGTTGGATTATTTTTTTGGGCGACTTTTCATCTTCTTTTCTTCTCCCAAGAGTATCCATTGCAGCTCTTAGAATTTCACCGTATTTGGAAATACGCTGCCTTAGGGGGTATTTTTGCGCTTGGACTAGGTATCTCGCTCGCAAATGCCAGTATGGATGCTAAGCTCAAAAATCAACAGAGTCCATTTTGGTCAGTTATCTATTTTGGCCTATGTCTACCGGTACTCACGTACTTGTTGAAGTATGTTTTAACGACTTATGGCGCTAATTTAGGGCTCCAGGTCCCAGATTATTTGAAGATTTATTTTGGATCTCAGCCGTACTATGTCCCTAAAACAGATTATGTAGCCTTTTGCTTGCCAGTCTTGGCCATCTCATTAGGGCAAATTCGAGCCTTATTAATCACTCGCTCAGGTTTGGTGGTACGTGATTGCTGGGCAATAGCCATCTATTTGACGATTATTGTGGCAACCTTCTTTATGTTTTTTATTCAAGATATTAAAAATGGCATGGTCTATGCGGCTTTATGCGTCTTACTTTTTGGGGTCTTACTACTCTTTGGGCGCTCTAAAGAGAAATTGGGGCGAAACGCTTTTTTTGGCCTAATAGGGATCGCAATGTTGGTGACTGCGCTGTATCCCCATATTCAAAAAAATCATTCATGGAGCACTTTAATAGCCGATACGAAGGTGGCCTTTCAGCTAGATAAATACCAGCAGTGGAAATATGCAGGAGCCCAAGGGTACCCAAACAATGAGTATGGGGAAGTAGTCTCCATCACGAATTATGAGCGCGCGGCTTGGTTTAAGGTGGGGCTACAGTTGGCTGCTCAAACGCCTATGGGCTATGGCTTAGTGGAGGATTCCTTTAAAAAAATGACTAAGGCCCGCTGGCCCGAAGCGAGCTCCAATCTCTCGCATAGTCACAGTGGTTGGCTTGATGTCGTTCTGGCTTTAGGTTTTCCAGGATTTTTCTGTATTTTGGGCGCTTTAGTGTTGGTTATGAGACAAGGCAAAAGGGGGCAAGATCCTTGGGGACAGCTAGTTTTTTGGGCCCTATTAGCTAACCTGATTCTCTGGATCACCACTGAGGTTTCGGCCACCGTCACCTTTGCCGTGCTCATCTTTTGGATCTGTTGGGCCTGTGGTTTGACGCTAATGACTAATAATCAAACAAAAGAAATGCAATCTAAGGAAGTCTAGATAGATTGGCTTATGAGTGCAGAGTAAAATCAAGAGCTGTTGGTGTTTATTTCAGATCCCAATACACAATGTTTTAAGATAATCTAGCAAGCTACAATGCTTACATAAATTAAGATGAATTGAAAAAGGCGGGCTGGTAGTGCAAGACTCCATAAATCATTCCTCTCACAGAGATGAAGCTGAAATCTGCCTCCTAGACATTGTCCAATTTGCCATGGATTCTTGGAAAAAACTCGCACTAGCGGCCATCGTAGGCTTGCTCATAGGGGTGGGTAGCTGGTTTGCCTTTGGCGGCTACTCGGCTCAGACCATCTTGCTCAATAACTCCAATGGCCTAGATTTAGTCTCTTGGAAGGCAATCCAAAAGAGCTTGCCCAATTTAGCGGCCCAAGTCGTCGAGGATGGCAAGACCCCGCTGGGCCAAGAAGACCTTTATCGCACTTTGAGTGGTGAGGATTGGTGGCTAAAAAACGCCATTCCCAGTTTTGCGATTTCTAAGGCGGATACAAAGGATTTAGCGGGGGTAGACAAGAACTTTGATGATGCGGCGACCACCATCCTGAGTTTGATAATCAATGCGAGCGGATCTAGTAAAGAGGCGGCCATTGAGTCGACTAAAGCTGCCGCTAAATTTTTGCGCACCGGCGGAGCCTATTTACAGTTGCGTAGCATCCTCAGTAGTTACGAGGGGGATACGATTAGTGCGGTAGCTGAGATTCAAAAGAAAATCACCACCACCCAAATTGAGATGGGCTATCAGCAGCAGCGCGCCAAGTCCTTAGAAGAGCTATACAAGCGCTACCCGAGTAATGCAAGTGTAGGGCAGGTGGTGGACGCCAAGGATTCGGGCGCTAAGTACCTCTCGATTACGACCCAGATTGTGGCTATTAATAATGATATTAACCAGTCGAAGGAAAATCTCCAGCGACTGCGAGATCGACTCTCGCAACTAGCCCTCGTTAAAAAGTTCCTAGTCCAAGCAAGCCCCTTAGTGGAGTCAACCTATGATGGTTTGATCTTGAGTGAGGGCTTACTCGATATTGAGCACCAGCTGCGCGCAACCATCGCCAAGGATGACCTGCAGCAACAAGAAATCCTAGACCAAATTGATGCCCAGTTACTGCAAGTAGCCGCCCGGTTTACTAAGGGGCTGGAGGCTAATACCTTACCGACTAGCAAAAAGGCTGGTCTAATTAAATTGGCTGCAGGGGGTCTATTCGGGGCATTTTTCTTGATGCTATGTTTACTCTTGGGCCAGCGCGCCTGGCCGGGGATGAAAAGCGAGCTGGCAAAAAGTAATGCAGTCAACAGTGGCACGGTAAAGAGTAAAATAGCGCAATGAGTATTGATGGCATGGGAATGCTCAGGCAAGAGTTTAACGAAGACATGAATCTAGGGATGAGCTCAAGTACGAGTTCAAGTTCAAACGCGAGTCCGAGTTCAAGCATCAGCTCAATCAGTAAGGCGATCAATCCAGTGCCACCAGTAAAGAGCTGGGCAATGACGCAAACTCTGACTCAAGCTTTAACCCAAGCTCTGACCCAAGCAATACAGGTGCAGGCTCAGGTCCGAGAGCGGGCATTAGCGGGCTTGAGTATTTAAGTTAGTTATTGATCAATGCATAAATTCAAAGAGTATCTATGAAGGCAGTCATTCTGGCGGGTGGTTTAGGAACGCGAATTTCAGAAGAAACTGAAAGTAAGCCTAAGCCGATGATTGAGATTGGCGGTATGCCGATTTTGTGGCACATCCTGAAACTTTATTCTGCTCATGGCGTAAATGATTTTGTCATTTGCTGTGGTTATAAAGGCTATGTCATCAAAGAGTATTTTGCCAATTACTTTTTACATATGTCCGATGTGACATTTGATATGGCGCAGAACAAGATGGAAGTGCACCATCGCTATGCTGAGCCTTGGAAAATTACCTTGATCGATACGGGCTCTGAGACCATGACGGGTGGACGCCTAAAACGGGTGGCTCAGTACGTCAAAGATGAAGAGGCCTTTTGCTTTACCTATGGCGATGGCGTGAGCGATGTCAATATCACTGAGCTTATTGGCTTTCATAAAAGCCATGGCAAGAAAGCAACCTTAACCGCCGTATACCCACCGGGGCGATTTGGGGCAATTGATATTCATTCAGATCATCACATTACCTCTTTTAAAGAAAAGCCTAAGGGCGATGGCGGCATGATCAATGGCGGATTTTTTGTTCTTTCCCCTGAGGTGATTGATCTGGTTAAGGATGACTCCACTATTTGGGAGCGTGAGCCTTTGGAAAGTTTGGCTGAACAGTTAGAAATGATGGCATATCAGCACCATGGATTCTGGCAGCCAATGGACACCTTGCGTGATAAGAATTATCTTGATGAGCTTTGGGCCTCAGGTAGCGCTCCTTGGAAATCTTGGTGATGAAAGTGGCGCATGTTGATCCTGTTTTTTGGAAAGGCAAAAAAGTCTTTCTAACGGGTCACACTGGATTTAAAGGCGGCTGGCTATCGATTTGGCTTGCATCCATGGGCGCCAAAGTTACGGGTTATGCATTAGCGCCCAATACAACCCCTAATTTGTTTGATGTATTGGCAATTGATTCTTTAATTGAGAAATCTCATATCGCGGATATACGGGATTTAGCAAGTTTGCAAAAGGCAATGTCGGAGGTTAAGCCCGATGTCGTAATTCATATGGCTGCTCAGCCATTAGTGCGTTATTCGTATGTTAATCCAGTCGAGACCTATGCCACGAATGTCATGGGTACCGTGCATGTTCTTGAGAGTACGCGAACCACTGATTCAGTGCGCGCTACTGTGGTCGTCACTACCGACAAGTGCTATGAGAATAAAGAGTGGGTTTGGGGTTATCGCGAAAATGAGCCCATGGGTGGCTATGACCCCTACAGCAATAGTAAGGGCTGCTCAGAGTTAGTCACTTCCGCTTACCGTCAGTCTTATTTCTCCAGTCCTAATTCAAGCAATAAGATCGCATCCGCTAGAGCGGGTAATGTGATTGGTGGTGGAGACTGGTCTGAAGATCGCTTGATTCCCGATGCGATCAAAGCTTTTGAGGCAAACAAGCCATTGATGATTCGCAATCCTTTGGCAACACGACCTTGGCAGCATGTTTTAGAGCCTCTTTCTGGGTATTTGATTTTGGCGCAAGCACTTTATGAGCAGGGTTCATCCTTTGCATCGGGCTGGAATTTTGGTCCACGCGATGAGGATAATCGAGCGGTGCAAGAAGTTGTTGAGCTTATTATTTCTAATTGGAGTGATGCTGCTCGTTGGGAAAAGGAAGGTGTGGAGCAACGCCATGAAGCTAATCTCTTAAAGTTGGATTGCTCCAAAGCCCGCACGCAATTAGGTTGGATTCCTAAATGGAATTTAGACACGGCCACACAAAAAATTGTTGAGTGGCAAAAAGCCTTTCAAGCTAAAGAAAATATGCAAAAAGTTAGTCTTGCGCAAATTAATGACTATATGAGTGCTAAATAAAAAACACACAATAATGAATACACAAACTATCGATACCAGAAAACTAGAGCAAGAAAAATTACGCAAGCAAATTGCTGCATTAGTAGATCAATATGCTGCTATTGAGTTTTCTCCAAAGGCATTTGAACCAGGGCAAACGGTTATCCCTCCTTCTGGAAAATTAATTGGTGCGCAAGAGCTAAAAAACATGGTGGATGCTTCCTTGGATGGTTGGCTAACTACTGGTCGTTTTAATGAACAGTTTGAAAAAAATTTAGCACAATTTATTGGCGTGAAGCATGCCATTACAGTCAACTCAGGCTCATCTGCTAACTTGGTGGCATTTTCTACGCTCACTTCGCCGAAGCTGGGTGATCGTGCGATTAAGCAGGGTGATGAAGTGATTGGTGTAGCTGCTGGATTTCCGACAACGGTCAATCCGATTATTCAATTTGGCGCTATTCCAGTATTTGTAGACGTGGATAAATTTACGCACAATATTGACGCCTCAAAAATCGAGGCGGCGATTAGTCCAAAAACCAAAGCCATCATGCTGGCTCATTCCCTTGGCAATCCATTTAATTTAGATGTAGTAACTGCGCTTTGCAAGAAATATAACTTATGGCTGGTAGAAGATTGCTGTGATGCACTCGGCACCACTTATAAAGGTCAGATGGTAGGAACCTTTGGCGACATAGGAACATTGAGCTTTTATCCTGCGCACCACATTACGATGGGTGAGGGGGGCGCTGTATTTACTAATAATTCCGAGTTGAAACAGATTGCCGAGAGCTTTAGAGATTGGGGTCGTGATTGCTACTGCCCTCCTGGCAAAGACAATACTTGCGGAAAACGTTTTTGCTGGAAGCTGGGTAATTTGCCAGAAGGCTACGACCATAAATATACCTATAGCCATTTGGGCTACAACCTGAAAATTAGTGATATGCAGGCGGCATGTGCGTTGGCACAATTGGAAAAAGCGCCGGCGTTTATTCAGGCTCGCAAAGATAATTTCAAATTCTTAAAAGAGCGCCTTAGCTCTTGTAAGGAATTTTTAGAGTTGCCAGTGGTCACTGAAGATTCTGATCCTTCTTGGTTTGGCTTTCCGATTACTGTTAAAGAGGGCTCACCAGTTTCTAGATTAGACCTAACTACTTATTTGGACCAAAATAAGATTGGAACAAGATTATTGTTTGCAGGTAATCTAACAAGGCAGCCCTCCATGGTTAATGTGAACTTTCGCGTAAGCGGTCAATTAACTAATACTGATAACGTAATGAACAATACTTTCTGGATTGGTGTGCAGCCAGCTTTAACTAAAGAGATGTTGGAATTTGTTGCTGAGAAAATCGAGGCCTACTTGGGCGTGAATTTCTAAGAGGAGCATCTTGAATATTCTTATCACTGGAGCAGGTGGTTTTTTAGGTAGTGCTTTAGCTCGAAAACTTGGCGAGATGGACCACCAGGTATCTTTATTAGTTAGAAAAAATACCAGTCTTTGCCGGCTGGAGGATATACTCCCCTTCAAAATAGGAAGGTGCGAGACTGATGCAGAAATTAATGAATTTATTTCTGATGTCCTCCCAGATATGGTGATACATACAGCTTGCTGTTATGGAAGAGGTGGGGAGTCGCCACTTCAAATCATTGATTCTAATATTTGGTTTGGTATGGTGTTATTAAATGCAATTAAAAGCCTTGAGAAAAAAGTTTCCTTTATCAATACTGGTACTGTTTTATCTAGAGATGTGAGTTTGTACGCGCTAACTAAGATTCAATTTGAGGAATTGGGCACTTATATATCCAATACGTCAAATAAAAATATTCAATTTATAAATATTAAACTTCAGCATATGTATGGTCCCGGTGACCATGCCTCTAAATTTACATCCTACGTGATTAATGCCTGCAAGAATAATGTGCCGACATTGCCCTTAACGCTTGGTGAGCAGAAAAGAGATTTTATTTATATTGATGATGTAGTGGATGCTTATGTGAGGATCTTGCAAAATGTGACTACATTTAATGGGCAGCAGCAAATTGAGTTGGGTTCAGGCGCCGCCCCTCGTTTAAGAGATTTTGTAGAAATTGCGCATAAATTAACTAATTCAAAAACAAAGCTTTTATTTGGTCAAATACCGTATCGCGAAAATGATGCCATGAGTATGGTGGCTAATATTGATGTCTTGAAAAGGCTAGGATGGCTTCCAAAATTTGATATCAAATCTGGAATAAAAAAAACAATTGAAATGGAAGCAACTAGATGAAATTACTAATTACTGGGGGCTGTGGTTTTTTAGGCAGCAATCTTGCTTCTGATGCCATAACTCGTGGCGACGATTTAGTTATATTTGATAGTCTGTATAGAGATGGCTCTAGAGATAATCTAACATGGCTTCAAACCCAAGGTAATTTTAAATTTGAACATGGCGATATTCGAAATCAGAATGATATTTCCAGGGTAGTTCAGGCTTTCCAGCCAGATGCCATTTTTCATTTAGCTGGTCAAGTTGCAATGACGACATCAATCATCAATCCCCGAATGGACTTTGAGGTGAATGTTCTTGGCACGGTAAATTTATTAGAGGCGGTGCGTCAGTATTGTCCAGATGCATCGGTAGTCTATTCGTCAACAAATAAGGTGTATGGTGATTTAGAGCAGTACTCCTACATTGAAACTGAGACGCGGTATCAGTGCTTAGAAAAGCCTGACGGATTTGATGAGAAAACTCAGCTGGAATTTCATTCGCCGTATGGTTGCTCTAAAGGTGCCGCTGATCAATATATGTTGGATTACCATCGAATATTTGGCCTGAAAACAATTGTTTTTCGTCACTCATCTATGTATGGTGGTCGACAGTTTGCGACGGAGGACCAGGGTTGGGTCGCCTGGTTCTGTCAAATGGCAGCGGAGACTCGTTTTGGCCATCGGAGCACCCCTTTTAATATCTCAGGCAATGGAAAGCAGGTGCGAGATGTGCTTCATGCTGCGGATATGAGCACGCTGTATTTCACTATATTGCAACATGTAGATGCGGCAGCCGGTCAAGCCTTTAACATCGGTGGTGGCATCGGAAATAGCCTCTCTCTTCTTGAGTTATTCCAACTTCTTGAGAAGTGTATTGATCGGAGGCTCGACTATCTTCGCCTGCAGTCGCGAAAGAGTGATCAACGCATGTTTGTTGCCAATATCGGTCGAATTAATGAACTTACAGGATGGCGACCGAAAGTGTCTGCAGAGTATGGTGTGAGGCTAATGCTGGAGTGGGTGCTTGACAAGCAAAGTACTAGTCGGTAGTGCACAAGCAACAAAGCATCCCCTTAGTTAGAGTGCTGCCAGTTATGGCTGGTTGGTTCGCTCGCGCAATAATAATTAGCTGTACTTTTGTCAATACACGTTTATTGATTAATCAGGTAGGGGTCGAGGGATTTGCTGCATTTTCGATTGTTCTGTCTTTGACCCCATGGCTAAGCCTATTGAACCTTGGTCTCCCCTATACGTCTCAGAATTTGATCGCTAAGCACCGCGCCAATGGCTTGAAGCCAATTCGGATACGTCGTTCAGCTGTTGATGCAGCCTGTACTGCATTGCTTTTATATCTTCTACCTGCGCTGATAATAGGAATGGTGGTCTATAAGGTACTCCTTCATGGATATGGACCGCTATCTTTCTTTAGTGTGGCTATATTGGTATGGTCGTTGATCGCGCTTGGGCTAACTGCCATTTTTCATCAGGTGTTATACGCGCTTCACCGAAGCACTTGGCCAGCAGTGGCACCTGCAGTCCAGGCTGGACTTACATCTTGCCTTCTAATCGTTGTTCATCAAGTCGAATTTAAAGATGGGACAGCTAACAATTTGCTAGCTACACTAGCTATTGCTCTACCTATTCTGTTTGTATTTGCTTTATCCGCCATTCTAGTCGGCGCACGGCTACGCACATACATTGACTGGAGAGCATTGCGCTGGTTGTTATATACCAGTAGGGGTTTTCTTCTATTTGGCCTATCAGGCGCCCTGGCATTATCCTGTGATTACATTGTGATGTCACAGATGTTGACTGGTAAAGATATCGCTGAATATAATTTGGCAAGCAAGATATTTAGCGTTATCTTAACATTGCATGCAGTCTTGCTGGCGACAAGCTGGACGCCACTATCTGATCGATTTTTTGGCCGCGATCATAGTGGGATGCGACAAGTATTGCTACATTTGCTGATGATGGGACTCATTTTGGTTTTACTATTAGGCGTTCCCCTTGCCCTAGGTATAAACCATATTAGCCAACTACTGACTGGAGGTAGGTTGGAAAATTTCCCAATAGGCTTTGCAGCAGCATGGCTGATCTATATTTGCTTGCGTGTATGGTCCGATACATTTGCCACTGCACTGCTTAGCTGTGACCAGATTAATGTTATAAATCGTTATGTGATTTGGCAAGCAATCATAAGTCTATTGGCCCAATTACTGTTGGGCTCACACTTTGGCGCAATTGGTATTGTTCTGGGTATTTCGACTTCCTTCCTCTTGACCGCAGCATGGATCCTTCCATTGCGCTTTTACAGGCTAACAGGTATAGCCAAAAAAAATGCCACGGATCTTATATAAACTCACTTAATGAATCCAAATACTAGAGCCAAATCTCCCTTAATTACAATTGCTATTCCAACATACAACCGGTTGGAAATTCTATCTAATACTCTTGCTCTATTAGCTAAGCAGGACGGCTTCTATGATGATGATGTTGAAATTGTAATTAGCGATAATTGTTCGCCAATCGACCCAACACCAATGTTAAGAGAGTTCGAAAAAAGTCACGGTCGACCAGTGGTGATTCATCGAAATATTGCGAATGAAGGTATCGACGGAAATATCCACCGCGTAGCTGATTTAGCAAGCGGGTATTACATCTTATTTATGTCAGACGATGACATCTTGCTACCTGGAACCTTGAGACGTATGAAGATTCTCGTCAGAGAAAATCCTGATTTACTCTTCTGTTTTATGAATTGCTACCCATTTCGGGAATGCTTTGACCCATTAAAAATGGCGCCACCAATTATTAAGATTGACCAAACTTTGGTTACCCAGAGCAATGACCGTTTTGTGGAGACTATTGGCATATGGTCAACCTTTGTTTCTGCTTTTTTTGTTGAACGTTTAGCTTGGATAAATATACAAGACCGCACACGTTTTATTGGAACGGACATTTATCTTACACATGTACTATTTCGTCTCTTGTCCGAGGGTTCGCAACGAATAAAAGTTGTGACTGCAGAGCCGCTAATTGCAGCTAGGGATGCCTTTACTGGAAGCTTCAGAATTGTTCATGCTTTTGGTTTTAATTTTATGAGGTTATTGCTTGAAGATGCTCCGCTTCTCGGTTTTTCTAAACGCACAATGCGTGCAATTAAGCTAAACGTTATGCATAAAAGTTTGCCGACCATGATTTTAATGATTCGTCTAGGACCACAACCGCGTGCGCTAATATTTCAGGAATTTCAACTTTTATTACGTTACACCTGGTGGGAGCCAGTAGCTTGGTTGCGGATGCTGCCATTAATGATTTTGCCAATATCTGCATTACGTATCCTTGGCCGTCTTCGTCGGACCCTACGCTCTCATATTTTTAAAGGGGAATGAGTTTGAGTAAATTTATGCGGAAATTGCTCTATCACCTAAGGCGACCACTCCCAGATTTACTTGCTTACACAGCGGATAAGTTACGGTCTTATCTTTGGCGTTCTCAGCTTAAGGAGGTTGGCTTACGCTTTCATGTTGGCCGCGGCACTAAGATCCAGGGATCGAAATACATAAGTATCGGTGAGAATTTTATTGCAGGCCAGATGTTATGGATTGAGGCAGTGAGTGACTATCGTCAATTTAATTACATTCCCTCGATAGAAATTGGTGATAATGTCTGTTGTAGTCAGAGTGTTCATATTACCGCTACTGAGAGTGTAACAATCAAGGATGGCGTTCTGTTTGGTAGTCATGTACATGTAACTGACCATGGCCACGGCACCTATAACGGTAATGAACAGGATTCCCCTGATACTCCACCCTCATATCGACGCATATCCGTTGGGCGTCCTGTCACGATTGAAAAAAATGTATGGATTGGGGATGGGGTGGTAGTTCTCCCAGGTGTGACGATAGGGGAAGGAAGTATTATCGGCTCCAACAGTGTGGTGTCTAGAAATATTCCTGCTAACGTCATCGCCGTTGGGATTCCTGCAATCCCCATCAAACTTTACGATCCAACAAGTAGCCGCTGGATTCCAATTGCTAAATCCATATGAATTCCCTCGGTATTTGTATTCCTACTTACAAACGTCCAGCCTTCCTGCGCCGCTGCGTATTTTCTGCGATTGAGGCGGCCGGTGGCAGGCCTTTACGGATCTTTATTGCCGACGATTCTTTAGATAATACCAATACTGCAATATATGAGGAATTTAAAGCCCATTCAGACTGCATAGTGGTGCAGCGAAATACTATTAATCTTGGAATAGATGACAATATTCAGCAGGCTGTCGATCTTTGTAGTTGTGACTATGCCTGGATAGTTGGGGAGGACGATTTCTTTCTGCCAGACTCTATACGTCGAGTGTTTGACGGGATTCAGGGATCACAGGCCCCCTTTATTTTTGCTAACTATTCCTATGTAGGCGATGAAAATAAGCTATTACTGGGCCAGGCACTTGAGGAGCCCGATGGCAGCATTTCAGGAAGAGTATTTATTGCCAGTCACCTGTGGGCCGCAGGATTTATTGGTGCCTGTATCGTCAATCGGAGTCGCTGGGCTACGACAACAACAGCGCATTATAAAAAAACTTACTATACGCATCTTGGCCGTATTTGCGAAATGTTAGCGCATGCGAATAGTAGCGTAATGATCTTGGCTGAACCATGCGTTGCAAATCGAGTGGAGGGAGAGGATACATTCACCTGGAAGAGTGATTCTTACGGCGTATTTTTTGGGTTTTGTGCGATGTGCGAGTCAGTAGCACGCCAGCATCCTTTTCTTGCTGATGCAGCTCGACAAGCAATCAATGTTATGGAGAGGCGCTATGGATGGCTCTCCTTGCGATTAGCAATGCGCCTTCGTTCAGAGTTTGGATATGATGTCGCTCAATACCAGTGTTATATTGCCCCTAATATTTCTAACAGGTTAGTGCGTTTTGCCTTTTACTGCATCAGCGTATCCCCACCAAGAGTCTTCCGACCGCTTGTTTTAGTTCATCGTTGGATGCGCAAAAGGAAATCAAGATGAGCATCGTAATCGGGGGAGGTAAAAATAAACCCCAGAATTTATCGATACCACGCTATATATTTTTGGAGGTTAAGGCCTTTGGTGATTTGACTGTGACAGCGGCAGTGTTACGTACGTTACCGCAAGATATGCTTGCAAATTGCAGTCTACTTGTAGCCCCCCATCTAATTGATTTGGTAGCTGTCTTGAGACCTGCTTGTGCAATTGAGCTGCTTAATTTATCTGAGAATATTCAGCCACCTGCTCTTTTTGATATTAAGAAGCGAGGTATTTTGGCTGGTATACAAAGCGCATTATCACTTCGAAGAGCCATAGCTAAAATACCTCAGGAGTCAATATTGGTTATGCACAAATCTACAGAGCGTGAACGCTTTATTGTGGGTGAGCATCAATTAATTATCCTGCCGCCAGCTGAGAATATTTACTTGGCATACAAACTCTTTTTCCTGCAATGCTTTAGTGTAGCGTGTGCGAAAAATGACCTGCATAAGCCTTTAATAAACCGACGAATTGCATTGTGCCCATTTAGTCGTATGGCATCTAAGAATTTACCTTTTGATCTTGTTGTTGAGCTCGCTAGAATTTGTACTGATTCTGGTTTTGAGCTTGAGCTGCTTTTACTAGAGGGCGAATGCTTTGATTATCATTTAGAGCCGATTCAGGTGCGCATAATTCCTCGTCGCTTCGATGCTTTAGCGGATAACTTACAAACTTATGCTGGCGTCATTTCTGCTGATAGCTTGTCTGCGCACCTCGCTGAATACAAAGGTGTGCCAGTCTTTGTAGTGTCACCATTGCCAAATCGCTACTGGCTTCCATTGGGAGCCTTTAGGCATGAATTTTATGGGATCTTCAGTCAACGAATTGAACTAAAAATTCGTCTTCAACACTTTTTAGTAAAAATACAAGCATGACCAATTTTTATCAAAATATCTTAGATTAAATTTTAAGAATTTAATTTATTGATAATGTAATCAGAGATATTTTTGCGCAGTAAATTTTACCGGGCCCTTGTAACCATGAAAATTTCAATCATTACAGCTACTTATAATTGTGAAAAAACGGTGACCTCTACCCTTGATTCAATAGCTACGCAAACATATCCAGATGTAGAGCACTTGATAATAGACGGACAATCCAGTGACAATACATTAAATTTATTAAGTTGTTGGAATGCTCACACATTCATACTTGAAAGTAGTAGGGATCAAGGAATCTATGATGCTCTAAACAAAGGAATATTCAAAGCCTCAGGTGAGGTTATCGGTTTTCTGCATGCTGATGACGTTTTGCAAGATGAGCATGTACTAGAGAAGATTGCTAAAGCCTTCGAGGACCCGACAATACAAATTGTCTACGGGGATTTAGTATATGTTACTCAAGAAGATTTGCAGCATGTGGTACGAACCTGGCATTCTGGAAAATTCAATTCACGTAAGTTGCGCCGTGGGTGGATGCCACCGCATCCAACATTCTACGCGCGACGATCATTGTACGAGCAACTGGGAGGTTTTAATCTGCGCTATCGTATAGCTGCTGACTATGACTGCATGCTACGTCTACTTTGCCAAAAAAGTATATGCATCAAATATATACCAGAGATTCTCGTACGAATGCGCGTAGGTGGCATCAGCAATCGATCACTTCGCAATATTATTCAGAAATCACTTGAAGATATAGATGTCGCTCGTCAAAATCTTGGCGGTGGCCTTGTAACTGTGTTGCTAAAAAACTTATCTAAACTCAACCAATTTTGAAGGTTTGATCACCACAATGAGATGCCTCTATATGAAGTCTAGACACAATCTTTCTCATCAACTGGTATTTTTAATTGGTTGTACATACTATTTTTTTACTCCCCTGATCCTAGGATATGTTGGCGCATTTAATTCTCTCGAATCCTTAAGTTTTCTGGATAAATACTTCGAGCCAAATGATGTGAATTGGCCATTCCTGGTGACCTTCATTTTTTTTGGAACGGTATTCTATCTATTAGGAGCATTTTGTATTAATCAGCCCAAGACTTTCCCCAAAAGTGTTGAGACAAGGAGGCCCCATGCTGGCACTTGGACACTCTTTTTTTTGTATGGTCTTGCAATGCTTATGCTGGCTTTTCAGGCGAGAGTTCTATTATTTTCAGGGTATTCTAATATGCCCGACTCTGGTTTAGTTGGGCCGATAGCAACACTGCAGATGTTCTTATTATTTCAATATTTATATGAAAGATCGGCGCATTGCTCTATAGCGAGTGCATTTGCGCTACTTCTTATCATCAACTCTTATGTTTTACTAAGTATGGGTGGACGGCTTTATGTAATATCAGCCTTGGCTGCTATTTATTTCCGCTGGTGGAACTGGGGGGCAGCCTCTAAAAGGACCCAATTACGCTCTTTGTTATTGGTTCTATTTGTTATTTTAGTGAGTGTAGTCATTGGCATGTGGAGAGTTGGTGAAAGCGATTACTCTAGCGCCATCTTCTACTTAACAGCTGAAGCTAACTTAATAAGCATATCGGCTTTCACTCTTTTCACTGGTGGAAATTGGCTTCCAATTAATACGCCATTTGAGTTTTTATTATCTTTTACCAACTTAATCCCGTCAGTACTTTGGCCTGAAAAATCAGAGTGGCTTGCAAGTTTCATTAACACAATGCAGAATTATCAAACACCATTTGGTGGTGTTAGCATCATCGCATCGACCATAAGCAACTTTGGTTATATCGGCGGCCTACTATTCTTTTTTACAGTTGGACTTTGTATGAGTAAGGTCGGGTGCACACGATCTGACCCAGCTCGCGAGGCTCGCTACTCTTGCCTGGTCGGGATGCTTCCATTTATGTTTTTCAGGGATCCATTTCAAGTACAGGTGAAAATTGTATTGATCATTCAAATACTTTATTTAATTACCCGCGTACTCAAAAAACGTAATTTTTCTTCCCGCCACGACGGTTCAACGGATTTATTTTGCAGCTGACTATCGGGTGACGCTTAAGAGATATATCGCCAACAATATGAAAAGCCTTAATTATGATCCCAAGATTCAGTAAGAAAACCACATCGTGCAGTGTATTCTGGTTTGGTTTGATATTAATTCTTCTGAGTATTGATTACTTCCCTAATCTACCAGATGTCTCTATTGATTCTTCTTGGATGAATGGCATTGCCGCAGCCCTTGGTCAAGGAGCGGTACCTGGCCGTGACTTGCTATTTACCTATGGGCCCTTGGCTAGCATGGCTACCGCCAATGATGGCAAGGGGTTTCTATTTGGCTTAATATTAAGATTGTTTATAGCCACCAACTTAGCAGTACTTTTGCGTTTAGTCGTTGGCCCTCGCTTTCTTATCGCAGCAGCGTTAATATTTTTTATATGTCCGAGTAATGAAGCTTTATTCTATGTATGGCTCACGGTTATTCCCCTTGCGATAGTGGTCTGTCAGAGCCCAAATCATCTAGAGGTAGGGCATGATGATCGATTAACGGCGAGATATATCGCTTCTCTTATTTTTGCAGCCATACTAATACCATCACTCATTTTGGCCAAACTCTCATTCCTGCCTCTTAGTGCAGTACTAGTATTTCTGATTGTCATTTTCCAGTTATCTTGCGGAAATTGGAAAATGGTATTAGCTCTTATGCTAATTTCAGCAATATCTTTAGTTGTATTGTGGATTTTTTCCGGCCAAGAGTTGCTTAATTTAGGCCCCTATCTGCTAAATGGAGAAATCATCCGAGGGTATACCTCGGCGATGGAGTGGGATATTGGAGTAACTATCCTTGGTATAAATTTACAATTTCTCGAGACAGTGTTGCTTTACGCCTTAAGCTTCCTACTGATAACCTTTTTGATCAGTCAAAAATACAATAATAAGGAACGCCTATTTCTATTGCTAAGTGTTTCGGCGTTACTCGCCGTAGTGATTAAAGTAGCTACTGTGCGCCATGGCGGCGTGCATTCTATATTCCCTTGGATAGTATTGCTAGTTTTAACAGTGTCTATACAGCCTTCACCTAATCTTCATCGCGCAGTAAGGGCTGTCTTCATTATTTTATTGCTCTCAGTAATGGTGCTCTCCCCAATCTACAGTGGAGATGGTCGTGGGCTTTCTCAGATCGTAATGGCTGCGCGTGGTTATTCTGAAGCCAATGGGTTGGATTGGCAAAAACAAAAACATATTCCAAGGTTCTGGGTAACTTATATTTGGAGGGATTCAGAAGTATTCGCTTCGAGCTTGAGTATTCCGCTACCTGGTTTGCTTGAACGCTGGAAGAATTTATCCACCGTTATCAAGGTCATTAATACCAATGGCGAGTCTATCCAATTGTCAAAGGCAAAGGCCTATCAAGACATTAAAGCTTCATGCGGCATTAATCCAGTGCAAGGCACTGCAGATATATATCCGACAGATATTAATTGCCTGCTAGCTATCAATCAGGCGTGGTCTCCCCGACCTGTCTTGCAAAGCTATAGCGCTTATACGCCGAATTTATTGTTCGTTAATCGAAATCATTTGACTGGCGCGAGCGCCCCAGATTTTCTTTTTTTTGATATCCATCCTATCGATGATCGCCTTCCAATGCTTGAAGAAGGTAATTCTTGGGCATGCATTTCGAATCAATATCGGCCAGTAGGCGCAATGCAAGGACGATTCTTGCTATTAAAACGGAAGGCAGAACGAGGGCAAAAAGAAGACGTCTGCTCTGGAATGTTCAAGGTTGTTGAAACTCGGAATGCAATGCTCGATGAACCTGTTCGGCTCTCCTGCGACCACCCCCAGATATGGGGTAGTTTTGAACTCCAACCCACGTTAGTTGGTCGGTTAGCTTCAACTTTTTATAAAACCAAGAGACTCATGATTGATATAACTACTTGTGATGGACATAGCCTAAGTTATCGCTTTATACCCAGCATGGCAAATGCACCATTCTTATTTAGCCCAGTAATTGATAACACAAGTGAATTCAAGAGAGTCATGTTCGAAGACTCAAAGGAGTCAGCTCACCGTGTTTCTAGTTTTGTGATTCGCTCAACCAGTTCCGAGAGCCCAGTTAGGGGTTGGGAACAGAATTTCACTTTCCAACTGCTTGATCTGATGCAGACTACAGGTAGACAGGCAAAGTGAGTTTTAGATCAAAATTACGGCATGGATTATAGGTTGTAGTAGGGATGTAATATCATTTAGTCGATTCCCAACCTAGATCCAAGATCATCTGCAGTGGTTATCACAATATTATAGGTGCACTCAAGTGCAGTGCCTCTAATATGAAATGCTTTATGAGTACGACAAAGTTTAAAAGGGGTACCCAGTGAGAGCCAGAAGTTATAAATATTCATATTTTGTAAGCATTCTTATATTAGTCGTAGTAGTACTGAATTATTATTTTGGCATTAGCTTTCCCGTTCCGTGGATAGATGAAAGCTACTTTATGTTGCAGTCATTAGCATTCTCTGAAACAAATACACTTTTTACAGAATCACTAATTCCAAATCGAAATGTTATGTGGATGCCGCCCGGATATCTTTTATTAGTAGGCTTCTTTTTTAAATGGTTCCATTTTTCACTGTACTCAGCACGAGAGATATCCCTCTTTTTTTATTGTGTATCCATTCTTCTTTACTTTAAGTTGTTTTGCGACAAAAAATCAAATTTAAACTTTTTAATTGTGGCAATAATATTTCTT
>Ga0364886_10072_pt1 | contig 64346 bp, 51 predicted proteins | sample ExccelJu500001D3_4_FD_206926 | JGI IMG/M metagenome (GOLD analysis project Ga0364886, IMG submission 206926) | Enriched cells from Trout Bog Lake Hypolimnion, Wisconsin, USA - BchlTB.July23.5000.01.D3 | ecosystem: Environmental > Aquatic > Freshwater > Lake > Hypolimnion/Profundal zone | place... | reverse complement strand
TGTGGCAGCCCCTGCAACTAAAAGTTATATCGCGGCCCTTTATGGAAATGCCAGCAAGTCCTCTTCGATCATGAGATTTTTAGTTCCAGGAAATGTCAACGCCACTGTTCACCTAACAATTTACTCGGACGGCGGAACCCTCACCCCAGTTGGATTTGATTCCCTCTCGATTGCACATCAGCGGGTGGTCGACGTACCGCTCCCAAAAATTTCTCTTTCAACTCCTTATGGAATCGAAGTCGATTCAGACCAACCAATTTTTGCCTCGACCCTAACGCGCACTACATCAGGCGGGAGCGATTTTGCCTGGGGCACCCAGATTCCGCAGATGTCTAATTTCAAAATTAATCTCGGTGGAGCGTCGTCTCAATTTCTCTTCATTGGGCAGTCACCAGTTGTGAAGGCCGATTGGCGAGACCAGAAAGGTAAGTTGCAATCCCAGATCATCTCTGGAGATACGCAGGCCTCCTGGCATCCGCAGGGTGCGATAAATACCGTTTCCTTTACCGTACTTTCTAAGAAGGCGGTTTATGGCGGGGCGCTTATCTCAAACTCGGCAGGTGCTTTGAGTTATCTACCCCTGATTGCAAATCAGCTCGTCTCGAGAGCCCAATTGCCGGTAGCCGATGTACGAACCTTGGCGCGCCGATAAACTCTGATTCAGAGCCAAATCCACCACTTCGAGAGCGGAAGGCACTAATCTCTCAATTATGCGAACACAACACCGTTCCAGTCGAATCTGTTCGCGCGCCAGTTGCCAGCTACCCGCGGTGAAGACTTTGACTTATGTGTATGCAGATTCAACCGCTGTCCTTGGCCCACTCGCTACCTATGCTGAGCCCCACTCTTATGATCTCTGCCAGTCACACAGTGAAAAGTTAACCGTCCCTAATGGGTGGAGCGTCGTACGACTAGAACCTGAATCTGATCAGGCTGGCCCAACCGAGGATGACTTGATGGCTATCGCTAATGCGGTCCGCGAAGTAGGCAACGCCCAGAGCACACTAATCCCTGCTCAACCCACTCAACCTGAGATTGGACGCCGCGGACATTTGAGAGCAATCCCTTCAACCCAGAATTAACTTTCTCTCCCTGCGGTTAATTCACCGCACCAATTCTCAAGTAGATTTATGACATGTTCAGTCGGGAAGAGTTAGATCAGGTAATCAAGGCCTATGACATTCGAGGCCTCGTCGAAGAACAAATAACTCCAGAGTTCACCTTTGTATTAGGTACGGCATTTGCCCGTTTCCTCATTGAAGAACGAGAGCCAGCAACAGTAGTAATTGGTGAGGATATGCGTCCCTCATCGGACGATTTAGCGACTGCCTTCGCCGATGGATTAAATTCTCAAGGTTTAGATGCCATCCGCATCGGACTCGCCTCTACGGATATGCTCTATTTTGCTTCAGGATCACTCAACCTTCCCGGCGCAATGTTTACGGCAAGTCATAATCCGGCGGCTTATAACGGAATAAAGTTGGCGAAGTCTGGTGCGCGACCGATTGGCTCTGAATCTGGATTGCTCCGCATCAAAGATCTCATGGGCAGAGAGATTCCGATGAAGCTCGGTCCTATCGGAGTAACAACAGAGCGAGAACTTCTCAATGACTATGTTGATTTTCTACTCGGACTTTTTGGCAGCGATGAATTCACCAGCGGTCGCCGCTTGAAAATTGTGGTGGATGCTGGAAATGGAATGGCAGGTTTTACAGCTCCCGCTCTCATGAGTCGACTTAATGTGGAGTTAGTCCCGCTCTACTTTGAACTTGATGGAAATTTTCCAAACCATGAAGCAAATCCAATTGATCCCAAAAACTTAGTTGATCTGGTGAAGCGCGTTAAGCGTGAGAAAGCTGATATTGGTCTGGCCTTCGATGGCGATGCCGATCGCTGCTTTCTTGTGGATGAGCGCGGTGAGTTAGTGAACCCTTCTGCGCTAACCTCATTGATCGCCATTCGTGAACTTAAGCGCAAGCCTGGTTCAACCATTATTTATAACCTCATCTCTTCACAGGCAGTTCCCGAGATAGTGCTGGAAAATGGGGGTAAGCCGTTGCGCTCAAGAGTTGGGCATTCATATATCAAGAAGATGATGGCTGAAAGTGGAGCGGTTTTTGGGGGAGAGCATTCCGGCCATTTTTACTTTAGTGAGTTCTGGAGAGCTGATTCTGGAGCCCTGGCTGCCCTCTTCGCGATTGCAGAGCTCTCTCACTCCGACAAACCTCTCTCGGAGCTGATAGCCCCGCTCAATCGGTATTTCTCCAGCGGCGAGATCAATACCAGAGTGGATAACCCCAGCGAGAGTATTGCCTTTATAAAGGCCTCCTTTGAGATGGACTACGCCATCGATGAACTAGATGGCATCACCGTGACTGGACCGGATTGGTGGTTCAACGTTCGCGCCTCCAATACCGAACCGCTGCTTCGCCTCAATGTCGAAGCTCACTCCCCAGAGCAGTTGAAGCAGGTTCAGAGCCAGGTCTTGGCGCTAATCGGGTAACCTTGAGCCTTGCGGTCGCCCGTAATACCACTATTAGACATGTATATGACTTGTATCTGAAGTCTCGAAGGAGTTCTTGTGTCAGTTGAAACATCTGTTGGCCACGATATTGCAAATCCCGCTCTAGCAGCTGAAGGGAAGAAGCGGATCGAGTGGGCTGAGCGCAACATGCCCGTGCTCGCGCAGATCAAAGAGCGCTTCGCCAAGGAACAACCATTTACTGGAATCCGGATTGCAGCGTGTATGCATGTGACTACAGAGACAGCAAACCTTATGCGCGCCCTCAAAGCTGGAGGAGCAGAGTTAGCGCTATGTGCGTCTAACCCACTCTCCACGCAAGATGACACTGCTGCAGCGCTGGTCTACGAGTACGGCATCAATGTATTTGCTCATAATGGAGTAGATCGTGATGGGTACTACCGCGATCTCAACGCCGCCCTTGATATCAAGCCAAATCTAGTTTTCGATGATGGCTGCGATCTCGTCAACACCTTGCACACATCTCGAACCGAACTCCTCGATGGAATTATGGGGGGTTGCGAAGAGACCACGACCGGCGTAATTCGCTTGAGCCAGATGACAAAAGATGGTGCGCTTAAATTCCCAATGATCGCCGTCAACGATACTGATACCAAGCACATGTTTGACAACCGTTTTGGTACTGGGCAATCCACCATGGATGCAATCTTCCGTGCAACCAATGGTTTGGTCGCTGGAGCAACCGTCGTAGTTTGCGGATTTGGATACTGCGGCAAGGGCGTTGCAGAGCGCGCTCGCGGAATGGGAGCAAATGTTGTCGTAACTGAGATCGACCCAACAAAGGCTCTCGATGCTTTGATGCAGGGCTATCGTGTTATGAATTCCCTCGAAGCCGCCAAGATCGGTGATTTCTTCATTACAGTTACTGGTAACCGTGATGTGCTCCGCGAGGAGCATTTCGCCGTTATGAAAGATGGCGCAATCTTCGCTAACTCAGGTCACTTTGATATTGAGATTGATGTGGCGTGGCTCGAGAAGAACGCCAAGAAGAATCGTCGCATCCGCCACCAGACCGATGAGTATGTGCTTGCTGATGGTCGTCGCCTTCTCTTGATTGCTGAAGGTCGACTGGTGAATCTCGGTGCCGCAGAAGGTCACCCAGCATCGGTGATGGATATGTCTTTCTCAGATCAAGCTCTGACTGCAGAGTGGTTGCTCAAGAGCGCCGCCTCACTTGGTGCTGGATTACATGAAGTTCCTACTGAGATCGATAAGGAAGTTGCTCGACTCAAGTTGGCAAGCATGGGAGTCACTATCGACACTCTTACTCCGGCTCAAGAGCACTACCTCAACTCTTGGGAGCACGGTAGCTAATGACTCTAATCATGGTCGTCGATGACGACCAAGATTTAGCGGAGATGCTGGGGATCGTTCTCACGGGATCTGGCTTTGAGGTTGACCTGGTTAACTCAGGTGATCAGGTAATGAATATTTTTAATTCTCACCAACCTGATCTTGTACTTCTTGATGTCATGCTCCCAGGTTTAAGCGGCATTGAGGTGTGCAAACTTATCCGCGACAAATCCATGGTGCCTATCGTGATGCTCACTGCAAAGAGCGATAGTTACGATGTCGTTAAGGGTTTAGAGGCCGGCGCCGACGACTACATGGTCAAGCCTTTCAACCCATCCGAACTTGTTGCCCGCATTAAGGTGCGCCTACGCCGTTCCAATTCCGAAACCTCTACGACGCTGCGAATCTGTGACATCACCATCGACCAGGTCGCGCACACCATCATTCGTAATGGAAAGACGATCCCGCTCACCCGCTTGGAGTTTGATCTACTTGTTGCTCTTGCAAAAGAGCCTGGTCGGGTCTTCACGCGAGACGCGCTCTTAAGCGAGGTGTGGGGCTATCAGCATGCAGCCGACACCCGTCTGGTGAATGTGCACGTACAACGTTTGCGCGCGAAGGTGGAAGAAGATGTCGATAATCCGCAGGTAGTTCTTACCGTGCGTGGAGTTGGGTATAAGGCGGGAACGAGTCAGGCATGAGATGGCTCGGCGTGAAATGGCGGAGCTCAATCCTCTTTCGCGTCATTACCACCACATTCTTGCTTTCTATCATTCTTATTTCGCTGGTAGGTAGCATTCTATTTATCCAAATCTCCAACGGTATTTTCCGTGAGAAGACAAACGAATCTGTATCCGAAGCTCAATCATTGTATGACTACGCACAAGGGCAACTCGACGCGACGTTGTATCTCACTTCCTTAAAGTTGCCGGTCGTCGTCAATCGAATATTGAAGGCGAGTGATTTAACGGTTGCAACTACTCCTCGTGAAGTCGTGTTGATCGGATCTCCCGTCTTGCATCGCTCTAACGACTTGTATGACGGGGCATCTGGCAATGTAGATCTAACTTCTATCCCATCTTCACTTCGCGCCTCTGTTCGCAAATCTGGATTGGCGGAATGGATACGCGGAACAATTACTTTTAAAGATGGAACTCAAAAAGGCGCAATCATCGTTGGCCACGCTGTCGAAATTCCGCCGCAATCTCCATATGAACTCTATTACGTCTTTCTCTTGACCGAGCAGCAGACGATCGTTGATTTCATCGGCAGACTCCTTCTCTTTGCGGGATTCTTATTGGTCTTTATGATCGGCGGAATCTCTTGGTACGTGATTCGGCAAGCGATTAATCCAGTGCGCGACGCTGCTGAAATCGCTGAGCAATTGACTGCTGGAGATCTCAATCGAAGAATGCATGTGAGCGGTCAAGATGAAATGGCCCGCCTTGCTATCTCGTTCAACGAGATGGCGGTATCTATGCAACAACAGATCTCAAGACTCGAAAATCTCTCGCGATTACAGCAACGATTTGTCTCCGATGTCTCGCATGAGCTGCGAACGCCGCTCACCACCATTCGTATGGCATCAGAAGTTATTGCGGAGAGCAAGGGAAAGATGGATCCGGCAGCAGCTCGTAGTGCGGAGTTATTGCAATCTCAGATCGCTCGCTTTGAATCATTGCTCACCGACCTACTTGAGGTGAGCCGATTCGATGCATCTGCATCTATTCTGGAACTCAAAGAGACAGATATCAAAGACTTGGTCATTCAGACCATCGACCAACTCCATATGGGAAATGTGGGCGATATTCGCACCGACTTCTCTGACGGTGCGGTGGTCGCTATGGTCGATCCGCGCCGTATTGAGCGAATTTTGCGGAATTTGATCTCCAATGCCATTGATCACAGTGAGGGCAAGGGCATCGATATCACCATTAGGCAGAGTGAACGCGAATTTGCGGTTGGTGTGCGCGATTATGGAATTGGTTTTACTGAACGTGAATCAGAGAGATTGTTCGATCGATTCTGGCGCGCGGATCCTTCACGATCACGTTTACGTGGTGGCACGGGGCTAGGCCTTTCTATTGCGCTCGATGATGCAAAATTGCACCAAGGGACTCTTAAGGCATGGGGTGCTCCAGGCAAGGGAGCCAACTTCGTTGTAACAATTCCACTTGCACCTGGAATCCCGTTACAAGGTGAGCCGATCCCAGTAAACCCCAGCTTTGAACCCTCCACATCTTTCTTAGCATTTGATGAGGATGACATTTAAATCTCTGCAGAATTTCTGCAATGGGCGCCATCTCGCAACTCCTATTTCCCTCAAGTTGTCTTCTTTGTAACCAGCCGGGGGTAGATGTTTGCAGCGAGTGCAGCACAAAGATTAGGAGAAACCGTAGAGGGCTCTACATTTCAGATATCCCAGTATGGGCAGGTGCAGTGTATGGGGATGAGCTCTCTGAACTGATCTTGCTGGCGAAAGAGAAACATATTTTGCCAGCGCGGAATTTTCTTGCAGAGCTCCTTGTTGAATCATTTATGCGAGCGCGGAACGAATCTGAAATACGAGAGCGCACTATCCTCGTTCCAGTGCCTTCAAGTAAGAGCGCAAATCGAACTCGTGGATATCGCCATGCCTATCTCCTGGCACGCCAGATGTTGAAGAGATTGCCGCTGTCGCAGAGGGGCTCGGTATCTATCCAGGAGATGCTGGTGGTAAATCGAAAAGTTGCCGATCAGACCAATCTCAATCGTGAGCAGAGAGAGCGCAATGTTCAAGGTGCCTACGCGGTCACAAAAACCAGAGATCTGGCCGAGCAGGCAGATCTCTACCTGATCGATGATCTGCTGACGACAGGTAGTTCGGTGCGGGAGGGGATTCGCGCGCTCAGGCAGGCCGGTTTGAGGCCGGCTGGAGTGCTGACCGCCGGGGTCTCACCCCGTCTTTTTTCCTAATACGATAGGGGGCTAGTAGATGATTAAAGTTTCTGAAATGAGGGTTCGTGGCTGTTCTAGATAAAATTCTTCGCGCTGGCGAAGGTCGTGCGGTTCGAAACCTAGAGAAGATCGCCACAGAGGTTAATTCTTGGGAGACCAAGGTTGCCGCCATGAGCGATGAAGAACTCCGCTCCCAAACTCAGAAGTTTAGAGACCGCCTGCAGGCAGGCGAGGATCTCGATTCCTTGCTCCCTGAAGCATTTGCAACTGTTCGCCAGGCAGCCATGCGAACCCTGGGACAGCGTCACTACGACGTCCAGATCATGGGTGGAGCTGCTCTGCACCTCGGAAATATCGCCGAAATGCGCACTGGTGAAGGTAAGACCTTGGTCTCGACCCTTCCCGCCTATCTCAACGCTCTAACTGGCAAAGGCGTTCACGTAGTCACAACAAACGATTACCTCGCCGAGCGTGACAGCGAATGGATGGGACGCGTTCACCGCTTCCTCGGTCTCAAGGTTGGCGTCATTCTTGCCAGCATGACTCCTGCTGAACGCCGTGAAGCGTACGCAGCTGACATCACCTATGGAACAAATAACGAATTTGGTTTCGATTACCTCCGCGACAACATGGCATGGTCGCTGGAAGATTGTGTTCAACGCGAACATAACTTCGCCATCGTTGATGAGGTTGACTCGATTTTGATTGATGAGGCGAGAACGCCGCTGATCATTAGTGGTCCTGCCGACAAGGCAACTAAGTGGTACGTAGAGTTTGCAAATATTTGTGGTCAATTGCAGCGCGATGTTCACTATGAGATCGATGAGAAGAAGAAGACCGTCTCCATCCTTGAAGATGGTGTCACCAAAGTAGAACAGATTCTCGGAATCGAAAATCTCTACGAGGCGGTAAATACCCCTCTTATCGGTTACCTCAACAACGGTATCCGTGCCAAGGAACTATTTAAGCGCGACAAAGATTATGTTGTCATGAACGGTGAACTCCTTATCGTTGATGAACACACGGGTCGCATGCTCTCTGGTCGTCGTTACTCTGAAGGTCTCCACCAGGCGCTCGAGGCAAAAGAGCGCATCGAGATCAAAGATGAGAATCAGACTCTTGCGACAATTACCTTGCAGAATTATTTCCGTCTTTACTCAAAGCTTTCCGGTATGACCGGTACGGCAATGACTGAGGCTGCAGAATTTATGCAGATCTACAAGCTTGGCGTTATTCCTATTCCTACCAATAAGCCAACGGCTCGTCTCGATTCTCCTGACCTCATCTACAAGACTGAGGCGGCTAAATTCTTGGCGGTTGCCGAAGATATTGTGAAGCGCCACAAGGCGGGCCAGCCAGTATTGGTCGGTACTGTCTCGGTTGAGAAATCTGAAGAGCTCTCCGCGGTTCTCACTCGTCGCGGCATCAAGCACGAGGTATTGAATGCAAAGCAACACGAGCGTGAAGCAGCTGTTATTGCTCGCGCCGGCACAATCGGCGCCGTCACGGTTGCTACCAATATGGCTGGTCGCGGTACCGACATCATGCTCGGTGGAAATCCAGAATTTATGGCTGATTTCGAATTGCAACGTCGCGGTTTGAACCCCGCTGAAAATCCAGAGGAGTACGAGGCTGCTTGGCCCGCTGAGATTTCCAAGCAGAAAGCGGCGGTTGCCTTAGAGCATGAGACAGTTGTTGCCGCTGGTGGCTTATACGTCCTCGGTACCGAGCGCCATGAATCACGCCGTATCGACAACCAGTTGCGCGGACGTTCTGGTCGCCAAGGAGATCCTGGAGAGTCACGTTTCTATCTCTCCCTCCAAGATGACTTAATGCGCCGTTTTAACTCCGGACTGGTCGAACGATTCTTGGGTGCAGCCGGGATTGCAGATGATGTACCGATCGAATCCAAGATGGTCTCTAACGCAATTCGTTCGGCGCAGACTCAAGTAGAGTCACTCAACTTTGAAATGCGTAAGAATGTTTTGAAGTATGACGATGTCATGAATCGTCAACGTACCGTTATTTACTCAGAGCGTCGTGAAGTGCTTGAAGGTGCTGATATCAGCGAGCAAGTTCAGAATTTCATGCGAGATACTCTGACTGCATATGTCCAAGGTGCCACCGCTGAAGGCTACCCAGAGCAATGGGATCTCGAAACGCTATTTACCGCCTTGCGCGTTCTCTACCCTGCGATGGTCTCACCTGAATCTCTTGCAGCAGAAGTTGGCGGGGTCGCAAATCTTGATGCTGACTTGATTCTCAATCGAGTGTTGGATGACGCAACCGCGCAGTACAAGGCTCGTGAAGAGTCATTGACTCCAGAAGTAACTCGTGAACTTGAACGCAAAGTTCTTCTCTCGGTCCTTGATCGCAAGTGGCGTGAGCATCTTTACGAGATGGATTACCTGCAGGAGGGAATTGGCCTGCGCGCAATGGCGCAACGCGATCCGCTCGTTGAATATCAACGCGAAGGCTATGAGTTATTTGCAGCCATGATGGATGGCATAAAAGAAGAGCTCGTCGGTCTTCTCTTCCATGTTGAGGTTAATGTGGAGGCCACAGATGAGAACGGTGCACCCGTAATCGCGGCTCCTGGATTAGAAACACCAGAGCAGCCAGAAGTCAGCCAGCTACGTTATTCAGCGGCTGATGAGGATGGTTCAACTGTGCAGAGTGGGGGAACGCCTAAGAACGCTCCTTGCCCATGCGGATCAGGTCGTAAATACAAGCGCTGCCATGGCGCTGCTTAAACTGGCTTAATCAGCCCGTATTACGCAGCCCGGCGGCAACGCCATTAATAGTGAGTAAGAGAGCCCGTCGGATAGTCGCATCAGGGCTCTCACCTTTGCGAACTCGCTCCAGAAGCGAGATCTGAAGTAGGTGAAGCGGAGCCAGATAGGCATCACGAATGCCGAGTGTTCTGGCCAAGATTGGTTGATCTCCGAGGATCTCATCCTTCTGAGTTAAGAGCATGATCTCGCTCCGAGTTAGGTTGAACTCCTCTTCAATGGTCGCAAGGAAGTGATGGAGTGAAGGATCAACCAGACGCTCTACATACTTGCTCGCCATATCGAGATCGGTCTTCGCCAAGGTCATCTCAACGTTAGATATAAAGGTGCGGAAGAAATGCCAATCCTTCAACATTGCGGTCAGTACAGGTGCTTGACCCGCTTCGCGAGCGGCCTTAAGTCCTGATCCAACTCCAAACCAGCCCGGCACAATCTGGCGCGATTGGGTCCATCCGAATACCCACGGAATCGCCCGCAGACTCCCTAAGCCGCCAGATGCATCTGGACGACGCGAGGGACGCGAACCAAGGAAGAGATCACCAAGTTGTTCAACGGGAGTTGAAGCGTAGAAATATGCTGGTAGATCTGGATGGTCTATGAGAGTGCGATATCGAGCAAATGCGCTATCGCTCACCAGATCCATGCATGAGCTCCAGCGCGCTAAATCATCTGCGCTCTGACGTGGAGCACGATTCAATACAGTCGCCTCTAGCGCTGCGGCCAAAGTGAGTTCTACATTTTCACGAGCGAGTGCGGGCAATGAATATTTATCAGAAATGACCTCACCCTGCTCGGTCATCTTCACCTGACCATCAATGGATCCCCATGGCAGAGCGATAAGTGCATCGTATGTAGGTCCGCCTCCGCGACCAACGGATCCGCCACGACCGTGGAAGAGACGTAGCTTGACGCCATGTTTGATTGCGATGTCACGCAATTTGCGTTGTGCCTTGTGAATCTCCCATTGGGATGTTGCGATTCCGGCATCTTTATTTGAATCCGAGTATCCGAGCATCACCTCTTGAACGTCGTGACGGCTTCGAACAATCTCGCGGTACTCAGGGTTAGAGAGCAGTTGATCCAAGATTGTGTCAGCTGCGCGAAGTTCAGCGACCGTTTCAAGGAGCGGGGCGAAGCCAACCTTTGATTTTCCATCGGTAATGAGCCCCACATATTTACCAAGTTCAACTGCGGCAAGGACATCCTTATGTGATTTGGTCATGGAGATGATGTAGGTCTCTATAACCTCTGGGCCAAATTTATTGATCAGCTCATCGATCGCCTTAAATGTATCGACGGTATTTTGTGCGGCGGCATCTAGGGCGCTTGGATTGGCAGCAATTTGCGCCAGAGCATGGTGATGGGCATCTGAATGTTCCCGAACATCCATCGTCGCGTGGGTGATTCCAAAACTCGATACCGCGCGAATGACGCGCTCCAGTAAGCCATGAGCGATCAGCTCGCCTTTGTGCGCAAGTAATGAGTCGCGCATAAGGGTGAGATCGGCAAGTAGTTCCGCGGTGTTGTCATAGTCGCGTCCTGGTTGATGATCTGTACCAGCCGCATGCCTTCTCTGGGTCAAGATCAGTCTATGGCGGATAGCCGTAGCTTTGAGGCGATAAGGCTCTTCAACATTGAGTCGGCGGAAGCGTGCCTCGATCTCTGGCAGATTCTCCAGATCGCGGGCGACAGATTCTTCGAGAGCAGGTGACGCACCAGCAATCCTGGTGGAGACCGAGAGAGCCTGACGGAGTGGATCAAGTGCTGCCAACATGGCGCGAATGAAGTGACCAATTTGCAGAATGATTGCATCGCGAGTTACCGAAGCAGTGATATTTGGATTTCCATCCCTATCGCCACCAATCCAGGTTCCGAAAGAGAGCGGACGTGCAGTAGGAGAGATTGTTACTCCCAGTCGTGAAAGTTCACGTGCGAAATCATCGAGGACTTCGGGGACCGTCATTGCAAAGAGATCATCTAGGTAATACAGAGCATTAACAGCTTCATCGAGTGGCTCTGGACGACCGAGACGCAACTCATCGGTCTGCCATAGCAAATCAACGGTCTCTGCCATACGCCTTTCGCGGACCGAATCCTTTTTATCGTCCAGGAGGTCGGCGATCGTTCCAAGTTTGCTGAGGACTGATCGACGCGCAGCTTCGGTCGGGTGAGCAGTGAATACGGGGCGAACCGAGAATTCATCCATCCAACTTTGTAAATCTGATTGCGTGAACTCGTGTCCGCTCTTTTGGGTCTCGATAATGCGGTCTACTGCTCGTGAGATCCAAGAGCCGCTCGCCTCACGTTCATCATGAAGGACTCGGGCACGGTGAACTTGTTCTGCGACATTTGCTAAATGGAAATATGTACTAAATGCTCGAACCAACTGCACGCTATCTTCGACCGATAGATGAGAGAGGATCTCTTCGCCGCCGCCTTCGCGAACCGCTTTGCGTACCGACTCAACAAGCTCTAGAAGTTCAGGACCCTCTTGTCGTACCAACGTCTCGCCGAGTAACTCTCCGAGTTTGCGTACATCTCCGCGTAAGGCTTGATCATCGCGTGCGATCGAAGTTTGTGGATCGCTGCCCTTGGTTGGAGCTGGGACGAGATTGCTCATGCGCGCATTACCTCCGCAAATTTTTAAGATCAAGTACTGCCCACATCGGTGGGGGCGGGGATTACGAGGGTAAATCATCCCATCTCTGGCGGGCTAGAATTCCACTAGTTCGTACCCCCATCTCCTTGGATATTGGGGGCTTTTGGCGTGGAGGGGGGATCTATGAGCGCTCTATGGAGGGCCTTCTCTGATATCTCTATCGACCAGTCCGCTGCGCATTTGGCGGCGCCAACCTCTGCAACCGGCCTCCTGCTTGCCGCCAGAAGCCAAGAATCCCCGCTCATCATCGTCACCGCCTCATCTCGTAGGGCGGATGAACTAAAGGATGAACTAGATACCTACCTAGGCAAGGGCACCGTCTCTGAGCTACCGCCTTGGGAGACTTTGCCGCACGAGAAACTCAGCCCCAAGAGCGACACTGTGGCTGCGCGCATAAAGGTGCTCTCACACCTGGCAGATACCCAGGTCATAGTTACCTCCGTCAGGGCCTTGATTCAACCCATCGCCCCTCAAGTGCTAGCGCTAAAGAGCTTGGAGCTCGGCGATGAGATCTCGATGGAGTCCCTGGTGGCGCACCTGGTGCTACTTGGTTTCACTCGCACAGATCTAGTGGAACGGCGCGGTGATTTCGCGGTTCGAGGCGGCATTCTCGATCTCTTTCTGCCAGACCAAGACCATCCACTTCGTATCGATTTCTTTGGTGATGAGATCGAGGAACTTGCCTGGTTCACCGTTGCCGATCAGCGGACCTTTGAGCCGGTCACAGGTGCAGTCACTATTTATCCCTGCCGCGAAATTTTGCTGACTGACAAAATCAAAGAGCGGGCTCGTTATCTGACTCGCGCCTTCCCAGAAGTTGCCGAGCTCACGGCCAAGTTGGCAGAGGGAATCTATGTCGATGGTATGGAGTCTCTTCAAGGTTTGCTTCGAAACGATCTCACTTCTTTAGTTGATCTACTACCGCCTCACTTTCAGATTGTTCTTGTCGATGAACCTCGGATCAATTCACGCGCCCTTGACTTGGTAGCAACAAACAAAGAATTCCTCGATGCTTCTTGGTCCAATGCGGCACATGGAGCTGATGCTCCCATCAACTTAACTGCCGAACTAGCAGGTGGTGGTTACTTCACATTAGATCAACTCCGTGAGCGGGCAAATCATTGGAGCTCGATTGATCCATATTCCAGTGGGGTTGAAGAAGGCGCAACCGTAACTTCGCTACTTCCAATTCCTGAGTATCGTGGAAAGAGCGAGGGGTTGGTTGCTGATCTCCGTGAGTGGCTGACCGAGAACTACCTACTCATTTTTACCGCTGCGGGACCTGGGATAGTGGAACGCTACGCCAAACTTTTTCAACAATCCGGCTTACCAGTTCGCCTTCTTAAGAACATATCGTCAGGGTTAACCCGGGATGCTATTTATGTTCTAGCAACTCCAATAGAACATGGCTTCATCTCTCACGAATTTAAGAGCGCACTTATAACTGAGAAAGATATTACGGGTGTACGTAGTTCCAATAAGGACCAAGCGCGTATGCCATCACGACGCAAGAAGGCGATTGATCCTCTGGAGCTCAAGCCCGGCGATTACGTTGTGCATGAGCAACATGGAGTCGGCCGATATGTAGAACTTGTCGCTCGAACAGTTGCAGGAGTCTCACGTGAGTATCTAGTGATTGAGTACGCCTCTTCGAAGAGAGGACAACCGGGCGATCGCCTCTTTGTACCAACAGATACTCTGGAGCAGGTCACAAAGTATGTTGGCGGCGAGGCGCCAACCGTGCATCGAATTGGTGGAGCGGATTGGCAGAACACCAAGCGCAAGGCTCGTAAAGCGCTTAAACAGATTGCTGCTGAATTGATTCAACTGTATGCCGCTCGAATGAGCGCCCCAGGCTTTGCCTTCTCGCAAGATACCTCGTGGCAACGTGAGTTGGAGGCCGCCTTCCCTTATGTAGAGACCATCGATCAGCTCTCCACTATTGAAGAGGTGAAGCGCGATATGGAGCGCAGCCACCCTATGGATCGCGTTATTTGCGGCGATGTGGGTTATGGAAAGACCGAGATCGCAATTCGAGCCGCATTCAAAGCGGTACAGGATGCAAAGCAGGTCGCTATCTTGGTGCCGACAACGCTTTTAGTACAGCAACATCTCAAAACCTTCGAAGAGAGATATGCGGGATTTCCAATAAGGATCGCCGGGCTATCTCGATTTAACACCGCCAAGGAGTCCAAGGAAATATTGGAAGGTCTTGCCGCGGGAAGTATCGACGTTGTTATTGGAACACATCGCATCCTGTCCAAAGATGTAGTTTTTCGAGATTTGGGTCTTGTCATTGTGGATGAGGAACAACGTTTTGGTGTAGAGCACAAAGAAGAGCTGAAGAAGGCTCGCACAAATATTGATGTGCTCTCGATGTCAGCTACTCCGATTCCGCGTACGCTCGAAATGGCGATCACTGGTATTCGCGAGATGTCTAACATCACGACCCCGCCAGAGGAGCGTCACCCCGTACTTACATATGTCGGACCTTATGATGAGAAGCAAGCAACCGCGGCGATTCATCGCGAATTGCTGCGTGACGGACAGATCTTCTTCTTGCACAATCGTGTTGAGAGTATCGATCGCGTTGCCTCACGGCTTAAAGAGTTGGTTCCCGAAGCAAGGATCCGTGTCGCTCATGGCCAGATGAGCGAGCGCGAGTTAGAAGATGTGATTTTAGGATTCTGGCAACGGGATTTTGATATCTTGGTCTGCACCACAATTATCGAGAGTGGAATTGATATTCCTAATGCCAATACGCTGATTGTTGATCGGGCGGATGCATTTGGACTATCGCAACTACATCAATTGCGTGGACGCGTCGGACGTGGACGCGAGCGGGCCTATGCCTACTTCCTGTACTCGCCAGATAAGCCTCTTACCGAAGTTGCACATGACCGCCTCACGACAATTGCAACCAATACCGATCTGGGTTCTGGAATGCAGGTGGCTCTTAAGGATCTAGAGATTCGAGGAGCTGGAAATATGTTGGGCGGAGAGCAATCTGGCCATATCGCTGAGGTGGGATTCGATCTCTATATGCGCATGGTTGGTGAGGCCGTCGAAGACTTTAAGACCGGCTACGTTGATGTAAATCCGCGGATAAAAGAGTGCAAAGTTGAACTTCCCATCACCGCCCATCTCCCCGTTGAGTATGTGCCCTCCGAGAGACTTCGCCTTGATCTCTATCGCCGAATGGCGGATTGCGTTGACGACGCTGGCCTTAACTCCATCGTGGAGGAGTTGGTCGATCGATTTGGAGAATTACTCGAGCCAGCTCGAAGTCTCATTGAGGTTGCTCGCATTCGCACCAAGGCGAAGAGCATGGAGTTGACCGAGGTGGTCTGGCAGGGCAAATTCCTTAAGGTGGCGCCCATAACCCTCCCAGAATCGGCGCAACTGCGATTAGAGCGACTTTATCCAGGTACTTTGATCAAACAGGCAACGAAAAGTGCGCTTATTGCCCGTAATTCCGCACCAAATTGGCTTGAAAATGCCTCCGTAGGCGATACTTCTGTCCTGTCGTGGACTATGGAAGTCCTGCACAATCTTTAGGGAGCAGCGCGTGAAGAAGATTCTTACTGCCGTAGTTGGCGTATTGGTTGTGGCAGGTGCTGGAGTCGCTCTCTGGTTGGTCTTGGACTCCTCCGCCCCAGCAGCGACCGTTGGCAAGACCAAAATCACGGCGAGCGAGATCAATAGCAGCGTAAAGACCATCGTTGCCGAGCGTAAGACCGTCTCCACCACCGGCATGCAGTTGGCCTTTGGAGATGCCCTCAACGCCGAAGAACTTAATTACTACATCATCTCAACGCTTCTCGCAGACACTGCGGCAGCACACGGCGTAACGGTGACCGATGCAGAAGTAACCGCCCGCGAGGCAGAGATTTTGAAGCAAGAGGGAAGTGCCGCCAAACTTAAGTCGGGTGAGGTATCTGCCAGCATCGCATCTACAGATTTCCCTGGCTATGTAAAAGAGATTCTTTATGTCGAGGCGCTCACCGCACTCGTAGAGAAGCAAGGTACTTCGGTATCAAATTCCGGAACTGCAGTACAGGCTCTGGTTCGAGCTCAAGCCGCCAAAGAGGGCGTCAAGATCGATAAGAAGTATGGAACGTGGGATGCAACAAATGTAACTGTTAACCCACCTGCCACTGCTTCAAGCACTTCAACAACCACGAAGTAGAGATTCCGCGAACATGACCTCTGAGCTCTTACGTCTAAAGGAGGTCATGCATCGCCTGCGTTCTCCTGGCGGTTGTCCCTGGGATGCCGAGCAGACTCATGACTCACTTCTCAAATATCTTCTCGAAGAGGCCTACGAATACTCCGAGGCGGTAGATGAGAGAGATCGCACCGCGATGCGCGAAGAGCTCGGCGATGTATTGCTTCAAGTCTATTTTCACTCTGCCATCGCCGAAGAAGATCCCAACGATCCATTCTCTGTTGAGGATGTAGCCCGAGGGATCGCAGATAAATTAATTCGCCGTCACCCACACGTCTTCACCGATTCAGAGGTCACCTTTGACGATGTCCTTGAGAATTGGGAGAAACAGAAGCGCGAGGAAAAGGGGCGAACCTCCGCCACAGATGGCGTACCGCTTGCCCAACCAGCGATGGCACTAGCTGCCAAAGTCATCTATCGCGCAGATAAATATGGTTATTCACTTCCTGTTGCCCACCCCGTCACTCTTCCCAGCGATACTGATGAGGCGAGATTGGGTGAGATCCTCTTGGGCATATTGGATCAGGCTCAGAAGCTGGGTATAGATGCTGAGATAGCGCTTCGTACCGCTACTAAGTCCTATATCAATCAGATCCATGCATATGAGGCCGAGGCATCGGACTCAACTCGCTAGAATTAACCCATAACAACTAAAAGGAGAAACCTGTGGCACTAATTGATGCGGTACACGCTCGCGAAATTCTAGATTCTCGCGGAAACCCAACTGTTGAGGTTGAAGTACTTCTAGAAGATGGAACCAGCGCTCGCGCCGCAGTTCCAAGCGGTGCATCTACAGGTGCCTTTGAAGCAGCTGAACTTCGCGATGGCGGAAAGCGCTATGGCGGAAAGGGTGTCGAAAAGGCGGTTAATTTCGTCATTGATGAGCTCGCTCCCGCAGTTATTGGATATGACGCTCAAGATCAACGTCTGATTGATGCTGAGATGTTGGCTCTGGATGGCACCAAGAACAAGTCTCGCTTAGGTGCTAACGCAATTCTCGGTGTCTCACTCGCCGCAGCTCGCGCCGCAGCCGATAGCGCAGATCTCTCATTCTTCCGTTACATCGGTGGACCAACAGCGCACACCTTGCCAGTTCCAATGATGAATATTCTCAACGGTGGTGCACATGCTGATACCAACGTTGATGTTCAAGAGTTCATGGTTGCACCAATTGGCGCCGAGTCATTTAAGGAATCCCTGCGTTGGGGTGCTGAGATTTACCATGCCCTCAAGGCAGTTCTCAAAAAGCGTGGCCTAGTGACTAGCGTGGGTGATGAGGGTGGATTTGCACCAAATCTAGATAGCAACCGCGCAGCGCTCGACTTGATCCTGGAGGCTATTGAAGCCGCTGGATTTAAGCCAGGAACTGATATCGCGCTTGCAATGGATGTTGCTGCAACTGAATTCTTCAAGGATGGCACTTATGCCTTCGAAGGTAAGCAGAAGACTAGCGATGAGATGATCGCCTATTACGCCGGTCTCGTCTCTTCATATCCAATCGTTTCCATCGAAGATCCGCTTGATGAAAATGACTGGGCGGGCTGGTCAAAGATGACTGCAGAGTTAGGTTCTAAGATTCAAATCGTTGGCGATGATCTCTTTGTAACTAACCCAGAGCGTCTAGCCCGTGGCATTAAAGAGAACGCTGCAAATGCCCTGCTTGTTAAGGTGAACCAAATCGGAACTCTGACTGAGACCATCGATGCCGTATCACTTGCGCACCGCAACTCTTATCGTTCGATGATGTCGCACCGCTCGGGTGAGACTGAAGATACAACTATCGCTGACTTGGCAGTTGCGTTGGAATGCGGACAGATCAAAACTGGTGCACCAGCTCGTACTGAGCGCGTTGCGAAGTACAACCAACTGCTTCGCATCGAAGAGGAACTTGCTGAGTCGGCTTTGTATGCTGGACGCGGGGCCTTCCCACGTTTTAATGGCTAACCGCTAAGAGTCCTTGATGTTCAAAAGCATTTCCGGGCGGAGCTTAGCCTTCGCCACGGTGCTTTTGGTTCTAGCTATAACCCTGGCTCCACCGCTGCACAGTTATTTTGCGCAACGTGCCCAGATTGATGCCTATAAAGTGCAGTTGGCCCAATCCGCTGCCACTCTGCACGAGGCAGAGAAAGAACTCACCCTTTGGACCGACCCTACCTATGTGGCATCCCAGGCTCGTATCCGACTGCACTACGTCTTTCCTGGCGAGCGGGAGTACGTTGTACTTTCCAACTCCCAAACGAGTGCAGCACAGACGGTACCGGTAGCTCCCATTGAAGGAGTCGCACCCGGAGTAACGCCCTGGTACTCACGTTTGATTTCAACGATCGAAAGCGCACATCAAAACTAATGAGCGAAAAACCCACAGAGCAAGATCTTGCGGCGATTCAACAACAACTTGGTCGCACTCCGCGTGATGTTCACGCTATCGCCCATCGTTGTCCCTGTGGCAAACCCGATGTTGTTGAGACTCCACCACGTTTATCAGATGGCACTCCATTTCCAACTTTCTACTACGCCACCTGCCCTCGGCTGACTGGTGCGATTTCAACTTTGGAGAGCTCTGGTTTGATGGCAGATATGCAGGGCAGACTTGAAGTTGATCCCGATCTTGCAGGTGAATACCACGCAGCCCATGATGATTATTTAGCGGCACGAGCTGCGCTTGGGGTGGATGTGCCAGAAGTTGAGGGAATCACCGCAGGAGGAATGCCCGACCGCGTTAAATGTTTACACTCACTCGTTGCTCATTCATTAGGAGCTGGGCCAGGCGTGAATCCATTCGGCGATGAGGCTCTGGCAGCGCTTCCCAATTGGTGGAAGGCAAGCCCATGCGAGTAGCAGCGATTGATTGCGGGACAAATTCGCTACGTCTTCTCATTGCAGATATTGATGGAAACAATTTTCGCGAAGTACATCGCGACATGCAGGTTGTCAGGCTGGGCCAGGGAGTTGATAAGAACAAAGCCTTTGCACCAGAGGCGATCGAACGGACCTTAGCGGTCACAAAGGAATACGCATCGGTACTTCGTGCAAAAGGGGTTGAACGCCTACGTTTTTGCGCGACGAGCGCCACGAGAGATGCATCCAATCGAGATCTATTCATCGATGGAGTCGAAGATATTTTGGGAGTTGCTCCAGAGGTAATCCCGGGTTCGGAGGAGGCTGCTCTCTCTTTTCTGGGAGCCACGAAGGAGTTGGGCCAAGAGTTAGCACCATTCTTAGTTGTTGATATCGGTGGTGGCTCAACTGAATTTGTTTTAGGGGAGCGCTCAGTAGAAAGCGCTAGATCGGTAAATATCGGTTGTGTTCGTATGTCGGAGCGTCACCTCAACCATCAGCCACCGACTTCTGCTCAATTAGCTGCGGCTAGCGCAGATATCGATACGGCGATCTCCGAGGCGGGCGAGCATGTCGATTTCACGGCAGCACAGACCCTCATCGCCGTGGCTGGAACCGCAACAACAGTGGCCGCTGCCGCGCTAGGACTCCTGGAATACGATCGATATTCAATTCATCTGGCACGAATTAGCGCACAGCAAGTGCATGAGGTTGCTCGCATGTTTGCCTCCATGTCTCGTGATGAGATCGCCGCGCTGGGTTACATGCATCCTGGTCGAGTTGATGTAATTACCTCTGGCGCTTTGGTGCTCTCTCGGGTCATGACTCTTACTGGGGCAAAAGAGTTTGTGGCATCTGAATCCGACATTCTCGATGGAATCGCCTGGGGCCTTGCCGAAATATAAGACCATCGCCGCGCTCGATAAGGCGATTACTCAATGCACACTCTGTCCTCGCCTGGTTGAGTGGCGTGAAGAAATTGCTCTCACTAAACGGAAGTCTTATGCCGACCACGATTATTGGGGGAAACCTGTTACTGGTTTCGGCGATCCAAAGGCCGAGATAGTGATCGTTGGGTTGGCGCCAGGAGCACATGGCGCAAATAGAACTGGACGGATATTTACCGGAGATAGTTCAGGTGATTTTCTCTTCGCATCCCTGCACCGTTGTGGCCTTGCAAAATTACCAATTAGTGAATCTCGTAAGGATGGACAGGAACTCTTTCGAACCAGAATTTTATGTGCAGTCAGGTGTGCTCCTCCAGATAACAAACCCACGACAGAAGAGAAAGCAACATGTGCGCCTTTTATGGCCAATGAGATTGAACTTCTTCTTCCAACCGTTAAAACCTTTGTGGCTCTTGGTAATTTTGCATGGACTGGGCTTATTGCACAATTAGCAGAGATGGATTTTGAAATACCAACGCCTCGACCAAAGTTCGGTCATGGTGCCACTTTTACAGCTGTCTCACCATCAGCTCAGAAGGTCAAGGTGATTGGGAGCTATCACCCTAGTCAACAAAATACATTTACTAAGAAATTAACCCCGCCGATGCTCGATAACATTTTCAAGATGGCGAACAAGCCCTAACCAAATTGCTACTGAGTTTCCAATAAAGAGTGCAAAGCAGAGAGTTCCGATTCCTACTCGACCGCCACATGCCCAGCCCACGCTAAAGACAATAATTTCAAGAAGCAACCGAACCCGACCGACTCGGACACCTGTTACTCGGTGCAATCCAGTCATGAGCCCATCTCTAGGTCCGGGGCCAAGTCCGCAGGTGATGTAGAAGGCAGATCCGCATCCAATAAGTGCGATCCCTCCGAATACATATGCGAACCTAATCCAGAGAGTGTGGTGCTGGATGGGAAAAATGTCGGTACCTATTTGCAGCATGAAGGCGATAATCACGATATTGGCGAGAGTGCCAAAGCCAGGCCGCTGCTTAAGAGGGATCCATCCGAGAAGCACAACGATGCTGATGAAGAAAGTTGACCACCCAAGTGAGAGGGGAGTGTGACGACTCAAACCTTGAGATAAAACGGCCCAGGGAGTGTTACCTAAAGTTGATTGGATTAAAAGTGCCTCACCGAAGCCAAAGATCGTAAGCCCAAAGGCCAGGATGAGCAGTCGCAATGGGGTGAGGGACCATTGATCAGGTGCTGTCCAACTCGTCTTAGGAACGGTTCTATGTGGCCGCAATACGTTAATAAATTGCATTAAGCAGAGACCAAGTCAGCGCACATAGCTCGGAAGGCTGCGGTGTGAGCGGCAATGTCGGCCTCTGTCGTATCAGGAGAGACCAGAGCCATGTTGTGAAATGGAGTTATAAGGAAGCCATCATTGAGAAGGCGAAGGTGAACATACTGCTCAACTTCAAAGTCTCCAGCATCTGAGGCCTCTTTGCCCGTGCGAGGCGCGGATGGCTGGAAGAGGTACTCACCACGTGCACCAAGGCGAGAGCAGTACCACGGCAGGCTAAATTCCTTGATAGCTGCATCTACTCCATCGCACCATAGTGATCCAAGCCTAACCATTCGAGCAAAGGCCTCATCTGTAAGGACCTCTGTCAACGTTGCTCGCATTGCAGCCAAACTCAGCGCATTTCCCGCAAGAGTGCTTCCAATTCCACCGGTATCAATGAGTTCACGTTCAACTTTTGCCTTGATGCGATCGGCAATCTCTGAACGCATTCCAAAAGTTCCAGTAGGAATGCCGCCAGCGATCGCCTTGCCGATAGTTAGCACATCTGGTTTCAGTCCATGTAAGGCGGTCATTCCGCCGGGTCCAACCGAAATTGTGTGGGTCTCATCGATGATCCAGACCGCGCCATATTTCTTGGCGAGATCACCCACCGCTTGTAGATAACCATCTTCTGGAAGAACGATGCCGATATTTGTCATCGCTGGCTCCATCAATATGGCTGCGACATCACCTTGCGCTAGAGCCGCTTCCATTGCTGCAAGATCATTGAACTCCACGACGCGTGTGGTCTCTGCAAGGTCAACTGGGGCACCTAAGTTGCCAGGACGCTTGATTGTTCTGCCGGACTCATCGAGTGTTGCAAAAGTTTCATCGACTGAACCGTGATAGCACTTATCAATCACGATGATCTTTGAGCGACCAGTGATCAACCTGGAGTAACGGATTACATGTCGATTGGCATCAGTTGCAGTCACGGTAAATTGCCAGAGCGGTAGCCCAAAACGTCGTGATAACTCCGATGCGACGATTACAGCATCTTCAGTGGGAAGCATCGCAGTCAAACCGCGCTTGAGTTGGGCGTGAATGGCCGCAACGGTAGGAGCTGGTGAGTGACCCGTCATCGAACCGGTATCTCCTAGGCACAGATCCACATATTCGTGACCATCGACATCTGTAAATCTCGCCCCTTGGGCGGTATCCACAAAGATTGGGTATGCGCCTGGCCACTTAGCCATCCAAGACATTGGAACCCCACCTGGCATCACGCTCTTGGCTTGGGCGAAGAGTTCCCCGCTCTTTGGATGCAGCGCAAGAAATCTCTCTTCTTCAATCTCTGTCAATTTTTTAAGATGGGATCTATCTATCGAGGGCATGAGGAGAATTCTAGGGGATGCTCATGTAGGCTCATGATTGATATTTATAAAGCGTTGTATCGAACATAGCAGTCGCTGCAACGTCCCTGTAAAGAGTCGGAGCCTTAATACACATGAGTTACGGTCCAGATCAAATCCTTGAAGGCGAAGGCACTAGCGACTACGAAAGATATATTCGCACTTCAGAACTCTTGCGTTTGCAGAAGGGACCCGATGAGTGGGTTCATCGAGACGAGTTGCTCTTTACCGTTGTGCACCAAACTTCGGAATTATGGTTGAAACTTGCCACCTCCGAGATATCGCAAAGTTTGGAGTATTTAGCGGCAAATAACCCCAAGATGGCACTTCGCCTATTCCCACGCATTCTTCTCTGCATTGAGTATTGCCACGAACCATTAGATATGTTGGAACAGATGTCACCGTGGGATTACCAGCAGGTAAGGCGCGCCCTTGGGCATGGTTCTGGTTTTGACTCACCTGGTTTTAATAGTGTGCGAAAGGTGATTCCAGGACTTTGGGAATACTAAAGCCGGATAGGAGTAAAGACAATACATTTAGGACATTTGGGTGCAATTAGGTCTATAAAAGTAGGTCTTGAATCGTAGGTCTTACATAGTGGAACTTATAAGGCCAACTTATCCTCGTGATTATGGAAGCACTTCCAACCACCATTTTCGCGGCGCCAGATAGCGGTATTCCTTATATATTCATCATGAACTCCGCCCTCAGTCCTTACATGTAGTTCATAGCGAGCAATCGCTAGATCCCCATGAATGGTGATGACCGGCTTGATGTTGTCGATTCCCAATAATTTAGGTCCGCTGCCATCAGTTGGCCTGCGATCTCGTAGTTGATTGAGTCCAACCAAGGTATGAACTAGGTCACGTTCCTCGGAATCCCACAGAGTTACATCATCGCTGATGTACGAGTCAGCGAGAGCTCTGTTCTTTGCCATAAATGCATCAAGCATTTTGCGGACATTGCCCCAGATGATCTCGACATCTTGTGCATCGCTGTAACCAGTGATCCTCTCAATATCACTTGAATCTCCGAGTAATTCATAGCGGAGCAAACTGATGGGGAGATTTCCATTTTTCCAGAGGTAGTCATGGAATATCCGAAGTGAGAAGTCAGCGCTCGTGTCACGAGAGGCATCAGCCAACAACCTAATGATCTGAGTCTTACCGATTTGATAGGTCATACCTTGTCCAGGAAATCCCGCGAAGAAGACCGCCTCTTCACGAGCCGTCTCCATATCCATCGGGACCTTATGTGCCAGGAACTCTGCCGCGGTCTCTATATCCATCTGCCCAGTAGCAAGTGAGACATCGATGATTACCCTTAGCGCTCGCAGGCGTGCGTAGTTATACATCAAGGTCTGGGAGTGGGGTTTATCAGCGAAGAGACCCGCTGCCAGCATTAACTCCTCGTTGTAGAAGGCGATGCCTTCGTTGGCGCCTGAGTCATAGAAGTGGCGGCGAATTTCGTTCTCATGGCGCCATGAAAGAGCCAGTTGCTTGTAGTGAGCCCCCTCGTGAACGATGCCTGCCCGCGGATCTTTCGCGTTGGCGGCATAAAAGTAAGGCAGTTGCGGATGTGGCTCGGGCACATAACTAATGCCGTTGATATCCAGTCGTGATGGACCAGTCAGATCATCGCTGACTCCAAGCCAACGAATTGGTTCAAGATACTTTGGTCGAGGTGCATTTAAGTATTCGCCAAGAGTCTCTGGTTGGCTGAGCAAATTCTGCTCCTCAGAGAAGGCTCTCACTTCGCGTTCTAAGCGTGCTTCATCATCACTTTGAGCTTGGGCGGAACTTGGCAACGGAGGCTGTGCCACATTTACATATCGATTATTAGTCACCGTCTCAAGGAAGATGGCTCGCTCAAACTCTAAATGGCCAATATTGATCAGTTCGGTAGGTGTAAGTGGATTGAAGGCAACGTTCTTTAAGAACCATTCAAAGCCACTTAGACCGATCGGCTTGAAATCTGGAAAGGTTGGAAGCGATTCGGTGAGCCAGGTGCGGAACTCGGCAAGTTCATTTCCTGCGCTTGCAAACTCACTCAAAAAGGCTTCGGCCTCATCGGTCGAGATATAGGAGAGCAGATTTTCACCGACGGTATTTAATTGCTCTTGGATATGAGCGAGTTCGGCAATCGATTCTTGCGCTAACTCCTTGTAAGCACTTCCGGCCAGATTGCTTCGGGCGTCAGCGAGAATGGCTGCAAAACTCAGCAATATTCTGCGAACATTCTTAATAGTTATTTCGTTAACTTCTACTGGGGTCAAGTAATCAAAGATAACCCCAACGGTTTGATCAATGTAGAAGCGAGGTTGGCGCCGCCAAATTTCTAAGTAATCCAACTCCCATTTAACGCGTGACAGTGCGGAATGTATTAGGGCTTTATCGATCCACTCGGATGGGGAGTCGGCGGAATGAAGATCCGCACGATTAAAAATTGAGGCTAAGGAACTTTCAAATGCGGCGAGTTCAACTCTGTATCGCTCTACATCACTTGCCGACCATCGCGGAATCCAGTTGTCGGGACGTTCAATGCGGGGAATGTCATCACCGGAGCGGGGCTGTTGCGCCGCTCTCCAACTCCAAAAATCAGCGGAAAGTTCTTGGATAGTAATCGGATCTGACATTGATACTCGTCCTCACTGTTGCGGTTTCAGCTCTGGCAGTAGCCTATCTCCAATGAGTATCCAGTTATTAGGCGGTCTCATTGTCGCTGGATTGGTGGGGCCACTCCTTCGAATCCCAAAGCGGTGGGGAGTGCCAGTAGCCGTTGGTGAGTTACTCATTGGCGCCATCTTGGGAGATAGCGGTTTTAAGAAGATTCCAGTTGCAGATCCCAGCCTAAAATTATTTGCCACAGTTGGCTTCGCCCTCCTCATGTTTGGCGCGGGAAGTCATATCGACTACAGAACTCTTACCAAGAAATCCTTTGAGAAGGCGATCTGGATACTTCTTGCCAATTTTGGATTGGCAGTCGTCGTAGCAGTTTTTATTGATCATTTCGCTCACTTCCACAACTGGAAGTTGCTAGCAGTCATCTCCTTTTCTAGTTCTGCCGCCCTCGTCATTCCGCTCGTCGAGAGTGTGGCTCCCTCGCTCTCACTCAGCATTTTGATCACGCAAGTGACTCTCGCCGATGCCATCGCCTTTGTAGCGTTGCCTTTCTTTACGCAAAAGACGAACCGAGTCGAGGCAACCGTGGGTGCGCTGCTGGTTCTGGCGTTATCAGTTGTGATCTATTTTGCGCTGCGATATGCAAAAGGTAAGGGTTGGCTCGATTTAGCTCATGGGGTCTCCAAATTGGATCACCTGGGTTTAGAGCTCCGCATCAGTTTGGCAACCTTGCTTTTAGTTGCCGCAGTTGCAATTCGCTTTCATGCCTCGGTGATGATCGCGGGCTTCACCTTGGGGGTAGCTTTCGCCAGCATAGGAGTCCCACATCGTTTATCGCGGCAGATATTTGGAGTGAGCGAAGGACTTTTTGCGCCTATTTATTTCGTCTGGTTAGGTGCCTCGATAAATATCCGCCAAACTTTTCACTCCCGCGACACCATCATCTTGGCAATATTGATGTGCTTTGGAGCCTTAATAGCGCACCTACCCTCAGCCCTCTTTGCCCAACCGAAGCGGAATATTTTTCTGGCCAGCGCCCAGTTAGGAATTCCCGCAGCCGCAGTAACTCTCGGGAGTGAAAATCACATTGTCACCGCTGGCCAAGCCGGTGCCATCATGCTGAGCGCCTTAATAACGATCTTATTTACCATCTAAGAAATAATTTCAAGGTGTGATAATTTTCCTCGGTGACTCTCCCACTTAAACAGAGAAAATTCGATTATCTATTTCTCATCTTTTTCTCCTGGGCATTTATAACCTGCATCATCAGCGATGCCATCCCCACTCTAGGTGTCGTTGAATCCCCACATAGTGGAAATATTCTGGCGAGGCTTAATTACTCGTATGCCAGCGTCAATGATCCTCTTTTCTTGCACCCGCCTATTTGGATGAGATTCGTGACGGGACTCTCCGCCTTTGTCTACGCTCCCTTTTATTTGGTTCTGGTGTATTCCATTCTTAAGGGCAAAGAGTGGATTCAGCTCTTTGCAGTTATATATGGAACTCTGATCTCGGGAATTACAGGCGTTGTTGTCTTTGGTGTTGAGTTCTTTGGTGAACCTCAATGGCGAACACCGCACCCTTGGGTCTTTTTGGCATATAACGGACCTTACGTTCTCATACCGTTACTACTAATTATTAGGATGCGTAAGCCACTACCGTTCCGACGAATGTTTTAATTCGATTTAATTAGTAATGTAAATCTCGTTGCCCACCTGCGCTACTTGGTAGCTTTGAAGTGGAGACTGCGCTGGACCATTGACTACAGCGCCTGTCTGGGCATCGAAAACAGATCCATGACAAGGACAGTCAAGCTGCTTGCCTGCTGCTCCAACTGTGCAACCCATATGTGTGCAGACAGTTGAATGAGCCGTAACTACTTTTCCAGAGATATAGCGCAATCGATACAGATTGACCCTGCATATTTTTTGCTACGACAATCTTCGATACACCTTCTGATAATTCAGAGATTTGGCCAACGAGATAGCCATTGACCTTTGATGGAGAAGTTGCTGGGGCAGGTGCTGTTCCGCCAGATGCCTTTGAGGGGTGCACTGAAATAGGCGGCTTTGCTGGTACGAGAGCCTGCCACTGCAATTTTCCATTGCTCTTTACGCAGATGTAGTTCTTCCCTTTAGAAATAATTTTTTGGCCGACGCGAGAGCAGATGGCGGTTGGGCCTTGTGCAAAGGCAGTGACCGGAAACTTAGCCATGAGAAGTGCGGTGCCAGAGCCAATAAGCACGCTTCTGCGAGCAGGATTGAATTTTGCCATGCGCAGAAATTACCTGTTGAAGCTAGTCAAAGCAGTATGAAATTGATCTATTTAGCCTGAACAGTGGCTGGGTCTTTTGGCATCTGACAGGCTAGTAGACTCGCGCTCTCGTTGATCGGCACTCCTCGGTCAAGTGCGCCCCGATAGCCCAATGGCAGAGGCAGAGGACTTAAAATCCTCCCAGTGTGGGTTCGACCCCCACTCGGGGCACGTGGTTAGTACATCAGGTGACTCATTTTGAGCGTAAATTCCCTTATGTAGTTTTCTCCTTGCAATATTTTGCCAGCCAAAGCTGAGATTTATTTGAGTTGATTTAGACGGCTCTAGTCAACTAATGACTACAAAATGAGTACAAAAATTGACCCCCCAGGGTAAGTCATATCAATTTGTGGGACCTTCCATGGCTTCCAGATGAGCAACACTTATGAATATTATGCATTGGCTTTATATCGACTGCATCAATTTATTTTGATTATTTTGGAGGGAAACCTTTATCTCGTAAGGCCCGCAAATAAGGCATGTCAGTTTCATCAGGATATCCCCAAACAAATCTGGATCTGCGGCTTTCAAAAAATAAACATGCCTGCAAAAGAGCTTTATCTGTAGGTAACGTCCCCGACATGCTCCATTTCGACTTAATATCATTGGCTAAGTCACCTAGCTTTTCACCATAAGTAGCGTAACCAGCGTAATCAGCAACCAATGCCCAGATATCATCAAGTTCGGAGGAATAATATTCAGGGGGGAATATGTATTCGATCGGTTTTGCTTCCTTGTCCATGCGCCTCCTTTTATCTAATTAAAAATAGTAGTTTGATGGGGCGACAGCAGGTAATTATGTAATGGTTTTAAGTGGACCTCGGACTTAATTTTGATTATCTAGAGTAAAGAGTTCTTGGCGATCAACTAAAAATCTTCAGCAAGGCACTGATCGGCTGACTCGCCTCAGATGGGTGTCGAAACTTCAAGGCGCTATTAACTTGGTACACATTTCTCCGACCAACTCGGGTGATGCTTACATACCCCGACTCCTCTAAATCAATCAAAATACTCCGAACTGAACGCTCGGTAATCCCGATTTCCTGGGCAAGGTCTCGAATTCGAAGGTTGGGGTCCTTGTTGAGTGCCACCAACACATGCCCTGTCCTTCAAGCCGACCTTGCTCATATTCAAGTTCAGCAAAATATTGATGTCCGAAAAATATCTGCATGGGTCGCATTAGCTTCTGGGCCGACCATGCTTGCAGGAATTTATGGAATGAATTTCAGGCACATGCCAGAGCTAGGGTATCGATACGGCTATTACATAGTTCTTGGCGTCATGGCTACCCTAACTGGTGTTCTATTTCGGAACTTTAAAAAATCAGATTGGCTGTGAGCGCTCGAAGTTAATCGCGCTAAAGATCAACGGCTTGAGTTATTAACGGCTCTATTAAATTCCGACCCAAACCACCTAAAATTGAGAGATAGCCAATGATTTATTGGTTTGAAATTTCTTGTTTGGGGATGGATGGTTATGACCAAAATAGCGATTGTCGGTGCTGGGTGGCGAGCACACTTTTATATTCACATTGCCCAAGCATTGTCAGAGAATTTTGAGATTGTTGGAGTTGTTGCGCGGCAAGAATCAACGAAAGCTTCCTTGAATGAAAAGTATGGCATCACTACTTATTCAGATGTCGCTTCGTTGTTAACACATGAAACCCCTGACTATGTAGTGAGTTCTGTGTCTTGGGATTCAAACCCATCAATACTTAATGAATTAGTGATGGCGGGAATTCCAGTACTCAGTGAAACTCCACCAGCTCCTACCTATGAAGCACTAGAAAAACTATGGAAAGAGGTCGGGCACCAGGGTCTCGTTCAAGTTGCTGAGCAGTATCTCTACTTGCCGGGACATGCTGCAAGATTAGCTCTTACCCGAGCGGGAACAATTGGCGAGATCACCTCGGTTGAGGTTTCATCCACCCATGGATATCACGCAGTTTCGATGATGCGTGGATTTTTAAATGCAGGGTTTGGGCCAGCGACAGTCAATGCTCACGCCTTTGTTGCGCCGCTTATTGATCCACTCAATCGAGATAGTTGGAATTCTGATTTAACGCCAAAGGCAGCAAAGACAACGGTGGGGTTAATTGATTTCGGATCAGGAAAATCAGGGATCTATAACTTCGTTGATAATCAGTGGCACAACCAACTTCGTCATCGTCGAATTGTGGTGCGGGGAAGTGCTGGTGAGATTGTTGATGATCATGCAATTCGCTTAATAGATGGGCCAGCAATTACCACCTCGCGCTTTGAACGGTATCAATTAGGTTATGACCTAAACCTAGATGGTTACGACACCGAGCACATCTCCTTCGACGGCAAGGTTGTTTTCAAAAATCCATTCATCGGAAAACGTTTTATGGATGAAGAGATTGCAATTGGTCAGATCATGGTGCAGATGGCTGATTGGGCTTCGGGCGAGGGCACTGCCACGTACCCGCTTGCCGAAGCTTGCCAAGATCACCTGATCTCACTTGCTATCGAAGAATCGCTAAAAACCGGACAAACCGTGACCACCCCCCGAGCATCCTGGGCTAAATAATTACCGAGCACACTCAACAATCAAGCAATAACTAATTAAACACCTGCGAGTTCCAGAGAATCTCTTTTTCAAAGTTCTCAGGTGTTGTTGAAGCGTTAATGGTAAGCAACTCAACGCCAGCGATCTTTGCGTAGTCATACAACATCTCAGCGCTCAATGCTGTGCTCATTACCGTGTGGTGTGAACCGCCAGCATAAATCCAGCACTCTGCCGATGTGGAGAGATCGGGAAGTGGCTTCCACACCGCAGATGCCACCGGTAGCTTCAGCAACGGCTCATCCGGGTTAACAACCTCAATTTCATTTGCGGTCAATCGGAATCGATCACCTAAATCGGTGAGCGCAACAACGCGGCCGTGTCCTGGTGTGGCATTAAAGACGATGCGAACCGGATCTTCACGATCGCCAATTCCTAGTGGGTGAATCTCGATCCGTGGCTTTTCTTGGGCGATAGATGGGCACACCTCGAGCATGTGTGCTCCGAGTACCTTCGCCTCACCAGGACCGAAGTGATAGGTGTAATCCTCCATAAAGGAGGTACCACCATCGAGACCCTCGGTCATGCTCTTGAGAATTCGAAGCAGGGCTGAGGTTTTCCAATCACCCTCACCGCCAAAACCATACCCCTTAGCCATCATTCGTTGAACAGCGATGCCGGGAAGTTGGCGAAGACCGCCTAAATCTTCAAAGTTGGTGGTGAAGGCGCTAAAACCACCGCGAACGAGAAACTTCTCCAGTGCAACCTCAATCGATACGGCATAACGCAAGGATTCATGTCGCTCTCCACCCATCTTCAACTCCGGGGCGACATCAAACTCTGCCTCATACTCAGCAACAACAGCATCAATTTCCGCAGGAGTAACTTTAGAAACCTCATCCACTAACGCATTGACACCGTAAGCTTCAATGGAGATTCCAAGTTTCATTTGTGCACTAGTTTTGTCGCCATCGGTCACGGCAACAAAACGCATATTGTCACCAAATCGTGCAAGCTTTAAGTTTTGTGAAGTATTCCAACCTACTGTTGCGCGAATCCAGGTTGAAATTCGATCCGTCACTTTCTTGTCGCTCACATGGCCAGCGACGACTTTACGAGATTTATTTAATCGAGTGACGATGTGACCGTGTTCGCGATCGCCATGTGCTGCTTGATTGAGGTTCATAAAATCCATATCAATGGTTTGCCATGGAAGTTCACGATTTGCTTGAGTGTTGAGGTGAAGCAAAGGTTTTTGCAGCGCACCGATTCCCGCAATCCACATTTTGGCAGGGGAGAAGGTGTGCATCCAGGTAATGACTCCGAGACAGTTGTCATCACTATTTGCTTCTAGGATGGTGCGACGAATCTGTTCTGGCGTGAGCAGGACCGGCTTCCAAACGATTTTTACTGAAACGGTGATATTTTCTTGAAGCGTGTTAACGACAGCCTGTGATTGCAACGCGACGGTGTCTAGTGTTTCTTGACCATAGAGTGGTTGACTGCCAGTGAGAAACCAAATCTCTTTGTTCGCAAATGCGCTTGGTAGGCTCATGATTATTTGCTCTCACTCTCTGATTGACGTTGGCCATAAATATTTTGATATCGGTAATAAAGTGAATCAATATTTTCTTGCGAGATGGGATTGATCGGTCCCAAGGATTGGGCGTAATACATCGTCTTTGCCACATCCTCACACATCACCGCTGATTTCACCGCGGAGGTGGCGTTTTTTCCAATAGTGAAGACACCGTGATTTGCCATGATGACAGCTGTGGAGCGGGAGTTTTTCAAAGTTTCCACCACCCCTTTTCCAATCTCTTCACCACCAATCAGCGCGAATGGACCGAGCGGAATATCTCCTCCAAACTCATCTCCCATAGCTGTCAGCGCGCAGGGGATCGATCGATGCGCCGCAGCCCAAGCCGACGCAAAGTTGGAGTGGGTGTGAACAACACCATGCACCTCAGGCATGTTGCGATAAATATAAGCATGGGTGGCGGTGTCACTCGATGGCGAAAGATCACCCTCAATGACATTTCCCTCTAAATCGCACACCACCATGTTTGTTGGAGCAAGATCTTTATACATCACACCACTGGGTTTAATGATGAAAACATTTTCACCCGGAACTCTCGCCGAAACATTTCCCGCTGTCCACGCAACCAATCCGTATCTCTGTAAATCGATATTTAATTCACACACTTCCGAGCGCAATTGATCGTATGACATTTAATTTCCTGCCTGTGACAGAGCATTATTTCTGATTGCTCGAAGGGAGTGCATAATTTTTCCATTTCCAAATTCACGATACAGCGCTGAGTAATGCTCATACAGTGCGTCATACACTTGTGAGTTTTTCTCATTTGGCATAAATGCGTTTCGCTTTAATTTACCCATGGCTTGTGAAGCGGTTTGAATATCGGGGTAAGCGCCAGCAGCAACAGCGGCGTGAATTGCTGAGCCAAGAGCAGGTCCTTGCTCTGACTCGGTAATGTGAATGGGTCGCTTCAATATGTCTGCATAAATCTGCATAACAAATCGACTTTTAATCAACCCACCTGAAGCGATGAAATCAACAACGGGAACACCCGACTCATCAAAGGTTTCAATAATTTTGCGAGCGCCAAATGCCGTTGCTTCGACCAAGGCTTGGTACACATCCTCGGGCTTGGTTGCCAAGGTAAGTCCGACAATTAATCCGGAGAGTTCATGGTCAACCAAGGTGGAGCGGTTTCCATTCTCCCAATCCAGTGCAACAAGGCCGTGAGAACCAGTGGGGTTGTGTGAAGCGAGAGATGCTAGATAGTTGTGAAGGTCTAGGCCCGCCTCCGTAGCTGCGCGAAGGTAGCTCTCACCAACAAAGCGATTGACGAACCAACCAAAGATGTCACCTACGCCGGATTGACCCGCCTCATATCCCCATTTTCCAGGAACGATTCCGCCTTCAACCACGCCGCACATTCCCGGCACATCGCTGAGTTTTTCTCCCACCATTACATTGCAGGTGGAGGTGCCCATAATGGCGACCATCTGTCCGGGAGCGGTAGCCTGGGCAGAAGCGGCTGCCACGTGAGCATCCACATTTCCTACCGCAACAGCGATGCCTTCTGGAAGCCCCGTCCACGCCGCAGCCTCTGCGGTTAATCCACCGACGCGATTTCCTAATTGACCAATTTCGTGAACGACTTTGTTTTCAACAAAGTGTGCGAACTCTGGGTTGAGGGCGGCGAGAAATTCTTTACTGGGATAGTGACCATCTTGATAAATACCTTTATATCCAGCGGTGCAAATATTTTTAATGTACTTGCCAGAGAGTTGCCAGACAATCCAGTCTGCCGCCTCAACCCAGACCTGCGTAGCATCGTAAATCTCTTTATCCTCTTCACAGAGTTGAAGCGCCTTGGCAAACTGCCACTCGGAAGAGATTTTTTCCACCATATCTTTTAATCCACTCTTCACCGCGGGCATGAGCTAACTCATTGATTCGATTGGCATGGGAAGAGGCGGCATGGTGCTTCCACAACTTCACATAGGCATGGGGTCGGTTGGCAAACTGCGGCAAAAAGGAGAGTGGTGTTCCATCCTGCAAAGCGGGAAGCGGTGTGGAGGCGGTGAAATCTGTCGCAATTCCAATGACATCGGCAGGATTGATTCCTGATTTAGAGAGCACCTCAGGAATGGTGGTCTTTAAAACATTGATGTAATCCTTGGCATCTTGCAATGCCCAGTCGGCGCCGAGCTTAATTCCGGTGTCGCCGAGGTACTCATCCATTACTGCGTGTTCATACTCATGAACTGCGCTCGCGACCTCAAAACCATCGCTCACTCGAACAAGAAGTGCTCGACCCGAGAGAGTTCCGTAATCAACTCCGATCACATATCGTTCTGAGCTCACAATATCTTTCTCCTTAATTCAATCACGCATTTAAATTGCTGATCGTTCATCCCGCAATCGTCTTCAAGAATTATCTTCAAGAAAACATAGTTTTTCTATAGGGCGGGAGTCTCACTTAAAGAATGTACCAATAAAGTTCCATCAATAACATAGGTGCCAAAGACTCTTCCGGTGAAGGAACAGGTCACCTCGGCGGAGAGAAAACGGCCATCGTATTGAGCAATCACTGTCTCAGCGCCATTGCTTTCGCGAAAGCCAAGAGAAATGAAATCTGAGGTAATTTTGCTTTCATAACCCTCGGGCGGCGCATCAAATCGCATGAAAAGTGTGATGTTGTCAGAGTTGTTCGGGAGAGCCACCTTTTCCTCATGGACCAACATCGGCAGCATTGATCGGGCGATAATCTCTTGGCCATTTATTTCAACATCGTAATGAGAGATCTCATCGTAATAAAGGGTTAAGCCAGCGGTTCCGGTTGCCGTGATTTCAGCTTCAATCTTTCCAAAGAGGATCTCTTGGCGCTTTCCAATGAACTGTGGTTTTTCACCATTCATGAGCGTTCCATTACCCGTTAACTTCAAGCCCGCGGGAGTTTTTTCAGCGATGCTCGCAGGGAAGGATCGAATTCCCAACATCTCACCGGTGATCTCATCATTGCGAAAATCTTTCTTGTACACCTTTTTGTTGGCATCGCCTTGGGGGAAAACTGGATCGGTGGTGGGCCAGCCATCGTTCCATTGAACAGAGGTGATAAAGCTTTCCCGACCGAGAGGTGAGAAGCTGCGCGTTAATCCATGCACATGCATTCCCAAAAGAACCATGTACCAGTTGCCATCATGCGCCTGGAAAAGATCGGCATGACCAGTGTTTTGAATCTCTCGTGAGGTGGAGCGTGCACTCAAAATTGGATTGTTTGGAGCTCCGATAAATGGACCTTCGGGAGAGTCGGATCGAGCGATACTGACACTGTGGCCGCGCTCGGTTCCACCTTCTGCGATTAACAAGTACCACTTGCCATCGATCTCATAAAGATGTGGAGCTTCAGGGAACATCAAGCCCGTACCTGACCACAAGGACTTTGGTTCACTAAGCCGCTTACCAGTGGTGGTGTCGATTCGCACCTGTTGAATACCGAGGTGTTTTCCTTCCGTGATGATCAATCCCGAGTAGGTCATGTAACACACGCCATCGGAATCCCACGCGAGATCTGGATCGATGCCCTCTACCTCCGCAACAATTCCATCACTCCAGGGACCACGGGGATTGGAGGCGGTGAAGATTAAAGTTCCTCGGCCCATCGCATCGGTGACGACCACATAATAAACGCCATCATGTTTACGAATCGTTGGTGCCCACACTCCACCTAACGTGGGAACGCCATCAATCTTTAGTTGATTAGTGCGAGTAACAACGTGACCAACCAGCTCCCAATTTTCTAAATCTGTTGAATGATAAATGGGAATGCCGGGAAGATAGGAGAAAGTAGAGGTAACGAGATAATAGCCATCACCATCTCGCAAAATGGAAGGGTCTGGATTAAAGCCACCAATTAGTGGGTTTTTTAGTTGAATCGACATGTGATTACCTATCTTCCATTATGAGATTACTGCTTACCTCGATAAAAATATTTTAGTGACAGAACTAATGCTTCGGTACATTTTTTCTACTTAATGGGCCACTTAATTTTTTACTTAATCGTTAAAATAAAAATCAAGCAAAACGAAAATCTGTCTCGAGTATTACTCAAATTAAATTAAATAATGTGCATCGCTTCGAACGTAGAGCGGCAATGAGAAATAGTCATGACTTTCACTTCGCCATGTACCACCGGAAACGACCTCGCCAGTGAAGTAATTTTTCCACTCGCCGTGAGGCAGGTAAAAGTTCACATCACCGTTTGGATCAAAGACCGGTGCAACGAGAATGTCAGGGCCGAACATATATTGACGATCGAGAAACCAACAGGTGGGATCCTCGGGGAACTCCACTAACATCGCTCGCATCATTGGAGTGCCAGAAGAATGAACATCATTTGCAACCCTCATGATGTAGGGCATAAGCTCTTTTTTCATGGTGGCGAAGTGTCGAGTGACATCGACCGCCTCTTCATCAACTGACCATGGAACTCGTACGCTTTCATTTCCATGAAGTCGAGAATGTGAACTGAGCAATCCAAAAGCCACCCAGCGCTTGAAGACATCAGGGTTGGGTGTTCCTTCAAAGCCACCGATGTCATGGCTCCAATATCCAAATCCGCTCAAAGACAAGCTCAAGCCGCCACGAAGACTCTCCGCCATCGATTCAAAGGTGGAGGTGTTATCTCCACCCCAGTGAACTGGCATTGACTGACTGCCGGTGGTTGCGCTTCGTGCAAAGACAATTGCATCTTCGCCCTTAAACTCCTGCAGCACCTCCCAGACAGTTTGGTTGTAGAGAAGGGTGTAAAGATTGTGCATTTGTTCTGGGTTTGCGCCATTGGCATAAACCACATCGGTAGGGATTCTCTCGCCAAAATCAGTCTTGAAGCAGTCAACGCCCATCTCGAGCAGTGGGCGAAGTTTAGATTTAAACCACTCGCACGCCGCTGGATTAGTGAAATCAACTATGGCGTTGCCCGCTTGCCAGAGATCCTATTGCCAAACCGAGCCATCAGCTCGGGTGAGTAAATAACCTTTGTCTCTTGCTTCATTAAAGAGTGACGAGGCTTGACCAACATAGGGGTTGATCCACAAAGATATTTTGACGCCGCGCTCCTTGAGCCGTGAAAGCATTTGTCGTGGTTCGGGGAAGGTGCGTTCATCCCAGGTGAAATCGCACCACTGAAACTCGCGCATCCAAAAACAATCAAAGTGAAAAACAGAGAGTGGAATCTCTCGTCGTGCCATCTCATCGATAAAGTGGCTCACTGTTTTCTCGTCATATTCAGTCACAAATGAGGTACTGAGCCATAATCCGAAGCTCCACTCCGGCAATACTGGGGCACGTCCTGTGAGTGCTGTGTATTTTTCCACGTGCAATGAAATGCGATTGTTTCTCGTTGATAGGCAGGACTGAGCCAATGCTCATCCGCTGCGATGGATCTAATTTCCTTAACTAACAATTGATGGCGAAAAGCGGGAGATATTTTCTTAATTGCTGCAAAGGCTGCGGGTGCATTTTCAGATGCGACAAAAAACTCTGATTGAAGTTCGTTGCCAGCGCTAGGTTTGGCGTCGATTCTAAAATGTGGCAATCGAAGGTGCCAAGGCCCCGGAACTCCAAATTGTTCTGTTGTTGATTCTGGATCTTCACCAAAAATGGGGTGGGCTTTAACGTCACGTTCCTTCACTCCAAAATATTCAGAAGGAGTTGGGTTTTTTGATTTGAACCACACATCACCAATCTCCAAATCGCTCCAAGTAGTGAAGTAGCTGACGCTGTATGCACCAGAGAGAATCTCAATGAGGTTTTCTTGGAAATGTTGGTGTGGCATCTCGCCATAAACGCTTTGGTAGATCTCAAAACTGGGCTGAATCTCAACTTCACTCGAGAGAAAAATCCCCGTGACCCCCAGTCCAACAACAGTTGCTTCAAACTCTGAATGGCGATCTTTTGTCAGTGTTGTGACTTCACCATTGGGACGCATAATTGTTATTGATTTCAGGGCTGTGTGGAGAGCCCCGTTTTTGATTCCCGAGCCATGGGTGCCGGTTGATATCGCACCAGCGAGCGAGATATGAGGCAAGGAAGCTAAATTGTGAAGTGCAAATCCTTGTGGCTGCAAAAACTCGGCGATTTGGGCGTAGTTCAAACCAGCACCAATATTGGCGGTCAAGGTTGAATGGTCAATTCTATTTTCGTGTTGGAGTTGATCGAGTACTACGACAGTTTCGTAAGAGTCGGCGATGGTGTTGAAACAATGGCCGGAGCCTCGGACTCTTACTTTTTTATTAGATTTAACAATCCCTGCCAACTCATCAATGCTCCGAGGGTGAAGTGTTTGAGAGTCATGGAACTCAATATTTGTAGCCCAGTTGGTAGTCACACTTAATTGTTGTGCAATTAGGGGAGAGTTACAAGTAGATGCCCCTAATCTCTGACAACAAAGATCAATGCACTGAGTAATGCAATCGCTATCAAACCGCCGCCAGAAGCGAGTGCGATACGAGTATGTTGTTCAATAGTGCGAACTGTTGAGAGATCGTGTTGTGTCACAGTGGTTGCTATTGAAAGCAAGAGACTCAATCCAAATGCACTTCCGAGTTGAACAGCAGTGCTGACAATTCCGGAAGCGGCTCCAGCGTCATGGGGAGAAACTCCCTGCATGGCAGCTGTCGTGAGCCGAATAGTGGAGGCTCCTTGGCCCAATCCAACCAACATGAGTGGAACTGCAATTTGCCAGAAAAATGAACCATGAATTGTTAAACGACTCAGCCACAATGTTCCCGTCATAACCGTTATTAATCCAGTAATTAATACTTTAGAGTCGCCGAATTTTCTGGTGAGAGATGGAATTAAAAAGGCGATTCCAAAACTGGCAAGTGTCATGGGCAAGAAAGCAAAACCCGCCTGGAGAGGTGAATAGCCTTTTGCAATCTGTAGAAATTGTGAGACGAAGAACCAGTAGCCTGCCATGGATCCTACAAAGAGAAATCGGGAAAAGTTTGAGCCAGAGCGGTGTCGACTTTTAAGCAAATGCAGCGGCATGAGTGGGCGAGCTGTACGAGATTCAATTGCGACAAAGAGCGCCAAAATAACCACTGCATACATGAGCGATGAAATCGTAATTGAATTAGACCAGCCTAGGTCTGCAGCCTTCACCAATCCAAAAACCAACGAACTCATTCCGAGAGTTGAAAAGACGGCACCGAGATAATCTATTCGGCCTTGGTGTCTTTCAATTTCAAATAAATATTTTTTAGCTGCTAAGGCGAGAAGTATTCCGATGGGTAAATTGATAAGGAAAGCCCAACGCCATGAAAAAGCATTGGTAATAAACCCGCCCAAGACTAAGCCAAAGGTTGTTCCAATACCCGTGATAGAACTGTAGATAGAGAGAGCTTTTGCTCGCCCGGGATTTTTCGGAAACGCCGTTGAGAGCAATGCCAAAGTGGAAGGAGCTAGGATCGCGCCAGCCACACCTTGGAGTACTCGCCCTGTGAAAAGGATTCCAGCATTCGGGGCGATACCGACAATAAGAGAAGCGGTAATGAAACCAATCAATCCAAAAACAAACATCTTTAATCTGCCAAAGACATCGCCAATTCGCGCACCAAAAAGTAGCAAACCTCCAAATGCCAAGGAGTAGGAGTTTTGTACCCATGACAAGGTAGTCGTTGAGATATTCATTTGGTGCTTGATTGCCGGTAAAGCAGTTACTGCGATAGAACCATCAGCAATGAGCAACAAATAACTTAACGCGATGATGGTGATTGTGATGGATGGATGTTTTAACTTTTGGGCATCGGGGGCGTTATTTGGTTGGCTCACATAAATCCTGACGGTAGGCGCGGAGTGTAATTTTCTTCCAACTGGGTGATTTCCTCTACAGTGAGGCTTACTTCAAGAGCAGCTACTGCATCGGTGAGGTGATATGGCTTCGTCGGTCCAATGATCGGCGCGCAAACAGATGGATTTTTTAATACCCAGGCTGTTGCGACATGCGCCATGGGAATGCCTCGCTGTTCCGCGATTTTTTCCACAACATCAATAATTGATTTATCTCCGTCACCATAATTTCTTTGACCAACTGGGTCATTATCAAACCGTTGAGTATGCGTGCCAAAAGGTCGAGCGAGACGTCCTTTAGCAAGCGGGCTCCATGGCAAACTTCCTACTCCTTGATCCTTGAGTAGGCCAAACATTTCCCGCTCTTCTTCACGTTGAATGAGACTGTATTGGTTTTGCATTGAGATGAACTCAGTCCACCCATTTAATTTGGCTGTGTATTGCATCTTAGAAAATTGCCATGCCCACATGGATGAAGCACCAATGTATCGAGCCTTACCTGATTTAACGACATCATGAAGAGCTGACATCGTTTCTTCAACTGGGGTATTGGGATCAAAGCGATGGACTTGATAGAGATCTACATAATCAGTGCCCAATCGACGCAATGATGCATCGATTTGCTCCATAATGGCTTTGCGTGAGGTTCCTTCACCACCGGGACCCTCATGCATTTTGAAGTTCAATTTTGTTGCCAACACGACATTGTCTCTATGAGAGTACTTTTTAATTGCTTCTCCGACAATCTCCTCTGAACTTCCAAAACCATAGACATTTGCAGTGTCCCAAAAGGTGATTCCTGCTTCGACGGCGGTTTTAAAAATACTTTCTGCTTCCTCTGCATTGAGCGCCCACTGGTTGAAGCCCTTAGAAACATCTCCAAAGCTCATGCATCCCAATGCGATTCGCGAAATCCTTAGACCAGATTTGCCGAGATATGTATATTGCATATTTTTCCTAACTGTTGAGGCGTCGTTCGAGAAAGTCGATGGATTTGTTAAGAATGGATTTAATCTCGTCCGCTGAGACTCCCATCCAAATGTGATTGGCTCCCGGGACTACCTCATACTGGTAATCAGCTCCAGATTCATGGAGGGCTTGAGCAAATTTATTACTGTGTTCAATGTTCACCACTTGGTCTTTGTCACCATGAAGAATATAAATAGGAGGAATGCCTGGCCCCACATTAAAGAGCGGGCTCAGCGATTTCTTGAATTCCAGATCATCACTATGTCCCATAAAGGCGTAATAATCGGGGCCATTGACATACCAATTCGGCAACTTATCTCCCCATTTTTCGACCTCTTCGGGCGAAGCTTTGAGGCGCGGCTTTTCAGTTAAGTCAGTGGCGCCATACCAATCAACGCACGCAGCAATTTCATGTGAACCCTCGACAACGCCGTCGCGGGTAACAAATGCCGGAGAGTTGTGAGTCAACGCAACCATGGTGGCGATATGCGCACCTGCTGACTCGCCCATGATCGCAATCCGATCACCATCAAAACCAAAAACAGATTGAAACTTTCTTAAATAACGAAGAGCCGCTTTGGCATCATTGATTTGCGCGGGGAATGGAGCTTCTTTGCTGTGACGATAATCGATGGTTGCTACCGCGATACCTCGAGAAATAATTTCATTAAAAATTTGATTGGCAGAAAACGTCTCTGGTAAATATCTTCGATCTCCCATCATCCAGGCACCGCCATGAATCCACAATATTAACGGGGGATTGGCGACTGAAGCCGGAATACGAACGTCTAATTGCAATGGCCGATATCCCATGATATTGCAATAGGAGTTCCCGGAATAAAGTGAAGAGCCATCTGAAAGGATGATCGGTTCAACTGGCTCGATGAAAGATGCAGGAATCCAAATATTTGGTTGTTCATTATCCGTCATAGTCATCCCGCCTTAATCCTTATCAGCTTGTTTGAACAATGTTGTTAATGTTACTTAATTAATTTTGTGAAAAACTTATTTAATTAAGAAACTTTCATCTAGTGACTTTAATTAAGAGACATTGTTTACGCACTATGCCGACTCTCGCACAATTAATTTATAAAGTTGCGATTCATCTGCAATCGGCAACTCTTCGCCTTTGAACTCGGCCAACACCGAGTCAATGATGTGTTTTGCATAAACCTTCATATCCTGGCGGATTGTCGTAAGTGGAGGTGAAGCAAGTGCTGCCGTGGGAATATCATCAATTCCGATGACAGCGAGGTCATGCGGTGCACTCAAACCAAGTGTTTGCATGCCAGAGAGTAGAGCCATTGCAAATTCGTCGTTGTATGCGCACACGGCAGTGATTCCGGAGTCAATACAAAACTGAGCAAATTGAACCATTTTTACTCTATCTAAGGGCAATGTCTTGCTTTTAGGAGTTGGGAGTTTGAGATTTTTCACCTCTTTGTGAACACCGATTTTTCGTGCTTCTGCAAATAAGGTGAGTCGATCATCTTTAGGGGAAAGGACAGCCAATTTCTGATGACCCTGTTTTGCAAGGTGCTGAACCTGCATCTTACCTAACTCAGTTTGATCAAACAGGTACTTGCTTTCAACATTTGCAACAGCCAAGCTTCGTACAATCGGTATGTTCTCTGCTTCCGCCATTTTGACAACCATCTCTGGCAATCGATCCATGGAAATGATTGCAGACGGGGCGATTGTGCTGATACTCGTCAGCAACTCATTGTCATTGTCGTTGTGACGAATGATGACGAGGTGGAAACCTTCAGAGATTGCTGCTGAGGTTAAAGATTCAATGCCTTCACCAACTGCTGCACCGATAGGCCAGTTGGGTAGTACGTATGTGATCATGTCGCTGCGACCGCGACGAAGTGTTCTTCCCGCCATGTGCGGGACATATCCCAGCGCTTCTGCTGCTTTTAAAACTCGATCACGGGTACTTGCGGGAATTGTTTGACCAGAGTTTCGATTGAGAACATAACTGACAGTCGCAACTGAAACACCCGCTCGTGCTGCGACATCACTTCCTGTCACCTTCACAGTCTTGTTCACGCCCGAACCATATCCCGATTTACTTAATCGATTCATAACAGTTTGATAACGACTCGCGAAATCTATTGAACTTGAAATTCTGTTGAAGTACTTTGCATATGTAATCACTTAATCCATTAAGTGATTATTCATCCGGCGTCGCCGGGCTGAAATGAGAAACTTAAGCGGAGGCTTAATGAACAAGAAAATTATGACGCTGCTAGCCAGCGCCGCAGCTGTGGTTTCCGGTCTTGCCGGTATTCCAGCTGCGCATGCCGCTAGCACAACGCTGACTTACGGAGTCATCGGCGACTTATCAAGTTGGGAAGCAAGTGCTGCCCAAGCCGGAAACCTTGCTCCTTTTTATCAAGCTGTTTATGACTCAGTACTTGAGCCAACATCTGCTGGTGGTGTTGCACCAGGAATTGCCACCACTTGGCACTATGACTCAACTAAGACAATCCTGACTCTCAACATTCGTCTCGGTCTTAAGTTCTCAAATGGTGATAAGTTGGATCCAGCGGCGGTTGCAGCGAACCTCAATGCATTTCCTATAGGTTCATCACCAGATGCAGGAAACGCATCAAGCATTTCATCGGTCACAACCTCTGGCTCGCACGTTGTTATTCAGTTGAAGGCTCCAGATCCTGCATTCTTGAACTATCTCGCTCGAGACATTGCCTATATTCAAGATCCTTCACAACTTGGAACCAAAGCTGCAAAGACCAGTCCAATTGGCTCTGGCCCATATGTTTTGGTACCAGGAAAATCAACACCAGGATCACTTTATACATTTGCAAAGAATCCAAATTACTGGAACCAATCAGCGATTAAGTTCCCTAACCTCATCATTAAAGTTGTAGCCGATAACACCGCTGCAGTAAATGCACTTCGCACCCATGCTGTTGATATTCTCAATATCGCAGACAAGTCCTCTGTCCCTAGCCTTAAGGGTTCAGGAATTGCTTTTGCTGAACAACAACTCGACTGGTCCGGACTTTCACTCGTTGACCTTTCTGGAAAGATGGGAACTCCGCTAAAGGATGTTCGTGTTCGTCAAGCAATCAACTATGCATTTGATCGTAACTTGATGCTCAAGGTTGTTGGAAATGGTTTTGGCGTTGTCACACACCAAGTCTTCCCAACATACAGCGCAGGATATGACCCTGCTCTGGAGAACTCTTACCCTTACGATCTCGCTAAGGCAAAGTCTTTGATGGCTCAAGCTGGTTATGCAAATGGCTTCACTCTTCAAATGCCAGAGCTCACTGCCTACACCGGCAATGCTCCACCACAAGCTATGGCGGATGCACTTGCTGCAATCAATATCAAGGTTGTTTACACCGACCTTGCTTTCCCGGATTTCTTCCCACAGTTGTTGCAACCTAAGTACCCAGCGTTCTGGATGCAACTTGAGCGTTCGGCAAATGACTGGCAGTTCTTAAACTTCCTCATTTCACCTAATGCTGCATGGAACCCATCACATTACACAGATGCAACCTCCTCCAAGTTGATCTCACAAATCCAGACTGCATCTGCCGCAAGGGCTCCAGGATTGCTCAAGCAGTTGAATGACTACATCAGCCAGCAAGCTTGGTATGTACCTTTCTACGCTGTTCAAGCAGAGGTCGGTTACAACCCACAAACTGTGAAGATCGTCAACCAACCAGGTAACGCAGTTCCTTACCTATTGCAAGACGTTTCACCAGCTGCTTAATGTGATAACACTCAATGCCTTGTGAGGTGCGAGTTCACACTACAAGGCATTGAGTTATTCATAATAATAAGAAGTAAAAATGAGCAGTGAAAATAGGTAGTAAAAAGTAAATATTTGGGGGTTGAGAGTTCTCAACCCCCAATCACTTAAGTCATTAATGAGAGGTAGATACGTTGTTAAAGTTCACGTTACGAAGAATTGCAACGGGCTTGATATTGCTCTTTGTGGTTTGTTCACTGTCTTTTTATCTACTCTCACTGGGCTCGGCAAATGTTGCTCGAGCAATTCTTGGCGTCAATGCCACTCAGGCCGACATCATCAAATTTAATATTTTACATGGTCTTGATAAGCCGTTTATTACTCAATACTGGAATTGGCTTTCACATGCAGTTCGATTCGATTTTGGAGATCCATGGGGAAGTCCCTATCCCGTCTTTGCAACTGTCAAGGCACATGTCACCGTAACCTTGGTGTTGGTCGGCATCGCAACCATATTCTCTGGACTAGTCTCTGTTCTGCTGGGTGTAGCAGCAGCATTGAAAAAGGGATGGGTTGATCGAATCGTTCAACTACTCGGACTTATCGGCTTTGCAGTACCAAACTTTTTAATTGCCCTCGGAATTATTCTTCTCTTCGCTGTTAAATTCCATATTTTTCAGGCAGTGGGGTACACCCCTGCAACCCAAGGTTTTGTCCTTTTCCTAAAAACGGCAACACTCCCTATATTTGCTCTTTTCTTCACCTCTCTCGCCAGTGTGACTCAACAAGTTCGTGGTTCTGTCAAAGATGCGATTGAGAATGATTATGTTCGAACGCTGCGAACGCGAGGATTGAGTTTTAATCGCGTTATATACAAGCACGTTTTGAGAAACGCGATCGGACCTGCTCTCACAGTTCTCGGTCTTCAATTTATTGGAATGCTCGGTGGAGCTGTCATTATTGAAAATATTTTTGCTATTCCAGGAATCGGACCATTGACTGTTCAATCTGTGTCGCAGCACGATGTTCCGACTGTGATGGGCATTGTGACCATGACTGCAATTTTGGTCGTTGGTGTTAACTTAATTCTCGACTTAATCTCAGCAGCTCTCAATCCAAAGGTGCGCCTCTCATGAGTCAAACAACCTCTCCAAAGATTTCACGAGAAGATCGCAATCTCTTTTTTAAATTGCTGACCAATCCGACAGCAGCGGTAACAGCCAGTATTGTTATTTTGTTTGCATTGATAGCGATATTTGCATCGTGGATTGCTCCATTCGATCCTAACAAGCCAAATTACGATTTAATCAACTCTGCTCCATCTCTTCACCATCTTTTCGGAACCGATGATATTGGTCGAGATATTTTGAGTCGCGTCATGTTTGGAACTCGCTTTTCACTCCTCGGTGCGCTGCTCTGTGTTTCCATCGCAATTGTGGTCGGCTGTGTCCTTGGATTGATCTCTGGTTACTTCGGGGGTATGTGGGATTCGATTGGCAACTGGTTTTCAAACATTTTGATGGCGTTGCCTGGCCTTGTTGTTTTGTTGGCGGCAGCTGCCATCCTCGGACCTAATATGTACCTGGCGATGGGAATTTTTGGATTCCTGCTCTCACCAGCCTTCTATCGTTTGATGTATACAACTGTGCGTGGAGTTCGTAATGAACTTTATGTTGATGCGGCGAGAGTTTCAGGTTTAAGTGATTTCAAAATTATTACTCGCCACGTACTGGGAGTTGTTCGTGCACCCATCATTATCCAAGCCGGAATTATTGCCAGTTTGGCGATCGCTATTCAATCAGGTTTGCAGTTCTTGGGTCTTGGCGATCCCAAGATCCCAACTTGGGGAATGTTGCTAACCGATGGTTTTCAGCGAATTTACGATTTCCCACTTCAATTATTATGGCCAGCCCTTGTTATCGGAATTGTCACAATTTCCTTGGTGATCTTTGTGGGGGCTTTGCGCGATGAACTCGAGCGAGTAGGCGCACGCGTTCGATCCTCCACAGCCGATTCCATCGCCTCACACCAAAAGAGTGTGAGTGAAGAAACGACGATTGTTCATCCTGAACCAAATCGCAAAGGCGAGACCCTTCTTGATATTTCTCATTTAGAGATTGGTTATTTACAAGGTGATGGTCAGTACAAGGTTGTGGTGCATGATTCAAACCTGACGATCAACAAAGGTGAAGTAGTCGGCCTCGTTGGTGAATCTGGATCCGGTAAGACTCAGACGGCTTTGGCGGTGTTGGGATTATTGCCTGCAGGTGGAACCATATTGGATGGAAATATCACCTTTGACGGCTCTGATCTCAGCGCATTAAAGTCCAAAGATTACGACAAGATTCGCGGTCGCAAGATTGCCTACATTCCACAAGAGCCGATGAGCAATCTTGATCCTTCATTCACCATTGGAAGTCAGTTAACAGAACCCCTTCGTGTGGTTTTGGGATTAGATCGAGCCGCAGCCAAGGCGAGAGCACTGGATCTTTTGAAGAAGGTCGGATTGCCTAATCCAGAAAAAACCTACAACTCTTACCCTCATGAAATTTCAGGCGGTCAAGCACAGCGCGTACTTATTGCCGGGGCTTTAAGTTGTAATCCTGAGTTGATCATTGCAGATGAACCCACGACCGCATTAGATGTGACAATTCAAGCTGAAATTCTTGATGTCATGCGCGAATTGCAAGAGGCAACAGGTGTTGCCATTTTGATTGTGACCCACAATTTTGGTGTGGTTGCGGATCTGTGTGATCGCGTGGCTGTTATGCAATATGGTCGCATTGTTGAATCAGGTTCAATCAATGACATATTCGAAAACCCGGAACACCCATATACCAAGGAGTTGTTGAACTCCATCATCGATGAAACCACGCCCGCGCGTGGACAATATGTTGAACCAAGGGGGAAGTAAATGTCATCTTTACTTGAGATCAAGGATCTCGAAGTTACTTACCACGGTAAAAAACTTGGTCGACATGGATTTAAAGCAATCAAAGGTGTCTCATTAGACATTCGCCCCGGGGAAACTTTTGGTTTGGTCGGTGAATCTGGTTGCGGCAAAACAACATTGGGTAGGGCGATTATTGGACTCGCACCGGTAACTGCAGGAAGTATTAAATTTGCTGGACAAGAGATTGCACATGCCAATCGTGAACAAAGAAAAGAACTGGCAAACAGCATTCAAGTTGTCTTTCAGGATCCTTACACCTCGCTGAATCCCTCGATGACAATTGAAAAAATCTTAACTGAACCTTTGCAGGCTCAAGGAATTGATAAAGCTAAGTCGAGCAAACGAGTTCGCGACTTACTAGATGCAGTGAATTTGCCTGCCGATGCAGCTAATCGTCGTCCTCGAGAATTTTCTGGTGGACAACGTCAACGAATTGCGATTGCCCGTGCACTCGCTCTCGAACCACAATTAATTGTGTGTGATGAGCCGGTTTCGGCGCTTGATTTATCAACGCAAACTCGAGTACTTGAACTGTTTTTAGAGATTCAAGAACGCACAAAAGTGGCGTATCTGTTTATTTCCCATGACCTCGCAATTGTTCGTCACCTTTCGCATCGAGTCGCGGTTATGTACCAAGGTGAGATTGTGGAGTCAGGAAATGGTGATCAGGTAACGAGCAATCCGCAGCATCCCTACACCAAGAAATTAATGATGGCTTCACCAGTTCCCAATCCCATCGAACAAAATAAACGTCGCTTGGCAAGAAAGGAAATGATTGCCAGCGGCGCCATTTAATGTTTCGCTAGTTATAGTAGTTTTTCACTATTTAACAAATCAAATCCATAGCCCTTCGAGTGAAAAGAAATTGGTATATGTCCTCTTTTAATATTGATATTGCATCGCTAGTCAGTAAGTTAACACTCGAAGAAAAGGTTTCTCTCCTTACTGGAAGAGATTTCTGGAACACCGTGCCTCTTGAGAGCATTGGTCTTCGTAATCTTCTCCTCTCTGATGGGCCGAGCGGCGTTCGTGGCGAGTTTTGGGATGAACGAGATGTGTCGTTGAATTTGCCCTCAGCGACCTCACTCGGCTCTAGTTGGAGTGTTCGTCTTGCAAAAGAGTATGGTGAAGTGCTCGCTCATGAAGCAAAACGTAAAGGTGTTGATGTTGTCCTAGGGCCAACCATTAACCTTCACCGTTCACCGCTTGGCGGACGTCACTTTGAGGCATTTAGTGAGGATGCAGTGCTCACCGGGACACTCGCCGCGAATTACATTGTCGGGATGCAAGCACAAGGAATTGGTGCCTGCCCAAAGCACTATGTCGCTAATGACTTTGAAACAGAGCGTTACACCGTGAATGTGAAAGTGGATGACAGAACCCTGAATGAGCTCTATTTGCGCCCATTTGAGGATGCCGTGATTGCCGGTAAAGCATGGACAATCATGAGTTCTTATAACAGTTTGAATGGGCCGACCGTTACCGAAAATGAAATTCTCAATAATCCGCTTCGAACACAATGGGGATTTGATGGCGTCGTTATCAGTGACTGGACTGCGGTTCGCTCATTAAACAGTGCCAAGTATGAGCAAGATCTTGCTATGCCCGGACCAATGGGACCATGGGGAGAAGCGTTAGTAGCTGCTGTTAAAGCTGGCGAAATCGAAGAATCAACAATTAATCGCAAAATAGTTCGAATTCTTACCCTTGCTGCTCGAGTCGGCGCGCTGACCGCCGATGGAAAAACTCCAGCAGCAGTGGTTCGTGGAAATAAAGTTGATCAGAAGGATGTTGCCTTTGCTCGTCGTGCTGCCAGCGAAGGATCGGTCTTATTGAAAAATGAGGGCGTACTTCCACTTAACGCCGAATCGGTGAAATCAGTTGCATTGATTGGCCATAACGCCAATGCAGCTCGCACCCAAGGTGGCGGTTCAGCAACTGTTCACCCTGAAAGTGTCGTCACTCCACTGCAAGCACTATCAGAACTTTTTGGGTCTCGTTTAACTTATTCATTTGGAGCGGTTGTTCAAGATGGCATCGCTGAACTTCCTCGACACACACTTCACAATCCCATAAGCAACACCCCGGGAGTTCATGTTCAGTTCTTTGATGAAACTGGAAAGCAAATCTTTGCTGATGATCGGTTGATCTCCAATCTCATTTGGATCGGCGCAGATGTTCCACTCTTCATCACGCACTCTGCAAAATTCACCGCTGTTTACACACCGGATGAATCAGGTGTTTTCAATCTTGGGTTTGCGAGCCAGCAAGCGAGTGTCATCAAGGTGGATGGTGAAGTAGTTCTCGATGTAATACCACCTCCACATGAGGGCGACCCATTCTCGGGATTGATGGATCCACCGTTCTTCTCGACACCATTTAATTTCGAGGTCGGCAAATCAGTCACCATTGAGGTTGAGGTCAATATGACCGGCCGAACAGGGCTGGGTGCAATTGCATTTGGATATAACTTTGGATTTGAACCCGATAAAACAAACCCACAGGCTCAAATCGATGCAGCGGCAGAAAATGCTAAGAACTCAGAGCTTGCCATTGTCGTAGTCGGAACCAACTCAAAGGTAGAGTCGGAAGGCTATGACCGAAAGTCACTCGCACTTCCCGGTTTGCAAGACCAACTCGTCGAAGCGGTGGCAAATGCCAATCCCAACACCATTGTCATTGTGAATTCAGGTTCACCGGTTTTGATGCCATGGCGTGACAAAGTGAAGGCAATTCTTGTGACCTACTTTGCTGGTCAAGAGATGGGTAATGCTCTGGTTGACCTCCTTACGGGAGCGAGTGAACCAGGTGGGCGTCTGCCAACAACGTGGCCAGCAGTTGAAGATAACATTCCAGTCTTAAATGTGACTCCACACAACAGCGAACTCACCTATACCGAAGGAATTCATATTGGATATCGAGCCTGGCTCAAATCCAATGCCGAAGCCGCTTATAACTTTGGTTTCGGTTTGGGGTATACCGATTGGAAGATCAATTCTTTCACCGCTCCTTCGACTTTCTCCTCTAATCAAGACTTTGAAGTTTCCTTTGAACTTTCCAACACGGGAGGTCGTTCTGGAAAAACAGTGGTGCAGGTGTATGCCGAGCGTGCCAACACCTCAATTGATCGACCTGTTCGTTGGTTGGTTGGATTTGCTGAGGTCATTGCGGCAGCGGGTGCAACACTTCCTGTCTCAATTCCAGTTCGTGCACGAGAGTTTGCACATTGGGACAACGGTTGGAAATATGAGAGTGGTGAGTTCACATTGCGAGTTGGTTTCAACGTCATGGAGTTGCCACACTCACAAAATATTTCACTCCAATAATTTTTAGCTCAGATCTCCTGAGTTAAATTCGGTGGGAGGTGCGGGCGCTTAGACTTAAGTGCTCGCACACATCGAGATTATTGCTGTGAAACAAAACTCATATATGAGAAATCTGGTGTTCAATTTCATTTGTTGCAACTGACATCACCGAAACCTTGTATTTACATAAAAGTACAGTGAATATAAAGTAAATATTAAAAGAGAAATGGGTGTATTCATGGTTGAAGAAAAATGGTTACCACAAGACATTCATCCACGCATGCGAGTTATTTCCGATAATGACTACTCAGGTGACCCTGATGGCCTCATCCAGTTGGCTCACTTGATATTGAGTAGAAGTGTTGAGACAACCGCAATTATTGGCACGCGGTTAAGAGTCGGTGACCCTTGGAATAACTCACAAGATTCAGTGGGGGATGCGGTAGTCGCCGCTCAAAGAATTGTTGACCTATGCCACCTCGAAAAATCTCCGCCTATTTTTCGCGGCGCGGACTTACCGCTGGCAGATAGAAAGACTCCCATCCATTCGCCCGGAGCGCTGGAGATCGTTCGTGAAGCAATGCGGGAAGATACACAACTTCCGCTTTATGTCGTGTGTGGTGCAAGTTTGACTGAGGTAGCAAGCGCTTGGTTGATTGAGCCCAAAATTGCAGAGCGTCTCACTGTCATTTGGATTGGTGGCCATGAGCACGAAGGATTGGCTACGCCGCCTCCTGGCGGAACTGACATGGAGTACAACCTCCATGTTGATGTCATTGCGGGACAAGTTGTCTTTAATGACTCAAATTTAAAATTATGGCAAGTTCCCCGAGACTCCTATCGGTCACTCAATGCGAGTCGTGCCGAGATGAAGGCACGAATGTTTGGCGCAGGAGAGTTGGGACGTCATCTATATAACAAATTAGGTGAGGTCGTCGAAATGCTGAATAAATATGGAATTAATGCTGGAGAAAGCTATATTTTGGGAGATAGTCCTCTCACTTTGCTCACTGCCTTGCAATCTACCTTTGAACCAGATCCCACTTCCAGCGACTCCGTTGTGATTTCTGCTCCCAATATTTTGCCATCAGGGCTTTATGAGAAAAACCCTATTGGCAGACCCATTCGCGTTTTTGGAACTCTTGATAATCGTCTGTGTCTAGAAGATCTCTATTTCAAACTTGCCGAGCTCGGGAATGTGTACCGATAATGGTGCGAATAACAAATCTCACAATCGACAATTGGGGAGATCTCGTTTCACACGAGTCCTCGCCACAGCTCTCGTGGCAACTAAGGGGTGAGGGAAAAATACTTCAAGAGGCTTATGAAATAGAGCGATCTTCAACAAGAAATTTCACTGCTGATGTGATTTCTTCAGGTGTTTTACCGACTGAATCTTTAATCAATAACCCATGGATTGGCGCATCTTTGCGTTCTCGTGAAGTTGCATATCTGAGAGTGCGAAGTCGAGTCAATGGTGAGTTCACCACTTGGTCAGAAACTCTCACTCTTGAAGCACCGCTATGGGCAAATCGAGAATGGGAAGCACGTTTCATCACACTTCCCAATGATCCGGGTGGAGATGCATCCTCACCAACGCCCATTGTGCGAAAAGTTTTTAAAGTCGAAGCTCCTATAAAAAAAGCTCGAATATATGCAACTGCTAAGGGTGTTTTCGAGATATTTCTTAATGGCCAGAAAATTTCTGATGAGTTATTCAACCCTGGCTGGACTTCATATCGAAATAGATTGGCTTATCGAAGCTTTGATGTGACTAAGTATCTCGCTGTAGGGGAAAACGTTGTAACCGCCTACGTGGGCGATGGTTGGTATCGTGGGAATTTAACATGGGAAAATATTCGAGGTGTTTATGGATCTGATATTGGATTCCTGGCACAACTTGAGTTTGAAGATTCACAATCACAACTCACGAAAATCGTTACCGATATCTCATGGAAAGTTTCAACTGGAGAGATTCTTGCTGCCGATTTTTATAACGGTTGCATTATCGATTTGAACAAAACTCACGAAAACATAAACTCACCACAATTTGATGATTCTCACTGGGATAGCGCACTGATTGTGAATGACGCCACGACCACACTATTTCCTATGCACGTGGAACCTGTTCGAGAAACACAGCGAATTACGCCTATTTCGCAGGAGCAAAAATCAGACGGATCGATCCTTGTAGATTTCGGTCAGAATTTTGCCGGATATGTGGAGATCGCCGTGGCCGGTAATGCCGGAGATGAAGTAGTCATCACCCATGCTGAAATATTGAAAAACGGTGAATTAAACCGAGCACTGCTCCGCGGAGCTAAAGCGGAAGATAAATATATTTTGGCGGGATCGGATCTTACAACTCTAAAACCAATCTTTACCTTTCATGGTTTTCGTTATGCTCAAATAATCACACCCGCAAAAATACATTCCATCAAAGGGATTGTCATTAACTCGGATATGCCGTTTATTGGCAATTTTGAATCATCCAATCAACTGGTTAACAAATTAATTTCTAATATCTCCTATTCTCAGCGAGCTAACTTCATCGCTGTTCCAACTGACTGCCCACAGCGTGATGAGAGACTGGGATGGACGGGTGATGCCCAGGTGTTTGCCACTGCAGCTTCAACACTTTTTAATACCAAGAATTTTCTCTCAAGTTGGTTAAAGGATCTCGCTCTTGAGCAATTAGTCGATGGAGCGGTCGCCAATTTTGTACCAATGGTTGAACTTCCCCCTATTCCATTTATTAAGCCCAGTGAGTGGTACGGTGGACGAGCAGGTTGGGGAGATGCAGCCACCATCGTGCCGTGGGCACTTTATGAGGCTTATGGCGATGTAAAAATATTAGAAGATCAGTTCTCATCGATGAAATCATGGGTGAATTACCTGGAAAGTAAATCCACTTCTGACTTCTTGATTCCTGAGGGTGAGTTCCAATTTGGAGATTGGTTGGATCCGGACGCACCTGCCTCAACTCCATGGGCAGCGAAAACAAATGCTTTATATGTTTCAAATGCATTTTATGCCTATAGCTCATTGTTGTTCTCGCGTTCAGCAAAAATCTTAGGGCGTGAAAAAGATGCACAGCGATACTATGAACTGTATTGCAATATAAAAAATGCGATTTATTTGCGATGGGGAAGTGAAATACTTACTACACCAACGGGATGTGCAGTAGCGCTAGAGTTGGAAATAGCTCCAGCCGGCGATCGTGAAAAAATTGCATCCACATTGGCCAATCTTGTCCGAAAAAATGAGGGCAAAATTGCAACGGGATTTTTGGGCACACCATTAGTCTTGCCTGCACTCTCGAAGAATGGCCAAACAGAAGCGGCGTTTCAACTACTTTTAAATGAAGAAATGCCGGGATGGTTGTATCAAATTAAAGTTGGCGGAACCACAATGTGGGAGCGATGGGATGGCTTGCGACCAGATGGCAGTTTGGCTGATGTTGAGCTGGGTGGCAGTGGTGACACCATGATCTCCTTTAATCATTATGCTTATGGTGCAGTTGCCGCATGGATTTTTAGAAACGTTGCCGGTATTTCTCCGGATATTAATGAACCGGGTTACCGAAAAATCAATTTTGCACCGCGGCCACATTCTGCATTTGATTGGGCTGGGGCAAGCATCGATACTCCCTATGGAAAGGCGAGTATTCACTGGGAGCGTGTAGGAAATGAGATTCAAGCAAAGTTTGAGGTTCCAGCGGGTGTGCACGCAATATTCACTACCCCCAGTGGATCCACTTCAGAATATTTTTCTGGTTCTCACTCCATCACATGGAATGAGTCTCAAGAATCAAGGGAATGATTTAATTACGAGCAAAAGAATTTGCTTCACCTATAATCGCTAGAAATCCACTGGATACACGACAGAGCAATCTGAGAACATGGCCCTGATCAAACACTCAGGGCCACCGATATTGAGCCAGCGATCCAAGAACTCTCCGAAGGTGAGGTTTGTTGTTCGAAGAAGTGTTACGTTTTGAGAAATGGGAAGTTGGTTCAACTTTGCCTTTGCTAAAGCTCGGGATGTTTGACGATCTTTTGCTGTTGCTGTAACTACCCCGCCATTGATGCGGTATACAGTGCGGTATGAATTTGTACCTTTGATCTTATAGGTCGAACCTTGACCATTGGCTTTTCGTGATCGTGTTGCCATTTAAATGACTCCTATTGTGTCTAATAGAAAGACGCTTTGCCCTTCTATTAGATAAAACACACAAAGGAGCTTTTTAAGGAATAAATCGATTTCTCCACTGTTCATAACAGCCGTCATGCGTGATTCGTACACTTTTTATTGAATACAAAATGAGTACAAGTTATTTGGCAAAATCAATCCTTGGAGCCAAAATACGCATAAAAATGTTAGTTTTTCAACCCAACTTAGTTAACCCAGAGGACTTAAAATCCTTCCAGTGTCGGTTCGAGTCCGACTCGGGGCACTCAATGAATGGTTCAAAAAGGCCACATTGAGCGTAATTTTTCTTATTTAGTTTTATCTTCAGCAGATTTTGCCATTGATCACCGACAATTTCTAGCCCCTTTTTAGGCACCTTTAGTCGCCTAATGATTACAAAAAGAATACAAATCACCCCCCAAGGTTAAGAAGCGTCAAATTTAGTAACTGGCCAGGGCTTGCGAATGGGTGACAATTTTTGCGCTAGGCAGTAGCCGCAATTTGGGGGTTCCTCAAGCTTGGGAGGCGTGGCCAAATTTGTGGTTTTTAGAGTTGTTGTAACATCGGTCCATGCAGCCCGATCTAAAGCACCCTTTGGACCCGTATGAAATCTTGAAAGAAGTGTGCCTTCGTGGATTGAAGTTGGCGGACGAATCAGATCGAGTTATGTATGAACTTAAAAAAGATGTTGCACCTATAAGAAGTCAAATCGAAGCAGCTCTTCAAGAACTTGAATCTCCACAAATTGTAACTATTGCAATTTTAGGTGACACCGGCGCAGGAAAAAGTTCTTTGATAAACGCAATTCTAAAAGGTCAATTTCTCCCGTGGTCCAATTCAGATATTTGTACAGCAGCAGTAACAAGACTTAAATTCAGTGAGAGCAATAACTATAGAATCACGATAAAATTCATCACACAAGAAGTCTGGCAAAATGAAGTGCAGAGCATAACGCGGGAACTTGAGGTTGCCGCAAGTGATAACGATGACCAAGACGACATCACACATCGCAAGAGAACGAAACGTATTGAGCCTGAGAGTAAAGATGACCGAGATAAATTAAAAGCAATTTATGGTTCCGAGGCGTATAAAGACTATTTGCGCACACTAAGCACGGATGTGCTCATAAGCGGCCCGAGAGTGCAAGAAGTGCAAATCGGCTGCCGGGATTTCCTCATCGTGATCATGGCCGCGTACCCGTAACTCCAATAACTCCGAAACCTCTAGCAACCCCAACTCCAGCAAAGAGTTCAGCTGCGCCAATTACCCCGGCTCCATCGGAAACAACGCTGGGATTAACTATGGGCGCCGGCGTCATCAAGAAGACAATCACCTGCGTGAAGGGGGCGGCTACCAAGACGGTGAAGGCTGTAAATCCAAAATGCCCAGCGGGATATGCGCTCAAAAAGAAGTGATAAGTAAACCGAATATTTCTCTTCCAACATCACCCCTATCTCTTTAGGCTTCACCCCTAAGTAAGTAAACCGAACTTGGGGGGGGGTGATGAATGGTGTACTCCACTAAGTCTCAACCCACTCCAAGGCGAGTAATCCTTCTGGAGGATGAGGCGCTTTCTCGGATGCTTCTCACAGAAGTTCTCACGGAAGCAGGCTTCCTTGTAAGCGCATGCGAAAACAGCTCCCAGGCTCTGAAAGCATTCAAAGACTTAGATCCCGATGCGCTCATTTTTGATATCAATCTCGGCGATGGAACCAGCGGCGTCGATCTCATGGTCTCATTGCTTCGCCAATCACCTGATGTTGCCGGGGTATTGCTCAGCAACTATCAAATTGCTCCAGATAAGAAAGACAAGGAACTTCAGGAGGTTGCCTTTATCGACAAGCGAGACTTGGCTGATCCACAAATTCTCATCACAACTCTCAATACGGTGCTATCTGATTCGCTACGCCCCGAGGAGAGCGCTCGCTTCAAGAAGAATATCTTGAGTGAATTAACGAGTTCACAGCTCGAAGTTCTCCGCCTCGTTGCACTTGGTCTAAGCAACCAAGAGATTGCCGACCGCCGAGAAACGTCATTGCGTGGTACCGAGCAAATCTTAAACAGATTATTTACCTCTCTTGGAATCAAATCAGACACGAAGACAAATCCTCGCGTCGTTGCTAGTCGAATGTATATAACAACTCTCGGGATACCGGAGCGCTAAGAATGAATGATCTCAAGCGAAGGATTGGCGGAGAGGACGGCATCACATTCTCCGGCTGGGCACTTTTGATTCCTTGGTCTATCTATTTTGCACTTGGATATGCCCCGAATAGAACTCCACATAGCCTACCGAAGTGGTTACTCACTGGTGTCCTCGCTCATGTAGCGACTGGAATATTTCTCTATATTTGCAAAACTTTGTTCTTGAGAAATTCGAGTGAGAAATCTCGCCCATTTACCACATTCACAATTTTTATCTTTGCTGGAATCGTCCGCGGATTCTCAGTTGGTGCGATATCGGTGACTCTTCATGCATCAACCAAAGGGAATTTTGGACCTCGAATATCAGCAGCGATAATCGCTACGCCATTATGGTTTGGGATGGCTGCACTGGTGATTAATAGCGTTCGGGAACATCAGCGTAAGACTCGGGAGCTCTTACACAAGCAAGCTGAACTTGAAGAGAGTAAAGCGGGCTACTTATCGCAAATAGCTGAATACCGATTAGCAACACAGGCAAAAATTAAAGAGGTTATTGCAAGCGCCGTCGAACAAGCGAAATCTGCTCCGGACCTGGCCACTGGGCTCATAGCAGCCTCCATGGAGATCGTTCGTCCCGTCAGTCACTCGCTTGCTCGTGAAGAGATGACTCTTAACCCACCATTGGTATCGATTCAAGATAATGCGCGAACGAAACGAGGATGGCGACCCCTCTTGCAAGAAGTTGCAACGCGAGGTGCATTTCCGGTTGGCAAGCTCACTCTCATCATTTTCCTTACACCGCTCCCAACATTCACGAGAGCACTTGGACTATTAAAGGGACTAGCTCTAGCGATATCGGCTACTTTGCTCTACGCACTGATCCAATGTTTCATTGGAAAGGTTTCGTACTCGTGGCGCTTGCGTCGCCCCATTGGAATTTCATTCTTATATGTCTTGGCTACATGGATTCTGAGCGCGTATATCTCTGGAATCCTCACTGTTTATGCTTTTAAGAACTTACTGGGTCTCTCTACAACTTGGCTTTCGGTATTCATTCTTATCTTCCTTACCTCGGTATTTGGAAGTCTGCATCGCTCAGCATCAACGCTTCGATTAGAAGCGGAAGCTGAACTCTCCGCGGCTGTACGATCGCTCGAATGGGAAGCGCGTCGAGCTGCAGTAATGGCTAAGTACGAACAAGATAAATTCGCTCAGATAGTCCATGGGAGCGTCCAGAGCCTATTTACCGCAACGGCACTAAAACTCAACATCAATCCTGAAAGTTCTGACGTGGTCATTGATGAATTGGTGATGAAGCTTCGAGATGTCTTAGATAGAGAGCCAACCGATAAAAACATTTTCGAGGGACTCGCATCTATAAAGGCGGTATGGGAAGGTGTAGCTGAGATCCAGATTGATTGCGATGTTGTCGATAACCAGATTGATATTTATGCAGCTTTCGGTATTTTAAATATTGCGCGTGAAGCTTTCAGCAACGCAGTCCGGCATGGAAAAGCGACCCATATTCAACTCAAAGTTGCTTCAGCGCATGACGCGTTAGAGGTCGTAATCGTTGATGACGGCCGACTTCTCAAGTCACGATCACTAGGGCTTGGAAGTGAAATTTTGAGTCGCTACACAAAAGATTGGAAGCTCACGAGGGAAGACGGTCAAACAGTTCTTCGAGCACTTATTCCTGCTGTTAAGTAAACCGAACGCTCCAGATTTTTCGGGCCGGAAGTTGCCTAGCATGTGCCCTCATGAGAACTCACAAAGTCCAGGTATCGATCGCTAAAAGACTTGTTGTAGCCCTCTCCTTAGCAATATTCCCCGCAGTTGCATTGGCCGGTCCCTCTCAGGCTACAACTCTGACCGTCCTCAATTCTGTCTCAAATAGTTGGCGAGCAATTGCATCGAGCGCAGATGGAACGAAACTCGTTGCTGCACCTTTTGGTGTCGATAATATTTACACTTCTTCGGACTCCGGGGGTACATGGACGAAGCAAGCGGGATCAGCGGTTAAGTACTACACATCCATTGCGAGCAGTACGGACGGTCAGACCTTGGCCGCGGTTGCTAGTGATGGGTTTGTTTATATTTCAACGGATTCCGGTGTTACTTGGGTTAATCACAATCTCTCGGCTTCGCCTCTATTTGCTTCACAGTTAAGAACGGTTGTAATGAGTGGGGACGGTACTCACTTGGCAGTTGCCGATGTTGCGACAGGTTCAGCATCTGGAGGAGATTTGTATACATCTACTGATTTAGGGTCTACCTGGATTCGTGATCACAACAGCAGTGACCCAAGCTGGCTTGGGTTAACCATGTCCACTGACGGATTAACCATGTATGCCATTCCCTATGGCACCGATGCATACCCTGTGATTAAAGGGAGTTATTCCGCTTCTGCCTGGCATTGGAACACGACCACTTCAGGTAGTCACACGTGGAAAACAATTGTAGCCTCGTCAGACGCAAGTAAAATTGTTGCTACAAGTACTTTAGGAATCTATTACTCGACCGACTCTGGTTCGACTTGGACGTTAGCACCCTCCACAACTTCACTCACCGGTCCCGTTTCGGTAGCCAGCGATGGGGTGCATTTTGTTGCAATCGATCCATCTTCCGGCGGAGCGATTTATTCATCGAACCCATCCCTAAGTTCTTGGACACAGGTTTCATCAACGGGAATTACTGGAAAATCCTGGGGGTCAGTGGTGTCAGCAAGTTCTGATGGCTCTAAATGGATAGTTGGAACATATTCAGCCGGATTCATTTACAAACTGGATATCAATGGAGTGCCACTTTCAACGATTGCGACCTTAACACTGGCTTCTACGGTTAAGGGTCAAGCGGTTTCATCTCTTGGCACCCCGAGCTCGTCTTTAGGTGCAGGAACAACTGGTTCCGTGACTATCACATCTGCGAAGGCTTCAGATACCAGTGAATCTGGAAGTTTTGTGACCAACTTTGTTAAAACCGATAGCGGTGCCACAATCAATAAGGTGGTCAAATACGCATTCGGGGCAGCAACGACCAATTTTGGAACGACAGATTCCGCATACACGGGTGGAGCGATTGCGAATAATGATCTATTCGTTATCAAAGTAACGGCAGCCGATGGCACCACGGTGTTGTACTACAGAATATATGTAGTTGTTACTACGACAGTTTCCATTGATGCCACTCTCTCGGTTTCATCGACCGTGAAAGGTCAGGCACTTATAAGTCTCGGTACTCCAAATGCTTCGCTTTCTTCGAGTTTCGCTGCTGGCTCAGTTACTCTAACTGCTGCAAAGGGTGCTGACACAAGCGGAACCGGAAGTTATGTCACTTCCTTTGCAAAAACGGACTCTGGAGCCACCGTCAATAGAGTTGTGAAATATGCTGCTGGCGCATCTATAAGTGATTTTGCGACAGATCCAACTTACGCAAATGGTGCAATCTCGAATGGTGATTTCTTTATCGTTAAAGTGACTGCAGCTGATGGAAGCACGGTGCTGTATTACAAAATAGTTGTTTCAGTAACGGCTCCCGCGACGACATCAACGCTCAACAGTTTGACTATTTCAAGTGGTTCAGATGCTCTTTCACCTTCCTTTTCTTCAGGAATACATTCATACACAACAACAGTCGCAAACGATGTTGATAGCATCACATTAACTGCATCATTCTCAGGAGTTGGTGAAACGGTGCAAATTAACTCAAACTCAGTTTCAAGTGGCGTTCCTTCGGGATCACTCTCACTCACAGTTGGAACACCTCGAGTTGTCCCAATTCTTGCGACGGCACAAGACGGTTCAACAACAACTTATATGCTTACAGTCACCCGAGCCGGAGCTCCAATATCTTCCTGGACAAAAGGGGGCGTCGCTGGTGCTGGAAACAAGAATTGGTTTGGTGTCGCATCGAGCACCGACGGGTCACATTTAGCAGCAGTAGTAAATGCGGGGTATATCTACACCTCATCTGATCATGGAAACACATGGGTTGAGCAAACATCGTCAGGTTCTCGGAATTGGATTCTCATTGCTTCAGATAGCACTGGCCAACACTTGAGTGCAACGGAATCAACCGGTCGCATCTATACCTCGGTAGATTGGGGTGCGACTTGGAGTGTTGGTACAAACTCACCGACTGGTACTTCGGGTACTCCTCTTTATGGAATTGCATCCAGCAGTGACGGGTCAACTCTCGCTTCAACGGTATATGGAGGATTCATATATAAATCCACCACATCAGGTTCGAGTTGGGATTCCACGACAGCGGGGTCGGCTAATCCTTCAACAGGAGTGGGCCCGCAGAATTGGCGAGGAATTGCGTCGAGCGCGGATGGGCAGAAACTACTTGCTGCCAATACCGGCGGGATTTCAGGTGGTTTATACACGTCAACAGATGGTGGAGTGACGTGGGTACAACACATCATTGAGTCTCCCGCCACTCATGAATGGTTATCGGTAACTTCAAGCAGCGATGGAACGGTACTTGCTGCAGTCGATAGAAGTACCAATGGCACGGGAGTTGGGTATATCTGGCGATCAACCGATTCAGGTTTAACGTGGCAAGAAATCACATCTGCAGGCGCTCATGCTTGGTGGGGAATATCAATCAGTGGCGATGGAACAAAGCTTGCTGCAACGTATAGAACTACAGCACCCGTTGCTGGAGGCATATTAGTTTCGTATACAAGTGGACAATCTTGGTCAAAAATTTCAGACGGAGTTCTGTCTTGGGGCCGAGATTTTCGTTTTGTCTCAGTAAGCGGAGATGGACAGCAGATTCTTGCCGATGTCCCAAATGGAGACCTCTATGTGACGTCAATGCCAACTATCGCTACCCCCGTAATTTCAATCGCCTCAACAAGTGAAAGCGCTACTGCGTCTACTGCCATAGCAGGTCTTACCATAACTTCGACCGGTGGCTCAATTGATAACTTTACAATTTCACCTGCGATAGGAAATGGACTTAGCTTTAACAATTCGACTGGTGCAATTACGGGCACACCATCGTCAGCCGCTCCACTCGTGACATACACGATCACTGCGTGGAATGGTGGAGGATCCGCATCGGTGACATACTCAATTGAAGTTGCGGCTGCTCCAACTCCTCCTAGCTCGCCATCCCCGACAAGCACGCCAGATCCAGCACAAACTTCAAGCGTTACACCACCTTCAACGACTGGAAGTGGGTCAGTAAGCGGCGGAAATGGTTATGCAGTGACAGGAAGTTTCATTGCACCGATAGCAAACATTACTGTCGATAGCGATCCTCTTCCTTCAGGTAGTTGGATTCAGACTCCATCAGCGGTGACAATTACTATGCCACCTCACAGTGAGGGCACTGTATTGATTCAGATTTATAACGGTCAGGTACCGTTGCTAGCACCGATTCCGTATGTGTATTCAAAGAGCGCTGCTAGTACATCTGTACCTGCTCCTACTCCAACTCCAGTCCCTGCAACTGGTCCTACTGGGACTGGGACTGGTGCGACTGTGAAGCCGGCGCCAATGCCAACTCCGACCCCAAGCTCTACTACAGCTGCTCGAAGCGGTAAGCCAGCTTCAGATAATTCTGCTGCTAAATCTCCTGTAATATCTTTTGGAAATGCTCAGTACAGACTCGCTGCAAGTCAGCAGGCGCTGTTGAAGCAATTCAACATTTCTCCAACGTCGACCCTTGTATTGACGGGATACGCCAGCAACACAAAAGGCGGAGATAATTTGCGAATTTCTCTCGATCGCGCGCTAGAAGTTAAAAGTGCCTTGTTGAAGCTCTATCCAAAATTGAATATCACTGTAAAGGGCTTGGGTACGGCACCAAATCCAATCTGTAATTCAGCCCAAAACCGATGTGTGGTGATCCAGAAGTCCCAAGGCTAGATAGCTTGAAAATGAGCGTGGGGAGGGGGCCCGAAGGGGTCGCTTCCCCCGTTTTGACCCCACACGGCGTGTCTTAGTAACCTACTCCTCTGCCTCCGATAAGGGGGATCACCAAAGATTAGTTTTTGAGTCAGAGACGAAGAAAGCGATCCGACCCACACTCGGGGCACGTAATCTTGAGAAACTTTTCTTAAGTGGTTACCCCTCCTCACGGGAGTCATTATTCTTTTCCCGTGTCCACCAGAGTGCTCAACCCGCGAGTACTGCTCAATAGCGGAGTCTTGCTCCTCGGGGCTGTAATCGCTCACTCAGTTGGTTGTGGGACCTTCATCCCACTAGTCCCATTCTTGGGAATCTCGGTGGGTCTGATAGCCATCCTCTCCATCCTCAGCGTCAGAGAGCTTGAAGGTCCAGGCTTGGCCTTAGTAGTGATCGTTGCTCAAGCGGGAGCCCACTTCCTGTTGGGTAGCGGACAAATGAGAATGCTTGTCCCGGTTTGTGGTGGCACCTCGCGCATATTGTCCATGAACATGGGTTCCACGATGAGCCCGACCACGATGATCGCCTCACACACAATTGCTGGAATTGCTTCTTACCTCTTCATTCGAAAGAGCGAGCCCTTCTGGAATTTTGCAGGATACTTCCTAGCAACCATCTTTGTTCCATTCTTCATTCCAAGAACTGAATTGGTTTCCACCAAGTTCAATCAGCTCAAGATTGAACTCAATACCTTCATCACACAACTTCAAAGTTTTCTGACCGAGGCAACTTCTCGGTTGAGTGCTCCGCCGGTTCGTCTAGTAAATATTTAGTACTAGTTAAGAACCCGCAAACCTAACTTCTCGGCAACCTGCCGAATCAAGTGGGTTTGACCTATACAAGGAGCGCTAAATGAATCATTTCCTAAAGTCCGATATGGCTGGAATGAACATGAATCAGGGTTTCCTGCAAAGCAATCTTCCGATGTTGATATCTACTGGTATCGCGCTTATCGCGGTTTTCGTCTGGTGGCTTTATCGGAGATCGCACTAATGAATATTCATAATTTTTATTTTAGGAGTAAATGTGTCCATCAATGTGGAGTCCTCTCAGGATGACAAAAATACCACCGTGCAATTTTCTTCCAGAAAATCTGCGTGGCTGGTAACTATCACAGGAGTAGTGGCATTCCTGGCCCTCTATTTCTTTATTTATCATCTTCAATCTCAAGATAAGAGTGCTGCAGCGCTAGGGATGCCTAGTATGCATATGAACAAAACAAGAACCTTCTGGTCGTTCCCAATTTTGCAGGCTTCGGGTCTGGTTGGACTCGTCGCCTCATATTTGGCGGTTCTATTGGGGCTACAGCAATCCCGAAGAGCTGTTGGTTGGTTAAGGCTGGGATATAGATCAATTGATCAATTGCACCGTCACATCGCTTTACTGACTCTCGGTCTTGTGATCGTTC